>Ga0182742_1003254_pt1 | contig 16251 bp, 12 predicted proteins | sample eDN5th37CBELigMG_FD_128880 | JGI IMG/M metagenome (GOLD analysis project Ga0182742, IMG submission 128880) | Enriched Miracle-Growth compost microbial communities from Emeryville, California, USA - eDNA 5th pass 37_C BE-Lig MG (version 2)... ...
CCTGATAGTCCATTTATTCAACAAATCACACTTCATGTTCAGGATGGGAGAACAGGCAATATAACGAATGTTCCACTGCCCAAAAATGCAAATGCAGGGTATAATCCTTACTTATTTCTTGGTGATTTCACCGGAGATGGAGTGGCTGATATTTTGATTAGCATCGCTACAGGTGGAAGTGGCGGGATCATGTATCATTATCTGTACTCCTTCTTAAATAATAAGCCAAAACTTCTTTTTGATTTTAATAAATATAACGAAGAATACACGTACGAAGTGATCTATCAGGATAACTACAAAGTAAAGGTAAACAGTCAAAAAAATAATCAAACATATATGATTGATCTATCAATGAGAGATCCTGAATATTTAAATGAAATATATGATGAGAACGGAAAGTTAAAGAATTCCATTACAGGTTTTGTGAACCCTCTAAGTGGGTTATATCCAGTAGATTTTGATTATAATCATGTGTTTGAGTTATTAGCCTATCAAAAAATTGCCGGAAGATATAATGCTGATGCCTTAGGATATGTGTTAAACACATTAAGCTGGAAAAATAACAAGTTTCTTTTGCAAAATCAAAATGTAGCTATATTTGGATCCTGAAAAGTTCGAATCTTCAAAAAACAATGTCATAAAATATAACATGAATGTAGAATACCTCTTTTATCTTTTATATAGTTAAGATAACAAAAAGGTAAAGGGGCTGTTGACATGAAAAAATCTAGAGTTGGCTTTATCACATTTTTAATCTTAACAGTAAGAACTGTATTCACATACTAATATGACGCGGACATAAAGAGGGTGTCCCAAAAGTATAATTTTGGGGCACTTTTTTTGAGCATAAAAAATAAGAGATCGTCCTATTTTTGGTATAATTAAGTCATCACAACAAAAATTAACCGAAAGGAACATATCTCTTATGTATATGAATTATACCACTACCGGACAACTAGTTCTACCTATGGATATAGAAGTTTTAATCCCAGAACATCACCTTTGCCGTATTGTTGATACAGCTGTTGAAAGCATGAATCCTCTTCTCCTAGCCTCTCTTCATAAAACTGGAGGACGTCCTCCTTATCATCCTAAAATGATGTTAAAAATTATCCTTTATGCATACGCAACCCGTATATACTCTGCCAGACAAATCGCAAAACAGTTGAGCGAAAACATTTATTTTATGTGGCTTTCTGGGAATCAGCAACCTGACTTCCGTACGATTAATCGCTTTCGATCAAGTCGAATGAAGGACAACATATACCAAGTGTTCTTCTCTATTGTTGATCTTTTATGTAAAGAAGGCTTGGTTAAACTAGAAGATTATTATTTTGATGGTACAAAATTTGAAGCGAACGCTAATCGATATACTTTTGTTTGGAGAAAATCCACAGAAAAATATGATCAAAAACTAGATGAAAAATATCAACAAATTTTTCTATCTATTGAAGAAGCTTTGAGAAAAGATGAAGAAGGATTAGACTTTCAAGAACAATTAGAAGCCAATCCTATCACCTCTGAAAAGATACAAGAAACCATTGAAAAAGTCGAGAAACAATTAGAACAAGAACCGAAGAATAGAACATTAAAAAAAGCAAAGAGACAATTAGAAAAAGATCTTCTTCCCCGTAAGAAAAAATATGAAGATCAAAAAGCTACATTCGGTGAACGTAATAGTTTCTCTAAGACCGATCAGGGAGCAACTTTTATGCGAATGAAAGAAGACCACATGAAGAATGGACAATTAAAGCCTGGATATAATGCTCAAATGGGAACAGAAGGACAATTTGTCACGGGATTTAGCCTTCATCAACGAGCTGGAGATCCAGGATGTTTGAAGCCGCACATTGAGTTGCTAAAAAAATACAATCGTCCTATCCCTAAATCCCTGATCGCTGATTCAGCTTATGGAAGTGAGGAAAATTATACATATTGCGAGCAAGAAAACTTCGAGGCTTTTGTAAAATATAGTACGTTTGACAAGGAACAAACAAAGGCATGGAAGAATGAAATTGGGCGATTAGAAAATATGACCTACGATGAAGAATTAGATGAGTGGATTTGTCGTAATGAGAAGCGATTGATCTATAGTCATGAAAGGGTAGCGTCAGGAAAATGCGGATTTACAACGTTAAGGGGTAGTACCATCAACCCTGTCACTAAGCCTATACAGCAGCCTTTTCAAGTATAGTAGGATACTTGAAAAGTTATCAAAGCCTTGTTTAGGCAAATACGTTTTCGCGTCTACTTTAGGGGGAGCATATCACTGTCCCTTTGTCTCTTGCGTAATATGCTCTTTTATAGTATAAAGGTAATTAACAGTATTTTCTGAAATAAAAAATGAATACGTATTCTGTTTTTTGTGAAAAGTGTAGTGATAAATACTCCAAGTCTAAATAGGAAGTAACAAGGAATTATCTTTGTCGCTTTAATAAAAATGTAGAAACCCATACTCAATTCAGAATACGAATTCATAATTTCAGGATATTGATTAATTTAATACGAGCACAGGGGAGTTGATGCGAAAAAAAATATAGATATCTAGTTCCAAAATATCGAACTTAATATAGCGGTTCATTTGAGGTGAATAAATGGCTTACAAGAAAATTCCGACAGAGGCTATATTGTTCTTCGTGATTAGTATTCTTTTCTTTATTAGTATCACTTCTTTTGACCCATTTGTTTCATCGTACGCTTCTGAATTAGGGATACCACCGGTTATGATTGGAAGTATCGTTGGCATAACAGGATTGGCCTCAATGTTTACCCGATTACCTTTAGGGGTCTTATCAGATATATTCTTGAAAAGAAAATTGTTTATTCAAATCGGTCTGACCATTACAATTGTTTCTTGGTCAATTGCTTTTATGAATCCAAATGAATACACATTATTTATTGGTAAACTAAGCAATGGATTTACGGGTTCCACGTGGGTGATCTATACTGTAATGTTTGCGGGATTTTTCAAGGCGGGACAAAGCGCTAAAGCAATGGCGATGATCTCGGTGGCATCCCCACTTGGTTCGTTTCTTGGATCAACGATTGGTGGGTTAGTCATTAATCAATTTGATTATGCGGCAAGTTTCTTAGTAGCTGTGATATCTGCTCTGATCGCGTTCCTGTTAACGTTCTTTATTCGAGAAGTGGCTGTCAGTAGTAAAAGTCCTAAATATCATAAAAGCATATTTACAAACCAAATCATGGACAAAAGCTTATGGACGATTTCTATTTTAGGGATTATTACGCAGATGGTGATGTATGGAACGAGGGATTCCTTTACACCACTACTCGCGCAAAATCTGGGCGCCACGCCTATAATTATCAGCTGGTTATCGAATACCCATTTAATTCTTTTTGGAATCTCAACGGCGCTATGTCCCCTTTTTTACAAGCATATAGGGTTGAAAAATACAGGGATTCTTGGTTTTGCCCTACAAGGATGTATGGTGATATTGTTGCCATTTTCGCCTAATTTACCTGTTATGTTTCTCTTACAGGCCGTTGCTGGTATAGCGTATGGGTTGAATTTTACATTTCTGATGTCAATCATCCTGGAAAATGCCAAACAACAGGAAAAGACGACTCGAATGGGCTTTTTTCAAAGCTTCTACTCAATCGGTGTTTTTTGCGGACCGTTGCTAATGGGATTCTTAATAGAAACTTTTTCAGGAGTAGTAGGTTATACTATTATTGGAATTATATCGGTAGTTGCTGCCTTATTAACGAAGGTATTAATTTACAGAGAAGTACCAAGTAGAGAAGAAAAACTTCGCTATAGTTCATAGAAGACAACTTGAAGGAGATGGCTGCAATGCCTAATCATTCTTTGACAATTAAAGAGATTACAGAGGGTTATAAAGCAAAAGAATTCTCACCTGTAGAAATAACACAAAATTATATTCAACGTATTAAACAGTTCGATTCTAACATCCATTCATTTATTACACTGACAGAAGAAGTGGCCTTAGGGCAAGCAGTAATTGCAGAGAAGCAGTTGATGTTAGAGGGAGACCTCGAACCACTTTTTGGAATACCAATCACTTACAAGGACAATATTGATTCAAAAGGTATTCGTACTACAAATGGCTCTGCGATCGATGAAAATTATATCCCACGAGAGAATGCCAAAGTGGTAAAGGATTTAAATCGAGCAGGTGCGATCAACCTTGGTAAAGTGAATCTTTACGAGTATGCTTTTGGAATCACGTCGACTAATCCATTTTATGGAGATGTTCATAACCCATGGAATAAAGAGTATATGGCCGGAGGCTCAAGTAGTGGCTCTGCAGCTGCAGTAGCAGCAAATTTTTGTATGGGGTCAATTGGGACAGATACTGCAGGATCGATAAGAGTGCCATCGGCTTGTTGCGGGGTAGTTGGTTTAAAGCCTACTTATAACCTAATAAGTACGAATGGGGTCATGCCTTTATCATGGACATTAGACCATGTTGGACCAATTGCACGTAATGTGGAAGATTTGTCTTATTTGATGACGGGTTTAACAGGAAAATCTTTTGGAAAATTATCTTACCCAGATATCCGCAATATTCGTATTGGGATTCCAAAGCAGTATTTTACTGAACGTATTGATGCGTCGGTAAAAGAAAAATACCTAGAAGCGATTCGAAGTTTTGAACGTTTAGGTGCAATTGTGATGGAAGTGGATATGCCATTTGAGGTAGATCCAATTGAGGTCGCAACTACTATATGTACCTCAGAAGTTGGCTCTATCCACAAAAGTAGAAGAGATTCTTCACTTCATCGATATGGTGAGGGTGCGAGTGAAGTGTTTACAAAAAGTGACGCGATACCTGCCTTTTCTTATATTGAGGCATTAAACCAACGACAAATGTTAACGCAAAAGTGGAGCGAGTTATACAACGATGTGGATGTGATCTTAACACCAACGACTCCTGCAGCAACAACCCAATTAGGGTTGAAGAAGTTAGTCATAAATGGTGAAATGGATACTGTGGATGAAGCGATGATCCGTTTTACTTGTCTATTTGATATCACTGGACACCCGGCGTTAACACTTCCTTGTGGTCAGACTGAAAATGGTTTGCCGATTGGATTACAGTTGGTAGGAAATCACCATGCTGAAGAGGTGTTGATTAAAACAGCTTTTGCTTACGAGCAAGCGAATCTATTAGATCTTTATAGAGTGAGAGATTCCTTATTGTAGTTACAGTTTGAGAACGATTAATATCTGAATATTTTAAATTTTGTATTGACATTCCTGTTTTTCTTCTATAACATGGTTTTTAACAGAATACGTATTCAGTTTTTTGTTAAAGGTGTTTGGGTACACTAACAGTGAATAAAACACCTTTGGAAGGAATCAGGATAATGAGAGTAACTGTAAACGATATTGCGCGTGCTGCAAACGTATCGCAAACAACTGTATCAAGGGTATTGAATAATTATCCGCAAGTGAAAGAAGCAACACGAAAAAAAGTATTAGATGCCATAGAGGAACTTAATTTTTCCCCAAATATCGTAGCAAGAAGTATGATCACGAATAAGACCTATACACTAGGCTTGATTGTAGGGGATATATCGAATCCGTTTTTTGCAGAGTCTTCTAAAATTATCATAGAGAAGGCACAAAAGCTTGGCTACGATGTAATTATTAGTAATACGAATCACAATGATGGGAATTTGGAAAGTGCTATTCAGACACTTCTTAATAAAAGAGTGGACGGTATTCTGATTTCATCTGCTTATTCAACAAATAAGAAAGTTCAAGAATTACATGATTCAGGTTTTCCGATTGTTTTATTTGTAAATAAAACAGATGCAGATGCGAATTTCGTTGTACTAGATAATGAGAAGGGTGCGAGATTAGCGATCGACCATTTAGTGCAATTAGGTCATGAAAAAATCGCCTTTGTATGTGGGCCACTTAAGTATTCGGCCATTCATGACCGATACATAGGCTATAAAAATGCACTTAAGAACTATGGGCTTGAGCTTAGAGATGAATTTATCTATAAGCAGGAAATTTCATATGAAGATACCTACTCCTTTGTAGATAATCTTCTTTCCATGAAACATACACCAACAGCATTCTTTGCTGCTTCGGATCAAATTGCTCTAACAATTATGGATGCGGCAGTGAACAATCACTACAACATTCCAGAAGATTTATCGATTATTGGTTTTGATAATATCAGTATCTCTTCCAATCAATACATTGGTCTTACAACCATTTCCCAACAAAAAGAGAAGATGTCATTAGCTGCCTTAGAAAAGTTGATTTTGCTGATTGAAAAGGGAGACACAGTCTCTACTCCAATCCAAATGACTTTAGAGCCAGAGTTAATTATTCGAAAGACATCCAATAGCCCTTCTGTTTATAAAGTAAAGGGTTCGCGCTAAATCAACCCTTTGGCCGGCTAGATGTAACCGATTATTTTTTTAAATCATACAGAATACGTATTCATAAATTCAGAGAAACGTCTGATAGAATCATATATTTAGATCAGATACCTATGGGAAAGATATAGGGATTAGTTAAATTCTTATAAATCGAACATAAAAAGGATGATTTGAAAGTGGAGATACAGAGTAATGAGAAAAAACAGCCAGAAAAGGAAACTTTGGTACAAAAAGAAACTCAGAAGGAGGAGTCGAGTAGATTGGCTAATAACAAAGTTTTTTACGCAGATAGCAGTGAAGTAAATATGATTGATAGCAAGGATAATTACGATTACCTAAATATTGATACGAAAGAAATTAAAAAACAGAGCATGAATGGGTTTGGGAATTACAATAACATTGTCGATTACATTGTAAAAATTACTAGACAAATTTGGAAGGAAAAAGACATTGGTTTGATCTATGACACCTATAGTGGCGGTGTTCAAATACATAAAGGCTTAATTAATAGTCATGGTGTGAATGAAGTCATTTCCGGAACGTTGCAGACATTGCATGCATTTCCAGACCGTAGAGGAATTGGTTGGAGTGTCATCTGGTCAGGAAACGATAAAGATGGTTTCTTCACTTCTCACAGAGGAAGGTCATTAGCAACTAACTTGGGAGATAGTGCCTACGGACCGGCAACGGGAAAGAAAGTGGTTTTACGGACAACGGCCGATTGTTTAATCCTTAATAACAAAATTTATGAAGAATGGTTAGTGATGGATACATACCATCTCGTGCAGCAACTCGGTTTTGATCCAATTGAAGTAGCGAAGAAAACAGCAAAAAAGACGGCAAAACTCGCTCCACCATTACATTTTGGAAACTCGGAAACAGCCGAAGCGGATTTACCTCCGGAACTTTATGTCCCGCAATCAAAAGGATTCGAAATTGGAGATTTTATCTTAGAACTTTTTAATAAGGTTTGGCAAAGACGTTCCTTTAATTATGTGAAAGACTTTTATGAGGATAACGCAGTTGTACATTACGTCTGTAATAAGGACCTTGTTGGTACTGCAGAAATTCAAGGAATGTTTGTTAGCTTGTTTGCTTCTGTTCCGAATGGAAAGGTACTTATCGACCGAGTGACTTGTAACAAACGTGAGTCAGAGAAAGAATGGGATGTAGCAGTAAGATGGCGGATTCAAGGTGTACATGAAGGCACAGGCTATTTTGGGAAACCAAGTGGTAAGCCAGTTGAAATAAATGGAATCAACCATTTGAAGATACGTGATGAGAAAGTGGTTGAGGAATGGCTTCTCTTTGATGGAATGGAAGTTTTACGACAAATCTACTTAGGTTGGCAAGAAATCGAAGAGTCAGAGGATGGTAACTTTACGGGAATATCTTAACGATAAAAAAATCACTGATAAAAAAGATAGGAGGCTAATTATGAAATTTATCAAAAAGGCGATCGAACAGGAACTTACTACTTCAAATGAAGTTGAGGAAGTTGTCAAAGATGTTATCGCAAATATCCGAAAGAATGGTGATGCGGCGGTAAAGGAATACGAAATACGGTTCAGTCAATCTGATCGCCCACTACGAGTCACAGAAGAAGAAATAGAAGCAAGTATTGCTAATTTATCCCCAGAAGTGAAAGAACTGATTGACCGTGTTGTAGCAAGAGTTTCAGATTTTGCCCAAGCTCAATTAGAATGTTTAACACCTTTTGAAAAAGAATTTGGTACTGGAATCAGAATGGGGCATCGAATTGTTCCGATTGAAAAGGTTGGAGCGTACATTCCTGGTGGAAGGTTCCCATTACTATCGTCAGGTCCGATGGTCGTTGCGCCAGCAAAAGTGGCAGGTGCGAAACAAATTGTCGCTTGTAGCCCAGCAAACTTCAATGGTGGTATTCACCCTGCAGTACTTTATGGATTAAAGAAATCTGGGGCTACCGATATCTTTGCTGTTGGTGGAGCTCAAGCCATTGCAGCGATGGCATATGGAACCGAATCAATTCCAGAAGTGGACGTAATCGGTGGTCCAGGTAATCGATTTGTTGCAGAAGCGAAGCGACAAGTATTCGGTAAAGTAGGGATTGATTTAATTGCCGGACCAAGTGAAGTACTTGTATTTACTGATGATACAGCTAATCCGCAAAAGTGTGCAGCAGATCTACTTGCTCAAGCAGAACACGATCCGTTTGCAAGAGCAATTCTGGTCACAACTTCTAAGGAAGTAGCCGAGAGAACAATCGAAGAAGTCGAAAGTTACTTGGAACAATTCTCGAAAACCTCTCCTGCCCATGAATCATGGAAGAACTTTGGAGAAGTTGTGTTAGCAGACTCTCTACAAGAGGGCATTGTTCTTTGTAATGATTATGCAATTGAGCATCTACATGTTCATGCAGAGGATAGTAGAGCACTAGCTGAAGAGTTTTATAATTATGGATCACTCTTTATCAATGAAAATAGTTCTGTTGTGTTCTCAGATAAAGTATCAGGAACCAACCACACATTACCAACTAACCGAGCAGCACGTTATACAGGTGGATTATGGGTAGGAAGTTATGTGAAAGTCATTACCCATCAAGAAATTTTAGATGATGGTGTTGATTTATTAGCACGACATGCGACTGCACAATCAGAGGTAGAAGGACTTGAAGGACATAAGCTTTCCGCTGCTCTTCGAATTTCTAAAGAAACCGTATAAAGAGTAGTAGTGATTGATAAAATCACAAATGGACTAACTATACACCCCATGGGGATGGAAGATTTACTTTAGTTTTACTCCGAGTAAACGGATCGTTTTACCATTCTAAAAGGGAATGGTTAAAAGATGGAGATTCTAGGGATCTATTATTCTACTTTTTGACAAAAACGGTTACTTGGGGTGGGGGATCAACTTGTAGAAGTATAAAGGAGCAGTGCAGCTTAAGTATTACATAAAAATTATCAATGAGGGGTGTAAGATATGAAAAAGAAGTTTCGTATTGGTTTGTTGATGGCTGCTGTCTTACTAATTACGGCCCTAGCAGGGTGTGCAACAAGTTCTGGCACAGAAGGTAAAATTACGGTTGATGTTTTTCAATACAAGGTAGAGCTTAAAGATCAAATTGAAGATTTAGCAAAAATGTATGAAGAAGAGAATCCAGACGTCAAGATTAATGTTCAAACTCTTGGCGGAGGTAGTAACTATGGACAGTCTCTTGTTACAAAGTTTTCTTCGGGTGACGAGCCTGATATCTTTAACGTTGCTGGACCTTCTGAAGTAGCAGATTATCGTGAGAGCTTAGCTGATTTATCTGATACAAAATCTGTAGAAGCAGCACTTGATGGAACACTAAATGGTGTGACTGATGGTGAAGAAGTTCTAGGTATCCCATTAAACCAAGAAGGTTATGGTTTAATTTATAACAAAAAGGTTTTGGAAAAAGCTGGCGTAAATCCGGATGATATTAAGACGTATGAGGATTTAAAAGAAGCGGCTGAAACGATTGATAGCCAAAAAGATAGTTTAGGGATTGAGGCTGTATTTGCAGAAGCTGGCGCGGACACATGGCCGATGGGCTTCCACTTAGCAAACTCATACTTAGCTCCTGAGTTTAACAATGATATTACAGAGGCCTATAAGTCAGAAACGATTGAATTTGAACGAGGCGACGAGTTTAAGAGAATGCTAGATTTAATCAATGATTATGGTGCACAACCAATTTTAAGTATTACGTATTCTCAACAGGTTGAAGAACTCTTTTCTTTAGGGAAAGTGGCTATGATCAAGCAGGGTAACTGGGTATATAACTCCATTTACGAAATTGATCCTGAATTCGCAGAGAATAATATCGGGATTATTCCTTTACCGGTAGAAGGCTTTGAAGGTACCATTCCAGTCGGTGTAGCAATGTACTGGGGTGTAAATAAAAATGCCGATGAAGAAGTAATTCAAGCAAGTAAGGATTTCTTGGATTGGATGAATACTTCTGAAGCAGGTAAAAAGCATGTAATGGAAGAGTTTAAGTTTATTCCAGCATTTGAAGACTATGATGCATCGTTAATTTCTGATCCAATCTCTCAAGAAATTTATGAGTATGCAGAGTCAGGAGATGTCATGGGCTGGGTATTTAACGGGTTCCCTGTTAGTTGGCCAGGTGGAGCGCTTCCAGTTAACATGCAAAAATATCTAGGTGGTGAACTCACTTGGGAAGAAATGATTGCTAATTCTCAAGATAAGTGGGTAGAGCTTCGTAAAAATTAATGAATTGTTCAAGCCAACAAAAGAGGATCTCCCTCTTTTGTTGGCTATCGATGTTACGATCTAGGAGAAAAGTGAGAAGTTGATTGTTCTAGAAAAATTCACAACGGAGGCGTTCAAATGAAGAATCGTGACCTTTCTTTTTGGCTTTTTCTTGCCCCTGTTTTGATCGCTCTAAGTGTTGTTGTATTTATTCCACTTATATACGGTGTAATATATTCCTTCACAAATTGGAATGGTCTAAAGGCAACAGAATTTGTTGGTTTTCAAAATTATATCAATGCATTTGGTGACAAAGAGTTTCGTGACTCCTTATGGTTCACGGTTAAATATACGTTTGCTGCCGTCATTATTCTTAACTTTCTAGGGCTAAGTTTGGCATTAATCGTTACAAGACAAATCAGGTCCAGCAACTTTTTAAGAACGATCTTTTTTATGCCAAACCTAATTGGTGGTTTAATTCTAGGGTTTATATGGCAATTTATCTTCGTTAGCGTGTTTAACGAAATTGGAACTAAGTTAGCGATCGAAGGGTTAAGTGGTTGGCTTTCTACTACTCGTACTGGGTACTGGGGTCTTGTCATTCTATCCTCTTGGCAAATGGCCGGTTACATAATGATCATCTATATTGCGTATTTACAAAGTATCCCGAAAGATCTAATTGAAGCAGCTAGAATTGATGGAGCTAGCAGCTTTCAAAGGTTTCGCCACATTACATTTCCACTGGTTGCGCCTGCCTTTACCATTAGTATGTTTCTGACTTTTTCAGACTCATTTAAAATGTATGACCAAAACCTTTCTCTGACAGCAGGTGGTCCGTATAACTCTACACAAATGGTGTCAATGGAAATCGTACGAACGGCCTTTCAGGAAAATCAAATGGCATTTGCACAATCGAAAGCCGTCATTTTCTTTGTCATTGTTGCGGCCGTGTCATTAACGCAAGTGTACTACAATAAGAAACGGGAGGTCGATCTATAATGAAAAGTAGCAAACGCAACTTACATTTTATCCAGATTATTGGACTTGCACTTGGATTGTTATGGATCGCCCCTTTTTTCCTAATGGTCATCAATGCGTTCAAAACGAAAGCGGAGATTTTTACGGATGTAATTGCCTTGCCAGAAACACTTTCATTAGCAAATTTTGTTGAGGCGTTTATTGAATTAGACTTTATTAGATCCTTTCTTAACTCCTTACTGATTACTGTGATAAGTGTTGGGCTCATTATCGTATTCTCTAGTATGGCCGGTTATGCGTTGGCGAGAAATAAAAGTAAGTTAAGTAGTATTCTGTTCTTTATGTTCGTTGCAGCAATGCTTATCCCTTTTCAGTCAGTCATGATTCCACTCGTTTCAAATTTCGGACAATTCGAGATGTTGAATCGCGTGGGGTTAATCTTTATGTATATTGGGTTTGGATGTAGTCTGTCTATTTTCTTATATCACGGAGCAATGACAGGTATCTCTACCTCTCTGGATGAAGCAGCTATTATCGATGGTGCGAATCGTTTCCAATTATTTTGGCACATTATTTTCCCTCTTTTAAAACCGATTTCCGTCACAGTAGGGATTCTAAACGTCATTTGGATTTGGAATGACTTCTTGTTACCATCTTTGGTCTTGAAGAGTGAAGCAGCTACCATTCCGCTGCAAATGTTTATGTTCTTTGGACAATACACACGACAATGGCATCTAGCACTAGCAGGATTAACCCTTGCCATCCTTCCGGTTGTCATTGGTTACTTCTTTGCGCAAAAACAAATTATTAAAGGTGTGTCTGAGGGTGCGGTGAAGTAGGGACAGGTTCCTTGTCCCTACGTTTCGTTTAGACTGAGGGAATGGTTCCTTGACCCGAGATATATAAAAAAGGTAGCAATTGATCATTGCTACCTTTTTTATGCTTTGATGAAGTGGGCGACAGTTATGTACTCTCGCCGGGACAGTTTGCTGTGGCTATTATTCTTTACAAACTAACTATCGATAACCCACGTTATCACTACATAGAAACTTACTGTAAATACAGTTTTATGTATATACAGTTTTACAGCTTAAACATTATCTTTACCTAGAAAGGGAGGAAATTCCATGAATGTTGAACTTAAATATCGAGAAGAAACATCCCTTTCCACTGAAATGTTAGAGCTTCAGGATGAAGCAAAAAAACACTTGGCCAACTACAAAGCTGAAAATACCAAACGAGCCTATCGAAACGATTGGAGCCAATTTTCCGAGTGGTGTGCAACGAACAGACTACAGGAGCTGCCGGCTGATCCAGAAACGCTCGTCTATTACATCACGTTTTTGGGAAAAACATTGAAAGCTTCCTCCATTAAACGAAAAATGACGGCCATCTCGCAACGGCACGAAACAGCCGGTTATCCAAGCCCTACCAAAACAGCCCTTGTCAAGGGAGTGTGGGACGGGATTCAACGCTCCAGCGGGATTAAAGAAGAAGGAAAAGATGTGCTGTGGCTCGATGACTTACGCCAACTTTTTCTTATTGGGGTAGCGTCAGGAAAATGCGGATTTACAACGTTAAGGGGTAGTACCAGCGAAGCTGTAATCACCCGCAATAGAAGATCAGCATTTGGAGTCGGCTGTTTGGAAAGTAATAAAGATAAATTTATTAATATTACTATTAGCACTCATAGCGTTAATAACAACATCATACACATGTAATACACGAAAAGAAACGACTTTAGACGCAACATTAGCGACAACTAACGTAGCAACTAAAGAACGTACTAAGGAATATACAAATGTATGTTCAAAAGGACATAAAAAAACTGAGAATGGTGGCCGCCATCTCAGTTTTTACATGAAAAGTTTAGAATGGATTTTTGCTAATCCTCCCTATTGGGGGGATTATTTTTTGTTATGAAATAAAGAGTTATCAAGCTAATCATAAAACCTGCAGTCTGAAAGAAAATGTTAAAGCCAAATTTAATTATTTCTAAAGATTCCAAATGAACACCTCCTTTAAAGGAGAATGTCCTAAACATTTTCATGTAAGGTACTAATATTGTATTAGGCTCACACATACTTTATTTCATTTATTTAAGTATCTCGTAACGTTTTAAGTTATCTTTTTGAAATAGACATCCTAAGGTTGTATTATTAGGGGTGCAATTTTGGGTATGCAACTGTATTTACATACCTAACCCCATATGCCCCAAGCATTTGCACCATCTCCGGAACTTTAACTATTTACTATAATTAAATTTATTTTCACTAAAAAAATCCCAACCGATTAATTAACTTTGTCGAAAAACAAAAGTTATATTGCTTATTTATTTTTTGTGCTTTAACATTAAAATACAATTGTATAGCAGGGTGGGTGGTTGAGCCTCTCGTGAGGGGGGTGCAACTGATGGACATGCCTACAGCAATGTTTATGATTTCACTTGTGACATTAATCGTAGTATTGATCGATAAAATAAAAAAGTAACCCACCCTGTATTCTTTGGCCGGAATCAGGTGGATTACTCTCTGTAAGAAACTATTTCGCCAATCGCTCACTTTTGCGAAGCAATTGTATTAGATAGCCGTAGTGGTTGCAGCCATTACGGTTATTTTTTATTTTGGATGTTTATTAAATAATTATTCACTGCAACTGTACGCTAATAGCGTGCAAAAATTGGCTGCAATATAGTAGTGCATTTTAATGTCATCTACGCACTTCCGAAGTACGTGACTTATTTGTGTACTCATTATAGCATCAAAACGCCGTACAAAAAAACAAAATAGATAAATTTATTTGTATTATGTCGTAAATTTTCTTTAATTTCTTATAACATTTTTAAATAGAAATATGAAACATTAAAATAGTATGGCCATGAAACTTAAAATTCCAAACACAATGAGGCAATCTATTTCGCCATCAGTAAACCACCTATCCTTGATCAAATACGAGTTATAACTCCCTTTCACTTTAATAATCTTCATTTTCCTATCAGAATACGAGTTTGATTCCTCCTTGATCGGAGACTTTAATTGTTCTGGAAGGAACCTCCGTTTCTCGTCTCGTGATCGACGACTCACATCTAAGTTGTTCCTGGTATTCAGTTGATCCTTCAGCTGGCCCAGGAAATATAGAGTTTGGCTTTAAAGAAAATAAAGTTATATCAGTAATTGTTCAGAAAATTGGTTGGAGAGAACAAAATTAAACTAAACGGGTGCTTTACTTGAATAAGCCAAACTCAAAAAAACGATTCCTTAACGTTGTAAATCCGCATTTTCCTGACGCTACCCCTGAAAGTAAAAGAAAAACTGACAATGGCTATCTGACCATTAAACGAACATACACGTGTACAGAATGTGTAGGGTGTCCTTTCCAATCTTCTTGTGCAAAAGATAAAGAAGTCAAAAGTATTCAAGTATCGATGGTGAATCAGAAACAGCGCCAAGAAGTAAAAGAACGCCTAACCTCAGAAGAAGGGAAAATAAAATATAAACAAAGAAAAATAGATGTGGAGCCGGTTTTTGGTCAAATCAAATACAATAATCAGTTCCAACGTTTCTTATTAAGAGGCCTTCAAAAAACAACGGTAGAATGGGATCTTATTTGTGCTGGACATAATTTAAAAAAGTGGGAAATGCAAAGTCGAAAATATAGAAATTAATAGTAAAAATAGGAGAAAAGTGTAGACTTAATTAGAAAATATCCTAATTATTAGTAGTTATATTTAATACAAAAGAAAAAGCTGACACCAAAAGTCGTTTTTAACGAGCTTTTGGGTCAGCCTCTTTTTTTTGCAGGTAAGAAAGTATAAAGTTTTGTACTTAGTGTTGGTGTCTAGCTCCAATGTAAAGTAAAATAAAAGACAAATTCCAAGAAGAAAAGGTGTTTTATTTTGAAGAATATTATTGTCATTGGAGCAGGAATTCTTGGAGCATCAACTGCTTATCATTTAGCAAAAGCAGGTGCGGATGTTACAGTCATTGACCGGAAGGATCGGGGACAAGCAACAGATGCTGCAGCTGGAATTGTTTGTCCATGGCTATCTCAACGACGTAACAAAGCATGGTATCAGCTCGTGAAAAATGGTGCTCGTTACTATCCCGAATTAATAAAGAAACTTGAAGAAGATGGAGAAAAAGAAACTGGATATAGTCGAGTAGGCGCGATTAGCTTACATCAAGATCCTGAGAAGTTAGAACAAATGGCTGAACGTGCTCGGAAGCGCAGGGAAGATGCACCGGAAATTGGTGAAATTACGATTTTAACTCCTGAAGAAACAAAAGTATTATTTCCGCCACTATCAAAAGAATATGGTGCTGTGTATGTGAGTGGTGGAGCGAGAGTTAACGGGAGAGCTTTGCGTAATGCCTTAGTCCAAGGAGCGAAAAAGAATGGCGCCACTTTCATTGAAGGAAATGCCATTTCACTTATTCGGGAAGGTCATACCATAAAGGGCGTAGAAATAGAGCATGATTCATTACAGTCCGATAAGGTTCTTATTACTGGCGGGGCTTGGTCAAAAGAATTAATCCAGCCATTGGGAAAGAAATTTCAAGTTACGCCTCAAAAGGCTCAAATTGTTCATCTTGAAATGTCAAATGAAGATACAAGTAAATGGCCGGTTGTCATGCCTCCAAATAATCAATATATTTTAGCTTTTGA
>Ga0182742_1003255_pt1 | contig 16239 bp, 11 predicted proteins | sample eDN5th37CBELigMG_FD_128880 | JGI IMG/M metagenome (GOLD analysis project Ga0182742, IMG submission 128880) | Enriched Miracle-Growth compost microbial communities from Emeryville, California, USA - eDNA 5th pass 37_C BE-Lig MG (version 2)... ...
CCTACCGAACCCCCGCCGAGGCCTACCACGATCCAACGCCGGTCAGCCCGCGAGGGAGGGAGACGCCCCAGACCATAACTTAAAATCGGGACCGAATGGTCTCGACATTGGGGTCCACTTCAAAGAGCGGTTCTTCGAGGAAAATCCGAGCGAACCCGGAGTCAAGAACGCCAAGCAGTCCGAGTTCCTGGTCTTCGGCTCGTTCCGTTGGTCGCTGGGCAAAACGATCGGGACCATTGACGAGGGGGTCGCCGCGAGGGTACGAGAGATACTGAGAGAAGGAACCCACTTGCCCGATGTACAGGTTCAACGGGGATGGTATTATTGAGGAACTGGATAACCTAGGAAGCAATTAGCCATGATCCACCTCGCCCACGGAGACATCCTGAAGCACGAAGCGGACGCCCTCGTCAACACCGTGAACTGCGTCGGTGTGATGGGCCGGGGGATCGCCTTGCAGTTTCGCCGGGCGTTCGAGGACAACTACGAAGCCTACCGCAAAGCCGCCAAGGCCGGTGAAGTCGTCCCCGGCCGGATGTTCGTCTTCGATCGAGAGACCCTGGAAAAGCCCCGCTGGATCATCAACTTCCCCACCAAGCGGCATTGGAAGTCGAATAGCCGGATTGAGGATATCGAAGCCGGTCTGGTGGATCTGGTCCAGGTCATCCAAGAGAAGGGAATCCGGTCGATCGCCATTCCTCCCCTGGGCTGCGGCCTGGGAGGTTTGGACTGGGCCGAGGTCCGCCCCCTAATCGAAGACGCCCTCTCCGCCATCCCCGAAGTTGATGCCCACCTATACGAACCGGGCAAAACCCCTCCCGCCCGAGAAATGGTCAACCGGACGAAGCGACCGAATCTGACGGTCGCCAAAGCGGCGATCCTGGGATTGATGCGAAACTACCTGGCCGGGTTGATGGATACCGGTGTTTCGCTGCTGGAAATTCACAAGCTGATGTACTTCCTCCAAGCGGCCGGGGAGCCGCTGAAGCTCGACTACGCCCAAGGCCCCTACGGCCCTTACGCCGAGAATCTTCGCCACGTCTTGAAGGCTATGGAAAGCCACTACATTCATGGTTATGGTGATGGAGGCGACGATCCTCGGAAACCCATCGAGTTGGCTGAGGGCGCCGCGGAGCAAGGGCGGGCGTTCCTCCAGAATCATCCCGAGACCGAAGAGCGGTTCGAGAAGGTCAGTGGGCTAATCGAGGGGTTTGAGTCCCCCTACGGCATGGAGCTAATCGCCACCGTGCATTGGGTGGCCGATCGTCAGGGAGCGAAAACGGTCGACGAAGCCGTCGAGAAGGTCCACGCTTGGAGCCCCCGCAAGACCATGTTCACTCCCCACCAGATCCAGGCCGCGTGGGACCAACTTGGCCGGCTGGGCTGGATCGATGATGGACCCGCCCATGCCGACGGACACCACCGAGAAGGGCCTTGAAACGCTCATCGTCCAGTCTCTGATTGAAGAGGCCGGCTATCTCCCCGGCCTCTCCGAAGACTACGACCGCGATCACGCCGTTGATTTGGCCCACCTCTTCGCGTTCCTCAAGGCCACCCAGCCCGAAGCGGTCGACTCGCTGAACCTGGAGAATGAGGGCCCTTCCCGCCTGCAATTCCTCCACCGGCTTCAAGGCGAAGTAACCAAGCGGGGAGTTGTGGATGTTCTCCGCAAGGGGATCAAACACGGGCCGGGCTCGGTGGATCTGTATTACGGGATTCCGACCCCGGGGAATCCGAAGGCGGCGGAACTTCACGTCCTCAACCGCTTCAGCGTTACCAGGCAACTGAGATACAGCAAGGACGAGACGAAGCTCGCCCTCGACCTGGCGATCTTCCTCAACGGGCTCCCCCTGGCCACGTTCGAGTTGAAGAACTCGCTGACCAAGCAGACGCACGTCGACGCGATCAACCAGTACAAGCGGGATCGAGACCCCAAGGAGTTGTTGTTCCACTCGGGTCGCTGCGTGGTTCACTTCGCCGTTGACGATTCCCAGGTCTGGATGTGTTCCCAGATTCAAGGCGCCGGCAGTTGGTTCCTCCCGTTCAACCGAGGCTGGAACCACGGGGCCGGCAACCCTCCCAACCCCCTCGGGATCAAGACCGACTACCTTTGGAGGGAGGTTCTAACCCGGCCCAGCCTGGCCGACATCCTGGAAAACTACGCCCAGGTCGTCGAGGTGGAGAACGCGAAGGGGAAGGCGAGGCGTCGGCCGATCTTCCCGAGGTACCACCAACTCGACGTCGTCCGAAGGCTCTTGGCGGACGTTGGTGAGAAGGGAACGGGGACAAGTTATCTGATTCAACACTCGGCGGGGTCGGGAAAGAGCAACTCCATCACCTGGCTGGCCCATCAACTCGTCGAGTTGAAGAAGAACGGAGCCCCGGTCTTCGACTCCATCATCGTTGTGACCGATCGCACCGTGCTGGACAAGCAGCTTCGCGACAACATCAAGCAATTTGCCCAGGTCTCCGCCGTGGTCGGGGCGGTGACGCAAGGCTCGATGCAGCTTCGGGGATTCATCGAGCAAGGGAAGAAGATCATCATCTCGACGATCCAGAAGTTCCCCTTCATTCTGGACGAGATTGGCGACCAGCACCGGGAGCGGAAGTTCGCGATCATCATCGACGAGGCCCACTCCAGCCAAGGGGGTCGAACGGCCTCGGCCATGCACGCGGCCCTGTCCGAACAGGGCATCCCCGAAGAGGAGACCGAGGAGGATCGGATCATCCGGGCGATGGAGTCGAAGAAGAAGCTCAGAAACGCCGGCTACTTCGCCTTCACCGCCACCCCGAAGAACAAGACGCTGGAGATCTTCGGCGCCCCTCAACCCGATGGGTCGTTTCGACCGTTCCACGCCTACACCATGAAGCAGGCCATCGAGGAGGGGTTCATCCTCGACGTGCTGAGAAACTACACGCCGGTGAACAGCTATTACCGGCTCATGAAGAAGGTGGAGGACGACCCCGAGTTCGACGTGAAGAGGGCCCAGAGGAAGCTCCGGAGATACGTCGAATCCCACGATCACGCGATCCGCCAAAAAGCCGAGATCATGGTCGACCACTTCCACGACCAAGTGGTCGCCAAGCAGAAGGTTGGCGGGAAAGCTCGGGCGATGGTGGTCACCAGTGGGATCACCAGGGCAATCCAGTACAAGCGGGCGTTCGACGCCTATCTCATGGAGCGACGGAGCCCGTTCAAGGCCATCATCGCGTTCTCCGGCGAGCACGAGGTGGATGGCCAAAAATTGACCGAGGCCACGATGAATGGCTTCCCCGGCTCCAGCATCCCGGGTGAGTTTCGGAATGATCCCTATCGCTTCTTGATCGTGGCCGACAAGTTCCAGACCGGGTACGACGAGCCGCTCCTCCACACGATGTACGTCGATAAGGTGCTCTCCGGCATCAAGGCCGTCCAAACCCTCTCCCGCCTGAACCGAGCCCATCCCTCGAAGCACGACACGTTCATTCTCGACTTCATGAACGACGTCGACTCAATCCAGGCCGCGTTCTCCGACTACTACCGAACGACCATCCTGAGCGAGTCCACCGACCCCAACAAACTCCACGACCTGAAGGCCGACCTGGACGGTCATCAAGTCTACGCCCCCTCCGATGTCGCCCTCCTGGCCGATCTCTACCTGAAGGGAGCGGATCGAGAGAAGCTCGACCCAATCTTGGACGTCTCGGTCGCCGTCTACACGTCGGAACTCGACGAAGACCAACAAATAACCTTCAAGGGAAAAGCCAAGGCGTTTGTGCGAACCTACGGTTTCCTCTCCTCGATCCTGCCGTACTCAAACGCCGACTGGGAACGCCTCTCCATCTTCCTGAACTTCCTCACCCCCAAACTCCCCGCCCCGCAAGAAGAGGACCTCTCCAAAGGCATCCTCGAAACCATCGACATGGACAGCTACCGCGTCGAAGTCCGATCCCAAATGGCGATCGCCCTCCCCGACCAAGACGCCCAAATCAGCCCCATCCCCGGTGCCGGCGTCGGCGGCAAACCCGAGCCCGAGTTGGGACGATTGAGCCAGATCATTCGAGCCTTCAACGACATGTTCGGCAACATCGAGTGGAAGGACCAAGACAGAATCCTCCAAGTCATCACCGAAGAACTCCCCATCAAAGTCGCCGCTGACACCGCCTATCAAAACGCCATCAAGAACTCCGACAAGCAAAACGCCCGCATCGAACACGACGCCGCCCTCGACCGAATCATGCTCGGTTTCGTTCTGGACCACACCGAACTCTACAGGCACTTCAGCGACGACCCGGGGTTCAAGAAATGGCTGTCAGACTGGATCTTTCAGAGCACCTATCAGCAAGCCGACCCGGGGCCTAATGTTCAGAGACCTCTGTAGGAAGAAGAGAACCTCCCATGAGCCAGGTCATTGTTCGAGCCAGGGTAAGGCCCGCACGAGTCGCGGTCTTGATTAACAGGCACGGTACGACGGACGACTTTGTCCTCGCCACGCGGTTTCTCTCGCGGTTATGGGGCGGCATGTATGGCCCGATCCTCCCAACGAATCCCTCTCCGCCCGACGATTTGACGGAATTCAGGCTCTCAACGACAAGGCCCGACTACGTATACAGCATCGGCCTGGATGGCAAGGCCTGGACGCCTCATGTTCAAGACGCGTGCCAACCTCGTGGCTTTCGGCTCCTGGACGAGAGATTTTTGAAGCAACTCTACGGAGACCACAACGAAGAGCATCTGACGGACAAGCATCTGCTGAATTATCTCTTTAGGCGAGGGAAGCAAGGAGACCGCAAGCGGCCGAGTCGACTGGTTTTCTGGGACCCGGAATCTGAGGTTTATCCACTCGCGTGTGCCCTTTTCGGCATGCCGTATGACGTTGTGCCTAACGTAAACGTACCCGTCCAGAGACTAGACCGCCGAGGCAACGAAGCCGACGCGTACTGGATGATTGAGACTCATAGAGCGGTCGTTCGAGAATATGAGAAAACATGGTTGGAATTGGCTAGCCAGGAACTCAATCTACATCATCAAGGCTGGGGAAGCACCGGCAAGCCGACGATCGTCCTGGTCGAGGATCTAATCGAGGACCTATCGCTGTTCTGGAATCTACGGATGGAAGGACGCGAGGAAATCCCAAGGTGGATCATTCCTCTCCCGATTTCGATGGTCAGGGACGAGGCTCACGCTGGCTTGTTGAAGGAATGGATCCTCGAATTTTTCACTTACCATCAACGTTCGAATTGCATAGCCATCACCTCAGCGAAGGCGTGTGTCGAACAACAGACTGAGTTCGCGAAATGGCTTAGGGAGACTCTGTGTGGAACGTCCATTAAGTTTGTGGATGTCTGGCCCCCGACTAACCGCATCCCGATTGTGACCGCTTTCGAGTCGGAGAAACTCGTGGAAATCCGTCGCCGAGGTCGTGAAGCCGCATGGCTCCGACCTCAATCGCAAGTAGCCGAGATATTCGGGTCTCGAGTCAGTTGGATGGTGGATCTTGTGGAAGACGCGGTGAAACGTAGGTCTCCCTTCGAACTCTCGTTGCCACCCGGACGGACGACGACGGAAATACTCAACTCACCAGATCCCCCAACGACTCACTATTCGATCGTCGCCCCATACGGACTGGGAGTCGACTCAGTCAACATACGATGTAAAAATCGGGAGGAGTTGATCAGTCATTGGATCCCGACCTCCAAGGAGGTATTGGAAGAACTGCTTCAACAGCACGGACTTCGTGTTCAAGAGGATGAGAAACGGGCCTGCTACCTTCCCGCCCTCAAAGTTCTGGGCGGTCTCGAACAAGCCGCATCGACGCTATCGGGTGTTCGAGGAGCGATTCTCCAAGAACTGGCAAAACGGCCGGCCACCGTCCACGAGCTCAAGGGACGATTGAAATTGAGCAAGGGAAAGATCCCGGAATTGAACAGAGACAGAGATTTCGAGGTCCTTCTCCATAGCCTGACGCCGACCCAAAAGCGAGTAGGCCGGGAACGCCTGTGTCACCATTGGCGTAAAACGCTCCCCCGAGACAGCAAGCTTCAGTCACTGTTGGAACACTGGGTTTCCAACGGAATTTTACGACGTCTCTTCAGAGTGGGGAGTTGCCCTGTCTGTCAGACGACTCACCGTGAAGTTGGCCTGAATATCACACGCCCTTATAGGTGTCCCGGCTGCGGATCGAACATACCAATTCCGGAGTCCCTCGTCATCGAGTATCAACTCCAACCGATCCTTGAAGCCGCTCTAAAGCAAGGCATGATGCCGGTGACGTTAACAGGGCAATTTCTCCGGAACCTCGCACGCCGGGGATTTCTCTGGCTGCCAGGGCTCAAATACACACACGAAGGAGGCCGTGGGGACATCGACGTCGTGGCGAGTTGCGATGGCCACCTCGTCTTGGCCGAGTGCAAGTCCCGAGACCAATCGGATCCGTCGGATATTGAGTGGCCCAAGATCATGGACCAAGTGAAGACCCTCGCGTCCGTGGGAAGAGCTTGCAAGGCGAGCTTCGTGGTTCTTTCCATGTTGATCGATGCCTACCCTCAATCCATACTGGCCGAGGTTGAATCCATCGGAAGTGCTGATCTCCCCATACATCTTCTCAACAAGGAAGATTTGGAGAATGGACGCCGATGGATCAACGAAGGGCCTGCCGCCATGACTTCTCCGCAGTCGCTCAACGACTTCCTCCCCGAGGGGTTCCCAGAGGTCCCTCGACCGCGATTTGATGAGCCCAGGGAGATCGTGACGGGCGCCATGACGCTCACTATCGGCACGGCGGCCCTACCCTCGGGACAGGCCCTACCTCAAAACCCAATCTCTCCAGAGGACGAGTGAATCGTAAAGCTTATGCACTGAAGCACGCTGACCCGCTCCCCATAGGCTGGCCCATATGGCATGAGAGTCATTCCAGCCCCTGAGGGAGGACGGGCTCATCCGATGAAGCGAATCCGACACACGCCCGAGCGGATCGTCCGCAAGCTGAAGGGGGCCGACGCCGAGTTGGCCATGGAGACCGCGACGTCCCCGAGACCCGCAAAGTCCTGGGCGTCTCCGAGGCGGCTTCGGCGGCAAACTGCATCTGATCATTGATGGCAACGGTTTGTGCCTTTCGGTCATGGCGACGGCCGGTCAAGACCATGAGTCGAAGTCATTGAGGCCGATCCGGATCAAGCGTTCAGCCATGGTGGTCCCCACCACCCGAAGCGGCTGGCTGGGGAAAGGGAATACAGTGATCGGCGTACCCGCCGCCACCCGCGTCGCCGCCGAACCAGGGCGGTGATCCCAACCCGCACAAGGCCTAACGACGAAACCTACACTTGCGGCAAGGCGGCGTACCGGCGACGCAATGGGGTCGAGCGTTGCGTCGCCTAGTTGAGAGAGGACCGATGCTTGGCGACATGTAAAGGAGAACCGGCGGTGAACTTTTTGGCTGAGCGAAGCTGCCCATGCGTCGCCGCTGCTTCAAGATTTACGATCCACCGGGCAGAACCTAGTTCCACCCGAAACCCATTGCCATCGCTCGCTTTTTGATGAAGTCGTCGAATGGTTCCTTCACTGCTTTAAGCCGTTTGATGGAGCCGCCGAACGCTCCCGCCTTCAATAGCGGCATCTCATCCCCTTCTCGCTCAACCTCTTCCTGAAGATCGGCCGTAACGGCTGCCCCGCCTCGCCAAGCGAATAAACCGTGGGGGCCCCATACGTAGTCTGTCCCGGGATTCTGCTGTCGCTCCAAGTCCGCGTAGACAAGAGCAGCCAGATACTCAAATCGATTGAACGCGGCTCGAAACTCATCCTCTCCTGAAATGTAATCACGAAACTCCGGGAGAAGCCTGTTAAAGAAGTGATGGCTGATTGGATGTGGCCCCAAAGCCCCGGAGGGTAAATCTACCGAAACAATGCCGTCAAACCAATGGACGTGAGTCTCTTCTCCAATTCCGTGCCACAGGCTTTTCCTGTGGCACCGGCTGGTACGAGCTTGAGTGAGCAGGGCCGCGACGGTCTCATCCCTGTCGGATGCCGCAGCGGCGACGCCGCACCCGTACATCAGCAATCGTACGGGATAAAGTGCCACGTCGCGGAGCAATTGATCCCCCCCGTTTGACTCGGAAGCCGTCGCGACGCGTTCCAGACACCGAATCCAGAGCTTCGAGTCGCTTCCCCAAAATCCCCCCGCTATCATCATGGCCAAGAGGACTTCCACGTCCGACTCGTACAAGGGGACAAGCGGTGCAAATTCCTCGCGTCTGCCGGCCGACTGGTTGAAATACTTCTCTCCGAGGAGCAGGTTGTTAACCCTCTCGGCCTCGCCCATGAAGAGATCGTGAAGTCGCGGTCGATATCGGTCCTCGGTGATATACTTCTTGACCGAGGCGACGGCCATCTGCTTGGAGAGCGGATGGCGGGAGGAGTCCAAGGCTTCAATCGCCTCAATCTTTTCCTTGAGTTGGCCGAAAAATTCGTCGGCTACCATACCTGAAATGATTTGGGCGGCTCTTCGCGTGCAGAGTTCTTGAGCCCTGCCCGAGACAGCCGAATACGCCGACCAGTAGGTCATGAATCGACGGTTTGGGCATCGCTCGATGGCTGAACGGAGGGCCTCGTCCCAATCGGCCGACCATCCGCAGACTATGAGCCCGTATTCGTCGAAGACCTGATCGAGCAACTTGTCCATCTCCTCCTCGTAGGTGGCGAGTTCACCCACGGTGTTCTTGATGCGGGTGTCGGTGTAATCGCCGTGAACTTTGATGATGGTGCATCTGGAGTGGACCAGCGGCGCCATTCCTTTGGCTTGATCGGCATTCCACACGACGTTCGGCGTGACTCCGACCTCCCCGAGAGCCTGTTCCATCAACCGATCGAAATTCGTGGTGACAATGACCCGGATGTAGCCTTTCGCCACCAGTTCGGCGATCGCCTTATGAGCGGCCGTGGGCAGCCTCCCACCTTCCTCTCGCTCCTGCTCTGTTGGTTCGAAATACGGCCGCAGCGAGAAATTGCGATCACCAGGCGATTTGGCGAGTTTCTCCAGCAGCATCGAGTAGTCGGGCTCTTCCTTATAGGTCTCCGTGTACCATGCGGCCGAATCCTCACGCTCGGCGCCGGATAGGACCGCGAGCCTTTCCACGAGTTTCAGCGTGATCTCCCAGCCTGTGGGAATTCCGGATGAGCGGGAAACGCCCGACCCCAGCAGAACGGCGTAAACGCCCCTGCCGGAATAGACGGAAAACGCGAGGGAAGCCATCGAATCGGGCATGGGTCACCGGTTGGTTTCGAGAATCTGTATCGGCTCACAAGTCGTGTCCGTTAGTATACACGACTCCTGAAGGAAGCCGGCTGGAGCGAGTCTGCGGCGGTAGGTTGGACGCCAGCCTGGAGCCGGCTGATCCGCTCGTACGTTCCGGCCTGGAACCTTTCGGGATCGGACAGGTGGGGCACCGTCCCGTTCTCGAAGAGGCTCGCCTTACCGTCGAGTAGTAAGTTTCTTCCACCGACTCGTCCGCAACTTATGGGCTTGGTCCATCTTGGCCAGTTCGGCGATCGACGTGTCATACTTCACCCGCCTCCAAATCGACCCTCGACACGAACGCCGCCAAGTGTCGCTCGCGAATTGGAACATTGAGCGAGGACAGATCGCCTCCATCTCAATCCCCATCCCTTCTGTGGGAGTGTAGACCGAGATGATCGCCAGGCTCGCAATTTGGACGAACTTCGATCCGACGCCTGAGGCAGGCCCAAGCCGAAAATCGTCGCCATGCCGACTTCTGGCCTTAATCAGGCGTTCCAGAAGGGTTTTTAACAGCCCGACCCCGACTCGGCGGTCGCGGTGGACCATGTCCGCCTCACGACTTGGGCATAAATGCAAAATTTCTCTTTGTATTTCAATCTAAGAACATGGCAGGGCTTACGAACACGCTTGTTGGCTGGGCCAAGTCGTTGAACTATTGGACGGGGCGACGTAGAATCTTACTCGAAGATACGTGCCTGAATTCTTCCACCCCAGAGTAGGGCTCGCACCGAGAGCAACGATGTGGAATAACGGTCACATTCCTGACGACTTTGATAAACTCTTGGCTTTGATCCGCGACAAATGCACGAATACTCAAGTCCAAAATCTTTTGCGGATTGGCAAACTCGAATCCAGCGAGGTCCGGATCTCGGGGGCCAAAGACGAGCTCATCTTTCAGAACCTACACAACGCCATCCGCGAGGGTGCGATCACCAGTGATGCCGCCTACGAGATGCTGTGCGACGCGGAAGAATCCGGTCAACAGCACGTCTTCTATTTTAGGGCAAAGGAAGGCAGGGCGGACTACTTCAACGACGCCGAATCGATCGCCTCCAGCCTCTTCGGGGGGGATTGGCGTACCACGATGAACTTCCCGAGGCTCCATCTCAACCCAGTGGGCTGGGAGTGGGCCGACTTCCGGATTTATCCCACTTCCACCTCCGGAAAGTCGGCCTGGGTTCTTAAGGCTTATTCGGGCATATTTCGTCGCAAGTTGATCGACAAGAAGCGTCAAGACGACACTTTAGAGATTGAGTACTACGAACGGAAGCTCTCGCGAGAGATTCTCCTGGTTCGCTGGCACTACGACGGCCTTTTGGAGCTCCGGGTGCCTAGGGAGGACTCCCGGAAACTGCTCATGCAGTCACTCATGGGGCTCTGGGAAGCCATTAAACCCTGCATTCGAGAGGAGGATTTTGAACCTTTCGATCTCACTACGGCCTGTACGCGGATGATCGATCATTACGACGAGGGTACGTCGATCTACACGTTGAGCGACGCCCATTTTGAGGACGACCAAGCGGGTTCCGCCAGGTTCTCCCCCCCATCCGTCGAGGACCACCTGATGAGCGATGAGACTCGTCAGAAAGCCATCAAGATGTACAAGCAATGCCGAATGCTCGGTGTCGTCTGGCAACTTGAAGAAGAAGATCACGGGACGGCTACCAAGCTTCGGTCAGTCATAGGTAGGTACGGCGTGAACAACTTGTTGATCACCTCTAGGACGACCAGCAAGGCGATCAAACATGTTACCCAGCAACTTCGCCGATACGCGAGCCAAGTATCCGGAGTTAACCCAGGCATCCCAAAACTTGGAATCCTGGGTTCGGAGCAACCCTCAGCTCTCCCACATCGAAGTCCGGAGATTCCTCAAACAGAACCCCCAGGCCGATCCAGCCGAGATCTCCCTTCTCCTGGGGTTGCTGGTCCGCGAGGGGAAGTTACGGCGTGAATACGGCATCATCGCCCCCACTAATCACGTTCTCGCCCCCGGGTTCTTTAGCAAGATCGAAGACATCCCGGATGTGTTCCATGACTCCAGCGACGATCCCTTTGATACTGATGAAGGGGAAATCGTGGAGATCTTCCGGGGAGGCGCCTGATGGACCAGGAGATGCTCCTCGCAATGAACGACATCGCGGTGCAGTACTTGGACTTGCCAAACTTCGGACATAAAGATGTCAAAGCGGCCAAGGCGGCTTTCAGGGAGATCGGGGCCAGCGGCCCGATGTGTGAGACGGCCATTTCCTTTATCATGTCATTCCGCTCTCGCGAACAAACCAAATCCGCCGAATTCGACGGCATTTTGCGGGGCCTTCGCATGGGTGCGGAGCTGGACGAACGACGGCCGCCCCCCCAGGTCAATGTCCATAACCTCCAAGAGGCTTACCACATGAGGGACAAGTTCGAAAACTCCGGCCAAGTCGGAGCCATGGGTCCCGAAGCTCACGCCCACGACATGCAGTTCGCTCAGCAAACTTGGAATCAAATGGGCGATCGAGCCACCGCCGCTCTGCTCGCTGACGAGCTCGGCAAGCTTCTGGAGGCCATGAAGTCAGATGCATGCGAGACGGTACACTTTGACGCCATGTCAGCCGTTTCTCGGGCCAAGAGTGCCGCCGACGCCGGTGATGGACCTGGTGCTTTGGCACTGCTCAAATCGACTGGGAAATGGGCCCTTGATGTGGCAAGCAAGATCGGTATCGCAGTTGCCGCCGAAGCCATCAAGAAGTCGATGGCGATGTGACTGTCTGTGCGGACGAGGAATTTCAACCCGACCAATAGCACGAATCGACCACGTCGCACAGTTCAGAACACCCCCGTCCCCAGATAGAGCGGCACAGTCCAGGTGGCGGACCTCTGAATCAGGAAGAATCTGTCGAAGGCGTTCAAGCACCTCCGAATCCTCGGGTAAATCATACCCGGGGACGACAACCAGCTGGTCCACCCTCAGATAGTTGATGTAGCAGCCGAAGGCCGGCGGGATTCCTCGGGTCCCTGCGGCTTTCGGCTTGTAGGGCAGTTCGACCATCGTCAACCCAGCCCCCGCCAACGCCCGCCTCAAGGCAAGCCGGTATCGAGCATCCACCTTCCGGTAGTCGTTCACCAGGACCAGGTCTGGACCGATGAATCGGACAACCCCGTCTGAATGGCCCAACACATCCCCAGGTTCGGTCGGGATGACGATCACGCGTTCCACTTCAAGCAGCCGCTCCAGCCTCCGGATCAACTCCGAGGGCTTCCAGCCCGGGTTCTCGGCGAACACCTTGTCGCAGACAATCGCCCGGTTCGTCCAGCCGACGACGTTCCCGCCGTCCAACACGATGTCCGACCGCTCACACCGTCCCACTTGGGGGAGGGTCGGGCCGATCTCGCCGTCCACCCGCAGGTAACGATATCGGCCCGATAGATAATCCGGGGCGTAGCGGAACTGGACGAACCTCCCCACGTCGATCTGGACCGGGAGATAGTCGCGGCACCAGACGTCCCGAGTCCCGGGGATCTCGACCAACGGGACGCCGTGCTCGCGGAGGATGGATTCCAGCCCCAGGACGAGGTCGGGATGCCTTCGCCTGAGCAGGTTGGACACGCAGACCAGGTTCGTCTGGAGGTCCGCGATCATGGGTCCGTCAAGCTCCTTTGATCGTAGCGGTCGTTTTTCGGAGGTCAGCACGATGCCATCCCATCCAGCCGGGCACCCCGACGATCCAGCGTGCCGCCCTCCTCGGGCGGGTAGCCCCTCGTGAGGCCCGAATGATCCGCCCTTGGCCTCGGGCATTCTCTCACGAGGAGGTGACGAACGTGGGTCACGAACTTGCAACGATCAACGGCCGCACGGCCATGATGTACGTCGGGGAGGTTCCCTGGCACGGGCTGGGGACCAGGCTGGCCGCCCCCGCGACGGCTCGGGAAGCCATCGAGGCGGCGAATCTGGACTACGTCGTCGCCCTGGCCGGGATGACCACCACGGACGGCATTCCCATCCCCTCCAGGAAGGCCGTCGTCCGCACCGACACCGACGAGGTGCTCGGGGTCGTCGGCAACACCTACGTCCCCGTCCAGAACCGCGAGGCGTTCGCGTTCTTGGATTCGATCGTGGCCGACGGCTCGTTGCGGTATCACACCGCCGGAGCCCTCCGCAAGGGCGAGAGGATCTGGCTGCTGGCCAAGCTGCCGGGGCAGATCCGAGTCCGGTTCTCGGAGGACGTCTCGGAAAAGTATCTGCTGCTCAGCAACAGCCACGACGGCTCCTCGGCCCTCCGGGTCTTCTTCACCTCCATTCGGGTCGTCTGTGCCAACACCCTGACCATGGCCGATCGAGAGGGCCGCGGCGAAGGCGTCAGCATCCGTCACCAGGGCAACCTGGTCTCCAAGATTCGGCGGGCCCGGGAAGTCCTGGGGATCGCCGCCCGCCACTTCGACGATTTGGAGAACCAATTCGACCTCCTGGCCCGCCACTACCCCAGTTACGGCCAGGTTTCGGGCTACTTCAAGGCCCTCTATCCCGACCCCGAGGAGGGCAACCCCGCCCGCTCCCAGAACGTCCGGGACGAACTCTTCCGGCTGTTCGAGAACGGCAAGGGACAGGACATCCCCGAGATCAAGCTGACCTCGTGGGCCATGTTCAACGCCATGACCGAATACGTGGACCATCACCGCCCCACCCGGGCGAAGTCGGAGTTTGATCGGGCCGCCAACCGGCTCGACAGCTCCTGGTTCGGCTCCGGGGCCCGGCTCAAGGAGAAGGCCTTCAAGCTCGCCCTGGAGATGGCGTCCGGCGACTGAGTCTCCACCGCCGATCGGCGTCGACGGCTCCCCTCGAGGACCAGAGTTCGACGACGCCGGTCGGGGTACTCAGGCCGTCCAGTCGGTCCGCGTCCATCTCCAACCCATGGGATCCACTCATGCTTCGAGCCAACGTCGGCGTCAGCCGAAAGATGTCCAAGGATTACAACTCGACCGGGTTCAGCTTGAACCTCGACGCCGAGATTCAGGCCACACTCGACGACCCCGAAGCCGTCGTCGAACGCATCAAGGAACTCTACGACCTGGCGGAGGAGGCCCTGGACCGCCAGATCTCCGAGTCCCAGGAGGGCGACAGCTTCGCCCATCGAAACGACGGTCGCCAGCGGAGCGTTCACCACGAAGCCCCATCAACCAACGGCAACGGCCACGATCACGTCAATGGAAATGGCAACGGCAACGGCAACGGCAAATCCGCTACTGTGGAGCCGGCCAGCAACAAGCAGGTGCAGTTTCTCACAACTCTCGGCAAGCGGCGGAAGCTCTTCGCGGCCAAGCTGGAGGCGTTCATCGAGGAGACCATCGGCCGACGCTGCTCGCCCTACGATCTGACCAAGAAGGAGGCGGGGCGAGTCATCGACGCCCTCAACCCCGAAGGGAATGGAGACGAACGATTCCGGCGTTGAAGTCGCGAAACGAAGTTCGACCTGGAACACCGGGGATCGGGGAACGTCCCGATCCTCCCTTCCCCTCGGAGGCCCCATGAGACCCAACGTCCAACGCCCGCACTGGAGCTATTCGTCGCTCAACCAGTTCCTCAAATGTCCACTCCAATACTACTTCGAGCGAGTCCTCGGCTTGTCCCGGCGGACCACCACCGACGCCCAGGTTTTGGGATCGGCGATCCACGCGGCCCTCGCGGAGCACCACGGGGGGCTGATGGACGCCAAGCCCATCTCGACCCCGCGAATCCACCAGGCATTCCTGGCCTCCTGGAGCGATCAGACCAGCGGACGCGACGTGGTTTACGACAAACGCTCGCCCGACGACGCAAAGGATCTGGGCATCGCCCTGATCGAAGCCTACCTGGGGGAACCCCCGCCGGAGAACATCGTCGCCGTCGAAGCTCCGATGCTGACGCCGATCACCGACTCCCAAGGCGAGGTTTTGGAGAAGCCGCTGCTGGCGGTCGCGGACCTGATCGTTCGCGGGAGCGACGGCACTCCCAAGGTCGTCGAGATCAAGACGGCCGGTCGATCTTTCTCCGAGTCGGAGGTCGCCTCATCGCTTCAAGCCACCTGTTACGCCTCGGCCCTTTACGAACTGACCGGCGAGGAGCCGCTCGTCGAATACGCCGTTCTGGTCAAGACGAAGACTCCCAAGGTCCAGCGGATCGAGACCATCCGAACGCTCGCGGATTTCGGCCGGTTGGGGGATGTCGCCGGGGTTGTTGAAAGGGCCGTCGAAGCCGAAATCTTCTACCCCGTGGAGAGCCCGCTGAACTGTTCGTCGTGCCCGTTCCACCGGGAATGCCGATCCTGGACCGGGCCGAGGTTGGAGGAATTCGGAGAAGGCGAAATCCCCGTCGCCGAGGAGGCCGCCCTTGCTCGCTGAGATCCACGGCAAGGGGGGCAACCTCTGCCAGCAGGCCCGCTCCGGCCAAATCCGCTGTCCGCTGATCGTCCGATCCACCAGCGAGGACGTCATCACGGGACAATTGTTCCAAGCCTTGGGTTGCGTCAACCCCCGCTGGTGGCTCCCCGACCTGCTGAACGCGGCCCTCGGGGCGCCAAGGTTCGGCAAGCAAATCCACCGACGCTTCAAGATCCAGCTCTGGCGGAATCAGCCGTGCTACCCGAGGGAGCTGCTCCCGTGGGACGAAGGTTCGACGCAGGTGGACGCCGTGATCACCTGGGAGAACCCGCCGACGACCGTCTTCATCGAGGCCAAATACGGCTCGGCCCTCTCCCCCAAGGTCTCCCGCGACGACGGCCAATCCGGCTATCCCTCCGATCAACTCATACGCAACATTCGAGTCGGCCTCCACGGCTGCGGCTACTTCTCTTCGCCAGACCGACTCTTCAATCAACCCCCGCGAGATCTGGTCGTCCTGGTCCTGTCCCCCGCGAAGGGCCATCCGCTCGTGGAGCGATACCGCGACGAAGATCAACTGCGGGCGGCGATCCCCCATTCCGATCGGTTGGTTGGGCTTCCCAAGGCGCCC
>Ga0182742_1003256_pt1 | contig 16238 bp, 12 predicted proteins | sample eDN5th37CBELigMG_FD_128880 | JGI IMG/M metagenome (GOLD analysis project Ga0182742, IMG submission 128880) | Enriched Miracle-Growth compost microbial communities from Emeryville, California, USA - eDNA 5th pass 37_C BE-Lig MG (version 2)... ...
CAGCAGGAGCTTGATCTCCTCGCTCTGCGGCATCTTGTAGACGTCGTGCGGATAGACGAGGCCGAGCGGCTCCACCTCCTCCCGCATGAACTCCCGCATCCACGCGAGCTTCTCCTCGAACTCCGGATCGGTCTCGAAGTCCCAGCCCATGACCCAGCCTCCCCCTCGGCCGCCCGGAGCGCGACGCAGCCGACACTCTGTTCCCAGAACCCAGAACGCTATTCTCGACGTAGCGTTGCTGCAAGCACTCTCGGCCGTGGACTGGGCCGGTCGATGGTGTGGGGCCTACCGGCCGGGGGGCCCTGCTTGTCCGATGCCACGTCGGCCACTGGGACGAGTGCGAGCGGCTGCTCGAGGTGGTTCGCCAGGAGCTGGGTGCCCTCGACATCCTCGTCAACAACGCGGGGATGTCGCCGCTCTACGAGTCCCCTCCCCGGCGGTGACCGAGGAGCTCTACGACAAGACGATGGCGGTCAACCTCAAGGAACCGTTCCGGCTGAGCGTGCTGGCCGCCGAGTGGATGGCCTCGGTACGCGGCGGCTCCATCGTCAACATCAGCGGCATCGGGTCGATGGGGGGTGGCGCACCGCGCCGAGAGCAGGAGGACGCGCGACCCTGACGAGATGGTGGGCACTGTGCTGTACCTGGCCGGCCCGACCTCGGGCTTCACCACGGGCGCCATGGTGCGCGTGGACGGCGGCGTGAGCGCCCGCGTCTGACCGCTTCGGTGGTCGCTGCGTGAGCTACCGCGAGTACGGCCGGAAGCTCCCGTCCAGCACGTCGAGGTGCCCGACGACCCTGCCGGTGATCACGGTGGGATCGACGGTGAGGAGGCGAACGGCCGCCTCCGCGAAGTCCTCCTCAGGAGCGAGGTCCTCGAAGTCCTTCGAGTAGTACGCGACGCCGGGCGTGAGGATCGCCTTGGAGGGCGACAGAGCGTTGACCGCGATGTTGCTGTCCGCGAGGTCGTAGGCGGTGCATTGCGTGAGGTGCTCCAGGGCGGCCTTCGCCCCGCCGTAGCCGGCCAGGACGCCCTCGCTGCGGTCCGGGTAGGGGCCGTCACCCGGCATGCGGGACGCGCCCGACGTGACGTTGACGATGGCCCCTCGCCCAGCAGCGACCATGTCGGGGACGACGAGCTGCATCAGCTCGTAGGAGGCGAACGGCCCGATCACGAAGTGCCGTTCGTACGCCCCGAGCGGCGTGGTGAGGAACGTCGGCCAATCGGATCTGGACAGGTTGGCCGTAGCCGTGGCGCCCGTCGCCGCCGGCGCCCGTCGCTCTCTCGCGCCCGCTTCCGCACCGGGCTTCGGGGGTCGACCGGGCGCGGTGAACGCGGCGTTGTTCACCAGGATCGTGATGGGGCCGAGCGCCGCGCGGGCTTCCTCGACGAGGCGGGCCCGGTCGGCCCGCTCCAGCAGATCGGCCCTGACGGCCACGGCGCGACCGCCGGCCGCTTCGATCTGCGCCACGGTCTCGCCGATCGTGCCCGGGAGCCGCTCGTCCCAGACCTGCTCGGTCCGGGCCACCACGGCCACCGCGGCTCCTTCGGCGGCCAGCTTCATCGCGATGGCCTTGCCGAGCCCTCGGCTCGCGCCGGTCACGATCGCCACCCGACCATCCAGTCGTCCCAACGTCGGCCTCCCCTCTCCCGTTGCGTCAACCTAGTAAGGGCGATCGGTGGCGGCTGCTAGAGCGTGATGACGATCTTGCCGACGTGGTCCTGGGAGCGGAGGTACCGGTAGGCGTCGACGGCCTCGTCGAAGCCGAAGGTGGCACCCACCAGAGGTCGGGTCCCGTTGACCTCCAGCGCCGAGACCATCTCCGTGAACATCCGACGGCTCCCGACGTACACGCCCCGCACGACGGCGCGGCGCTGCAGGATGGGGTACGGATCGACGAGCCCCTGCCCGCTCACCATGCCGATGAGCGCGATCTCGCCGCCCAGGCGCACGCAGTTCACGGATCGGGCGAAGGTGCCCTCCCCGCCGACCTCGAGCACCACGTCGACGCCCTCGCCGTCGGTGCTCTCGAGGACCTCATGATCCCAGTCGGGGTTGGCGGCGTAGTTGATCGTGACGTCTGCACCGAGCTCGGCCATCCGCGCCAGCTTCTCGTCTCGGCTCGAGGTGATGATCGCCCTGGCGCCGAGCATCTTGGCGAACTGCAACCCGAACACGGAGACACCTCCCGTGCCCAGGAGGAGCACGGTCTGACCGGGCCGGACGCGTGCCCCTTCGACGAGGGCGTTCCAGGCGGTGAGCGCAGCGCACGGCAACGTGGCGGCTTCCGCGGAGCTCCAACCGGCGGGCACCGCCACCACCCCGTCGGCAGGGAGGGCGACGCGCTCCGCCAGCATCCCGTCCACGTCGGCGCCCAGCGCGGTGGCCACCGCCGCGGGCGTGGCCCGCCCATCCAACCAGCGCGGGAAGAAGCAGCCTGCGACGTGGTCGCCGACGGACCACTCGGTCACCTCCTCGCCGACGGCGACGACGCGGCCGGCGCCGTCGGAGAGGGGGATGCGATCGCTGGTGGTACGAGCGACGAGCAGGTCGCGGAAGCTGAGGGAGCACGCCTCCACCTGCACGATGACCTCGCGAGGGCCAGGCACCGGCTCGGGGAGGTCGCGCTGCTCGATCCCCTTCCACCCCTGCCCTGTGAGGACCTGCGCACGCATCGCTGCGAACCTAGAGGCCTCCGCACGAGGCCGGGTTCCGTCAGGGCTCGCCTGGTTGCACCTTCGCCGTCTTCAGGTCGATGCGCACCGGCTCGACGTAGGTAGGGGCGTAGGTCTCGGTGCCCGGGTGCCGTGCCCGGATGGCCCGCCGGAGCGGCTCCGTCGGCATGTCGACGAAGTACGGGTAGAGCTCGTCGTGGTGGCAGGGCATCACGAGCCGCGGCTGGTAGTGGTCGACCAGCGGCATGGTGAGGTGTTCGATCTGCCAGCGGGGGAACGGTCGACCGGCCATCGAGACGAAGGCCAGGTCGCAGCCGGGGTGCTCGGCGAACCAGACGACCTCCTCGTCGCCCAGCGGCCCGGCGCTGTCACGGAAGACGACGCGGAACTCACCGATCTCGACGATGTGGCACAGCGTCCCGTGGGTGAAGACCTCGGGCGCCCAGGAGCCGCGGGCGTGGACGGCCTTCAGCTCCTCGTCCTCCTCGGACGAGAGCGGCGGTTGGTCGCTCCACGCCGCGCTGGTGTCCTGGAACTTGCGGGACTGCGGGTCGGGCTGCATGTGGACGCCGTGCAGCACGCGGACGGTGAAGTCCTCGAACTCGAACACGTCGCCCTGACCCAGGCCGGGCACCGACTCGATGTGGTCGGCCGAGAGCCCCTGCTCGACGAGCAGGTCCGCACCGATCGGGCTGACGAGGACCTTGGCGCCCGTCTTGGCCGACACCGTCGCCGTGTCGGAGATGTGGTCGTAGTGCGGGTGCCCGATCAAGATGAGGTCGGCTCGCGTCACCTCGTCCGCACGGAAGCCGGCGCTCGGCGTGCGGGGCCCCCGGTCGTAGAAGTTGTCGAGCAGCAGGACCTTGTCGCGGAACTCCAGCTCGAAGTTGGTCGTCCCGTACCACCGCACGGTGAGCGTGTCGGCGTCCCCTGACGTGGGGCCGCCGAGCGAGGCCGGTCGTTGGAAGCCGAGGACTGCGCTGGTCATGTCGTCCTCCGATCAGGTCGTCGTGGCGCTGCGCCGACACCGGCCGCAGCGGATGGTCGGGACCTCACGAGTCCCGCTTGATGTAGAGGTCCCGGAACTCCGGCACCAGGTAGCCGTTCCCCCCGTGGATCACCATCTTGACCCCGCCGACGTAGTCCTTCCAGGCCGCCGTGTCCGGGTAGAACACGCCGAACAGCGCCAGCGCCTCCTCGGCGACGATGCGCTGGGCCTGCTTGGCCAGCGCGACGGCCTCGGCGTCGGGGTTCGACTGGTCGTGGGCCGCGATGGCGTCGAAGAGCTGGTTCAGCTCCGGGTTGTCGTAGTCGCAGGCGTTGGTGAGCTGCCCCGGCCGGTACAGGCGGGACAGCTTGGTGATGGCCAGCTGCGACCAAGGGGCTCCCATGGCGGGTTGGCGGAGCTCCTGGTAGTACTCCGTGATCGGGTTGACGGTCTGCTGGATCTGCATCGTCACCCCGACATCGGCGAGCTGCTGCTGCACCATTTCCATGAAGACCTGCGTGTCGCCCCCTGTGGTGAGCGCCGTGAAGGAGAGGTTCGGGACCCCCGCGTCGGCCAGGAGCTGCCGGGCGCGATCGGGATCGTGCGGGTACATGGCATCGATCTCGGGATCGTGGAACGGGGAGCCGGGCAGCCAGACGCCGATGGCCGGTGGCCCGTTGTCGCCGTAGAGCCTCCGCCCGATGGCCTCCCGGTCGATCGCGAGGTTCAACGCCTGACGCACCCGCACGTCGTCGAACGGAGGACGCGTCTGGCAGATGAACATCTGCTGCCAGCGGTTACCGGAGTGCTCGGTGGTCATCTCGATGTCGTCGATCTGCGAGAGCGCGGGGATCTGCGTGGTCGCGACCGTCGGCACGATGTCGACCGCCCCGCTGCGGATGGCGTTCGTCTGGCTCACCGGGTCGCCCATCTGGATGAGCTCGATGCGGGCCGCCTTGACCTCGTCCGCCTTGAAGTAGTCCGGGTTCTTGACGAAGACCGCCTTCGTCGCAGGATCGAAGCTCTCGAGGAGGAAGGGGCCGGCCCCGACGGGCTTGGTGTTGAGGTCGACGCCGTCGGCGATGGCCTTGGGCGACACCATGGCGACGTCACCGGTGGCGAGCAGCTCGAACCAGTTGCCGGCGATGTCCGACTTCAGCGTGATGCGGAAGCTCGTCGGCGATGTGACCACGATGTCCTGCACCTGGCTCATCTCGAACGCCCGGAACGCCGGGCCACTGGCGTGCTCGACGTTCCGCAGCAGGCCCGTCCGAGCGGCCTCGGCATCGAGCGGCGTCCCATCGCTAAACCGGATGCCCTCGAAGAGCTCCACCTCGATGGTCCGCGGATCGACGATCCGCGCCTCCCTGGCCAGCCCCGGGCCCTTCCCACCCCCCGGCAACGGCCGCAGGAGCGAGTCGTACACCAGGCCGAGGACGGGCTGGTGCGGGATGAACACCCCGACGGGGTCGAACTTCAGGCCGCCACTGGCCTGCATCTCGTACGGGATGCGGACGACGCCCTCTGGGTCGAAGTCCTCCTCGGCAGCGGCCGAGGTGGCCGTGCTCCCGGCGTCGGCGCTGGTCGGCGACGTCGCCGCGGGCGGCGCCGTGGTCGGGGCGGCGCCATCATCCCCGTCGTCGTCCCCGCAGCCCGCCCCCAGGAGCATGACCGCAACCGCCACTGCGGTCCCCAGGACCCGCTTCGGCCGCTGCCACATCTGAATCCCCCTGCCTCTATCGAGGGCGCCATTCTCGCCCATGTGACAGACGCCTGTCACCCCGTGGCGGCAGGGCCGCTCAGGCCGGGATGTCCGTACCGTCGGGCGGTGGCTCGGGCACGTGGGGGAACAGCTCCTGGAAGGCGCCGATGCGGATGCGGCGGCTCGTGGCCTCGTCGACGTCGTCGAAGAGCTCGTGCAGCGTCTTCTGCGTGTGACCGTAGGTGCCCTCGAAGTGCGGGTAGTCCGAACCCCACAGCACGTTCTGCCACCCCGCGGCGGTGTTGGCGAAGATCGCGGAACGGTGGTGCTGGAAGCTGGCGTACACCTGCTCACGCAGGAACTGGCTCGGGGGCTTGGAGAACTTCGGGCGGACGGCGGAGCCGTGCTGCCGGTAACCCTCGTCGAGCATGTCGGCGATGTGCGGCCCCCAGGCTGCGCCCCCTTCCGACACGAGCAGGCGGAGGTCCGGGTGCCGATCGAGAGCGCCGCAGGCGATGAGCTGGATGGCCGCTCGCTGGCCGCCGAAGCTCGTCTCGACGTAGTTGAGGAGGGCGCCGGCCCGGCCGCGGTAGTAGAGGCCCAGGCGCCTGGTGGGATCCATCGGTTCCGTGCCGATGTGGAAGCCGAGCACCAGGTCGTTCGCCTCGAGGGCGGCCCACACGGGGTCCCACTCCTCGTGCTGCCACTGCGGGCGCCCGAAGGGCGGGCTCACCGGGAAGAACACCAGCTTGAACCCCATCCCGGCAGCACGCTCGATCTCCCGAATGGCGTCATCGACGTCGAGCAGGGGGATGGAGGCGGCAACGACGTAGCGCGGCGAGTGCTGCTGGAACTCGATGAAGGAGTCGTTGGAGATCCGGCAGCCCTCCCGCACCAGCTCTGCGGTGCGGATGTTGTGGGTCCAGGCACCGAGCGAGGGGTAGATGGCCTCGGCCCACACCCCTTCCTTGTTCATGTCCTCGAGGCGCTTCACGGGGTCGTAGGCGCCGGGCGCTCGCTCGCTGTTGTTGAGCTTCAGCTTGTCCTCGACCGCTCGATCGACCTCGTCGAGGTCGTCGTCAACGGGTCGGGCCGCCGTCTTCGCGATGTACTCGGGCGTGATCGGCCTCGGGATCGGCCGCTCGAACGACTGCCCGTCCACGGTGATGATCTCGACGCCGCGCTCCTCGTCACGCGTGGACTTGGGCAGCAGCTCGCGCAGATGCGGCGGCAGCTGCTCGAACAGGTTCGGCGGCTCCATGTAGTGGGAGTCGCCGGAGTTCGCCCACAGCTTCAGCTCACTGCTCACGGTGCACCTCCGATGAACGGCCGCTAGGCCTTGACGAAGCGAGGGAGCAGCTGACCGTTGCTCCCCTTGTCCCAATGGAGCCGCAAGGGCATCCCCGCGGTGAGCTCCTCCGGCGCCGCGTCGACCACGTTGCTGATCAGGCGCACGCCGGGCGCGTCGGCGAACTCGACGAGGGCGACGTTGAAGGGCACGCGCTCGGCGAGCGACGGGTGGACGGGATGCGTGACCACCGTCCACGAGAAGAGCGTCCCGTCGCCCGAGACCTCGGTCCAGGCGTAGTCGTCGGACTGGCACGCATGGCAGAGGGGCCCGGGCGGATGGCGGAAGGTCCGGCACGCCGTGCACTGCTGGAAGGCGAGCCGCTGGTCGTTGCAGGCATCCCAGAACGCCTGCGAGGCCGCGGTGGGGAAGACGACTTCGAACTCGTCGGGCAGGTAGCTCATGGTTCCGAGGCCTCTCAGCTGTGGAGGATCAGCGCGCTCGTCGGGAGGATCCCGGGTCCACTGGTGACCAGGCAGACCTCGGCGTCGGGTACCTGGGAAGTCGACGTCCCGCGGATCTGCCTGACCCCTTCGATGGTGTGGGTGAGCCCCAGCAGGTACACCTCGGAGAGGTTCCCTCCATGGGTGTTCACGGGCAGGCGGCCGGTGTCGAAGTTCAGGCCCCCGTCCTCGACGAAGGCACCGCCCTCCCCCGGCTCGCAGAACCCGTAGTCCTCCAGCTGGGCGATCACCTGGGGGGTGAAGTGGTCGTACATCTCGGCCACGTCGATGTCGGAGGGGCCGACACCGGCCATGGCGTAGAGCCGCTTGGCCACAGGCCGATGGCCCGACGAGGAGTAGTACTCCTCGGGCATCTGGTGCCAGAAGATCCCGTTGCCCCAACGGCCGGCTCCGCCCATCACACCGGCGCCGATGATGACGGGCTTCTGTCGGAGGTCGCGAGCTCGCTCGGTGGACGTGACGATCAGCGCCGTGGCGCCGTCGGTCTCGAGGCAGAAATCCAGCACCCGCAGCGGGTCAGCGATCATCCGCGAGTTCAGGTAGTCGTCCATCGTGATCGGCTGGCGGTACAGGGCCGCGGGGTTGCGGCTCGCGTGGTTGCGGGTCGAGATGGCGACGGCCCCGAACTGCTCCGGCGTGGTCCCGTACTTGTGCATGTGATGGCGGGCCATCATGGCGAAGCCCTGGCCGGGCGACATGAGGCCGAACGGCGCCGTGAAGCTGTTGTCGTAGCTCGTCGGGTCGCTGGGTTGGCGCGCCACCGCGCCCATCTGCCCGATGCGCCGGCCGCCGGGCCCGCCCGACTTCAGCGCCTTCACGCAGAGGACGACGTCCGCTTGGCCCGTCGCCACCGCCATGGCGGCGTTCACGAGCGATCCTTGGGAGCCGCCCCCGCCCCCCGTCATCGTGACGGAGTAGCGGAGCTCAGGGATGCCGAGCGTCGATGCCAGCACCCCGGAGTCGAAGCCCGCCTGGTAGTAGGAGAAGCCGTCGATGTCCGTGATGGACAGGCCGGCGTCCTCACACGCCGCCTTCGTCGCTCGCACCATCATCGACAGGTGGGACTCCTCGCCGGAGCCCCCTCGGCGGTGGAACTCGGTGGTGCCGACCCCGACGATGGCCGCCTTGTCCTTCAGCATCCCTGCACCCCGTCCTTCCCCCTACGGCGCGCCTCGAGCCGGGCAGACAGCGCGGTGCCATCCTGGTTCGGCGAGAACGTCATTGTCAAGGCTGCCGCAAGCGTTCTCGACATCGCGGCTCCCCCTTTACACCCGAGTGCACTGGGTTATGCTGCAGCCACACCGCGGTGTGGAGCGCGGCGCTGTTCGGAGCGTCGCCCGGGGGATCGCCGCGAGAGGAGGCAGCGATGCGTCCGAGATCCACGTCTCCCCGGCTGCTCGTCGCGGGGCTGACCGTCGGGGCGCTGCTGCTGGCCGCGTGCGGGGACGACGGCGATGCCGGGGACACGACGAGCGCCGGCGGGTCGGCCGACGGCGCCACCACGGCCGGCTCCGGGACCACCGCCGCACCCACGGACGTCGACCCCGACGGGGTGCTCAAGATCGGCTTCAACCTGGCCGCGGCGGGCGGCGTCTTCTTCGATCCCCGGGATCAGCAGACGCCCGGGATGCCGATCCACTACAACATCTACGGGACCCTGCTGCGCCAGCAGCAGGACGGTACCTACGAGCCCGGGCTCGCCCGCGAAGCCACCATCGTCGATCCCCAGACGATCGAGGTCGTGCTCCAAGAGGGCGTCACCTTCCAGGACGGCACGCCCCTCGACGCCGAGGACGTGAAGGCCACGATCGAACGCAACCTGGGCGATGCCAAAGCCGTGAGCCGCATGAGCGAGCTCACCGCCCTGGCCGGCCCCGGTGGATCCGTGGAGGTCACGAGCCCGACAACGCTCACCCTCCACCTGAGCACGCCTACGGCCGGGAGCTTCTACAACCTGCTGGCGCACAACGAGACCATGCCCCTGCCGAAGGAGGGGCTCGACAGCGGCCACGACTTCAATGCCGACCCCATCGGTGCAGGTCCGTTCAAGCTGGTCTCGCAGGACGCGCAGCGGATCGTCCTGGAGAAGTGGGACGGCTACTTCCGAGCCGACGACATCCAGCTCGCCGGCGTCGAATGGGTCCATGTCGACCCAGCCAGCCTGGTCCCCGCAATGCGTTCAGGCGCCATCGACGTCGCCGTGACCACGATCGACCAGAACCAGCAGCTGGCCGGCTCGGGGCTGGAGGTGCGCTCGGAGCCGAGCCCCGACAAGGTGTCGTGGATGGCGATGATGTGCGAGCGGCAGCCGGCCTTCGGCGACATCCGCGTGCGGCAGGCGCTCAACCACGCCACCGACAAGGAGGCGGTGTTGCAGGCGATCTACGCCGGGCAGGGCACGGTGATGACGCAGTTCTGGACCCCTGCCGGCGGCGAGTTCTACCTCCCCGAGATCGAGGGCAGCTACCCGTACGACGTCGAGAAGGCCAAGCAGCTCCTGGCCGAGGCCGGCTACAGCGACCTGCGGCTGATCATCCCCTCGACGGGCGGGCAGCAGCAACGCCTCGCCGAGCTGCTCCAGGCCCAGTGGGCCGAAGCTGGCATCGAGGTGGAGATCTTCCCGTCGACCAACGTCATCCAGGACGTGTACATCGACAAGAAGACCGACTTCTTCCAGCAGGGCGGGAACCGGTTCTGGACCGACAAGATCACGCGGGTGTTCATGCCGGGCAGCATCGGCACGACCTGCGACCCCAAGGATCCGGTGTTCACCAAGATGGTCAACGACCTGCGCGCCCTTGATCGGACGGATCCACGCGCCGTCAGCTTGTGGCACGACATCTCGCGGTACTTGAACGACAACGCGTTCGGGGTGTGGCTCGTGAACCCCAACGACACCTCCGCCTACAACGGCGACGTGCTCGGCAACCCGACCTGGACACCTGAGCAGGTGGGCAACTACTACCCCGACGTCCACGAGGTCTACGTCAAGGCGTGACGTGCCCTCGTCGTCCGTCCGTGCGCGTGGGTCAGCGGTGAGACGCCGGCGGCCCGGGGAGGAGTGAGAGGTGGTCGCGTTCCTGGAGGGGCTTCGGGTCCTCGACCTCACGTCGCACCTCGCCGGCGCGCTCACGACGATGTGCCTGCGCGACTACGGCGCCGAGGTGCTCAAGGTGGAGCGCCCGGGCGGTGATCCGCTGCGGTCGCACCCGGCGTTCCACCAGTGGCATCGAGGCAAGGCGAGCACCGTCAAGGACCTCCAGGACCCGGACGACGTGACGCGGGTGCGCGAGCTCGCCGCGGACGCGGATGTCCTGGTACACGACTGGCGGCCGGGCGTGGAGGAGCGCTACGGGCTCGACGCCGAGGCGCTCAGCAAGGCTTCGCCCGCGCTGATCCACTGCCAGATCACCGGCTTCGGCACCCGCGGACCGCTGGCCCAGGTGAAGGGCTACGAGGCGATCGTGCTGGCGAAGGCCGGCCTGTTCTGGGACGCCGAAGCGCTGTCGCCACGGAGCGGCCCGACCTTCCTGGCCACCCACCCCGCCAGCTTCGCTGCCGCCCACGCGGCCATCCAGGGCATCCTGGCGGCCTTGCACGTGCGGGCGCACACAGGCGGGGGACAGGCCGTCCGCACCAGCTTGGCGCAGGCACTGACGCCGTACGACCTCTACAACTGGATCACCGCCTCGACCGGCATCACCGGGTCGTCCACACGGCCGGGAGGGCTCGGGGGCATCACCGCCTGCACCCGCGACGGCCGATGGCTGCAGTTCGCCAACTTCCAGCCCGCGCAGCTCGAGGCATGCATGGCCGCCATCGGCCTCGCCGACGACTACGAGGCGGCCTACCGGGTGGGCGGGCCGTACGACGAGCTCGAGGAGCAGGTGCGCGCACGGCTCCGGGAGCGCACCCTGTCCGAGTGGATGTCGGTCTTCGCAGACGCCACCGACGTCGGCGTCGAGCCCTACCGCACCCCGGCCGAGGCCCTTGACCACGAGCAGCTGCTCGCGTCGGGCCAGGTGATCGAGTTCACCCACCCGAGCCTCGGGCGCGTGCGCCAGCTCGGACCCATCGCCACGTTCGAGGGCACGGCCGCCGTCGCCGTGGCGGCGGTCGCCCCGGAGCTCGGCAGCGCGACCGACGGCTTCCTCAGCGGGCCGGACCGCCCCTTCCTGGGACGGCGCGGCGGCATGGAGCCGACGCCACCCAGGGCGCCGCTCGACGGCGTCACCGTGCTGGAGCTCGGTTGGTACTACGCCGCCCCCTTCGGTGCGACGCTGCTCGCCGACCTCGGCGCGCGCGTCATCAAGGTGGAGAGCCTGGTGGGTGATCCGCACCGCTGGCAGTTCGATCCGCCGGGCTTCTGCGGGATCAAGGCCCTGCAGGGCAAGGAGTCCATCGCCGTCGACATCCAGGCCCCCGCCGGGAGGGAGGTGCTGCGGCGGCTGGCCGCGAAGGTGGATGTCGTGCTGCGCAACTTCCGCCAGTCGAGCAGCGAGCGGCTGGGCATCGACTTCGACTCCCTGGTGAAGCTCAACCCCAAGCTGGCCTACCTCTATGCCGGGGCGTACGGGGCCACGGGGCCGAGCGCGGCCCGACCGGCGTACGCTCCGACGATGAGCGCGGGAGGAGGCAGCCACGCGCGGGTGTTGGGCGTCGACCGCATGATGACGGCTGACAGCAACCCGATGGGCGCCGACGACCTCGCGGCGGCCCAGCGGCTCGCTCGGGCCGCCATCCCGAGCGGGATCGGCGACAGCACCTCGGCCATCGCCGCAGGGACCGGTCTGCTGCTAGCCCTGCTCGCCGCCGAGCGCACGGGTTCGGCGCAGCTCGCGCAGACCACGATGCTGGGCACCAACCTGCACTACCTCTCGGACGAAGCGATCCGCATCCCCGGGCTGGAACCCGCCCTGCGCCCCGATCCCGGGCTGCACGGCTTCTCCGCCCTGTACCGCCTCTACCGTGCCGCCGACGACGAGTGGGTGTTCCTCGCGGCGCCCCAGCCCGACGAGTGGGTCCCGCTGTGCGACGTCGTGGACGCGGTCCTGCCCGCGGAGCGCTCGCTGCGCCGCGATCCCCGGTTCGACGATCCGAGCGCACGCCGCACCCACGACGGTGCGCTGACCGAGGCCCTCACGACCGCCTTCGCCCACCTCCCCGCGGCGGCGTGGGAGCGCCGGCTCACCGCGGTGGACGTCGGCTGCGTCGAGGTGAGCCGGACACCGTTCTCCGTCTTCACCGTGACCGATCCCGTCATGGTGGACAACGACCTGGTCTGGCGGGCGGAGCACCCCGGGTTCGGCTCGTTCCGCCGCCATGGGCCCGTCGTGTCCGTGGGCGCAGTCCAAGCGAGCGTGGCGTCCGCTCCCGAGGTGGGCGCGCACACCCGGGCCATCCTGGAGGAGCTCGGCTACAGCGAAGCCGAGATCGCGCGGCTGCGCGCCGACGGCGTCGTCGGGTGGCCCGACCGCACAGATCGATGACCCTGCCCGAGGAGCTTCACCGCCGTGGTTGAGGAAGCCGGCCGATCCCTGCCCACGCCCCTCGATGGTGAACTGACCATCGTCGACCTCTCGTCCGGGATCCCCGGCGCCTACTGCGGGAAGCTGCTGGTCGACGGCGGCGCCGAGGTGATCAAGGTCGAACCGCCGGAGGGCGACCCGCTGCGCGCCAGGCGGATCCTCGACGGTCCTCCGCCGGACCGCGACGTCGGCAGCGTCCTGTTCCAGTTCTTCGCCTGCTCGAAGGCGAGCGTCGTGGCGGACCCGGACCAGCCTGCGGACCGCGAGCTCGCCGCGAAGCTGATCCGTGGCGCCGACGCGGTGCTCTGGTCGCCGGGCCCGGGGATGGCCGGGCTCGACCAGTTCCACCCCACAGCCCTCCGGGACCTCGCTCCCAGGGCGGTGGTCGTCGCGATGACGCCGTTCGGCCTGGTGAACGAGCCCGCGCCGCCGGCCAACGACTTCACCCTCCAGGCGATGTCCGGCGGCGGGCTCACGCGGGGACGCGCCGATCGGGAACCGCTCGCCATCCCCGGCTCCTTCGGCGACTGGATCGCCGGGCTGTTCGCGGCGCTCGGGCTGCTCACCGCCCACATCCGCGCTCGGGTGACGGGCGTGGGAGAGCTGGTCGACGTCGCCACCCTCGACGCGCTGCACCTGACGCAGAACGAGTTCTTCCCCAGCAAGCTCGCCGCTTCCGGCAGGCCGCCCCGGTGGAAGCGCGCCAGGGGGCTCCCGCTCGTCCACCCCACCACCGACGGGTACGTCGGGTTCCAGATCACCACCGGGCAGCAGTGGCAGGACTTCTGCACGCTGATCGGGCGTCCCGAGTGGGCCGAGGATCCCACGCTGACGCGCTTCGACGCCCGCATCGCTCGGTACGACGAGATCTGTGCCGTCATCGACGAGTGGACGTCGGCCCGTTCGACGGCAGAGGTGGAGGAGCTGGCGGTGCTGCTCCGCCTGCCCGTCGCGCCGGTGACCAACGGCAAGACCATCCAGGAGCTGGCGCAGACCGTCGCGAGGCAGTGGTACCTGCGCCACCGGGCCGGCTTCACGCATCCCGAGGTGCCCTACACGTTCCACGGCGACGTGGCGCGTCGACCCTTCGGTCCTCCGCCGCGGCTCGGGGAGGCGACCGAGGAGGTGCGGGCCCGCGACGTGGCGCCCAAGGAGGCGACCCCGACCGGCGTCGACCGGCCGCTCCCCTTCGCGGGCCTCCGCATCGCCGACTTCACCGCGTTCTGGGCCGGCCCCATCATCGGGCACTACTTCGCGCTGCTCGGCGCCGACGTGGTCCACGTCGAAGCGGCGTCGCGGCCCGACGGCTACCGAGCCGCGACGCTGAAGTACGACATGAGCGAGGGCTGGTGGGAGGCGAGCCCGGCGTTCGCAGCCGCCAACACCAACAAGCGCGACCTGGCCGTCGACCTCTCCACGCCCGAGGGCCGGGAGGTGGCCCGGGCCCTCATCGAGCGGTCCGATGTCGTCATCGACAACTTCAGCACCCGGGTCATGCACCAGTGGGGGTTCGACTACGAGGCGCTGAAGGCCCTCAAGCCCGACCTCATCGTCGTGCGCGCCCCCGGCTACGGCCTCACCGGCCCCTGGGCCGACCGAGTCGCCTACGCGACGACGATCGAGCAGTCGTCCGGGCTCTCGTGGATCACGGGCTTCCCCGACGACCGGCCGGAAGCCGGCGGCTCCATGGACCCGGTGGCCGGCACCCATGCCGCCTTCGCCATCCAGCTCGCCCTCGAGCACCGCCGTCGCACCGGGGAGGGGCTGCTCCTCGAGGTCCCCCAGTTCACGTCGGGCATGCACATGTGCGCCGAGCAGGTCTTGGTGCACAGCACGACGGGCCGGATCCTCGGACGCATGGCGAACCGCTCGTGGACGGTCGCTCCCCAAGGCAGCTACCGGGTCCGCGACGCCGAGCGACCGTTCCCCGAGCTCCCCACCGACGACTGGGTCGCCATCAGCGTGGAGACCGACGAGCAGTGGCTCGCGCTGTGCCGTGCCATCGGTGCGGACGACCTGGCCAACGATCCGGCGTTGCACACCGTCGACGGCCGCCGCCGCCAGCACGACGCCATCGACGCCAGGATCTCCGCGTGGACGCGCCACCGCCCGGCCAAGGAGGTCGTCGACACCTTGCTCGCCGCCGGTGTGCCGTGCGCCCACTGGGTGCAGACCCACGAGCTGGCAGAGCTCCCGCAGGTGGTGCACCGCGACCTGTACGAGACCGTCGACCACCCGGCGCTCGGCACGCTGCCGATCATCGGCTACCCCGCGCAGTTCGAGCACGGTCCACGCCGGTTCCACCGGCGGAGGGCGCCCCTGCTCGGCGAGCACAACCGGGAGATCCTGCAGGAGCTGGGCTACACGTCCGAGCAGATCGACGACCTCGAGGCCCGCGCCGTCATCGGCACACGGGCCAAGACCGTGACGCCCTGGTAGCGCGGCGGGAGCTCAGCGAGCGGCTCGCCACACGGGACGGGCGATCTCCGCGTCGATGGGCTCGAAGTCGACGTTGACCCGCAGGCCGCACACGAGGTCGTCCTTCTCGATGTCGACGACCCGCCCCATCATCCGAACGGGCTCGCCCTCGACGCCGTCGAGCTCGACGATCGTGATGTTGTAGGTGCCGAGCACCGCCATCACGCCCTGCGGCGGCTCGTCGACCCAGGTGTAGCTGTACACCGTCCCGGTGCCCGGCAGGTCGGCCCAGTCCCACTCCATCGAGGTGCAGTGGTAGCACGCCGGGTTCGGCGGCCAGCGGTGCGCGCCGCAGCGGCTGCAGCGCTGCACGGCCAGCCGGCCCTGACCGGCGGCCAGCCAGTGGCCCTCGGTGAAGGCGTTCCAGCCCGGGAAGGGCAGCAGCGAGCGGTCCAGCTGATCGGGCCGGTCGGGAACAGACGACAGTGCCATCGCGGACCTACCTCCTGAGCAGCATCGAGCTGCTCGGCGCGGGGGACGGGCCGGCGACCACGAGGGCCACCTCGGCGTCGGCCACCTGGTTGAAGGCCTCACCGCGCAGCTGGCGGACGGCCTCGATGACGTGGGTCATGCCGTGGGCGTACACCTCGGAGAGGTTGCCCCCGTGGGTGTTCACCGGGATGGTGCCACCCAGGCGGGTGTGGCCCTCGGCGACGAAGGGACCGGACTCGCCCTTCGGGCAGAGGCCGTAGTCCTCCAGCTCCATGAGCACCATGCAGGTGAAGTGGTCGTACAGCTCGGCCACGTCGACGTCGGCCGCCTCCATGCCCGCGTTGCGGTACAGGTCCTCGGCGATGGTGCGGTGCCCGGACGAGGCGAAGTCGTCGTCCGACATCTGGTTGCCCGAGCCCAGGATCCCCTCGAAGTGGCCGCCACCCCACCGGTAGGGCGCGCCCATGGCGAGGCCGGAGACGTACACCGGCCGCGACTTCAGGTCCTTGGCCCGGTCCGCGGACGTCAGGATCACGCACGTGCCGGAGTCGCTCTCCATGCAGTAGTCCAGCAGCCGCAGCGGGTCGGCCAGCATGCGGCTGTTGTGGTGGTCCTCCATCG
>Ga0182742_1003260_pt1 | contig 16217 bp, 18 predicted proteins | sample eDN5th37CBELigMG_FD_128880 | JGI IMG/M metagenome (GOLD analysis project Ga0182742, IMG submission 128880) | Enriched Miracle-Growth compost microbial communities from Emeryville, California, USA - eDNA 5th pass 37_C BE-Lig MG (version 2)... ...
CGCAGCACGGAGGCCAGGGTATTCGCCAGCCAAGCCGGGACCGCCCCGGCGCCGAACAGCCAGAAGGCGTAGTCCGCGGCCGCCTCCGCCGCCTCGGCGCCGCCCACCAGGCCGAGCACGGCGCGCGGGAAGCCCGCCAGCAGCAGCATGAAAGCCAGGCCGAAGCCGATGGCGATGACCAGCGCATGCAGCACCAGGGCCGAGGCTTCCTCCCGCCGCCCAGCGCCGAGCGCGCGGGCGATGGCGGAGATCACGCCGCCGCCCATGGCGCCTGTGGACATCTGCTGCAGCAGCAGGGCGAAGGGCAGCACCACCGCCCAGCCGGCGAGCGCCGCGGTGCCCTGGCGCGCCGCCAGCCAAGGCTCCATGAGCTGGCAGGCCGATTGCAGCGCCGCTACCAGCGTAGTGGGTGCCGCCAGCGCCAGCACGCGGCGCAGCAGGACGGAAGCGGACGTGGCGGGTGGCGTCAGCGCGACGGCGGAAGTTCCCTCAGGCATGTTCCACCGCCTTCGCCAGCAGCCGCGCCCGCATGGCAGGGGAGGCGCCGGGGCCGGGCAGCACCCGCACCGCCTCCGGCACCAGCGCCCGGCCATCGCTGGCGAGCAGCGGGGGCGAGACGACCTCGCGCCCCGTCGCGGCCTCCTGCAGCAGCACCGGGGGGCCGTCCGGGCCGGTCATCCAGCGGTCGGCCCAGCCCTTCAGCGCGATATAGGCGGGGAAGAAGTCGCGGCCCTTGGCGGTCAGCCGGTATTCGTGCCGGGCGCCGGGGGTGGCGCATTTCTCCAGCAAGCCGTGCTCCACCAGGCTGCGCAGCCGGGCGCTCAGGATGTTTGGGGCGATGCCGAGATTGCGCTCGAATTCGTCGAAGCGGGTGGTGCCGTAGAAGGCCTCCCGCAGCACCAGGATGGCCCAGCGCTCGCCGAGCACCGCCATGGCGCGGGCGACGGGGCAGCGCATCTGCGTGAAATCGGTCCGGACCATGGGGGCGGCTCCGCGGCAACTTGCATGATGCAAGCATTTTCGCTTGCATCATGCAAGCCCGGTCTTCCGGCCGCCCGGCTACAGCCGCCGCGCCAGTACGGCCAGGCCCAGCATCGCCGCATCCAGCCGCGTCACCAGCCAGGTCGGCACCGGCTCCAGCCATTCGCGGAAGCGGCCCTTCGCCTCGAACCGCTCCCGGAAGGCGGAGGCGGCGAGGAATTCCGGGAAGCGCGGCGCGATCCCCCCGGCGATGAAGACCCCGCCCCGCGCCCCGTAGAGCAGCGCCAGATCCCCCGCCACCCCGCCCAGCATGGCGCAGAACATTGCCAGCGCCTCCCGGCAGAAGGGGCATTCGTTCCGCAGCGCGGCGGCGCTGATCTCCGGCGCGCTCCGCGCCGGCACCGAGGCGCCCGCGATCTCCGCCAGGGCCGTGTAGAGGTTCTCGATGCCCATGCCGCACAGCGCCCGCTCGGCCGAGACATGCTCGTAGCGCTGCCGCAGCCGCTCGATCACCGCCGCCTCGCGCGCGTCATGCGCGGCCAGGCTGGCATGTCCGCCCTCCGTCACCAGGGCACGGTCCGGCGGCAGGAAGGCGGCGACGCCGAGCCCGGTGCCGGCGCCCAGCACCGCCATTGGCGCCCCCTTCCTGCCGGTGCCGCCGCCGAGCGGCAGCAGATCCGGCCCGGCGAGATGCGGCAGGGCCCAGGCCAGCGCCTCGAAATCATTCACCACCTGGACACGGCCGATGCCGAGGGTGCGGGCGATCTCCGCCCCATCCACCATCCAGCCGCGATTGGTCAGCCGCACCCGGTTGTCCGCGACCGGCCCGGCCACCGCCAGCACCGCGGCACGCGGCGGGCGCGCCGCCCCCTGCGCCGACAGGAAGGAGGCGATCGCCGCGGCGATGCCTGTGAAGCCATCGAGCTTGACGCGGTGCAGCGGGCCGCGGGTCTCGCCTTCCAGCAGGGCGAAGCGGGCATTGGTGCCGCCGATATCGGCGATCAGAACGGGTTCGGTCATGCCGGCATCTTTAGGTTCCACAAGGCCATCCGGGCCACCCCGGCCCGCGCACAGGCGCTTGAGATGCATGCCTGCGCCCGCCGGGGTGCGGGCCTACCGGCAGCGCTCCGCCGCCCCGGGCGCCGCCTCCGGATGGCGGGCATGAGCCGCCGGCCTCAATCCGTCTGTTCCTGCTCCTGCCGCGGGCGGCAGATGGTGCCGCCCCATTCCTGCAGCAACTCGCCGCCCGCCACCGTCTCCGGCGCATGCACCGGGTCCTGCACCAGCACATCCGGGCGCAGCAGGCGGATCAGGTCGAGCGGCGTCTCCGCCCCGAAGCGGGTGACGAGGTCCACCCCCGGCAATTCGGCCAGCGCCTCGGCGGCCGGGTCGGCATCGGCCACGCCGATCACCAGTCTTTCGCACCAGCCCCGGGCTTGCGCCAGCAATGCCGCATCGGCCGCCGCCGCGCCGCCGGCCAGGAAGCCGATCCGGGCGCCGCAGCGGCGCCAGCGCTCCACCCGCTCCGCCGCCTGGGAGCGGCTGACCAGCTTGCGCCCGGCCAGCCTTCCCGGCGTCAGCACTTCGAGGAATTCGTCCTCCCGTGCCACGGCGATGCCGGTCTTGCCCATGACGATGCCGGCGGCGAGCGCCCCGAGGCGGGCGACCACCGGCATGGGGAGGCCGGCGGCGATGCCGGCGGCGGCCACCGCCACTACCGCATCCCCGGCGCCAGCGGGGTCGATCACCTCGGCGGCGTCGCTCGGCAGGTGATGGGTGCCGTCCTCGCACACCAGGGTCACGCCCTGCTCGCCGCGGATCACCATGACGGCGCCGAAATTGTGGGCCTCGCGCAGGGTCCTGGCGGCGAGGGCGATCTCGGCCTCCGTCCCGGTGGGCAGGCCGGTCGCCTCGGCCAGTTCGGCGCAGTCCGGCACAATCAGGTCGGCACCGGCATAGCGGGCCCAGTCCTGCCCGGGCGCCTGCCACTGCGCCTGCCCCCGCGGGCTGCCGCCCTTCGGGTCCACCACCACCTTGCGGCCGGCGGCCTTCGCCGCGGCGATCAGCCGTGCCGGCACATCCCCGGCGAGCACGCCCTTGCGGTAGTCGGACAGCACCATCACCGTGGTCGCGGCCGCGGCATCGGCGGCGATGCGCACCAGCCGGTCGGCGAGGCGCGAGTTGATCGGCGCCACCTGCTCATGGTCAGCGCGCAGCAGGTGCTGGCCGGCGGCGACGAAGCGGGTCTTGGTGGTGGTGGCGCGGCCGCCCTGGACCAGCAGCCAGGGCTCGACCCCCGGCTGGCCGCCGATCAGCCCGGTCAGGTCGCTGCCCGCCTGATCGTCCCCTACCACGGAGACGAAGGCGACCGCGACGCCGAGCGCGGTCAGGTCGCGCACCACATTGCCCGCGCCGCCAGGCAGGGCCACTTCCCGGTCCACGGCCAGGACCGGCACCGGCCCTTCCGGGCTGACGCGCTCCACCCGGCCATAGACGTAGCGGTCCAACATGGCATCGCCGACCACCAGCGCGCTTCCGCGCTTCAATTGGCGCACGGCATCGGCAAGCTCGGCATGGGTCGGGCCGGGCTGGGCCGGCGGGGAAGCGGGCGCTGGGCCGTGCATTATGCTGCGGTAGCGCAGGCGGGGGCCGGGGCGCAAGGCACGCGGCCTCGATTCATGCAAGGGCGCACCGGACCCCCGCGGCCTTGCGGGCCAGGTGGACCGGATTCACGGCTCCGGAGCGTTGGCGGCGCCAATTCAGGCCTCCGGGCCCGAAGCCCTCCAGTCATCGGGGCCGCTCAGGCGGTGAGGAAGCCAAGCCAATGCTCCTCCAGCACCAGGCAGGTCAGATCGCCACCGAAACAGGCTCCGGTGTCGATGCCGATGCGGTGCGGCCGGATGGCCGGGGCGGCGGCGGGCGAGTGCCCATGCACCACCACCTGCGACAATTCGCCGTCGAAGGAGAGGAAGGGCTCCCGGATCCAGACCAGGTCGAAGGGGTCCTGCCGGTCCAGCGGCACATCCGGCCGCACCCCGGCATGGACGAAGAGGTATTCCCCGGCCGACCAGCGCAGCGGGCAGCGGCGGAGGAAGGCCAGGTGTTCCTCCGGCACCGCAGCCCAGGGGTCGGGATCCTCCGGGCCGGTGCCGTAGCTGGCCAGCGTCGCCGCCCCGCCATTCTCCAGCCAGAATTCCAGGGCGCCGGGATGGGCGTGGGGGTCGGCGGCGTCCAGCATCATCACTTCATGATTGCCGATCAGGTTCACCACCGCCGCCCCCGGCACCGGGGAGGGGCCGAGCAGCAGATCCAGCACCCTGGCGCTGTCCGGGCCGCGGTCCACATAGTCGCCCAGATGGACCAGCACGATCCGGGGGCTCGGCCCGCGCAGCGGCCGGGCCGCCGCATCCGCCGCGATCAGGCCGTGCAACGCGGCCAGCCGGTCGGCGCAGCCATGCACGTCCCCCACGGCATAGACCCGCATTCCAGGCGGCAGCGCCCCGGGCGCTAAGGCTTCGTTCAACATGCCCTGCGACCCTAGCCGAGGATTTGCTTTTCCGCATCGCGCCAGGATTGCGCATGACCGTGACGACCGGACACACCGGCGAGGCAGCCCGCCCGGCCCCGGCCCTGCCGTTGCTGCCGGCGGTGCGGCGCCTGCTGCCGGGGGCGGCCGGGCGGGTGGCGCTGCGCCTGCCGCCGGGCGGGCCGCTGACCGGCGCGCCGCACCGGCGCCAGGTGGCGCGGATGCTGCTGCAGGAGGCCGCGCTCTCCGGTGGCGGCGAGGTCTTCGAGACGGCAGGGGGCGAATTGCTGCTGCTCGGCGCCGCCGGGCCGGCCGCCGCCCGGCTGGCTGCGACCCTGGCCGGGCTGGTGGGCGATGCCGCCGGGCCGGAGATCTGGCGCCTGCCCGCGGATGGCCCGCGCCTGCTCGCCTGGGCCGAGGCCGCCAGCCTGTCGCCGCCCGCCGCGCCTGTCCCGGATGCGGCGGCGCCCGGCCTGGCCGGGCTGGAGCCGCTGCTGGAGGCGCTGCCCCTCGACCGCGTGCTGCGCCGCCACGCCATCCTGCACCATGCCCCCGGCGCACCGCCCCTGCTCGCCGCGCGGCGCCTGCGCTTCTCCCGCGGCGCCCTGGCGGCGGAGCTGGGGCCGCTCGCCGGGGATGCGGATCTGCTGCGCCATGCCGAGGACCGGCTGGCCGCCACCCTGCCCGCCCGGCTGCCGGGGCCGGGCCAGGACCCGCCGGACGGCCCGCTACTGCTGCCCCTGCCGCTGGGCGGCCCGGCCGTCCCGGCGCCGCGCCGCGGCCTGGTAGGTGTGCTGCCCCTGGCTGCCGCCGCCAGCCCCGCGGCGCTGGCCGCGACCCGCGCCGCCCTGGCCCGGGCCGGCTGGGGGCTGGCCCTGGCCGGGCTGGATGCCGTGGCGCTGCGGCTGGTCCCGCTCGCCGCGCTGGCGGCGGATCTGCTGCTGCTGCGCTGGTCGCCCGCCATGACGGACCGGGCGGTGGTGGCGGCGCTGCGCGGCATGCCCGCCGCCAAGCTGGTGCTGACCGGCTGCGACGGGCCGGAGGCGATGGAGTGGGGCCGCAGCCAGGGCCTCAACCATTTCGCCGGCCCGCATGTGGAGGCCCTGCTGGCCGCTGCCCGCCTCGCCGCCTGTCCCGCGCGGTCCGATCGGTGGAGGGGTGAGGGCTGCACCCGCGCGCAATGCGCGGAACGCGCGGCGGCGACCGGGCCCATCCCCCGCGCCGCCTGCCGCAATCCCGGCCTGCTGGCGCGGCTGCTGCCGCCTGCTGCGGCATGACCGCCCTGCCCGCGCCGGGACGGGCCGGCACCGGCCAGAGGGACGCACTCGCCCTGATCGGGCTGGTGCGCGAGGCCGTGGCCTCCCGCATTCCCCGGCATGTGCTGCACCTGCGCCTGGCGCGGCTGGCGCCGAGGCTGCGCCACGACCACCACCACCGCCTGGTGCGGGAGGCGCTGGAACCCGTGCTGCGGCCGAGCCGCGCCCGGCTCTTCGAATTGCCGGATGGCGACCTGGTGGTGGTCGCCCCGCCGGACAGCCCGCATCTGAAGGAGGCGGAGGCGGCGCTCCTCACCCTGCTGGCCATGGAGACCGCGGAGCCCGCCCTCGCCGTGCTGCGCCTGCCCGAGGAGGCCGCGGCGCTGCTGGCGGCGGTGGAGGCGGCCCTGGCCCCCGTCCCGGCAGCCCCGCCCGGCGCGCCCGAGGAGGGGGCGCGCTTCACCGCCGCCCGTCTCGGGATGCTGGAGCGGACGCTGGCCGGCGCCAGCCTTGCCGCCTTCCACCGGCATCACCCGGTCTGCCGGCTGCGGCCTGGGGCTGAGCGGCCGGAGGCGGAATCCCTGCATCTGCGCCTCGCCCTGCCGGAACTGGGCGCGGCCCTCGGCGCCAGCACCGACCCGGCGACTGCGCCCTGGCTGCGGCGCCGCCTGCGCCGGCTGCTGGACCGCCGCCTGCTGGCCGAACTGGCCCGGCCGGAGGAGGCGCGGCGGCTCGGCCCGGCCGGGCTCTGCCTTTCCGTGGCCAGCCTGACCTCCGCCGAATTCCTCCGCTTCGACGAGGCGCTGGGAGCGGCGGGCCGGGCGCGGACCACCATCGGCCTGCTGCCGGAGGACATCCTGGCCGATCCGGAGGAATTCGCCTTTGCCCGGGAGTTCTGCCGTGCCCGCGGCTTCCGCCTGGCGCTGGAGGCCACCGCCGCCCCGCCCCTGCCACTGGACCGGCTGGGGCTGGACCTGCTGTGGCTGCGCTGGTCGCCGGACCTGCCCCGCATCGGGGAGAGCCTGCGCGCCACCCTGCCGGAGGACCGGGAGCGGGTGGTGCTGACAGGTGTGGATGGCGCAGGCGCCATCGGCTGGGGCTGGGAGGAGGGGATCACCCTGTTCGAAGGAAGGCTGCTGCGGCCGAAGGGTTCAAGCGCCTGATCGGCGAAGGGCCGGAGGGAGGCCCGGAGCCGTGGACCAGCGCTCGGATACAAAACCGGCACCCGGCTTGGCGCTGCGACCCTGCGGCCGCATATGCCAAGCCCATGCAGCCCCCCGCCATCCTCGCCGAGGCGCTGACCAAGCGTTATCGGGACGACGCGCCCCCCGCGGTCGATCGCCTTTCCTTCACCATGCCACGCGGCGCCACCTGGGGGCTGCTCGGCGGCAACGGGGCAGGCAAGACCACCACCATCGCCATGCTGCTCGGCCTGCTGGTGCCGAGCAGCGGGCGCGTGGTGGTGCTGGGGCACGACATGGCGCGGGACCGCTTCGCGGCGCTGGCGCGGATGAACTTCTCCTCGCCCTACATCGCCCTGCCGCACCGGCTTTCCGTGGCGGAGAACCTGCGCGTCTATGCGCATCTCTATGACGTGCCGCAGGCGGAGCGGCGCATCGCCGAACTGGCCGCGCAGTTGCAACTGACGGACCTGCTGGACCGGCCGGCGGGGCAGCTCTCGGCCGGGCAGAAGACCCGCGTGGCGCTGGCCAAGGCGCTGGTGAACCGGCCGGAATTGCTGCTGCTGGACGAGCCGACCGCGAGCCTCGACCCCGACACCGCCGACTGGGTGCGAAGCTGGCTGGAACGCTACCGGGCGGAGACCGGCTGCTCCATCCTGCTCGCCAGCCACAATATGGGCGAGGTGGAGCGGCTCTGCGGCCATGTGCTGATGCTGAAGCAGGGCCGCGTGGTGGACCAGGGCAGCCCGGCGGCGCTGCAGGAGAGATACGGCCGCGACGACCTGGAGGAGGTGTTCCTGGACATCGCCCGCGGCCGCAACCGGGAGGCCGTCGCGCCATGAACCACGACGCTTCGCGCCGTCCCGGCGCCCGGGCCGCGCTGCGCCGCGTCTGGGGCCTGGTCTACCGGCACCTTGCGCTCTACCGCCGCTCCTGGCCGCGGGTGCTGGAGCTGATGTACTGGCCCGTCCTGCAGATGCTGGTCTGGGGATTCGTGACGAGCTGGCTGGCAAGCGGGCGCTATGGCGCGGCGGAGGTCGGCGCCGGGCTGCTGCTGGGCGGCGTGCTGCTCTGGGAGGTGGCGCTGCGCAGCCAGATGGGCTTCTCCATCAGCTTCCTGGAGGAGATCTGGAGCCGCAATCTCGGCCACATCTTCGTCTCGCCGCTGCGCCCGCGGGAGCTGGTGGCGGGGCTGATGGCGATGAGCGTGATCCGGGTGGTGGTCGGCGTCGCGCCGGCGATGCTGCTGGCCTGGGCGCTCTACCATTTCGGCATCTTCGCCATGGGGCCGGTAGTGGTGGCCTTCTTCATCGCGCTGCTGCTGATGGGCTGGGCAGTGGCGCTCGGCGTCACCTCGCTGATCCTGCGCTACGGCACGGGGGCGGAGGCGCTGGCCTGGTCCGTGCTGTTCGGCCTGACGCCCTTCTCCGCGGTCTTCTACCCAGTGAGCGTGCTGCCCGCCTGGCTGCAGCCGGTGGCGCTGGCCCTGCCCGCCGCGCATGTCTTCGAGGGGATGCGCGCCGCGCTGCTGGAAGGGCAGGTCGCCTGGCACCACCTGGCCGCCGCCTTCGCGCTGGACGCCGCTTGGCTGGCGCTGATGGCCTGGGTCTTCCTGCAGCAATTCCAAGCGGCGCGGGTGCGCGGGGCGCTGCTGAACATCGGGGAGTAAGGCGCCTCACCCACCGCGCCGCGGCGGGCTGAGATCCCAGGGTGCCCGCCTGGCCTCGGCCAGGGCTTCGGCGGGGCTGATGCCGATGTCCCGCAGCGTCCTGTCCTCGGCCTCTGCCAGTTCGCGCCGCGTCCGGACTGCCCGCAGCATGGCGCGGAGGGGCAGGCGCCACCGTCTGCGACGGAAGCCCCAAGCCAGCCGCAGCCTGGATCCCGCGACCATATCCGCCATTGTCGCCGCTCCTCTGCTGGTGCGGCGCAGGATCCCATGCTCGTGCGGGCGGTGGCTTCGGCCCTGGCCGAAGCGGCGACCCCTCGCCGCCGGACGTGGTTCGGCGTAGACAGCCACCGTGCCCGAACCCACCCGTCTCTTCCTGATCCGCCATGCGCTGGTCGAGCCCTCGGCCCGCGCCACCCTCTACGGCTCCATGGATGTCGCCCTCTGTGACCTCGCCCTGCGGCAGGAGGCGGCGCTGTATCGCTGGCTGGCCTATCGCCTGCCGCGGCCGGCGCATTGGGTCACCTCCAGTCTCTCCCGCACCCGCGCCACCGCCGCCGCCATCTTCGCCGCCGGCTACCCGGAGGCGCCGCTGGAGGAGGAGCCGGACCTCGCCGAGCAGCATCTCGGCGAATGGCAGGGCATCACGCATGAGGAGCTGACCGAGCGCCTGCGTCACCCGCCGCACCCCTTCTGGCCGCATGGCGCGGAGGAGAAGCCCCCCGGCGGCGAGAGCTTCGCCGAGGTGCAGGCCCGCGTCGCCCCGGTGATGGAGCGGCTGGTGGAGCAACACCGGGGCGAGGATGTGGTCATCGTCGCGCATGGCGGCTCCATCCGCGCGGCGCTGGCGCATGCGCTGGGGCTGACGCCGCACCAGGCGCTGGTCTTCTCCATCAAGAATCTCGGCCTGACCCGGCTGGAGAAGCACGGCGCGGACTGGCGCGTGGCGGCGGTGAACGAGGAACCCTGGACCCCGCCGCAACCGGAATGAGTGCGGCGCCCGCCCCCTAAGGTTTGGACATGTGGTTCCCAAGCCGATAACCTCTCGGGACTTCCGAGGGTTGGCGGGGGGGCTTCATGCGCCGTCTCATAGTTCTGGGCCTTGTCCTGACCGTGCTGGCCGGCTGCGCCGGCGGCGCACCGCGCGCGGGGGAGGAACAGGGCCTGGTGGACCGCGCCACCCTCACCGTGCAGGAGATGCTGGGCCAGGGGAATGACCGGCTGAACGCCGCCAGCCTGCTGCGCCGCGCCCGCGCCGTCCTGGTCTGCCCGCGCATCTTCCGCGCCGGCTTCTTCTTCGGCGCCGAGGGCGGCGGCTGCGTGCTGGTGGCGCGGGATGCCGCCGGCTCCTGGTCCTCGCCGGCCTTCTACTCCCTCGGCACCGGCAGTTTCGGCCTGCAGGCGGGCATTCAGGACCTCGAGATCATGATGATGATCATGAACGACAAGGCACTGAATGCCATCATGGACAGCCAGTTCAAATTCGGCGCCGATGCCTCCATCGCCGTCGCCACCCTCGGCGGCTCGGTCGAGGGTGCGACGACGGCGGCGGTAGGCGCCGACATCGTGGCCTTCGCCCGGGCACGCGGCCTCTATGCCGGGCTGACGCTGGAAGGCTCGCTGCTCTCCTACCGCAGCGCCTGGAACCGCGCCTATTACGGGCAGGAGATCGGGCCGCGGCAGATCGTGATCGGGATGCAGGTGCACAATCCGGGCGCCGACCCGCTGCGTGCGGTGCTGATGCGCTTCGGCAGCCCAGGCGGCGGTGCCGCGCCGATGGCGGCGCCATCCGGCGTCACGCCGATGCAGGCCGCGCCTTCCGGCACGGTGGAGCGCACGCAACTGCCGCCGATGCGCTGAACCGAGGAGAGCACCGATGCCCCGCATGCTGCCACTGCTGCTGGCCCTTGCCGCCGCGCTCGGCCTCGCCGCCCCGGCCCGCGCCCAGGTGACGCCCGAGACCGCCCAGGGGCTGGTGGACCGCGCCACGCTCTCCGTCCAGGAATTGCTGGGGGAGGGCGATTCCGGCGCGCGGGAGGACGGCATCCGCATGCTGCGCCGCGCCCGCGCCGTCATGCTCTGCCCCCGCGTCTTCCGCGCCGGCTTCATCTTCGCGGCGGAGGGCGGCGACTGCGTGCTGGTGGCGCGGGATGCCGCGGGCTCCTGGTCCTCCCCGGCCTTCTACGGCCTGGCCTCGGGCAGCATCGGCTTCCAGATCGGCGTGCAGGACATGCAGGTGATGATGCTGATCCTGACCGAGCGGGGGCTCGGCGCCGTCATGGACAGCCAGTTCAAATTCGGTGCCGATGCCTCCATCGCCGTCGCTACCATCGGTGCAGGCATCGAGGGATCGACCACCGCCGCCGTGGGCGCCGATATCGTGGCAGTGGCCAGGTCGCGCGGGCTCTTCGCCGGCATCGCGCTGGAAGGCTCCCTGCTGTCCAGCCGCAGCGAGTGGAACCGTGCCTATTATGGCCAGGATGTCGGGCCGCGGCAGATCGTGATCGGGATGCAGGTGCACAATCCGGGCGCCGACCCGCTGCGCGCGGCACTGATGCGCTTTGACGGCAACAGGCCGACGGCCATGGCCCCGGCCGCGCCGCCGCCCGAGGCCGCGCCGGCCATGGGCATGGGCGGCTATCCCGCGCAGGCCGCGCCGGCGGGTGCGGTGGAGAGCGCGCCGCTGCCCCCGATCGCCGGGGGGCGGTAGCCTGCGCCCGCCCTGACGGCGGGCAGGGCGATGCGGGTCTGGTCGCCGCAACGGGCGGATGGCGCGGCCGGGAGGGCTGCGTCATGCTGCCGCCGGCTTCGGGAAGGGCGAAGGAGGTCCGCATGCGTTTCGTGGTGCCAGCGCTCCTGCTGGGCATCGCCGTGGCGGGCATGGCTGCCGCGCCGCCACCACCGGCGCCCGGCACCCTGACGGGCAAGGAGCGCATGCGCGGCAAGGCGTTCGACGAGCAGCGCGTGGATGACTGCAAGGTGCCGCCCGAACGCCGGACCCGCCCGCGCCCGACCGTTTGTCCAGAGAAGCCGGAACGCTGACGGAAGCGGGCCTGATGCGACCCCGGCCTTGCACTCGGCACCGGCGGGGGCCAGTTTCCGCCGGTGCCCGACACCCCGCCCTTCTGGAAGACCAAGACCCTTGGCGAGATGACCCGCGCCGAGTGGGAATCCCTCTGCGACGGCTGCGGCCGCTGCTGCCTGCACAAATTGCGGGACGAGGACACCAATGAGGTCGTCTTCACCAATGTCGCCTGCCGGCTGCTGAACATCCCCTCCTGCCGCTGCGCCGACTACGAGAACCGCCGCAAATGGGTGCCGGATTGCGTGAAGCTGACGCCGGCGAAGCTGAAGAAGATCGACTGGCTGCCGCCGACCTGCGCCTACCGCCTGCTGGCCGAGGGCAAGGATCTGATGTGGTGGCACCCGCTCGTCTCCGGCGATCCGGAGACGGTACACAAGGCCGGCGTCTCCGTCCGAGGCCGGGCGATCCGGGAGCGCGATGCCGGCTCGCTGGAGGACCATACGGTGCGCTGGCCCGGCCAAGTGCCGCGCCGCGCCGCCGGCGCTCCGCCGGAGCGGAGGACGGTTGACGCCGCCCGCCCGCCGCGCCACGAACAACCCGTACCGGCTGCGAAGGAAGGAAGATGAAGGACGCCCTGTTCGGCGGCATCAATGCCGCGGTGCTGACGGCCATGCGGCCGGATCTCTCGCCGGACCTCGACCGCATGGCGGCGCATTGCAAGTGGCTGCTGGCGAATGGCTGCAACGGCCTCGGCATCCTGGGCACGACCGGGGAGGCCAACAGCTTCGGCCTGCATGAGCGCAAGGCGATCCTGGAAGGGCTGATCGCCCGCGGCGTGCCGGCCGGGGTGATGATGCCGGGCACCGGCTGCGCCTCCCTGACCGATACGGTGGAGCTGACGCAGCACGCGAAGGCGCAGGGCTGCCGTGGCGTGCTGGTGCTGCCGCCCTTCTACTACAAGAACCCGAGCGATGACGGGCTCTTCGCCTATTTCTCCGAGGTGGTGAACCGCGTCGGCGGCGGGATCAGGATCTATCTGTACCACTTCCCGCAGCAGTCGGCCGTGCCCTTCAGCCTCTCCCTGATCGGGCGGCTGCTGCAGGCCTTCCCCGGCACCATCAAGGGCGTGAAGGACAGCAGCGGCGACTACGCCAACATGAAGGCGATGATCGACGCCTTCGCCAAGGACGGGTTCGAGGTCTATTCCGGCTCGGACGAATTCGTGCAGCGCATCCTGGCCGATGGCGGCGCCGGCTGCATCACCGCGGCGAGCAACGCCAACAGCCACTGGGGCGGCATCGTCTATGCGAAGCGGACGGGGCCGGAGGCGGATGCGGCGCAGGCCATGCTGACCGCCACCCGCAAGGCCGCGACCAGCGTGCCGCTGATCCCCGGCCTGCGCGAGATCATCGCCCGCAGCACTGGCGATGATGCCTGGCGCATCATCCGGCCGCCGCACCTGCCACTCAGCAAGGAGGAGGGCGACAAGGTCTGGGCCGCCTGGCAGGCTGCCGGTGCCCTGCCGCTGCCGGGCCTCGCCCCCGCGAGGGCCGCGGAATGAGCGGCGCCCAGCTTCCCGGCGTGCCCACCGATGGCGGGCCGCTGCGCTGCCGGGAGCCGGCGACCGGCACCGTGCAGATCGACAACGAGCATGTCCGCGTCATGCGCTGGGACTTCCCCCCCGGCTCCGAGACGGGCTGGCACCGGCATGGCTTCCTCTATGTCGTCGTGCCGGTGACGGACGGGACGCTGCTGCTCGAATTGCCGGAAGGCAAGACCCTGACAGCGGAGTTGAAGGCAGGCGTCTCCTATTCGCGCGATGCGGGGACGGAGCACAACGTCATCAATGCCGGTTCCCAGCCGCTCTCCTTTATCGAGATCGAACTAAAGTCGCTGCCGGGCTGAACGGGATCCGCCCTTTCAACCAGGGCGGGATCTCCTTTAAGCGAATTCACCTTTGTGTGATCCGGCGCCGGAATTGTGACGCCAGGATGGGCACTTCCAGCGCCCATCCTGCGACCGTTCCGCAACGAGCCGTGTCAAGCCGTTGAACCTTGCTGGTCCGGCGGGCCATCTTCCCCGCATGGATCAGAGCGAACCCGAAACCGTGGACCTGCCCGGAGGGGAACAGGCCCAGGCCGTATCCTGTCCTGTGCGCTGGCGGCGCTCCACCCGCGCGCGCCGCGTCAGCCTGCGCATCGATGCCCGCGCGGGGGAGGTGGTGGTCACCCTGCCCCCGCGCGCCGGCCGCCGCGCCGGCATGGCCTTGCTGACCACCCACGCCGCCTGGGTGATGGAACGCCTCGCCGCGCTCTCCCCGCATATCGACCTGGTGCCGGGGGCGGAGGTGCCGCTTGGCGGCGTGCCGCATGTCATCCGCCATGTGCCGGAGGCGGAGCGCAAGACCGCCTGGCTGGAGCCGGGGACGATCCTGGTACCGGGCAGGCTGGAGCAGGTGCCGCGGCGGGTTGCCGAATTCCTCCGTGCCGAGGCGATGCGGCGCATCCAGGTCCTCTCCGCCGGCCATGCCGCGCTGCTTGGCGTGAAGGCCAAGGCGCTGCGGCTGAAGGATACGCGCAGCCGCTGGGGGAGTTGCGCCCCGGACGGGACGCTCGCCTTCTCCTGGCGGCTGGTCATGGCCCCGGACTGGGTGCTGGACTATGTCGTGGCGCATGAGGTCGCGCATTTGCGCGAACTCAACCACTCCGACCGCTTCTGGGCGCATGTGGCGCGGCTGACGCCGCACCGCGACGCGGCGGTGGAGTGGCTGCGGGAGAACGGCCCGGCGCTGCTGCGGGTGGGGTGACGCTCTCCCCACCCGCCGACGGGTTCAGCGCGGCAGGAAGCCGACGATCCGCTCAGCCTCGGCAACGATCGGGTTGGCGATGGCCTCGGCCCGCTCCGCGCCCAGCCGCAGCGCCGCATCCAGCGAGGCCGGATCATCGAGCAGCCGCTGCATCTCCGCTCGGATGGGCGAGAGATGCGCGATCAGCGCCTCGGCCAGCACCTCCTTGAACTGGGCGAAGCCCTGGCCGCCATGCTGGCGCAGCACCGCCTCCGGCGTGGCGTCGGTGATGGCGGCGAGGATGCCGACCAGGTTCCGCGCCTCCGGCCGCCCCTCCAGGCCCGAGACCTGCTCCGGCAGCGGCGCCGGATCGGTCCGCGCCCGGCGGATCTTCAGGGCGATGGCGTCTGCGTCGTCGTTCAGGTTGATGCGCGACTGGTCGGAGGGGTCCGACTTCGACATCTTCTTCGTGCCGTCGCGCAGGGACATGACGCGCGCGGCGACGCCCTGGATCAGCGGCTCGATGGTCGGGAAGAAGTCCACGCCGTAGTCGTGGTTGAACTTCTGCGCGATGTCATTGGCGAATTCCAGGTGCTGCTTCTGGTCCTCGCCCACCGGCACCTTCACCGCGTGATAGGCGTGGATGTCCGCCGCCATCAGCGCCGGGTAGACATAGAGGCCGGCGCTCGCCGCCTCCCGGTCCTTGCCGGCCTTGTCCTTGAACTGCGTCATCCGGTTCAGCCAGCCGATGCGGGCGACGCAGTTGAAGATCCAGGCCAGCCGCGCATGGGCATGCACCTGGCTCTGCAGGAAGAAGATGCAGCGCTTCGGATCCAGGCCGCAGGCGAGCAGCGCCGCTGCCATCTCCCGCGTCTGCTGCGTGAGCTGCTTCGGGTCCTGCCAGACGGTGATGGCATGCAGGTCCACGACGCAGAAGATGCACTCATGGTCGTCCTGCAGCGGCACCCAGTTGCGGATGGCGCCGAGGTAGTTGCCGAGGGTCGGGATGCCGGAAGGCTGGATGCCGGAGAAGACGCGCTGCATGGGAGAGGGACCGTCGTAAGACTTGGGGCAGGGTGATCCCCCGCCTGGGCGGGCAGGTCAAGGGCGCGAACGCCCATGCTTCCGCCACCGTTCCGTCAGGCCGGGCGTCGCCGCCGGCGCAACAGCCCACGCAGCTCCCGCAGGTCCAGCGCCTGCAGCAGATGCGCCGCGGCGAAATACACCACACCCCCGGCGCCGATCAGTGCCGCCAGCGAGGCGTAGCGCAGCGGGCCGGCGACGGGGAAAAGCAGCGGCTCCAGCAGCGAAATCGCCACCCCCATCAGCAATGCCGCTGCCAGCAGCCGCGGGACGCGCCGGCGCAGCCGCCGGTCCAGCACCAATTGTCCGCGCCGTGCCAGCAGCCAGCCCAGCATCGCCGCGTTGAACCAGGCCGAGATCGCGGTGGCGAGCGCCACGCCCACATGCAGCAGCCACTGCGTCAGCACCAGGTTCAGCGCCAGGTTCAGCGCCACCGCCGCCAGCCCCACCTTCACCGGAGAGGCCGTGTCCCCCCGCGCGAAGAAGCCGGGGGCGAAGACCTTCACCAGCACATAGGCCGGCAGGCCGAGCGCATAGGCCGCAAGCGCCGCCGCCGTCGCCGTCCCCGCCTCCGGGCCGAAGGCACCGCGCTGGAACAGCACCGAGATGATCGGCATGGCCGCCACCGCCTGCCCCACCGCCGCCGGCAGGCAGAGCAGCAGCGCCATCTCCATCGCCCGGTTGGTGGTGCGGTGCGCCGAGAGGCTCTCCCCC
>Ga0182742_1003261_pt1 | contig 16215 bp, 16 predicted proteins | sample eDN5th37CBELigMG_FD_128880 | JGI IMG/M metagenome (GOLD analysis project Ga0182742, IMG submission 128880) | Enriched Miracle-Growth compost microbial communities from Emeryville, California, USA - eDNA 5th pass 37_C BE-Lig MG (version 2)... ...
AAGCCCATGATCATCCACAACTTCCTGCAGTCGGTACGCCTGCTGGCTGACGGCATGCGCAGCTTCGACACGAACTGCGCCGTCGGCATCGAGCCCAACCGCGAACGCATCGCGGAACTCGTGGACCGTTCGCTGATGCTCGTCACTGCGCTGAATCCGCACATCGGCTATGACAAGGCTGCCCAGATCGCCAAGAAGGCCCACAAGGAGAACCTGTCACTCAAGGAATCGGCGCTTGCGCTGGGTCATGTGACGGACGCCCAGTTTGCCGAGTGGGTGGTGCCCGCCAACATGACGAATGCCAAGCGCAAGTCCTAGGCGGTCCCGGCTTTCCCTCCATCGTTTGCAGCAAGGCAGCACTTGAATCAGCCCGGTACCTCCCTGCCCACCACCCCCCTGCGCTTTGCCCTGCATTTCTTCTGGAAGCTCAGGGGGTGGTACGGGCTGATCATGCTGCTGGAAATCGGCGCTGCCGTCAGCAGCATCCTGATGCCTTACGCAATCGGGCAGATCGTCGGCGTGGTCACCGACGCCGTCAGCGACGATGGCGCCCGCAGCGCGCCCGCCGACATCGTCGCCCTGGCCACGGCGCCGCTGCTGCTCTTCATCGGCCTCAGCATCGGCGAGCTCATCTTCAACCGCGCCAGTGGAGCCTGCCGTGTGATCGTGTCGCCGCGCCAGCGCACCACCGTGGCGCGCGAACTCTTTGCCTATCTGCAGCAGCATTCGCACCGCTATTTCAGCAACAACTTTGCAGGCTCCCTCTCGGCCCGCATCAGCGAAACCTCGGTGGGCGTCAACATGACGATTTCCACCCTGATCTTCGAGTTCATGCCGCTGCTGGTCACCCTGTCGGTCTCGGTGACCCTTCTCTACAAGGCGAGCCTGGCGCTGGCCCTGTTCACGCTGGCCTGGGCATTCGCCTTCGTGGGGGTCTCGTTCTGGCTTGCCCGCCGGGCACGCCCGTATGCCCAGCGCCATGCGGCGGCTCGTGCCGAGACCTCCGGTCGTATTGTCGACGCCGTGACCAATCTGGTCAGCGTACGCCTGTTCTCGCGCCTGGCGCATGAATATCGCCGCCTCAAGCAGACGCAGGAGAAGGAAATCGCAGTGGGCCGCAGCGCCATGTGGTTCAACGAGAAGGTACAGTGGTTCCAGATGTCGGCAGCACTCGTGCTCAAGGTGGGCACCCTGTATTTCGCCATCACGCTCTGGCGCGACGGCGAGATCGGCGTCGCCGAGTTCGTCATGGCGACCAGCCTGTCGCTCCTGATCATCGGCGAGGCGCGCAACATCGGTCGACGCTTTCTGGACATGTTCGAGTACATCGGCAATATCTCGAACGGCGTACAGACCATCATGCAGCCGCACGAGATCACCGACAGGCCTGGCGCGCGCGACGTCGTCATCCGCCGAGGCGAGATCGAGTTCCGTGACGTCGACTTCGGCTATTCGCCAGACAGGCTGGTCTTCCAGGGCGTGAACCTGCGCATCGAGGCAGGCCAGCGCGTGGGACTGGTCGGATTTTCCGGATCCGGAAAATCGACCCTGGTGAACCTCATCATGCGCCTGTACGAACCACAGCGCGGCAGCATCAGCATCGATGGCGTCGACATCCGGGACATGACCCAAAGTTCGCTGCATGCGCAGATCGGGCTCATTCCCCAGGAGCCGGGCCTGTTCCACCGCAGCCTGATGGAGAACATCCGGTATGGCCGCATCGAAGCCACTGACGACGAGGTGTTCGAAGCAGCCCGGCAGGCGAGCGCGGACGAGTTCATCCAGGACATGCCCAAGCAGTACGAGTCCCTGGTCGGAGAGCGCGGCGTAAAGCTGTCAGGCGGGCAGCGGCAACGTGTTGCCATTGCCCGGGTCGTGATGAAGAATGCACCCATTCTCATCATGGACGAAGCCACGTCCAGCCTGGACTCGATCACGGAAAAGGCGATCCAGGACAGCCTCGACGACCTGATGCAGGACAAGACCGTCATCGTGGTGGCTCATCGGCTGTCTACGATCGCCCATCTGGACCGCATCCTGGTCTTCGACCGTGGCCGCATCGTCGAGGATGGCAGCCACGCCCAGCTGCTGGCCACTCCCGGCATGTACCGCCGCCTGTGGCAACAGCAGGCCGACGGTTTCCTGCCCGACAGCGAAGCCTAGGCCACGAGATTTGCGGCCGGCCTCATCAACCTAGCCGGCGGCCGGCACCCTGCTTCCCGACACCTCCGCGCCTGCATAGGGCGGCAGGCGCGCGAAGCCGAAGGCCGAGACCGCCATGAACAGACCGATGACGACGAAGCCGGCGGCCACATCCACGATGGCGAGCTCGTGCGAGCCTCGCAGCATCATGCTGATGTTCAGGGTGACGGCGGCCACTCCGACGCCCAGACTGATGCCTACCTGCTGGGCCATGGCGGAAAAACCGCTGGCCCGGCTCATCATCTCGTGTGGTACATCGGCATACGCCAGCGTATTGACCGCCGTGAGCTGCAGCGAGCGGAAAAAGCCGCCCACGAGCAGGATCGCCAGCATGACCCAGTAGGGCGTCTCGGGAGTGAAGAGCGCACACATGGCGGCAAAGCCGCCTGCCGTGACGGCATTCACGATCAAGGTCTTGCGAAAGCCGAACCGGCGCAGGACCCTCACGGCGATGAGCTTGAGCAGCAGGGCACCGACCGCGCTGACGAAGGTGATCATGCCGGCCGCCAGCGGGGAAAGCCCGAAACCCACCTGAAGCAGCATCACCAGCAGGAACGGCATGGCGCCGATGGCGAAGCGGCACAGGTTCCCGCTGAGATTGGCAATGCGGAACGTCTGTATGCCGAGCAGGCTCAGGTCCACGATGGGGTGCGGCGAGCGTCGCGCGTGCCGCCAGTACAGCCAGGCGCACAGCAGGCCCAGCAGGAGCAGCCCCCCGATTGCGAACGCGGGCATCGAACTGTGCCCGATGGCATCCAGGCTGAAAATGATCGCGACCAGACTGATGCTGGTGAGCAGGAATCCAACCACATCCAGGGGCTTGCCGGTCTTCTCGTTCTGCGAAGCCGGAATGAACTTGTGCACCAGGATGAGCCCCAGGATACCGATGGGGACGTTGATCAGGAAGATCCAGTGCCAGGAGGCGTATGTCACCATGAAGCCGCCCAGCGGAGGACCCACCACCGGGCCGATCAGAGCCGGCACAGAAAGGAAAGACATGGCCTGCACGAGCTCGTTCTTGGGAACGGAACGCAGCAGAATGACCCGGCCGACGGGGACCATCATTGCGCCCGCCAGGCCCTGGAAGGCGCGACCAGCCACGAGTTGCGTCATGGATCCGGCCAGGGAACAGCCGATGGACGACAGAGTGAAGAGCAGCATTGCTGCGGCGAAGACGCGACGAGCCCCGAACCGGTCTGCGGCCCACCCGCTCAGGGGAACGAACATCGCCACGGCCAGCAGGTACGAGGTGATGGCGATGTTCATGCGCACTGCGGACTCACCGAAGGCGAGACCCATCGCAGGCAGCGCCGTCGCCACCACGGTGGAATCGAGCATCTGCATGAACAGGGCGCATCCTACGATGCCAGGAACGATGTAGTGGTTACGGCGGCTCATGGGTGCAGCCATTCTACCCTGTCAACAATGACAGGTTACGCCCTCTTACTTCAAGTGACAAAATGCCTTATCAAGACTTTGGAGCTAGACATGCCAGGCCCGTACGACTTCAACGCCCCTTACCACCGTGACCTTACGCCTCGTGAACGCGAAGTGCTGGACTATGTGCTGGCGGGCAAGCCGAACAAACTGACCGCCTATTCACTCGGCATCTCGCAACGCACGGTAGAAGTCCACCGGTCTCGGATCTTTCAGAAGCTCGGCGTGCGCAACGCCATCGAGCTTGTGACGGCGATCTATACGCGTGGCAGTCTCGCTGCCCGCCTGCTGGCCGAACCCCAGGCCGGCCCGCAGGCAGACGGCCACCTGCCCCGGAATCCAGCCAGTGCCAATCAGGGTGCCGCCCTGCAGGCACGGCCGACAGGGCGGTGACACAGCCGGCTGCCTGCTCGTGCAGGCAGCCGGCCTTGCCATGCCAGGTTTTACAGCTTGGCTCCGGATGCCTTGACGATTTCCTCGTACTTGGCCTTTTCTTCCTTCACCATGGCGGCAAATTCCTGCGGGGTGTTCGGCTTCGCATCCGATCCCATCGCGGCCAGACGCTGCTGGATCTGGGGCGAATTCAAGGCATCGGCATACACGCCATGCAGACGCTTGACCACGTCTTCCGGCGTACCGGCAGGCACGAATACCCCAAACCAGGTACCCAGGTCATAGTTCGCGATGCCGCTCTCCTCGATGGTGGGCAGGTTGGGCAGCATGAACGAGCGCTCCTTGGTGGTCACTGCCAGCGCCTTGACCTTGCCGGATTCGATCAGCGGGGCGGCTGACGCAAGGTTGTCGAACATCATCTGGGTCTGGTCGCCCAGGAGCGCTGTCAGCGCAGGAGCTGCGCCGGCAAACGGCACATGCGTCGCGCTAATGCCGGCGCGGGAATTAAGCAACTCGCCAGCCAGGTGCCCGGCACTGCCATTGCCGCCCGATGCGAAGTACAGGGACGTGGGGTTCTGCTTGCCAAAGGCAATCAGGTCCTTGACGGAACTGATGTTGTTCTTGGCAGCGAAGTCGGCATTCACGATCAGGACGTTCGGCACCGAGGCGACCAGGGTGATGGGCTGGAAGTCCTTGATCGGGTCGTACGGCAGCTTCTCGAAGAGCCATGGGTTGATGGCAAAGGTCGCCACGGCTCCCATCACCAGCGTGTAGCCATCGGGATCAGAGCGGCCCACCAGGTCGACCCCGATGTTGCCGCCTGCACCGGGCTTGTTCTCGACAATGATGGTCTGGCCCAGGGGCTCGCGAACCTCCTCGGCAAGGGCGCGTGCCATGGCGTCCAGGGGGCCGCCGGGCGGATAGGGCACGACGAAGCGCAGCGGCTTGGTCGGCCACTCGGCTGTCGCCTGTGCGGTTGCCGGCGTCATGACGCTGATGGCCATCGCCACCCCCGCACCAGCCAGACAGGCGGCCTTGATCACCGTGCGACGGATTGACGAAACTGAACTCATTGCTGCTCCTTGCATTTGACTAGTTCTTCGGACTTTAAACGGACTTCTTGAGGTTATCGGCGAACTGACGCCGGAATTTAGCCACTTTCGGGGCGATGACGACGTTGCAGTATCCCTGGCGAGGATTGTTACGAAAATAATCCTTGTGATAGGACTCGGCCGGCCAGAACGTGGCCGGCGGGCACAGCTGGGTAACGATGGGAGCGCCGAAAATGTCCTGGCGCTCGAGGATCTCGATGGTATTGCGTGCCGCCTCACGCTGGGCTTCGGATTGCCAGAAGATCACTGAACGATACTGCGGACCGACGTCATTGCCCTGGCGGTCGGGCGTGGTGGGATCATGCGTTGCGAAGAACACGTTCAACAACTCGCCATACTGTATGACCTCGGGGTTGAAGGTGATCTCCACGACCTCGGCGTGACCGGTACGGGCCGAGCACACCTGTTCATAGGTGGGGTTCTCGACATGCCCGCCTGCATAGCCCGAGCGCACCTCCACCACACCGCGCAATTCCTGGAAGACTGCTTCCGTGCACCAAAAACAACCGCCGCCAAAAACGGCAACCTCACGCTGCGTTGACATGCTGATCTCCTTTAGAGCGACATGGGCCGCGACCTTCGCGGCCCCGGGCCCACCTCATGATGCGAAAGCCAGGCAGTGGACGCACGTCCCCGACTAGGCGTCCCCGACTAGGCGTCCCCGACTGGGCGTCCCCGACTAAGGCGTCCCCGACTGCAACGAAAGAATCCAGCGTGCCAGATCCTCGGCTTCGGCCGGCGACACATGCGGTTGCGCCGGCATCGGGATCGCTCCCCAGCGCCCGCGCCCGCCTGCGCGGATGGTGCTTGCCAGGTACGCCAGCGCGGCGGACTCGTCCTGACCGCCGTAGCGCCCGGCGATCTCGCGCAATGGCGGACCCACACGCTTGGCATCGACCTGATGGCACCCCATGCAGGCCTTGGCTTGTGCCAGTGCCTGTCCGGCCTGCATTGCAAATCCCGCTCCTGGCGCCACGACAACCAGCAGAGTCAGCACCAGACAGGCCATCCGCGCCCGCTTATTCATCGAAATCATCCGTGACGGCGCCCTTGCTGGCCGTACCGGCAAGTCGGCCGAACTTGGCGAGCACGCCCCGGGTATAGCGGGGAGCAGGCTGTACCCAGGCAGCCCGTCGGCGGACGATCTCGTCTTCCGGCACGTTCAGCTGCAACAGCAGGCGGTGGGCATCGATCGTGATCGAATCGCCCTCCTGGATGAGCGCGATCGGCCCGCCGACATAGGCTTCGGGCGAAACGTGACCGACGACCATTCCCCAGGTGCCGCCCGAGAAGCGGCCGTCGGTGATGAGACCTACGGTCTCTCCCAATCCCTGGCCGACCAGCGCCGAGGTCGGTGCCAGCATCTCCGGCATGCCCGGGCCGCCCTTGGGTCCAATGTAGCGGATCACCACGACGTCCCCGTGGGTGATCCGACGGTTCATGATGGCGGCCATGGCGTCCTCTTCGGAATCGAAGACGCGCGCAGGTCCGGTGATCGCGGGATTTTTCAGGCCGGTGATCTTGGCCACGCAACCCTCGGGTGACAGGTTTCCCCTCAGGATGGCCAGGTGGCCGTGCGAATACAGGGCATTGTCGAGGGTCCTGATGACATCCTGGTCGGCACGCGGCTGGTCCGGCACGTCGGCCAGCAGCTCGGCAATGGTCCTGCCGGTGATGGTCATGCAGTGGCCATGCAGCAGGCCTGCGTTCAGCAGGATCTTCATGACCTGCGGGATGCCGCCGGCCTGGTGCAGGTCGGTTGCGACGTACTTGCCGGACGGCTTGAGATCGCAGAGCACGGGCACCTTGTTGCGCACGCGCTCGAAGTCGTCGATCGTCCACTCGACCTCGGCGGCATGCGCGATGGCCAGGAAGTGCAGCACTGCATTGGTCGAGCCGCCGATGGCCATGATCACGGCCACGGCATTCTCGATGGATTCGCGCGTGATGATGTCGCGCGGCTTGATACCCTTTTTGACGGCTTCGACCAGCACGCGGGCCGACTCTGCAGCCGAATCGGCCTTCTCGCCGTCGATGTTGGACATGGTGCTGGAGTACGGCAGGCTCATGCCCATCGCCTCGAAGGCCGAACTCATGGTGTTGGCGGTATACATGCCTCCACAGGACCCCGTACCCGGGATGGCGCACTTTTCGATGGCCTTGAAGTCGGCGTCGTCCATGCGCTTCATGGTGTACTCGCCCACGGCCTCGAAGACCGACACGATGGTCAGGTCCTGGCCCTTGTAGCGGCCGGGCTTGATGGTGCCGCCATATACATAGATACCCGGCACATTCATGCGTGCCAGCGCAATCATGCCGCCCGGCATGTTCTTGTCACAGCCGCCTATCACCACCACGCCGTCCATCCACTGTCCCTGCACGGCCGTTTCGATGCAGTCCGCAATGACTTCGCGGGACACGAGCGAATACTTCATGCCTTCGGTCCCCATCGACATGCCATCGGAGATGGTGGGAGTACCGAACACCTGCGGATTCGCACCTGCTGCACGCACAGCCTCGATGGCGCGATCGGCCAGGACCTGCAGGCCCGCATTGCAGGGCGTAATGGTGGAATGCCCGTTGGCCACCCCGATCATCGGATTGTCGAAATCCTTTTCGGTGTAGCCGAGGGCGTAGTACATCGCTCGATTGGGCGCACGTTCCACGCCCTGCGTAATATGCTTGGAACGATCGTTGTTGGGCATCTGGCAGGCTCTCGACAGGAAAGGCAGGACGAAACTGCGCAAGGACAAACGGTTATTATCGGACAGTTTTCATGCTTGCCCACCAGACCATGCTCACTTTCCCCCAAATCGATCCCGTTGCGGTGCAGATCGGCCCTGTCGCAGTCCACTGGTACGGGTTGATGTATCTGCTGGGATTCGGCATGGCCTGGATCCTCGGACGCCGCCTAATTTCCCTTGGCGTCACCCGGCTCACCCAGCGCGATCACGAAGACCTCCTCTTCTACGCCATTCTTGGGGTCATCGTCGGCGGAAGACTCGGCTACGTCCTGTTCTACAAGCCGGCATACTATCTGTCGCACCCCCTGGAGATCTTCGCCGTCTGGGAAGGGGGCATGGCCTTTCACGGCGGGCTGCTGGGCGTACTGGCCGTGCTTGCATGGTTTGCCCATCGGCGCGGCTTCCGCATGCTCGAGATCGGCGACTTCGTGGCCCCTCTGGTTCCCCTGGGCCTGGCAGCCGGGCGTCTTGGCAACTTCATCAACGGCGAGCTATGGGGCCGGGCCTCGACGCTTCCCTGGGCAATGGTGTTTCCGGGCAGTGGCGACGGCGTGGCGCGCCATCCGTCCCAGCTGTACCAGTTCGCGCTGGAAGGCCTGCTGCTGTTCTGTATCGTCTGGTGGTTTGCCCGCCGTCCGCAGCCTGTCGGCCGGGTCAGCGCGGTTTTCCTGATGGGTTACGGCGTGCTGCGCTTTCTCGTGGAGTTCACCCGCCAGCCAGACAGCTTCCTCGGGCTGCTGGCCGGCGGCCTGAGCATGGGTCAGTGGCTGTCGCTACCCATGATCGTGGCGGGCATCATGGTTTATCGCTGGTCCGCAAGGCAACCTCACCCTGCACCGATACCGTCACGGTAGCCGTCCCCGCCTCGAGTGCAGGAGGCGCTGCGTCGGCGGAGAATGCTGCGCGCGCCATCGCCATTTCCGGCCCCTTGGAATATACGGTTCCGCTGCCGCCCAGGTCGATCTTGCGGATGTCGTAGGCGCTGAAGCCGAAGGCCTTGGCCGCAGCCTCCGCCCGCTTCGAGAACGCGTCGGCCGCCTCCTGAAGCAGACGCTCTTCTTCAGCCGCACGCGCCTCCGGCGACAGCGAGAAATCGATATTGGCTATCGGCATGTGATCCTAGAGCCTGGAAGCGAGTGCGGCTGCGGCCGGAAGGTCCTTGGACTCGAGCAGGACCTCGGCGCGACCGCGCCAGGCCGTGATCTTGCCATCGCGATCCGTATTCGGCCAGAGTCGATAGGCTCCGTTGCGTGCCTCCACGCCCTTCTCGCCGCGTGCCGCCTCCAGCGTCCTGTTCAACTGCTCGGTCAGGCGCCTGGCGACATCCGCCTGGTCCTGGCCCTCGACCTCCGCGGCCAAGGTGATGGTGACGGTGTCCTGCTGCACTTCCGAGGCCGCCTGCGCCTGCAATGACAGGCGCGGCGCACGGTGCTCCTTCTCGTCATGTGGCCCATGCGACAGGGCTGGAGTCGTCATGAGGCTGGCCGCCAGGCATATGGCCAGTGGCGAAAAACGGGAGAAAACAATCTTGGGCATGGGTGCTGTCCTGTGGAAAAAAGGCATGGGCTGGATGCCCTCAGCACATTACCTCAATCAGGCAGCGAACGCCGTATACGACTTCCACAGCATGTAACCGGCCAGTACCAGCAACAAGAGGGCGAACATGCGCCTGAGCTGCGCCACGGGCAGGCGGTGCGCCATCGCGGCGCCGCGCGGTGCCATCAGCATGCTGGCCGTGACCACCACGAGCAGAGCCGGCCACGCGACATATCCCAGCATTCCTGGATCGCCGGCAGTCTCGTTCCATCCGGACCACACGTAGCCCACTGTATTGGCAAGCTCAATGGGAAAGCCCAGCGAAGCCGATGTGGCGATCGCCTGGTGCAGGGGCACGTTGCAGCGGCTGAGGAAAGGCACGGACAGAAAGCCGCCGCCTGCGCCAAGCAGGCCCGAAGCGAATCCGATGGCAGCGCCGACGGAGCCGACCCCGACCGGCCCGGGCAGCTGGCGCGAGGGGCGCGGCGGCTTGGCGAAGAACATGCCCAGCGCCGAATATCCCACGAACAGCCCGAAAAACAGGGCAAGCCAGCTGGTCGGCACCAGGGAGAAGACGGCGCCGCCGGCCAGAAGCCCGCCGATGACCAGTCCAGGGACCATGGCCGCAGTGACGCGCCACAGTACGGCGCCCCGACGATGGTGCGCGAGCGTGCTTGATACCGAGGTGAACAGAATGGTCGCCATGCCTGTGGCAACCGATGCGTGGACAACCAGGTCGAGCGGCATCTTCTGCCAGGTGAATACCATGGTGAAGAAGGGCACCAGCACCATGCCGCCCCCGATACCGAGCAGGCCGGCAAAGAATCCGCCGCCGACACCCAGTGCCAGCAATACCGCTACCAAGGAAAGATCCACGATGCTTTGCTACGAGACGACAATGAATAAAAAAGCGGCCCGGTACATTACCGGGCCGCCGTAACAATTCCCCGCCTGTGCCGCCAGGCCGGCATCCTGAACCGTAAGGTCCAAGTGGTCGCAGTCATACGCACTTCGGGCTCATCTACGGGAGACGAGCTCGCCCGCACGAAAATTTTCCGCAACCTATGCCAAGATATTGGAACAGGATTTTTGGCCAGTCACGAACACCGCAGGGAAAACCGTAAAACCTGTAAATCTAAACTGTCTGGTCCTGCCTGGGCAGCACTGAATCGATCAGTCGCTGCATGTCCTCGATTTTACGCTTGTAATCGCCGAGTGCAACCCCGCCCTCGTCGCCGGATGCAACAGGTGTCGCCATCAGCTCGACCGCAAGCTGGAGCGCCGCGATGATCGCAATGCGTTCCGTGCTGGTGCCCGGCTTGCTCTGGGCCCGCAGCTTCTGCATGGTGCGGTCGACATGCTCGGCGGCAGAGATCAGCGCGTCGCGTTCTTCCGGGTTATTACAGGCCAGCGGATAGTCGCGGCCCATGATGTTGACGTCAAGCCGTTCCATGAGGCAATTGCTCCGTTTCTTCTTCCTGGCGCACCACGGCGTCCGGATCGGGCAGGCGCGCAAGCACGCTGTCGACACGTTCACGCGCCGTGGCCAGCATGGTGCGCAGTTGCCGGTTCTCGGCCTCCATACGCTCTATCCGCTCGGACAGAATGCGTTGCTGCGCATCGGCACGAACCGCAAGTGCCTCGTATTCGGCTTTGGCACGATCGGCCAGCGCACGCCTTTCTGCCTCGGCACGCTCGGCGAGGGCGAGGTTTTCGGCTCGGGCGGACGAGGCAAGCTGAACCAACTGCTGTATCCGCGCGGCGAGATTATCAAGGTCTTCTAGCATGGCGTAATCGTAAACCAAATAAGGGCCGATTCAGGCAAGTTCCACACGGTTTGAGCGAACCGGACACTGATGCACTTGTAACAGAAATGCTTTCAGAGTCCTTTCAAAACTCGGGAAAACCCCAAGACCCCGGGGTTTTTATCCGGTTCTCAGCGGCAATCATATCAACTACCATTGCGCACTTTCCCGAAACTTGTGCGTTTTCCTGGTCATTTGCGCGGAAGGCCTCAAGGCTGTAACACCTCGCTTCCAGGTCCCGGGATTTCATTAACGCAAAGGAGTATCACGCATCATGCGAATACAGTCACAGCAAAACTTCTGGTCAGGGGTGATGTTCATCGCCGTTGGCCTGGTTTTCGCGTGGTTCGCCACTGGTTATCAGATGGGGACGGCCGCCCGCATGGGTCCCGGCTACTTCCCGTTCTGGCTCGGTCTGATCATGGCCGTTCTTGGTGCCATCCTGAGTATTGGTGCCCTGTCCTCGAAGTCCGAGGAAACCCATGTCGAAAAGTTCGACTGGCGCAGCATCTTCCTGGTCCTGGCCTCGGTCACCCTGTTCGGGTTGTTGCTCAAGCCCCTGGGCCTGTACGTCTGCCTGTTCATTCTGGTCGTGGGCAGCAGTATCGCCAGCCATGAATTCAACTGGAAGGTAGCAGTCGGCAATGCCGTATTCCTGATTGTCTTCTCGTACGTGGCATTCATTAAGGGCCTGGGACTCATCTTCCCGCTCTATCCGTGGTTCGTAGGTCCCTAAGGAGACACTCGTGGAACTCTTAACCAATCTGATGCTTGGGTTCTCCGTCGCGTTCACGCCGGAAAACCTGTTCTATGCGTTCCTGGGCGCCCTGCTGGGCACCATGGTGGGCGTGCTGCCGGGCGTGGGTCCGCTGGCCACCATCGCCATGCTGCTGCCCATCACCTATGTGCTGCCCCCCATTGCCGGCCTGATCATGCTGGCAGGCATTTACTACGGCTCCCAGTACGGCGGTTCGACCACGGCCATTCTGGTCAACCTGCCGGGCGAAATCTCCGCAGTGGTGACCGCCCTGGATGGGCACGAGATGGCAAAGAACGGGCGAGCGGGTGCTGCACTCTCGATCGCTGCCATCGGCTCGTTCTTTGCCGGTTCAGTCGCCACCCTGCTGATCGCCGCCTTTGCTCCTCCGCTTGCAGAAGTCGCGTTCAAGTTCGGCCCTGCCGAATACTTCTCGCTGATGACACTGGGTCTGGTCGGTGCCGTGGTGCTGGCATCCGGTTCGCTGCTCAAGGCCATCTGCATGATCCTGCTGGGTCTGCTGCTGGGCATGGTCGGCACCGACGTGAACTCGGGCGTCGCACGCTATGCGTTCAACATCCCCGAACTGCAGGACGGTATCGACTTCGCGGCAGTTGCCATGGGCGTGTTCGGTTTTGCCGAAGTGCTGCGCAACCTCGAACAGCGTGAGAACCGCACGCAGATCTCCTCGAAGATCGGCAGCCTCTATCCGAGCCGCCAGGAAGTCAAGGAGTCGACCGGTGCGGTTCTGCGCGGCACGGCCATCGGTTCGGTACTGGGTATTTTGCCCGGCGGCGGCTCGGTGCTGGCAGCGTTTGCTTCCTATACGGTCGAGAAAAAGCTGTCCGGCGAACCGCATCGCTTCGGCAAGGGCCACCCTGCCGGCGTGGCAGGTCCCGAGTCGGCCAATAACGCCGGCGCACAGACCTCGTTCATTCCGCTGCTGACCCTGGGTATTCCCGGCAACGCCGTGATGGCGCTGATGATCGGCGCCATGACCATCCACAACATCCAGCCCGGTCCGCAGGTCATCACCAGCCACCCGGAACTGTTCTGGGGCCTGATCGCCTCGATGTGGATCGGCAACCTGATGCTCGTGATCCTGAACCTGCCGCTGGTGGGCATCTGGGTCAAGCTCCTGAAGATCCCGTATCGCCTGCTGTACCCGGCCATTCTGGTGTTCTGCACGATCGGCGTGTATTCGCTGAACTACAACGTGTTCGACATCTATGTCACCGTTGCCTTCGGGTTCATCGGTTACCTGTGGTCCAAGCTGGGATGCGAAGGCGCTCCGCTGCTGCTGGGCCTGGTGCTCGGACCCATGATGGAAGAGAACTTCCGTCGTGCCCTGCTCCTGTCCCGCGGCGACTTCCTCACCTTCGTGGAACGCCCGCTGTCGGCGACCCTGCTGGGCCTGGCCGTGCTGCTGGTGGTCATGGTGGCCCTGCCCTTCATCCGCAAGAAGCGCGACGAAGCCTTCGTGGAAGAAAGCGACTGATCACAGAAGAAAGAAAATCCTGCGGCCTTTCGGGGCCGCACCTCAAGGCACCTTCGGGTGCCTTTTTTTGCGCCGTCTGCACCCTTTTTCTGCGCAAGATACCCTGCGCCAGCGCGTCTGTTACACGGGCTGTAACGTTTCGGCTTTCCTGATCTCGTACACGGACTAGAGCCCCGGGTATACGATATGTTGTAATCTAGGGGTTTACCCCATATATCCACGTACGTTGGCATCCCGCCGCGCCGCACGCCTCCATGCGCTTTCAAGACTGGACCAACCCCTACTCCTCCACGCGCTCGCCGGTTTTTGCCCGCAACATGGTTGCCACCTCGCAACCGCTTGCAGCCCAGGCTGGTCTTCGCATGCTCGCCATCGGCGGAAACGCGGTGGATGCAGCCGTTGCCGCCGCAGCCACCATCGCTGTCACGGAGCCCGTGAGCAACGGGCTGGGATCCGACTGCTTTGCCATCGTATGTGATGGTTCTCATTTGCACGCCCTGAATGCGTCGGGCACGGCACCACAAAGATGGAACTCCGAGTATTTCCGGCGCAAGCACGGGGGCAGGATGCCCCAGCGCGGCTGGGACAGCGTCACGGTGCCGGGCGCCGTGGCCGGCTGGAATGCCCTGAACGAAAAGTTCGGCAAGCTTTCATTGGAAACGGTGCTTGCCCCGGCCATCGAGTATGCGGAGCGCGGATTTGCCGTGTCTCCCGTGGCGCAGCAGAAGTGGGCTCAGCAGGCCGACATGCTTCGCGACGGGCCCGGATTCGCCGAACACTTCCTCCCCCGGGGGCGAGCTCCGGAAGTCGGCGAGCACTTTGTACTGAAGGATGCGGCAGCTACGCTTTCCCGGATCGCCACCACCTGCGGACGCGATTTCTACGAGGGTGCCACTGCGCACAAGCTTGTCGCCCACGCGCAGGCCCATGACGCCGCTCTCTCGCTCGGCGACATGCGAAGCTACCAGCCTGAATGGGTGCAGTTGCTCTCGAGGGACTTCGGCAACTGCACCTTGCATGAACTGCCGCCCAGCGGCCAGGGCATTGCCACGCTGATCGCACTGGGCATTCTGGACCATCTGGACATCCGCCAACGCCCGATCGACCATCCTGCCACGCAGCACCTGATGATCGAGGCGATGAAGCTGGCCTTCGCCGACGTGTACGCCCATGTCGCAGACCCGCGCTTCATGCACATGGCGCCTGCCGACATGCTGTCCGACGCCTACCTGGCTGAACGCGCGCTGCTCATCGACCCCCAGCGGGCGCAGACCTACACGTCGGGCCATGCCCCGGCGGGCGGCACGATCCACATCAGCGCTGCCGACCAGTACGGCATGATGGTCAGCTTCATCCAGTCGAACTATCTTGGCTTCGGCTCTGGCGTGGTCGTCCCCGGAACTGGGGTCAGCCTGCAGAACCGGGGCTTCAGCTTCACCAGCGATCCATCCCACCCCAATGTCGTCGAGGGCGGCAAGCGTCCCTTCCATACCGTCACGCCGGCCTTCCTCACGCAGAACGGCGCGCCCCTGATGAGCTTCGGCGTCATGGGCGGCAGCATGCAGCCCCAGGGCCATCTGCAGACGGTCGTGCGCATGCTCGCCTTCGGACAACAGCCCCAGGCTGCGTGCGACGCCCCGCGCTGGAAATGGAGCCAGGGCTTGTCGCTAGAGGTCGAGCCGGGGCTGCCCGCAGCCACCGTGGAGGGCCTGCAGGCGCGAGGCCACAGGATTCCTCATCAGTCCGATTCGCTCCATGGCTTCGGCTCGGGCCAGTTCATCTGGCGCCTGGGAGATCCGGCCGTCGACGGTTATGTGGGTGCCAGCGACAGCCGTCGCGACGGCCTCGTTGCCGGATTCTGAGTTGCCATCCGGCAACGACCTGAATCCCCAAACGGCACTGGGCTTAACATATAGGGAGAGTGGCTGCCATCGCAGCCCAGTCCCAGCCACAGGAGCTCCGCATGTCGTCCATCGCCGAAAAATCGTATCAGCCCACCACACCCGTCAGGGCCGCCTTCATCGGGCTTGGCGTGATGGGCTTCCCGATGGCTGGGCACCTGGCACGGGCGGGACATGCCGTGTGCGTCTATAACCGGACCGCCAGCAAGGCAGAGCAATGGGCGCAGGAGTTTGGGGGTCGCCATGCCGCCACGCCACGCGAGGCGGCAGAAGGCGCCGATATCGTGTTCATCTGTGTCGGAAACGATGACGACCTGCGCAGCGTCGTCCTGGGAGAGGACGGCGTCCTGGCCGGCATGCGCGCCGGTGCTGCCCTGGTCGATCACACGACCGCATCGGCCCAGGTGGCTCGCGAACTCGAGGCAGCTGCCCTGCAGCGCGATGTCGGATTTGTCGATGCACCCGTCTCGGGTGGCCAGGCGGGCGCCGTCAACGGCGTGTTGACGGTCATGTGCGGCGGCAGGCAGGAAACGTTCGAACGCGCTCGTCCCGTAGTCGAATGCTATGCACGCGCCATGTCGCTTCTTGGGGACGCCGGTGCGGGCCAGCTTGCCAAAATGGTGAACCAGATCTGCATTGCCGGGCTGGTCCAGGCGCTTGCCGAAGGCGTGGCCTTTGGCAAGGCCGCCGGACTGGACATGAACCAGGTCCTGGAGGTCATCAGCAAGGGAGCAGCACAGAGCTGGCAGATGGAAAACCGTGGCGCCACCATGGTGGAAGGCCGCTTCGACTTCGGTTTCGCGGTGGACTGGATGCGCAAGGACCTCGGC
>Ga0182742_1003262_pt1 | contig 16212 bp, 17 predicted proteins | sample eDN5th37CBELigMG_FD_128880 | JGI IMG/M metagenome (GOLD analysis project Ga0182742, IMG submission 128880) | Enriched Miracle-Growth compost microbial communities from Emeryville, California, USA - eDNA 5th pass 37_C BE-Lig MG (version 2)... ...
CCCGCTGGCCGGCGATGCGGCCGGCGTCCAGCAGCCCTTCGGTGGCGGCCAGCCTTGCGGCCTCGCCCAGCCCCACCACCAGCGGCGCCGGCAGGGTGCCGGAGCGGAAGCCCCTCTCCTGCCCGCCACCGGAGAAGAGTGGCTGGAGCCGCACCCGCGGCCGCCGCCGGATGTAGAGCGCGCCGATCCCCTTCGGCCCGTAGATCTTATGTCCGGAGATGGAGAGCAGATCGGCCCGGATCTCCTCCACATCCAGCGGGATGCGGCCGCAACCCTGGGCGGCGTCCGTGTGGAACAGCGCGCCCACCTCCTTGGCCATGGCGCCGATCGCCGCCAGGTCCTGCACCACGCCGATCTCGTTGTTCACTGCCATGACGCTGACCAGCAGCACGCGCTCGTCCAGCGTCTCCCGCAGCAGGTCGAGGTCAAGCAGCCCATCCGGGCGGACCGGCAGCACTACCGGCTCAAAGCCCTCGGCACCCAGCTCGCGCACGCTTTCCAGGACGCATTTATGCTCGGTGGCGAGGGTGACGATCCGCCGCCGCTCACTCCCCTGGCCGGCGGCGAAGCGTGCGGCGCCCTTGATCGCCAGGTTGTTCGATTCCGTGGCGCCGGAGGTCAGCACGATCTCCCGCGCCTCGGCGCCGATCAACGCGGCGATCTCGGCGCGGGCGGATTCCACCGCCTCCTCCGCCTCCCGCCCCATGGCGTGCTCGACGCTGTGGGGGTTGGCGAAATTCTCCTCCCACCAGGGGCGCATGGCTGCCAGCACGCGCGGATCGAGCGGCGTGGTGGCGTGGTTGTCGAGATAGACGGGACGGTTCGGGCGCATGGCGTGATAAAGATGGGCCTTCAGGCCGCCCGGCGCGAGAGACGGGCGCGCATGGCCGCCCAGGCTTCCAGGAATTGCTCCGGTGCCTCCCCCGGCGCGTTCCAGGGCAGGGAAACGCGGATGCCGCAGCCTGCGGCCTCCCCGAAGCCCATGGCTGCCAGCACATGGCTGCGCGCCACCTTGCCGGAGGAGCAGGCCGCCCCGGCCGAGACCCGGATCCCGGCCAGGTCCAGCGCGATCACCTGCGTCTCCGCCGGCACGCCGGGCAGTATGATACTGGCGGTATTGGGCAGGCGCGGCGCCTCCGCCCCTGCGATGATGGCCTCCGGCGCCAGGGCACGGATGCCGGCCTCGATCCGATCCCGCAGGGCAGCGAGGCGCCCGGCCGCCGCCGGGTCACTCGCCCCGGCCGCGGCGGCAAGGCCGGCGATGGCCGGCAGCGGCTCGGTCCCGCCCCGGCGGCCGCGCTCCTGCCCGCCGCCGGCGATCAGGGCCGGCAGGTGCAGCCCCGGCCGCAGCAGCAGCGCCCCGGCCCCGGGCGGCCCGCCCAGCTTGTGGCCGGAGAGGGCCAGGCTGTCCGCCCCCGTCGCGGCCAGGTCCAGCGGCAGCCGCCCCGCTGCCTGCACCGCGTCCACATGCAGCAGCGCGCCGTGGCGGCGGCAGAGTTCCGCAGCCTCGGCCAGCGGGTGCAACACGCCCGTCTCGTTGTTCGCCGCCATCAGGCAGACCAGGGCGGACCCGCCTGCCTCCAGCAGCGCCGAGAGCGCCGCGAGGTCCACCACCCCATCCGGCCGGACCGGGATCGGCTCGGCCCCCGGCGCCGCGGCCAGCACCGCCGCATGCTCGGTGGCCCCCGTCAGCACTCGGCGCCCCTGGCCGAGCCCGCGGATGGCGAGCGCATTCGCCTCCGTCCCGCCGGAGGTGAAGACCAGATCCTGCGCCCGCCCCCCGAAGCGGGCAGCCAGCACCTCCCGCGCCTCTTCCAGCAGCCGGCGCGCTGCCCGGCCGGCGGCATGGACGGAGGACGGGTTCCCCCCGGCCTCCAGCGCCGCAATCACCGCGGCGCGGGCCTCCGGCCGCAGCGGCTCCGTGGCATTCGCATCCAGATAGAGAGACATGGCGGCGCTTATCCGGCGACCTCGGCCGGCGGCAGGCAGTGCGGCGGCGCGGCGCGGCCGAGAATTCGCCCCCGGACCACGTCCTCCAAGGTCATATGGGCCAGAAACAGCCTGATCTGCTCCCCGAGCTCCGACCACAGGTCGTGGGTCAGGCAGCGCTGGCCGGCCAGGCAGCCGGGGGTTCCCTCCTCGCAGCGGGTGGCACGGATCGGCTCGTCCACCGCGTCGATAATCGCCGCGATGGGGATCTCCCCGGCCGGGCGTGCCAGCCGGTAGCCGCCACCAGGCCCGCGGGCCGAGGCCACCAGCCCGGCGCGGCGCAGATTCCCGAATAATTGTTCAAGGTAGGCCAGCGACAATTGCTGTGCCTGGGCGATCTCAGCCAGGCTGACGGGGCGGCCGGAGCGTGGCTCGCCTTCGCAGGAGTGCTGACGTGCCGCCAGCTCCGTCATGGCCATCACGGCATAGCGACCGCGGGTGGACAGACGCATTGCTCAACATCCCACCGATGGTCGAATTAGCCGGACGGTTACCGGCACTGCATACCGGACCTGAGCCTGGGACATGGAGTGCCTGCCTTGAATTCGTTATGAAAACTGCCTTTGAGTGCCTATATTCCCGCCGCCCCTGGAATCCGGGAGCCTGTTCCAGGGTGTCGAGCCATGATCGGAGCTACATGTCCGTGACACACTCCCCCAGCAAGGGGCGTTGTTCAAAGAAGGCTATTTTGTCCGACTTCCCCAGTCAACCATTGGGGCGGAGAGTGGTTCCGCAACGGCAGGCTTCTCGGCGTATCGGCGCCAGTCAGGACTTCCCCAACAAGCGTCGGTGCGCGCCTGGCCTGTCGGTGGAGGTACCCCTCCCCCCGGCAACCCTGACGCGCACGGCCAAACCGGAATTGGACCCAAGGAACGATGCCTGAGGTCATGTTCGCCGGCCCCGATGGCCGGCTCGAGGGCCGCTACCACCATTCCAAGCAACCGAACGCCCCGGTCGCCCTGTTGTTGCATCCGCATCCGCTGCATGGCGGAACGATGAACAACCGGGTGATCTATGCGCTGTACCAGCGCTTCCAGGCGATGGGCTTCTCCGTGCTGCGCTTCAACTTCCGCGGTGTTGGCCGCAGCCAAGGCCGGTATGACGGCGGCATCGGGGAGATCAGCGACGCAGCCGCAGCCCTCGACTTCCTGCAGGCGGTGAACCCGAACGCGCACAGCCTGTGGGTCGCCGGCTATTCCTTCGGGGCCTATGTCGGGATGCAATTGCTGATGCGCCGGCCGGAAATGGGCGGCTTCGTCTCCATCAGCGCCCCGGCCAGCCATTACGATTTCGGCTTCCTTGCCCCCTGCCCCTGCAACGGCCTGATCCTGCACGGGGCGGAAGATGAGCTGGTGCCGGAATCCTCGGTGCGGAAGCTGGTGGACAAGCTGAACACCCAGAAGGGCATCAGCATCGACTACCGCGTGCTGCCCGGCGCCGGCCATGTCTTCACGCCGGAACAGACCGAGAAGGTAGTGGACGCGGCGGAGGACCACATCAGCACCGTGCTGAACCGCAGCCGGATGGCGCTCGCCGCCGACTGATACCGGCGTGCCCCGATAGAATATCGCGACGACGGCAGGGCCGGCGGGCAACAACCGCCGGCCCTTCGCCTGCGCGAGAGGGCAGCACGGGAGATGATGACCCGCCGCGCCGTGCTGGCCCGCCTCTCCCTGGCGATTCCTCGGCCCGGCGCCGACCTCCTGGAGCTGAAGGCGCTGCACAGCTGCTGCGAGAGGCCGTGGGCGGAGCATCCGAGGTGGGAATGATCCTCCCGCCTACTGCCAGAGCCAACTGATCAGCAGCCCGCCTTCGGTCCAGAGGCGGTTCGGGCCGCGTTCCATGCCAAGTGTGCGGCCCGGCCCGCGCTCGAACACCTCGCCGTAATTGCCGACCTGCCGCACGACCTCGAAGGCCCAGGAGGCCGGCAATCCCCAGCCGGTGCCGACATTCTCGGTGAGGCCCAGGAAGCGGCGGATCTTCGGATCCTCCGTCGTCTCGCGGATATGGGCCACGTTATCCTTCGTCAGCCCCATCTCCTCCGCCTGGATCAGGGCGAAGACGGCCCAGCGCGTCAGCGCCGCCCATTCGGGATCGCCGTTGCGCACCAGCACGCCATGCGGCTCCTTGAAGAGGAGGTCAGGCAGCAGCACCAGATCCTCCGGGTTCGGCGCCGCCATGCGGTTGCCGGAGAGGTTGATCATATCGTTGCTGATCGCGTCGCAGCGGCCCGAAAGGAAGGCCTGCAGGATGGTGGGCGGCGTGTCGAAGGGGATGGTGGTGATGCGCAGGTTCTTCTGCCGTGCCCAGTCCATCAGGTTGCGCTCGATCTCGCTTCCCTGGGTGGCGCAGAAGGTGGCGCCGTCCAACTGCTCGGCCCGCGTCACCTGCAGGCGCTTATGCACCAGCACGCCCTGGCCGGTGTAGAAATGCGGCACGGTGATGGTCAGGCCGAGCTGGCTGTCGCGCGCCAGCGTCAAAGCCGTGGTGCGCGTCAGCATGTCCACCTCGCCGGATTGCAGTGCGGTAAAGCGGCTCTGCGCGGTGGTGGGCACGAAGCGCACCTTCTCGGCATCACCGAAGACGGCGGCAGCGACGGCGCGGCAGATATCGGCATCGAAGCCGCGCCAGACGCCCTGCGCATCCGGCTGCGACATCCCCGCCAGGCCCGTCGAGACGCCGCAGCGGACATGGCCATTGCGCCGCACCGCATCCAGGGTCTGGCCGGCAAGCGCCGGAACGGCGGAGAGGCCGAGCAGCAGCACGGCCGGCAGGAGGCGGGAGAGGATGCACCGCATCGTCATGTCTCCAGCGAGGTCTGGCCGCCTCAGCATGGCGCGCCGGACGCCTCCAGGCCAAGTGCCGTCCGGGTAAGATCGCCGACACCGGGACATGCCCGGTTGCCACCCGCCCGCGTCCGTGGTCCGATCTCGCCATGTCTGGCGCGCGAAGACGCGCCGGCGGGAGGGAACGATCCGATGCGTAGACTCTTTCTGGCGGCCTGCCTGGCCGCCCTGTTCGCGCTGCCGGCCGGGGCGCAGCAATTCCCGGACCGGCAGATCACCATGATCGTCGCCTTTGCCCCCGGCGGCGGCACCGATGTCGCGGCGCGCACCCTGGCGCGCTCCATGGAGAAGGATCTCGGCCAGCCGGTGGTGGTGCTGAACCGCGCCGGCGCCGGCGGCGAGGTGGGCTGGAGCGAACTCGCCCGCGCCAAGCCGGATGGCTACACCATCGGCTTCATCAACACGCCGAACATCCTCACCATTCCGATCGAGCGGCAGGCGCGGTTCCGCTTCGAGGACTTCTCACCCATCGCCAATATCGTGGACGATCCGGGTGGCTTCTGGGTACTGGCCGACAGCCCCATCACCTCTCTGACCGATCTCATCGCCGAGGCGAAGCGACGGCCGGGGCAGATCAGCTACGGCACCACCGGCGTCGGCTCCGACGACCATCTGGCGATGCTGGCGCTGGAGCGGCTGACCGGCGCGAAATTCCTGCATGTGCCCTTCGCCGGCTCCTCCCAGGTGCGCACCGCGCTGCTGTCGCGCCAGCTTTCCCTGGCCGTGGTGAATATGGGCGAGGGCATCGCCGATTGGCGCCAGGGGCTGATCCGCCCGCTCGGCTCCATGGCCGAGCGGCGCTGGGAGGGCGCGCCGGAGGTGCCGACCTTCCGCGAGTTGGGCCTGAATGTCGTGCAGGGCTCGATGCGCGGCGTCGCCGCCCCGGCCGGGGTACCGCGGCCCATCCTGGACCGGCTGGCCCGGGCGGTGCGGAACGCGCTGGACGATCCCGAATTCCGCACCGCCGCGGCGCAGCAGATGCTGCCGCTGCGCTATCTCGGCCCGGATGAGTACCGGGCGGAATTGCTGGCCATGAAGGCGGATTTCGAGCGGCTCTGGGCCGCGCATCCCTGGCGGGAGTGAGAGAAATTGGTCCGGATCATCCGCGCCGAGAGCTTCGTATACCGCATCCCCATCGCCGTGCCCGTCGTCAACGCCTTCGGCGCCATGACCGAGCGCGTCGCCGTCTTCGTCCGGCTGGAGGATGCGGAAGGAGCCTTCGGCTGGGGCGAGATCTGGGCCAATTTCCCGACCGTCGGCGCCGAGCACCGCGCCCGGCTCTTCGACGCCTTCATCGCCCCACGCCTGCTCGGCCGGGAGATCGCGGAGCCGCGCGCGGTCTGGCATGAGCTGGACCGCACCCTGCATCTCTGGGGCCTGCAGGCAGGAGAGCCCGGCGCCTTCGCCGGCGCCCTGGCGGGGGCCGATATCGCGCTGCATGATCTCTTCGCGCGCCGGGCCGGGCTGCCGCTGTTCCGCTGGCTCGGCGGCACGGATGCGTCGCCCCTGCCCTGCTACGCCTCCGGCCTCAATCCCGGCGCCATGGCGTTGGAGCAGGTGGAGGAAGCCCGCAGCCGCGGGTATCGCGCCTTCAAGATCAAGATCGGCTTCGGCGAGGAGCAGGATGTCGCCACCCTTGCCCCTGTCTTCGCCTCCCTGCGCGAGGGCGAGCGCTGCATGGTGGACATCAACCAGGGTTGGGATGTGGCCACCGCCTGCCGCATGGGCGCCGTGCTGTCCCGCTTCCCCCTTGCCTGGGTCGAGGAGCCGCTGGCCTGCGATCGCCCCGCCTGGGAATGGGCGCAGGTGAATGCGGCGATGCGGGCGCCCATCGCCGCCGGGGAGAATCTACGCGGGGCGCTGGCCTATCATCAGGTCCTGGCGGAAGGGCTGCTCTCCGTCGTGCAGCCGGATGCCTGCAAATGGGGCGGGCTGACGGCGGTGCTGCCCGTGGCTCAGGCCGTGCTGAGTGCCGGGCGGAGCTACTGCCCGCATTTCCTCGGCGGTGGCATCGGCCAGCTTGCCTCGCTGCATCTGCTGGCGGCGGTGCGTGGCCCCGGCCTGCTGGAATGGGACGCCAATCCGAATCCGCTGCGGCAGGACCTTCTGGGGGATGTGCTGGCGCTGCGGGACGGCATGGTGGCGGTGCCGGAAGGGCCCGGCCTCGGCATGGTGCCGGATCTCGCGCCCTTCGCGCCGCATCTCGCCCTGCATACGGAGCGGCGGGCCTGAACCCACCGCCCCGCCCGGCGCTGTGGCAATCATGGCGAGGTCGGGCGAGGCGGAGAAACTGGCGCGGGAGATGGCAGCGCTCGGCGCGCATCTCTCACGCTTCCCCTATCTCGGCCTGGACCATCCGGTGGGGCGCCGCATCCTGGAGGCGGTGCACCACGCGCCGAAGGTCACGCTGAAGGAGGCGCTCTGGCACCGTGCCCGGCTGCCGGACGGGCCGGAACAGCTCACCGCCGCGCAGATGGGCCCGCCCCCGGCCAATTGGACCGAGGGCCGTTTCAACCACCATGGGCAGACCGTCTTCTACCTGGCCTCCTCCGCCTATGGCGCCTGCGCGGAGACCGCGTCCACACGGCGCTGCATCGCCTGGGCGCAACGCTTCCGGGTGCGACGCCTGCACGGGCTGCTGGACCTGGCCGGCGTCGCGGGGGAGGAGGCGCGGAGGCGCGGAGGCGCAATGTCGAATTGCTGACCGCCGGGCTGAACGCGGTGATGGAGCGGCTGAAGCCCAACCGTGGCAGCCCCTGGAAGCCGGAGTATTTCGTCCCGCGCTTCGTCGCCGACGCGGCACGGGCCGGCGGCTTCCGTGGCATCCTGTATTGCAGCGTGCGGTTCGAGGGCTACAACGCCGTGCTTTTCGAATGGACGAAGGAGGAGATCCGGCCCGAGGGCGGACCCGTCATCGTGCAATTCTGCCGCGGCCGCTCCCTGCCGGTCACAGATAGCGAAGCGCCACGAAGCCCAGCACGATCCCGGCCGCGGCCCCCGTCGTTACCAGAGTCAGCCGCCGCTCGATGAATTCCTTGATCGGCGGACCGAAGCGGCGGATCAGCCAGGCCAGCAGGAAGAAGCGCGCGCCGCGGGTCAGGATGCTGGCGGCGAGGAAGATCAGGAAGTCGAATTTCGCCGCACCGGAGGCGATGGTGACGATCTTGTAGGGGATCGGCGTCAGCCCCTTGATGAGGATGACCAGCGCGCCCCATTGCGCGTACCAGCCCTCGAACCGCACCAGGGCGTCGGCATGACCATAGGCGCGCAGCACCGGCTCGGCCAGCGCCTCGAACAGGAAATAGCCGATGGCGTAACCTGCGATGCCGCCGAGGACGGAGGCGATGGTGCAGATCATCGCATAGCGCCAGGCGCGATCCGGCCGGGCCAGGCACATCGGGATGAGCATCGCGTCCGGCGGGATGGGGAAGACGCTGCTCTCCGCGAAGCTCACCGCCGCCAGCCAGGACGGCGCACGGGGATGCGCCGATAGGGCGAGAACGCGATCGTAAAGGGCACGCAGCATCCATTACTCCCTGGGCGAGAGGCCGCCCCGGCCTTCGCACGCCCCTGCCCGCCGCGCAACTCACAGGGGGGTTGCCCCGCGCGGAGGGCATGGCGCGCGGGTCCCGCCATGCGGCCGGCGCTGTTGTGCCCATACCGGATCAGATGGGATCATGCGTCGCCCGGAGGGCCTGAATCGGTCGGCCCAGGATGGAAGCCCGTCCGATAGACCGGCGGGCCGGGGCCGGAAGGCCTGAATCGGTCGGCCCGGAATTTCAAGGAGTGCCTGTTTCGATGTCCTCCCGGTCCCTGGCCGTGCCCGTGGGCGTGCTGCTGACCTGCGCCATGCTGACCGCCGCCCTCGCCATGGGGCTGCGCCAGAGCTTCGGCCTGTTCCTGGCGCCGATGACCGCCGCCCATGCCTGGTCGGCCTCCGGCTTCGCCTTCGCAATCGCCCTGCAGGTGCTGCTGAACGGCATCTCCCAGCCGATCTGCGGCCAGATCGCGGACCGGATCGGCGGGCGGACCGTCATCATGGGGGGCGCGCTGCTGCAGGCGCTGGCGGTGCTCGGCATGGCGCTGACGGACGGGCTGCCGCTCTTCACCTTCTTCGCCGGGGTGGTGATGGGGGTCGCCGTCTCGGCGGCCGGGATGCCGGTGGTGATGGCCAGCCTCACCCGTCTGCTGCCGGAGGGGATGCGCGGGCGCGCCACCGGGCTCGGGACCGCCGGATCCTCCTTCGGGCAGTTCCTGGTGGTGCCGCTGGTCCAGCTCGGCATCAGCGGCTTCGGCTGGCAGGCAGCGCTGCTCGGTGTCGCCGCCGCCTCGCTGCTGATGATCCCGCTCTCCCTGCCGCTCAGCGACCGCCCTGCGCCACCCGCCGCCGGGGCGGGGCGGGAGCAGTCGGCGCGGGAGGCGCTGTCCCTCGCCTTCCGCTCCGGCAGCTTCTGGTGCCTGTTCTTCGGCTTCTTCGTCTGCGGCCTGCATGTCAGCTTCCTGTCGGTGCACCTGCCGGGCTTCGTCGCCTCCTGCCACCTGCCCGCCGCAGTGGGCGCCGGGGCGATCAGCCTGATCGGGCTGTTCAACATCGCCGGCTCGCTGCTGGCCGGGGAGCTTTCGGGGCGGTGGCGGCGGCGGGAGCTGCTGGTGGCGATCTATGCCGGCCGCGGCCTGCTGATGGCCGGCTTCATGATGGTGGAGAAGACGACCGCGACGGTCCTGGCCTTTTCCGCGGTGATGGGGCTGCTCTGGCTCTCCACCGTGCCGCCGACCGTGGCGCTCTGCGCCCGGAATTTCGGCACGCGCTGGCTGGCGACGATCTTCGGCCTGGTCTTCCTTGGCCACCAGCTCGGCGGCTTCGCCGGAGCCTGGCTGGGCGGCGTGGTCTTCGACCGCACCGGCAGCTACGACCTGATGTGGATCATCGCCATCCTGGCCGCCGGCTTCGCCGCGCTGATCCATCTGCCGGTACGGGACGGCCCGACGGCGGCGGTCGCGGTCCCGGCATAGGGCGCGCCCTAGGGTCCGGCGCCGATCGGCGCTAGAAGACTCGGGTAACGACCGAGGAGGGATTCGTATGCGGCGCTGGGCCCTGCTGATCGCGCTGGGATTGCCGCTGGCAGCGGCCATGGACGCGGATGCACAACAGCGCCAGGCGCCGCCGCATGAATGGGTGTTCGGCGCCTGGACCGGCGGCATCTTTCCCCCGGGCGATATCGAGGGCGCGGAGTGCTTCGGCAGCCCGACCGTGATCTTCACCCGCGACCTGGTGATGCGGGCCTCCGTGCTCGACATCGGCTACCGCCAGCGCACCATCGAGACAGCGGCCTCGGTGCCGAACGGGCTGGAGTTCCGCTTCACCCCGATGGCGCCGATGCTGGGCGCCTTCGGGGGGCAGGTGCCGCCGGATGCCGGTTTCGGCTGCGGCGACAGCCCGAATGTGCTGCGGGTGGAGCGGCGCGGGCCGGACGAGATCGTCTTTCCCAATTGCAGCCAGTTCCCCTCCCCTCTCCGGCGCTGCAAGACGCAATAGGACAACTGCGGGACCGGCCCCATGCGCATCGCCCTGATCCACGCCCTCCGCCACTCCCCGCCGCCGATCGAGGCGGCCTTCGCCCGGGGCTGGCCGGAGCCGGTGTTGATGAACCTGCTGGATGACAGCCTCTCCGCCGACCTGGCACGCGACGGCGCGCTGACGCCGCGCATGACGGAGCGGTTCCTCACCCTCTCCCGCTATGCCGCCGGAACCGGGGCGGACGGCATCCTCTTCACCTGCTCCGCCTTTGGCCCCTGCATCGAGGCCGTGGCGCGGGAACTGGCGCCGATGCCGGTGCTGAAGCCGAACGAGGCGATGATCGAGGAGGCCTGCGCCGCGGGAAGGCGGATCGGCCTGCTTGCCACCTTCCAGCCGACGCTGGACAGCATGCCGCCGGAATTCCCCGCAGGCGTGACAGTGGTGCCGAAGCTGATCGAGGGCGGCCTCGCCGCGCTCGACCGCGGCGACCTGGCGGAACATGACCGGCTGGCGGCCGAGGCGGCGAAGGAACTGCGGGATTGCGACGTGATCGCCCTGGCGCAGTTCAGCCTGGCCCGCGCCGCGCCGCTGGTCGCGGCGGCCACCGGCAAGCCGGTCTTCACCACGCCGGACAGCGCCGTGCGCAAGCTGAAGCGCCTGCTGGCCGGCTGACCGGCGCCCGGCCCCGTCAGGCCGGCAGGGTGACCACCGCCTGCAGCCCGCCCTCCGGCCGGTTCCGCAGAACCACATCGCCGCCATGCGCGCGCAGGATGTTCCGCGCGATCGGCAGGCCGAGGCCGGTGCCGCCCGTCTCCCGGTTGCGGCTGGCCTCCAGGCGGCGGAAGGGCTGGAACACCGATTCCAGCTCCGCCGGCGGGATGCCGGGGCCATCGTCATCAACCAGCAGGCGCAGCGGCTGGCCATGCGCCGGCGGAACCAGCGCCAGCCGCGCGGCGCCGCCATAGGCCAGGGCGTTGCCCACCAGATTGGCGATGGCGCGCTTCAGCGCCATCGGCCGGGCCACCACCACCAGCCGCTCCGGCCCGGCATAGGCGACCTGCTCCGCCGCCTCCGGCCGCGCATCCGCCGCCTCGTCCAGCACGGTGCGGCAGAGCGCGGCGAGGTCGAGCGGCACGCTCGGCTCCGCCGCCGCGTCGTCGCGGGCAAAGGCCAGGGTGGCGGTAATCATCGCCTCCATCTCGTCCAGGTCGGCGAGCATCTTCCGGCGCTGCTCGTCATCCTCCATGAATTCGGCACGCAGCCGGAGGCGGGTGATGGGCGTGCGCAGGTCATGGCCGATCGCCGCCAGCATCTGGGTGCGGTCGCTGACGAAGCGGCGGATGCGCTCGGCCATGGTGTTGAAGGCGCGCGCGGCGGTGGCGATCTCGGTCGGCCCCTTTTCCGGCAGGGGCGGCGCGTTCACGTCGCGGCCGAGCCGGTCGGCCGCCTGGGCCAGCGCCCGCACCGGCAGGATGAGGCGCCGGACAGCCCAAAGGATGAGCGCCGCCGCGGTGATGGTCATGACCAGGAAGGCGGCGAGGAAGGTCTCGGAATGCCAGGGCCGCGGCGGCGGCGCCTGCACCCGCAGGTTCAGCCACGGCCCGTCCGGCAGGCGCAGGGAGGCCGCGAAATCGTCAGAGACGCCGAGGCTGGCGAAATGCGCCTCGCGCGGGCGGAAGCGCGGCGGGCCGGCATTGGCCAATTGCTCCAGCCGGAAGCGCCGCATGACCGGCGGCGGCGGCGGCGCCATGTCCGGCGTCACGCTCGGCTCCTCGTCGAGGCTGGCGGTAAGGCCGGGCGGCAGTTCGGTATCGGCCATCAGCGCAGCCCGCCGGTCCGGCGGCGCCATCACCACCACCCCGCAGAGCGCGAAGCTGCGGGCCGAGATCTCCCGCGACTGGACGAAGCGTTGCAGGTCCACCCGGTCCAGGGCGTGGATCAGCAACCCCGCCGCCTGCACCAGGGAAAGCCCCAGCAGCAGCACCAGCGCGGTGCGGCCCGCCAGGCTGCGCGGCCAGAGCCGGCAGAGCAGCCCGAGCCCCGGCGCTGCGACCCTGGTTCCGCTCACGCCCGCTCCACCGTCGCCGCCAGGACATAGCCGCCGCCGCGGATGGTCTTGATCAGGTTCGGGTTGCGCCCGTCATCCTCCAGCTTGCGGCGGAGGCGGGAGACGGCGACATCGATGGCGCGGTCGAAGGGCCCGGCCTGGCGGCCGCGCAGCAGGTCCATCAGCATGTCGCGGGTCAATACCCGATTCGGGCGTTCCACCAGCACCTGAAGCAATTCGTACTCGCCGCCGGTCAGCGGCACCTCGGCGCCCTCCGGGTTCAGCAGGCGGCGGCGGGCCGGCTCCAGCACCCAGCCGGCGAAGCGCAGGGACTTGGCCGGAGGCTCCTTGGCCGCCCCGCCCTCGCCCGAGGCGCGACGTAGCACCGCGCGGATGCGCGCCAGCAGCTCCCGCGGGTTGAAGGGCTTGGCCACGTAATCATCGGCGCCGAGTTCCAGCCCGACGATTCGGTCCGTCTCCTCGCCCATCGCCGTCAGCATCACGATGGGCACGTCGCCTTGGCTGCGCAGCCAGCGGGCGAAGTCGAGTCCTGGCTCCCCCGGCAGCATGAGGTCCAGCACCACCAGATGGTAGCGGCCGAGCGGCCAGAGGCGCCGCGCCTCCCGCGCGTCGCGGGCCGCGGTCACCCGCATCCCCTGGCGTTCGAGGAATTTGGAGAGGAGGTCGCGGATCTCGCGGTCGTCGTCCACGACCAGGATGTGCGGCTGCGGTTCCATAGCGGCAACAGATATAGGGCACCGCAAGGCCGGCGTGTTGGGGGATGTTGCGGCATGTTGCGCCAGGCGGCGCTGTTGCAGGGCGTTGCAATTCGCGACCCACAGGGGGGTTCCACCCGCGCCCGGCCGCCCCAGCTAATCAGCAAGCCCGGCGGACTCCCGATCCCCCCTCGGGTGCCGGACCCGTGGCGGCTGGCGCGATGCGCCGGTCCCGCCTATGGCGGCGGGGATGGCCTCCTCCCCCTCCCTCGCCACCCCGCCGCCCCCCTTCCCGCAGCCGCCTGACTGGGCACGCGCCGGAATCGATGCGCTGGTCCAACGTGACCCGCGCCTCGGGCGAATCGAGGCCGCCGCCGGCCCCCTGCCCTGGCGCAGTCGGCAGCCCGGCTTTCCCGGCCTGTTACGCGCCATCTGCGGCCAGCAGATCAGCAACCAGGCGGCCGCGGCGATTTGGAAGCGGCTTTCCGCCCTGCCCGGCGCGCTGGATCCAGCCGGGCTGCTGGCGATGGATGATGCGACGCTCTGCGGCATCGCCGGCCTGTCGCGGCCGAAGGCGGCGCATGCGCGGTCCCTGGCCAGGGCCTGCCTGGAGGGGCGCCTGGACTTCACGGCATTGCGAGGCATGGAGGACGAGGCGGCGGTGGCGCATATCGCCGCGGTGAAGGGACTCGGCCGCTGGACCGCGGAGATCCACCTGCTCTTCGCCGAGCAGCGGCCGGACATCTTCCCCTCCGGCGACCTGGCCCTGGCGGCATCCGCCGCGCATCTCCTTGGCCTGCCGGCGCGGCCGGGGCCGAAGGCGCTGGCGGAACTGGCGCTAGAATGGCGACCCTGGCGATCGCTGGCGGCAAGGCTGCTCTGGCATCACTGGCGCTTCGTGACCGGGCGGCCGGTGGTGGAGGATGGCTGACCCCATCCCGACCCGGCTTCACGACCCGGACGGGCGCGAGTAGAGATGGAGCGTCACGCATCCAGGAGAGAAGCGCCATGATGCTCGAAGGCAAGGTCGCGGTTGTCACCGGCTCGGGTGGCGGCATCGGCCGCGAAATCGCGATCCAGATGGCGATGGCCGGCGCCAAGGTCATCATCAACGATATCGGCGCCTCCCTCTCCGGCGAGGGCCAGTCGGCGACCCCGGCGCAGCAGACCAAGCAGATCATCGAGCAACGCGGCGGCCAGGCCGAGATCAGCACCGACAGCGTCGCCTCCTGGGAGAGCGCGGGGAAGATCATCCAGGCGGCGCTGGACCATTTCGGCCGCATCGACATTGTCGTGAACAATGCTGGCATCCTGCGCGACCAGATCTTCCACCGGATGACGCCGGAGGAGTGGGACGCGGTCATCAACGTGCATCTGAACGGCAGCTTCTACGTCTCCCGCCATGCGGCGACGCATTTCCGCAAGCAGGAAAGCGGCGCCTATGTGCACATGACCTCGACCTCCGGCCTGATCGGCAATTTCGGCCAGGCGAATTACTCGGCGGCGAAGCTCGGCATCGTCGGCCTGTCCAAGTCCATCGCACTGGACATGAAGCGCTACAATGTGCGCTCCAACTGCATCGCCCCCTTCGCCTGGAGCCGCATGACCAGCTCCATCCCGGCAGAGACGCCGGAACAGAAGGCGCGAGTCGAGAAGATCATGAAAATGGGGCCGGAGAAGAACGCGCCGCTGGCGGTGTTCCTGGCTTCCGACGCGGCGAAGGACGTCACCGGCCAGATCTTCGGCCCGCGGATGCATGAGATCTTCCTGTTCAGCCAGAACCGCCCGATCCGTGGCATCCACCGCAGCGAGGGCTGGACGCCGGAAGCGATCGCCGAGCACGCCCTGCCGGCGCTGAAGAGCTTCTTCGTCCCGCTGGAGCGCAGCGGCGACGTCTTCTCCTGGGATCCGCTGTAATGCGTGGCACGGCGGCGCTCGCGCGCCTGCTTGCCGCCGCAACCGCGGTGGCGCAGGCGCCGGCGCCGCCGCGACCGCAACAGCAGAAGCCGTGGCAGCCGCCCGCCAAGGCGCAGTGGTGGCCCGGCACGGAAAACCTGCATGACGGCCTGACCGGCAGCATGCATTGATGCAGGGCACCGCAGGCATGAACGCGCAACTCCACAGGGCCCTGTTCGAGCCGCGGCGAATCGCCCTGATCGGCGCCTCCGCCGACCGCACGCGCCTCACCGCCCGGGCGCAGATCTATCTTCGCAAGCACGGCTTCACCGGTGATATCCTGCCGGTGCATCCGCGCGAGACGGAGGTGCTTGGGGAAAGGGCCTATCCGAGCGTCGCCGACATCCCCGGCGAGGTGGATTTCGCCTATATCCTGCTCGGCACCCAGCATGTCGAAGGCGTGGTGGACGCGGTTGCGGCCAAGGGCATCCCCGCCGCCTGCGTCCTGGCCGACGGCTTCGCCGAGGCCGGACCGGAAGGCGCGGCCTTGCAGGCCCGGCTGGTCGCCACGGCGCGGGCCGCGGGGCTGCGCATCCTCGGGCCGAATTCCATGGGCGTAGTCAATCTCAACGCCCGCATCGCCTGTTCCGTGAATGCGGCGCTGGAGGCGGAGAGCCTGCCGGCCGGGCGCATCGCCCTGGTGTCGCAGTCCGGCTCCATGATGGGCGCCATCATGTCGCGCGGCGCGGCGCGCGGAATCGGCTTCTCCCACTTGGTCGGCACGGGCAACGAGGCCGACCTGAGCGCGGGCGAGATCGCCGGCCTGCTGGTGGACGATCCGCAGGTGGATGCGATCCTGCTGTTCCTGGAGGCGATCCGCGCCCCGCAGCATTTCGCCGATCTGGCTCGCCGGGCGCATGCGGCCGGCAAGCCGGTCATCGCCTACAAGCTCGGCCGCAGCCCCTTCGGCGCGGAGCTTGCCACCAGCCATACCGGCGCCCTCGCCGGCTCCGATGCGGCGGCGGATGCCTTCTTCCGTGCCCATGGCATCGCCCGCGTCACTACGCTGGAAGGGTTGCTGGAACTCCCTGCCCTGCTGATCGGCCGCAGGCCGATGGCGCGCGCGCATCGGGCGGTGGGGGTGATGACCACCACGGGCGGCGGCGGCGCCATGGCGGTGGATTGCCTCGGCGTCGCCGG
>Ga0182742_1003265_pt1 | contig 16208 bp, 13 predicted proteins | sample eDN5th37CBELigMG_FD_128880 | JGI IMG/M metagenome (GOLD analysis project Ga0182742, IMG submission 128880) | Enriched Miracle-Growth compost microbial communities from Emeryville, California, USA - eDNA 5th pass 37_C BE-Lig MG (version 2)... ...
CGCCTGAGACGTTCGTGTCAGGGCGTGCCCGCGGAAAGCGTACCCGGAATGGAAATCAATTTTCATTAGAACGTAAAAATAGCATTTTTCCTAGTGTGGAAAAATGCTATTTTGGCTTTTGTCCCAGCCGCTTTAATTTTTATTGAGGTTGAACCGGTAAAATATTTACAAATTCTGATTTATATTGTACTTCGTCTTCACTCATAAAGATATGAATTTCACCATAGTCATTCGACGTACGAATCAATCGTCCAATACCTTGCTGAAGTCTAAGTTGCATGAACGGCAATTCAACCTCATCAAAAGGATTTTCGGAGAATGCACGTTTCGCATCAAATAATGGATCATGTGGAGGGAACGGTAAATCATAAATGATAACACGTGTTAACGCTTCTTCAGGTAAATCTAATCCTTCCCATAAATGATAGGAGCATAGAGTTTTCACAGTTCCCTCTTGGAAATCACGAACAATTGCTGATAACTCACGATCACCCTCAAAAGCCATTGTTAATTTAGACATCATCGATAATTTTGATTTAAAAGCTAACATAGATTGCTTTGATTTAAATAAAATTAAAGTTTGTTGCTGTCCATCTTTTAACAGTTGCTCAACCTTCTGAGCCTTCTCTTCTTGTTTTAATTCATGCAATTTGACCTTCATGACTTCTTCATAATCAAATGGCGATGGGACACTAAATGATTGATACTTTTTAATTCCTAAACTATAAGCAATATAAGAGAAATCTTTGTTAACAGATAATGTGGCCGATGAGAATACAATCGGTGTTTTTTTAGAAAATAGTTTTTCCTCTAAAACATCTGTAATTAAACGTGGCATAATCACTAATGTTTCTTCGCCATCAGTATCTTCTAACCAATCAACGGCATCCCCTTGAGCAATGAAAATACGAATCGCTGCCTGATATTGTTCTAGAAACTCTTCAGCCATATTTAATTCGTATTCTGGAATCATATATAGTTCAGATTCAAAAACAAATTCTTCTAACAATCTTTCAACATCTACAATTAATTGCTTTCCGATTACAAGAAGGCGTTCTGATTTTTTAATCGTCTTTCTTTCTTCCTCAGAAGGTACAACATCATCACGTAATTGATCAAAAAACAATTCGTGGTGATCCTGTAACGTTTCCATAGCATACAATGTTTTTTCACGAACTCCGTCCACCATCAGACGTTCTAGTAAGTTTACTATCGTGTAACTTTGTACCTTCACCGTCATTGCATTTTGGGCTGCATACTCTAATAAATGTCCTTCATCTAGTACAATCATGGAAACCTCAGGTAATAAAGGTAACTGTCCCTCACGTTCACGAGACTCTTTCGTTGCTAAATGCTCCATTAGGAAATCTTGTGAACAAATAATTAAATCCGAAGAACCGCGATAATGCGAGCGGTGTAATGTTTGACCACAACGGTTTCTCAGCTCACAAACAGAACATTGCATGATCGCATTATAATTTACTCTTTGCCACTCCTCGTCACTAATAGATGAGTAGTCACTTCTTGCTCCGTAAGGACTTACCGTTAACATTGAACCTTGTGCATACACTCCATCTGGAATGGACATTGCAATATCGTCAATCCATTCTTCCGTCACAACTTTTTCCGTTTCTTCAAATCTCTTTAAACATAAATATTGGTTTCTCGATTTGGCCAATCTCACATCAATCGTTAAACCAAGGTGCTCTGTTAATTTATAAATATCGCCACCTTCTTTAACAAGCTGGTCGATTAATGTCTCATCTGCACATGCAATCAGCGCTGGACGTCCCGTATAACGGGCATACGAAATGGCAGGTAAAAGATAAGCAATTGTTTTACCAGTTCCTACTCCTGCTTCAGCAAATAAAACATTTTTTTCTTTTAATGCCTGTTCAATCTGATACGCCATAAAGATTTGTTCATCACGGCATTCAAATCCTTTTTCAGGGAGTTCATCATATAATACATCGCCCATCCAATCCCCAAGGGAATCGAAAAAGGAACGATCTTTTGAAAGTTCAAAAGGTAAAGACTGTCTCATTTATTTAATCTCCTTTATATAGAAAAGCAAAAAAACACATCCTAAACCATCGCGTCGACGATTTTGATCCATATAATTGGTCTACAAAAACGGAACACTAGCAATATCAACATAGATATATCCTTATACCTCGCCTAAAGATTTGCTTTGTCCTTGTTTGCTATTTCCTAAAATGGTCTAGGCACTACCAGCTACAGCTATACATCACTCGTCGATTTATACTTTCTTATAGTATTAGAATTCTTTCCAAATGTAGATAATTTGTTTAAAGATCTACTAAAAAAGACATTGAAACGGAAGGAGTAAGCCTCCTTCCGTTAATAATTAATTTTCTCGTTTAGACTTTTGACCCCAATATTGATAAAGGTCGGTACGAATAAATCCATTAAATAGTTTACGCTTCTTGGTTGCTTTTTTTCCATATAATTCTTCAAAATTTTCCATTGAAGATAGCATATAAATCGACCAAGTCGGATAAGCCTGCATAACTTGTCCAAAATCTCTAATTACTTTTTCTATCGTTTCTTTCTCACCAATACGTTCTCCATAAGGTGGGTTTGAAATTATTACACCATCTGTTAGTCTAGTTGTAAAGTCAGTTGCTTGCATTTGTTTAAAAGTGATAATATCACCGAATCCAGCTTCTAGTGCATTTTCTTGGGCAATTGAAACCATACGATGATCTATATCTGACCCAATGATATCAAGTGGTTGGTCATAATTTGCTAAATCATCTGCTTCGACCCTTGCATCATCCCATATTTTTGCTTTCATCCATGACCAATCTTCTGAAATAAAGTCACGGTTATAACCCGGTGCTATATTTTGACCAATCATTGCCGCTTCTAAAGGGATCGTACCAGAACCACAAAATACATCAACAAACGGTCTAGTCGGACTCCATTTTGAAATTTTCACAAGCGCAGCTGCTAATGTTTCTTTTAATGGCGCTTCCCCTTGCGATTGTCTATATCCTCGTTTATGTAGTCCTGCACCTGAAGTATCAATTGTTAGCGTAGCCACATCTTTTAAGATAGAAACCTCGATTTTGTAAGTGGCACCTGATTCATCTAAAAAACCTAATCGCTTATAGTGAATTTTCATACGCTCTACAATCGCTTTTTTTACGATAGCTTGACAATCTGGAACACTAAATAATTTCGATTTAACAGACTTTCCGGATACAGGGAAAGCAGCGTCTACCGATAAAAACTTTTCCCATTCAATTGCTTTTGTACTTTCAAATAATTGATCAAATGTATGAGCAGGAAATTCTGCTACAACGATTTTCACACGGTCTGCAACACGTAACCATAAATTACATCTAGCAATTGCAGTTTCATCACCTTCGAAATACACTTTACCGTTCTCTACTCTAGTTTCATACCCTAAATCTTGTACTTCTTGTGCAACAATTGATTCTAAACCCATTGCGGCAGTTGCTACTAATTGAAATTTTGTCATGATTCAATTTCTCCTTGATGTCCATATTCCCAAAATTGTAGGAATTTAATAAGTTCCTCCATCGGAACTGGCTTACTATAATAATACCCTTGTATGAAGTCACAACCCATTCGGCTCAATTGATTGACTTGTTGCTCACTCTCTACTCCTTCAGCAATTACTTGCATATTTAACCGATGGGCAAGTTGGATAATCGCATCTACAATTGCTTGTTTATCAGACTGAAGTACAATATGCTGAATAAAACTCTTATCAATTTTTAAATAGTCTACCGGAAAGCGAACTAAATAACCGAGAGAGGAATAACCTGTTCCAAAATCATCAATCGACAATTTAAACCCAATTTCTTTTAACCTAACCAGCTTACTGACCGTCTCTTCATCATTATTCATAATGGTTCTTTCAGTAACTTCAATTTCAAAATTATGAGCGGATGTATTATTTCGTTCTAAGATTTTCTGAATTGACTCAAAAAAGTTTGGTTGTTGGAAATGTATGCTAGCTATATTGATGGAAATTGGTAATTTTGAATATCCGGCTTGTCTTAATTTCATCAATTCCGCACAAGCTTCATCTATTAAAATCTCAGTTATTGGAATAATAAGTCCTGTCTCTTCTGCATAAGGAATAAATTCCGCTGGAGATACAAAACCTAGTTTCTCACTGTTCCATCGTACTAATGCTTCAAAACCTATAATCTTGTTTAACTTAACATCTACTTTTGGTTGGAAATATAACACAAATTCACGATTTTCAATCGCTTTACGTATTTCTGAATCTAATAGAATAAGTCGATTAGCATCTGTGTTTAATTCATCGAAATAAAACGAAAATCGATTTCTTCCTGATTGTTTCGCATAGTTCATCGCTTTGTCAGCTCTGTTGACAAGTTCTTCGGTTGTATCCCCATCATGCGGATAAATGCTAATTCCTATACTCGCGGAGACAAAAATTTCTTGATTATTTACTTTAACAGGCTTTTCAATTTCTTGTATCATATCTTCTGCAAATTGAGCTGCTTCACGAGGATGTCGAATATTCGCCAATGTCAGTACAAACTCATCTCCACCATATCTTGCCACAATGTCCTTAGAATTTAATAAATTTTTTAACCGGGTTGCTACTTCTACCAATAATAAATCACCAAATTCATGTCCAAGAGTATCATTCACTTGCTTGAATCGATCCAAATCTAAAAAGAACACTGCATGTTGTGTACTATCAATTTTTGATGTAGAGTTTAATAGTGTATTCATTTTTTCCAAATAACTATGACGATTATTCACATCTGTTAATGAATCTATTTGGGTACTTTTTTCTAATTGCTTCTCAACATTTTTCCTCTCAGATAAGTCCGTAAAAATGCCACAATAGTTAGTAACTAACCCATTGTCATCTCTAATTTCAATAATTGATAACCATTCCGGATAAATATCCCCTGATTTTCTTTTATTCCAAATTTCTCCTTGCCAAATTCCCTCTATTTGAATAATTGTCCACATTTGATTATAAAATTCACGATTATGTACACCTGATTGTAAAACCTTTGGACCTTTTCCAATCACTTCTTCTTTGTTAAAACCTGTAACAAATTCAAAGGCATTATTTACAAACAAGATTTCCATCTTGTCGTTTGTAACCATTATACCTTCTTTTATGTTTTCAAAAATTTCAAACAAAAGATGCATATTATGTAATAAATTCCTATTAATTGTATTCAAATGTAAATTATTCGATTTTTTTTGCATATAGGCTCCCCATTCACTAAAAGAAAAGCTCTCCAAATGATATGGAGAGCCTCTTATATGATTCGTAAAGTCATCACTGAATTTACTTTTTCATAATTTCGTTAATAAGCTTGTGCAAATTTAACCTTTAGTTAAATATCTATTTAAAAATAGTACGTATTGAATTCATAGGTGTAGTTTACATAAGTAGAATAATATCATAGAAATTCATAAGCCATGTTTTGTTCCCGGGTACTCAAACAGCGTTAGCCTCGTACGTATCGGGTAGTAACCATCTATCTACGAAAAGAAAAATCTTCTCGTCTCTCCATCCGTTCATTTCCTTTTGGAGAGTGCCCCTACCATAATTTGGGTTTCTCACTCGTGGGGTTTACCTCGTTCCACCTTTATTGTTTCCAATAAAGCTCCGTCACTGTGGCACTTTCAGGAAGTGTCAACCATATCGAAACCGACTTAGGTTTTCCTTCCGCCGTCAAGGCGATTGCCTTGCCTTACCTTATTTGTTCAGTAAGCACGAACACTACGGTCATCTCAGATCCGTGTGAGCATGGACTTTCCTCTACAATAAAAATTGCAGCGATTACTCGAATTTCTTAATGACATGTAATACTATACTAAAAAATCTTTAAGATGACAACCCTTATTTATGAATTTGTTTTAGAACGTTTAATTTTAGTAGTGGAACTATACTACTATCATTTTCAGCGAGTATTATTCGTACAGTTTGCTACCAAAAACATGTTTTTCTAAATTTGAAAGACGTTTTAAAATATCAAAATTCGTATTTCCTACTGTTGGTGGAGATACTTGTGGTCGTCTTGCTGTATTATTTTCAAGTTCATCTTTTAAACGTTTATTTTCAGCACGTAACTCTTCAGTAATTTTCTCAAAAGTATCATAATCTTCCATAATTTGATCTAAAAATTGATCGACTTGGTCAATACTATAACCTTTCATCGCCTTTTTAAATTCTTTTTCTAATATGATTTTTGAGTTTAATTTAATTTCCATTCACATCGCCCTTCCATCCGATACAGTACATATACCAATTATATCATATGAATGTTATAAAAGGGATTGAAAGTAATCATTTCAAAAAATAATCCTAACTTCTTTTGACTAAAATCGACACAATTAAGAGTTTATTGTCAAAACATGCGGTTGCCTGGGAAATGTTTTTTAAATATTCAGCAAATAGAATATTTCCCAATTATTTTTGAAGTTCAAAGCTATTTTTGATTTGTTTCATTTCAATCCTTTGTAGCCTTTTTAACCAATTCTCACGTTGCTTTACAGTTTGTTCTTTTTTCATAAATTGATTGTTATCTATTATTTTCAAACCGAGCTTTGTATAATGTATGGCCTTTTCAAAATCTTTATCCTGATGTTCATATATAATAGCAAGTTGCTCTACTGCTTTTAGTTTCTCTCTTTTTTCTATAAATAATAAGGCCTTTTCAAAAGAATTTTTTGCTTCTTTATATAATCGACTCTTCTTTTGTTGTAATGCTAAATAGTAATGTGCTAAACCAGCATCCTCATTGGCGTAGTTTGTTGTGACAGTAGACAATACATCCTCACTTTGATTTATATACTTTAAGTCTCCAAACCATTTCCCGATGTTTGTATAAGTAGTTGCTGATTCATCTAATCTTTGCTCAAGCAATAGATTAGTAGAATGGATGTAAAGTGTAACCAAAGATAGAAGATCCCATTCATTATGATGCAGTACTTTCATTAATGCATCTGCATGTCCACTTTTAATGGCATCTGTATAGATGATAGGTGCCAAAAATCCTGGTATATCTCCTTTTCTATTAAATCCAAGCTTTTCTTCTTCAACTTTTGTTAATTTCATTCTTTCTAAATTATTTTTCCATATGCGTTTCGAACTATGTAATAAATCAATCTGTTTTTGTTTACGTAATTTCGGTAAAATGTGTTGATTAAGCGTCCATCTCGTTTCCAATTGTGGCCAATCAAAGCTTTTACCATTATAAGTAACAACGGTCTTGGATTGTTGCCAAAATTTGGATTCATATAAAAATGCAGCTTCATTAGCAGGATCTGCTAAGACATATTGGGTTAAAACAAAGGAATCGTCAAACGCATCTAACAAACCTATTAAAAAAATGTTTGTTCCCACACCTTTTAAACCTGTTGTTTCCGTATCAAAGAAAACAATCGATTCATCAAAATCCATTGCATATGGATGATTAATCGACGTAAGTTGCCACTTTTTAATGGCATCATAGAATAAACCGAGTTGATAAGTACCGTGTTGAAATTCAAGCGGATAAGTTACTTCACGTTTAAATAAAACGCCATATTCATTCTCAACCAAAGTTAAGCCTGCATTTTCCCACTCACTAATATAAAATGGTTTTTCTGGTCGTTGAAATGTAGGCTTATCTTTTGGTTGTTCTTTCTTTTTGCCAAGCTTCTGTTTAAGTTGTAGCATTTTATTTTCATATGACATGGGAAATCACCCTATTTCTTTTAACAAAATTGAAAGTACCTTTAGTACCTTGTGCTTGCTTTCATTTAAACTGTCCTGTGCACCAATACAAGATGGACAACCACTTTGACATGGACAATTTCGTACATGTTGAATTGTTTCTTCTAGTATCGGTCCTAGGAGATCATACACTCTCTCAGCTAACCCTATTCCTCCTGGATAACTATCGTATATAAAAAGAGTCGGTTTTTCATTATGAGTCGATTTAACTTGCGGTACTACCGACAAATCACTTCTATCACATTGAATATACAATGGAATAAACGAACTAATCGCATAAGCAGCACCAGTTAATGCATCGGTAAGCATCTCCTCTGACCAATTTTCAGGTAAATTAAAAGACATCCATGTTGCATTTGTATGCATTTCTAATGGAGGGATATGAATTTTTCCTGACCCAATATTCTCATGTGTTTGGAAGCGGATTTTCTTGAAAATAGTTGGTATGGCTAAAATACTTATATCACCGAAGCTTATACTAGCCGAATTATAAGTAACACTCTTATCCTCATTTAAAATTTTTAATTCAACAGCTAAGTTAGCATCTGTGAAATAGTCAACATCTACTTCACGAACATACGCTTTCTTTTCTTCCCAATCTAATATTTCAACCTGGAATTGAGTTCCCTGGTGAAGATATATTGCTTCTTCATGAAGAAGTGTCATGGCGCTATAGGTATCCATTTCTCCTATCACTTTTGTTCCTGCAGGAATGGTTTGATCAATAATGATCACATTCTCTTGCGAAGCAGATCGTAAAGAAATTTCATGGGCTGGAAAGCGTTCGCTCATCCAATACCATGTTGAACTTGTCTGTACTAGCACTCCTTCTTCTTGTAAAAACTCCAATAATTCCTGTACTTCGAACTCGCCATAAGTATCTGTCATGGAAAATGGCAACTCAAAAGCAGCACATTTCAAATGATCCATTAAGATAAGGATATTCTCCGGATTAATCAACGCTTCTTCTGGTGAACTGCCCAATAAATAATCAGGATGATTGACTACGTATTGATCTAAAGCTGTTGAGTTCGCTACATAAATAATTAAAGCGGAATCTTGTCTTCTTCCTGCTCTTCCTGCCTGTTGCCAGCTACTTGCAATGTTACCTGGGTAACCAGTCATAATACATGCCTGTAATTGACCTATATCGACACCTAATTCAAGTGCATTTGTACTAACTACGATTTGAATCGTGCCATCTCGGAGTCCCTTTTCAATCTTTCGACGTTCAGTTGGCAAATAGCCGCCCCTATACCCTCTTATAGACTCATCTTGAATTTTATTTTTTGTCAGGCTTTTTAAATAGGTTACGAGCATTTCTACGCGAACGCGGGATTTTGCAAATATAATAGATTGGATTCCAGCTTCAAATAAGCGTGTTGCTAAATCACGAACTTCTAATACACTACTACGTCTTACCCCGAAAGTAGGGTGGACAATTGGCGGATTGTAAAATAGAAATGTCTTTTTACCAACAGGAGCACCTGAATTTGCAATTAACTCATGCTTTGTATTGGTTAACTTCTCAGCAAGCTCTTTTGGATTTTTAATCGTTGCAGAAGTACAAATAAAAATCGGGTCACTTCCATAAAATTCACAAATTCTTTTTAGCCTTCGAATGACGTGAGCGACATGACTTCCAAATACTCCTTTGTATGTATGTAGTTCATCTATTACGATATATTTTAAGTTTTCAAAAAGGGAAACCCATTTCGTATGATGAGGTAAAATTCCTGAATGTAACATATCAGGATTTGTCATTACAATGTGTCCAGCTTTTCTAATTTTTTGTCGGATTGCTGGAGCTGTATCTCCATCATACGTATAACTTAATATTTCCTCTCCCATTTCCTCGATTAACTCGTTAATATCTGATTTCTGATCTTGAGCAAGTGCTTTTGTCGGAAATAGATAAATGGCTCTACTCGATTTATCTTCTAATATTCTTTGTAATACTGGTAGGTGATAGCAAAGAGATTTCCCTGATGCCGTGGGTGTAACCGCAGTAAAAGATTTTCCGTTTACCGCATAATCAAACGCTTCTCTTTGATGTGTATATAGCTGTTGGATTCCTCTTGCTACAAGGGCCTTTTGGATTGATGGATGTAAATTATTAGGAAAAGACGCATACTTTGCTGGTCTTGGTTCTAATGTTGTCCAATGTAATATATTTTGTTTTAACTCTTCGTCGTATCGCCATTCTGAAAGTAATTCATCTATTGAACGTTTTTTATTGAACATTTTTATTACTCTCCTCCTCTAATGTTCTTATAAAGAAGGACAAAGTATAGTGAACAGATTGTACAGATTGGATAAACCGCTTTTTACTTGTTTCCTTATAAAAAGATTGCACGACAAACTGATTCATAGCATCTACAACATTTTGAATCTGAGATTTGTGCATATACTTCGGTTTATACTCATCAATCCAATTTAATGCGTTTTGTTGCCAATCTATTAAAACGGATTGATAGTAATCCGCATGTGGTTTAACTTCTTCGAAAAATTGAGGTGTTGCGTCAAGTTCACGCTGTTTAAAAAAGCGACTAATTGACGCATCACACTCATTTAATAATTGTTTAGATAGTTCTATTAGTTGCATTTTAGTACCTCTTAAAATTTTTATATTTCTTCTTTTAAGTGTACCAAAATCTCATTGTTAACACTAGTAATAGGGGAACAAGCATTCTTTACATGAAACTGCTTTTCTGCTAAGCTTACTTTTTGATAAGTAGTTCCTAATTGAGAGAAAATCTGGTTATGAATTTCAGTTCTTTCATTCTCAATTTTTGCTGTCATAATTTGATCTATACACTCAAGTTGCGAAATAAGCATTTGAATTCGATGCATAATCATTCCTCCTTTAATGTGTATAGTTCCTTCAAATAATGCAAATCCCTTTCTACTTGTCAAAACTAGACAAAGGTTGCTAAAACAAGTAAATTTTCGATATGTTTTTATGTCAAAAATGGGTATCATTTTAAGAAGGAGTGTATGTCGATGATTCGTTATCCAAATGGCAAAGCATACAAACCTAGTGAACCACCAAAGACGAAATCTACTCCAAAGAAAAAAGATTTTTCCTTTAGTAATCGAGGAAAAACACTGGAAGACGAAATTAACGAAACAAATACTTATTATTTAAATCAACAAATTGCCATTATTCATAAGAAACCTGTTCCGGTGCAAATCGTCAAAGTAGAGTATCCATCTCGAAGTGCTGCAGTTATTCGTGAAGCATATTTTCGAACACCTTCCACAACTGATTACAATGGTGTTTGGAACGGATATTACATTGATTTTGAAGCGAAAGAAACTGAGAGTAAAACGTCCTTTCCTTTAAAAAATGTACATCAGCATCAAGTAAACCATATGAAAGAAGTGACCAATCAAAAAGGAATTGCTTTTACAATAGTTAAATTTGCGACCTTGGACCGTTATTTCATTGTTCCATTTAGCGTTTTAGACGAAGCTTGGTCGGAGATGGAGAATGGTGGAAGAAAGTCGATTCCGTTAAATGTTTTTGAAACAAAAACAGTGGAGATCAAACCCGGTTACAATCCAAGGATTGACTACATAACCGCAATAAAAAATATGATTACAAACGAACTATAATTGTTTGTTAAAGTGAGGAGATCATTTTGGCTGAAAAACGTCGGACTCGCGAGGAATTAAAACGTGAGCGTGAATTACAAAAGAAAAAACAAAAAAAACCTTTAGGTACATGGGTTAAAAGAGTAATACTAACCATTGTTGTACTTTTCGTAATTGGATTAGTCGGTGGTGCTGGTCTATTTGCTGTGTACGCAAGCTCTGCACCGAAACTAGACGAAGAACTATTAAAAGATCCGGTGTCATCGGAATTTTATGATAAAAATGGTGAGATTTTTGCAACAATCGGTTCAGAAAATCGAAAATATGTAAATTATGAAGATATACCACAAGAAATGGTAGATGCCATTCTGGCGACTGAAGATTCTCGCTTCTTTAAACATCATGGTATTGATATTTGGCGTACAGGAAGTGCAGTCATTGCGAACATTACGCAAGGATTTGGTGCCCAAGGTGGTAGTACAATTACACAACAAGTAGTAAAAAACTCTTTTTTAAGTAACGACAAAAAACTAAAACGTAAAGCGCAAGAAGCTTGGCTGGCAGTTCAACTTGAAAGACAATATGACAAAGAAGAAATATTTGAAATGTATTTCAATAAAATACTTATGTCTGGTCGAATTTACGGATTTGGTACTGCAGCTGAATACTTCTTTGGAAAAGAACCAAGTGAATTAGAGCTTGATGAAATGGCGTTATTAGCTGGGATCCCACAAAGCCCAAATAACTATAACCCATATAAACATCCAGATCGCGCACAAAAACGACGAGACCTCGTACTTGACTTAATGGTGCAACATGGAAAAATTACTGATGAAGAAGCAGCAGCTGCCAAAAAAGTAGATGTAACTTCCCGTCTTCTTGCTGAGGAAGATCGCGAAGCTGTAGCTGGTACTAAGTATGATGCATTCTTAGATGTTGTTTTAGATGAACTAGAGGATAACGGTGATGGGGACGCTCTTGCAGAAGGGATTAAAGTATATACAACACTTGACCCAAAGGCACAATCAACTGTTGAAGGTATTATGAACGACTCAGATAACTTCCCTACTGAAGATATCCAAGCAGGTGTTTCTGTAGTGGATACGAAAACGGGACAAATTTTAGCTATCGGTGGTGGTCGAAACTATGCTGATCGTGGCTATAACTATGCACATGATTTAACAAAACGTTCGCCAGGTTCTACTATTAAACCACTACTTGACTATGGTCCAGCAATAGAATATTTACAATGGTCAACTGGTGAAACAATTACTGACGAAAAGATGACCTATTCTAATTCAAAACAAGTCATTACAAACTTTGATAAAAAATATTTAGGTAAAATGACAATTCGTCAAGCACTATATCAATCTCGAAACGTTCCTGCGATAAAAACATTTAAAGAAGTGGGAGCAGATAATGCAAAGGAATTTATTAATAAGCTTGGCATTAATGCTGAAGATGTATATGAATCAGATGCAATTGGTGGCGGTAAAATTTCCATGAGTCCAATTCAAATGTCAGCTGCATATGCTGCATTTGGAAATAGCGGAATTTACAGTGCCCCTACTGCTATTAAAGAAGTAGAATATCGAGATGGCTCTAAAAAGTCCTATAAATCGAAACAAGATGTAGCAATGAGTGACTATACAGCATATATGGTAACGGATATTTTACGTGATGTAGTAAGTTCAAAATCCGGTGCATCAGGAACTAACGCAGCCGTGTCTGGTCTAGATATAGCTGGTAAAACAGGTACTACAAACTACTCTTCAGATGAGTTCAAAGAGCAGAATTTACCATCTGGTAGTGTACCGGATTCTTGGTTTGCTGGATACACAACAAATTATTCCATTGCTATATGGAGTGGTTATTCAAAACGTTATGAACCAATTACATCAACGGAAGAACGACGTGTACCACAAAAACTATTCAAAAAAATTATGTCCGAGATTTCTGAAGACGTTGAAACAGCGAAATTCAAAAAACCAAGTTCTGTTGTTGAAGCAACAATCGAAGTTGGAACAAGTCCTTTAAAATTAGCTAGTGACTATACACCATCAGAATTACGTCAAACAGAGTTATTTGTAAAGGGTACAGAACCATCAAAAGTATCTGAGAAATATGAGAAAAAAGAAACAGGTGCTCCAACAAACTTAAAAGCAAATTACAATGCTGACGCTAGCCAAGTTGACTTAACTTGGGACTATAAATCAAAATCTGATGATGCTAATGTTACTTTCGAAGTAACAATGTCAGTAGATAATGAACAAGCAGTAGTATATACAACTACATCAAGTAAACAAGCGACGATCTCCAATGTTGAACCTGGACGAAATTACACGTTCTCTGTCGTTGCCATTTCGGATGATGTAAAAAGTGCACCCGCAACCGTCTCAATTTATATTGAAGGTACGATTGAAGAACCAGAAGTAGAGACTCCTGATGAGCCTGATGATGTAGACGGTATAGATGAAGAAAATGGTTCCGAAGAAAATAACAACGGTAATGGAAAAGATAATAAACCTACTCCTGGTAACGGTAATAAACCTAATCCAGGAAACGGCAATAAACCTAATCCAGGAAACGGCAATAACGGAAACAATAATGGAAATACCGGCGATAACGATGATTTCGATGATTACTTTAGCCCTGGTGACGACGGTCAAGTAGAACAACCTACACAACCAACAGATCCAACTAAAGCAACCGAATAAACAAACACGCAAGTTCCTAAAAGAGGTGATGAAAATTTTTCATCACCTTTTTTATTATTTAGATTTATGGGCTTTAAAAGGAAATGGTATTGAGCTGTAGCCACTTCCCTATCAAAGAATTTTCCTAAAATCTCTTTTACGAATTACTCCCCCCACCTAATATACAAATTCCTCGAATTACATCACCCTCTCGAACAGTAAATAAAACAAACAACAAAAAACCCAAAAGTAACGATTCATAACCATTACTTTTGGGCTTATAAATATCATTAAGTTCTAATACGTAAGCGAGCTAGTCTTTTCTTTAACTCTTTAAATAATTCATCTAGTTGACGGAAACAGGCGTACTGACCTGGTCTTGTTTTAATGAATTGTAGACGTTCCATGCCGTTCAGAGGAAGAACCTCATATTCTTCACTTTCAATGATAGATTGTGAAGTAGTTTCAGAGCAATATATGATGCACTTCTCGAAAAGTTGAATTCCTTTATCCATAAAGGATTTTGCTTCACCATTTCGAAGTTCGTGTGCATTATGGATTTGACGATTTAATTCATTCCATTGTTCAAAGTAAGGCTCTACGGCTTCTTTTGCAATGGATTCTAGCCTAACTTTTATCATTGCTTCACCAATCCTTTTTTTAATCGCTTTTGGCCTTCTCTGCAATCGTCAAGAAGTGGACAAATATGGCATTGAGGATTCTGCGCTTTACAATGATAACGCCCAAAAAAGATGAGCTGATGATGTGTTTTTGACCAGTTTTCTTTTGGCGTTTTTTTCATAATAGTTTCTTCTACTTCTAACACAGTATCTTTTAATCTACATAATCCTAACCTCTTAGAAACACGTTCAACGTGAGTATCAACTGCAAGAGCAGGAATATTAAAAGCAACAGACAACACTACATTCGCCGTTTTTCTACCTACACCAGGAAGTGTGACAAGCTGTTCACGGCTTTGCGGAATTTCACCATTAAACTCCGTTAATAACTTTTCACATAAAAGTTGAATATTCTTTGCTTTATTTCGATAGAGTCCAATAGAACGAATATCATTTTGCAATTCCTCTAATGGAACAGCTAAATAATCCTCTGGTGTTTTGTATTTTTGAAATAATGTCTTGGTTACTTTATTGACTAGTACATCCGTACATTGTGCGGATAATAAAGTTGCGATGGTTAACTCAAATGGGTTATCGTGAACAAGCTCACAATGTGCATCAGGATACATTTTATCCATTTCATTCAAACAATGTTCCCACTGTTTCTTCGTAAGCATCGTTACACCCCCTATTCTCTTTCTTCTAACCAGTTATAGAAGGATACTTTGTTGGTATTTTCTTGTGTTGTCTTAACTTTTGGTTGAACAAAAGTCGTTTTTTGATGAAATTGCTCTGTATGCTTTTCAACTTGTTTTACGGAAGTAATATTTTTCTTCTTCCATTCAAATAAGATTCGATCAATATAACGTAATGAAATTTTACCAGCTAAAACAGCTTCTTTTAGGGCAGCCTTTATGATTGCAGGAGAGTGATGATCCGTATCAATCCACATTGAAATTGTCTCAATTTCCATAGGGGATAAAAGTCGGCCAAATTCTTGCTCGAAAATCGCAAAAATTTCACCTTCCTCATTTTTTTCGATCGCAATTTCTTTTTGTATGGAAGATGTTTCTATATGATCTAAGATTCTCTCCCATAATGGATAAACAGAATATTTCTCATATACAATGCCATTACCATCTATTCCTTGAGTTATTTCTAACAAACCTTTTTGAAGAAGCCTTTGGAGCTTCACACTAATTTCATTTTCACTAAAGTAAAGTCTTTTGACTAAATCATTAGGCGTTGGGAAATCATTTTGCTCAGAATGAAAAGCTAGTAAATGCAATACCAACAAGGCTTCATCATCTGTAACATTCAACTCTTTATAGTATTGGAAAAATAATTTGGGTATGGACACATTCCCCGATTCTATCCACAGTTGGAGTCGTTGATATTTCTTAGTCATATTAAGGACTCCTTTCTCTATAAAATCATAGTTCATGTAATTAACTATATCGTTTGCTTTTTTGCGTTAGACTATCCACTTGACATCTGTCAAATACGAATCGAATGATTCAA
>Ga0182742_1003267_pt1 | contig 16202 bp, 10 predicted proteins | sample eDN5th37CBELigMG_FD_128880 | JGI IMG/M metagenome (GOLD analysis project Ga0182742, IMG submission 128880) | Enriched Miracle-Growth compost microbial communities from Emeryville, California, USA - eDNA 5th pass 37_C BE-Lig MG (version 2)... ...
CGCTTCAAAGGAGTACTGCCAGCTGCCTGGGCTTTCGAGCAGGCGGTGCGCGGAGACGTGCAGCTCGCCGGGAAGGTCGTCGATGTAGTCGACGTTCAGCTTCACGTCTCGCAACGAGACGAGGAAGCCGGGCTGGGCGACGCGGCCGTCCGCCTGCGCGGAGAGGCCGCCGTGAACGGCCATCGCTTGCGCGCCGTATTCGCAGAGGTGCACGGCGCGGAGGCGGCCGTCGAGGCGGAGCGGATTGTCGGCCGCGCGATGGGTGGTGGTAGCGAGCACGATTCTGTCGCGGTCCCACTCGATCACGCGCTCCAGCAGGCACATCGCGCCCTGGTGAGGGATGAGCGCGGCAATGGCGTCACGCCCCAGCATGCGAAACCTCCTTGCGAGTGGGGCGCGTGAGCAGAAGCGCGAGAACGAAGTTGCTGACGACGCCCAGGGCGACAGTGATACCAATCGACCGCAGCACCGGCATCGTCGATAGAGAAAGCAGCACGAACACCATCAGCGTGGACAGTGAGCACACGAGCACGGCGTGAAGCGTGCGCCGCTGTTCGAGAGGATCCTCCTCGACGCTTTCGAAGAACAGCGCGTAGTCGACGCCAAGCCCGGCCGCGAGCACGAGCGCGATGAGGTGAAACAGGTTCAGCGATACCCCGAGCCCCTGAAGCACCGCAAGGATCAGAAGCGTGGTGATAGCCATCGGCGCGACGACTCGAAGCATGCGCTTCGGAGAGCGCAGCGATGCGAGGATCGTGAGCGTCAGGAGCCCGGCGGCGATCACGAGGCTCCACAGAATGTGCACGCGCTGACGGGCGACGAGGTCCTCGGAGGCTTGCTTGAGATCAAGCAGCGTGACAACGCCGCCCGACTCCGAAGCGATCTGCTCAAGCGCCCCCACGTTGTGCACGCCGCCGAGCATGACGAGCCCGGACCAATCGCCATCGTGCCGAAGGAGCATGCCGCTTACGCGAAGTTCGAGGGGTGTGCCGGCGAGATCCGCGGGAGTTAGCGGAGGCAGCGTGCGTGCTTTGCTCACGTCATCGAGAAAGGGCGCGAACAAGCCGGCTCTGAACGGCAGACCCTTCAGGGCTTCGTTCAGCGAGCGTTCGAGCGAGTCCCGATCCGGCAGCGCGGCCTGCCGCTGCTTTTGAACCTCAATGCTCGGAAGATACCGCGCCACGTGATCGTAGCTGTCGATGTCCCCATCGCGTACGAGCGCCTCGAGCTGCGGCGTAAGGGCTTCGATGCGAGCGATCGCCTCATCCGCCGAAGAACCGTCCACGACGAGCAGGCGACGAATGTCCGACGCCCCCAGTTCCTGTCGCAGCTTCGCATCCTGCAGCAGAAGCGGCTGCGGCACCGGCGTGAGCTGGCCGAGATCGTTCTGCCACATCGGAGTCCGCCCGAACGTGAGGATCCCGAGGCAGATCACCACGAGCCCGACGGCCAGCCAGGCCGGCCGCGGCAGCGACACGATGGACGACCAGACTCGATCGAGCCAATCAACCTGCCCGTAATCGCGCGAGCGCGTCGGCATGAGATGCGGCAGGAGGAAGCGCGTGCTCAGCCCGGCCACCGCAAGCCCAGCGATTGTGAAACACGCGAGCTGCGCGAGCCCGTTCACGCCGGAGTAGAGGAACGAGAGATATGCGATACACGTGCTCACGACGCCCGTCGCGAGCGTCGGCCAGATGCGCCGGACCGTTCCCGAGGGCGTGTTGCCGGGATGCCGGTGGCTGAAGAGATGCATCGGATAATCCTGCGCCACGCCGATCAGCGTGAAGCCGAACGCGAGCGTGATCCCATGCACCGTACCGAACATCGCGCTCACGGCCGCGAGGCCGGCAACACCGGCGCTCGCGATGGGCAGCGTGCCGAGGAACACGATCACCACGCTCCGATACGCAACGAGCAGCAGGATGACCATCCCCACTGTCGCGATGCTGCCGAGCCACGCCGCTTCGGAGGCGGTTCTGCCTTTCATCAGAACCGAGAAGGCGCCGGGCCCGCTCACGGTCAGCCGAACTGTGTCATCGCCGCGTGTTTCTTCGAAATGCTTGCGGAGGGCTGCGTTCGCTTGCTCCTGGCCATCGGGGTCAAACGCTGCGGCCTTCGTTGCCGCGACGAGAATTGCGCTGTCGCCTTCGCTGTCGAACCAGACGTCGTACAGCTTTTGAGGCTGGCGCGCGGGGGCCCAGCTTTCGGCGAGCTTGAGGACTTCAAGCGTTGGATCGCGCGGAATCAGAGGTTCGAGCGCGCCGCCTGCGGGGGATGCGAGATCCTGAATGCGCTCGGTGAGAGCCTCGCGCAGAGTTGATGCGTCGAGTGGCTCCGTGTCCAGCGTCGAGGAAAGCAGGTAGCGATAAGGAAGGAGCTCCTCGGGGACGGCGTCCAGCGCGGTCGCGCCGTTGGATACCAGGCCGAACTGCGGATCGGAGCGCAACGCATCCGCGAGCGCCTGCGAGCTTTCAGCAAGGATTTCAGGCTCCGCGCCATCGAGCGCCACGAGCAGCAAGCGCGATGCGGGGCTCTCGCCGATCTCCTCAAGCAGCAGTCGCTCGGTGCGCGTCTCCGGCGATGGCATGAAGAGCCGAAGATCGCCGCTGATGGTGAGGTTCCGCTCGATGTACCAGCCGAGCAGCGCAATCGCGCCCACCCACACGATGAGCAGAACGAGCCAGCCCTTCGAGGCCGGCGTCGGCTTGCCGCTTGCCGGTCCTTCTGAGCGCGTTGGCTCGCTCGAGCCTCGCGGCCCGTCGGCGGTTGCGGGTTTCCCTGAGCGTCCGCGCGCGTCTGAGCGCATCTGCCCGCCGGGAATTGCTTGTGCTTCTGCGCGCGCCGAAGCGGTGGCGCTCGTGAGCGCGTCGGAGCGTGTCGGCGCGCCCGGGGTCACCGGCTCTTCTGAGCGTGTCGGCTCGGTTGGGCGTGCTTGCGGGCTTGAGGGCGCCGCGCCCGTGCCGTCGCGATCGCTGGATTCAGGCGTGTCGTTCAAGGCTTCGAAGCGCAGAACGTAGTGAGCCAGTCGCGAGCGAGCGGAGAGGGCAGGGTGGCCTCGGCGGCCGCGCCCACGAGCATGAAGCTCGCCTGATTATCCGGCTGAGTCACGACGATGCAGCGTGGCTCGTCCTGCGAGCCTTGTATCGCAATGTCCCGCACATACTTGCTCGCCTGCGACGCCTTCGGTGTCAGCGACAGCTTCCACTGCGATTCTTCGCCGCTCACGTCGATGTTGAAGTCCTTCTCCAGCGCGTCTTTCCCGCCGCCGAGCACCGCGGAGAATCCGCCGAGCATGCTTTGAAGCTCCGGCGCCCGCTTGAGCGAGAACCGTCGCGGAGATTTACCCTCGCGCTGCACGTTCACGGTCTCACCCCGAATCTCAGTGCGCTCCTTGAACGGCTCGTTAACGGAGCGCACGAGCACGCCGCCTTCGAGGTACTCCAGCTGCCCCTTCACGACGAGCGGCTGATCGAGCAGTTTCGAATAGCGGACCTCCACGAACGGCGTCGTCGCCGGCGCGGGCTGCGCGAGGCTCTTCAGCAACGTGTCCGCATCAAGAGCGGCGAACGAGATCGCCGGTGCCAGCATCGGAATGAGCGCCGCCGTGAGGAGCGGTGCGATCCGCCTGGCCGCTGGGCGTCGGCATGTCACTTTCGCCCCGACCCGTCGCGTCAGCTCTGCGATCCGCACTCGCCGGGTCGGGCACGTTGTTCCAGAAGTCATAGAAGTTGAACCAGTTGTAGGGAGCCAGGCGCGCATAGTGTGCCAGCCGGTCCGCGAAACGCTGAAGGATTTGCGCCAGATCCTCGGCCCGCCGGTTGCGATTGACCGTGATGCTGTCCGCAAACGGCTCGAAATGCAGATCGTACCGATTGCCGCCGCGATACAGCCCGAAGGCCAGCATCACGGGCGTCTTCACCGCCGCGGCCAGCAACCACGGTGAGAGCGGAAACGGGGCGGGGTACCCGAGGAACATCGCGTCCTGCGTGGGATTGTTAGGCTGCCCGCGATCCGCGAGCAGCGCCACGATCGCGTTCTGATCCAGCGCTTCCTTGATGGCGAGCGCCGCCGCAGGCCCACCCTCGCGCGCGTTGATGATGCTCGCGGCAAGCGCGGGATTCAGCGCATTCAGGAACTGCGACAGCTTCTGGCTCTGCTCGATGTCGATGACGATCTTCACCGTGATGTCCGGCCGTTCGAGGCTGAGCACCCGAAGCGCATCGAAGCTGCCGAGATGCGAGCCGATGAGCAGCACGCCTTTGCCTGACGCGAGCGTCTCGTCGAGCTCGCGCAGCCCATGCGTACGGATATCGAAGCGCTTGAACCGCTCGCTGAACAGGAACAGCCGATCGAGGATCGTGCACGCGAAGGTATGAATGTGCCGATACACCTTCCACGCGGACACCGGCCGCCCAAGCGCTCGTTCGAGATACAGCCGCGACGAGCGCCGCTCCGGCCCCCGGCGCAGGAAGAAATACAGCGCCGCCGGCCACATGAAGAAGCGCGCCACGCTGCGCCCGCCTCGCGTGGCGATCATTACGATTGTCTTGAGCCAGAAGGTGTTGCCGATCTCCTGGCGCTCGCGCCAAGCAGTGCTCATGCCGCCGCACCCGAGATGACTGTCGTGCTCATGCGGTGCCACCCGCAGCGACTGCCCTGCTCATGCGATGCCATCCGCAGCGACAGGGTGCTCATGCCGGCAAACTCGCGATGACGAAAGTGCCCTGCGCGATCGGCTGCCCTCCACGAGTCACGCGAAACGCGAGGCTGTCGCCGTTGAGCTCGAGGGACACGTCCGCCGCCTCGTCAGGCAGCAGTGCCGATTGAAACTTCACCTGCTTCAGCCCGCGTGCGCCCAGCGGCCGCCCGAGCCAGGCTTCACCCGCCTTCAGCACGTGATCCAGCACGACCACGCCCGGCACCACGGGACTCCCGGGGAAATGCCCCGGCAGCGCCGGATGATCCGCCGGCACAAGAAAACGGGCCTGGTGCGAGGATGCGCTCATTTCGAGTCGGGGTCGGTAGTCAGGATTCAGGCCGTCCCATGAGCCGTGGGCTCACGCGACGCGCCTTCAAGAAGAAGTCGACGATGTTCCGGTAAGGCTGGTCCGGAAATCGATACTGGCGATACACATACTCCACGAGGAAGAACGCCCCCGCGATCGCGTAATTCAGGAAATTCGCGAACAGGGACCAGACCTCCGCCGGCACCGTCACCGGTGGGCGCACGCCCATCAGCAAGAGGATGCCTTCCGGTTCCGCCAGCAACGCGAGCGTGAGGCTGAGCAGCGCCAGGCTGATGAGGAAGATCGTCCACGAGAGCGTGACGCCCCGCGCATAACGCACGATTTCGTCACTCACGCCGTCCGGCTCGTGCATCAGCCGCGCGAAGCGCTCGATGAGCGGCACCTGCCCGGCGGCGAGCGTATGGCCGAAGATCCATGCGACGAAAAGGTTTATCAGCACTGGAGCGGCGTACAGCGGCAACCAGGCTGCATCGGCGCGTGCCAACAGGAAGAGCCCCGCCGCCGCGAGGGGCAACGCGCACCACGCCACGACGCTGCGCGCGACCAGCCGCGGCAACAGCACCAGCAGCACAAGCACGGCAGCGCTCACTTCGATGAGCAAAACGCTGCGGCTCATGATGGCCCAGTGCGCAAGCACCGGGTAAGCCACCGCAAGCCCGATCATCAACACCTTCAACCCCGTGACCCCGCCGTCCAGCCGCGCAAACGCGGGCGAAGTATCGCCCGTCGGCGCGTCGCTTTCACCGGCCGGTGGACAGCGCCGCCGACCAGCGCTCGTTTCGCTTCCCGGCCGCGACCCTGCCAAGCTAGTTTGCGGCGGGCGCGAAGTCAGAGGAGCCGCGAGAGCTCCGGGGCGGACGTGCAAAGGCGAGGTATCGATGGGCGAGTTGCAGGCGGCGTGAAGAGGCCCTCAATCGCCGGGCGGCTCAGAACCCGGAAGCTGAGGGCTCGAAGCCGAGCCCCGAGCCGAGGGCTCCAAGGCGAGCACCCGGGCTGAGGGCTCCAAGGCGAGCCCCCCGAGCTGAGGGCTCGAAGCCGAGCGTCCCGAACTGGGGGCTCGAAGCCGAGCGCCCCGAGCTGAGGTCTGAAGCCGAGCGTCCCGAGCTGGGGGCTCGAAGCCGAGCGCCTCGAGCCGAGGGCCGAACTTGAAGCTCGAAGGTAGCTGAGGGCTGAGCTCGGAACCCGAAGGTCAGAGCTCGTAACCGTCGGCGCGAACCTCGAAACTGCGACTTCCGAGCCGCCCGGCGATTGAGGGCCTTCCCCGCCGGTCTGAACGAAAAGCAGGGGGATCTCAAATGGCAGAAGCACGTTCGGCAGTCGCGGCAGCGACCGCATCCCAGGCGCGCATCCGCGCGGATGCCGGTCGCCTGGCCCAGTTTTCATGGGCGCTGTGCGACGGCTCGCGCGTCCCCTACAACGTCCTCGTCAACATCTTCGTCTTCTCCGCCTACTACACGTCGACGGTGTTCACCGACGGCGTGCAGGGCCAGGCGCAGTGGAGCTTCATCACCGCGACGGGCGCGATCATCGTCGCAATCACCGCCCCGATTCTCGGCGCCATCGCCGACGCCGGCGGTCGCCGTAAGCCGTGGATCGCTGTGACGTACATCGTCGGCGCGCCAGCAATGATGCTCCTCTGGTTCGCGACGCCCGGTATGACCGAAGGGCTGATGCTCATCACCGTCGCGGTGATTCTCGGCAACCTCTTCTACGAGTACTCGCAGATCTTCACGAACGCGATGCTGCCGAACATCGCGCCACCCGAGCGCATCGGCTTTCTGAGCGGCGCGGGCCTCGCGCTCGGCAATCTTTCCGGGATCATCCTGTTCTGCTTCTTCCTCTTCGCGTGGAGCTGGAATGACAATCCGCTCTTCGGTCTGAGCCTCGAACAACACGAGCCCGAGCGCGCAGTCGGAATCCTCGCGGGAATCTGGGCGATCGTGTTCTGTCTGCCGCTGTTCTTCTTCACGCCCGACTCGCCGGGCACTTCGCTCAGCAAGACGCAGGCGGTGGAACAAGGCCTGCGCAACCTCGCGCTCACCGCGCGCAAGATTCGCAACTACAAGAACATCGTGACGTTCCTTGTCGCGCGCGTGCTCTTCTACGAGGGGTTCATTTCGCTGATGCTGTTCACCGGCGTGTTCGCCGCCGGCATCCTGCGATGGACGCCGACGATGCTCATCGTGCAGGGGCTCGCGAACAGCGTGGCTGCGGCCTCGGCGGGCTTCTTCGCGGGCTGGCTGGACACGCGCATCGGCTCGAAGGGCGCCACGATTTTCTTCGTTGCGGGTTGTCTGGTCGCCAACCTGGTGCTCGCGTCGGTGACGACGGAGATGGTGTTCTTCATCCCGATCGACGCAGCCGCGACCTCGACGGGTGGGTTGTTCCCGACGCTGCCCGACAAGATCTTCCTCGTGACCCAGTGCGCGATCGCATTCGTGGTGACGGGCGGCCTCGCCACCGGGCGCTCGCTGATGGCGAAGATCTCCCCGCCGTCGATGCTCAACGAGTTCTTCGGCCTTTTCGCCATGTCTGGCACCGCAACGTCGTTCATAGGGCCCGCCGCGATCGGCGTCCTCACCCTCGTGTACAACAGCCAGCGCGTCGGCATCGCCGTCGGGCTGATCTTCCTGGTTGCCGGGCTTCTGGTGATGTTCAAGGTTCGGGAGGAGCCGACGCCTGACTGATGCGGGTCGCGGGTGGTGGCCGGCCCGGGCGTTCGGGCCCATCTGAAGAGGGCTTGCGAAAGGGGTGATCGGGACCGGCGGGCGCGACGTGGCTTGAGGGACAGATGCGCGTTTGAGAGGCAGATGCGGCCGCTCGGCGCCGGATCGTCCTGGCCGCCGCCCCGGCCACTGCTTTACCGGCCACGTTTCAGCAGAACCCTTATGCGACGGCGTTCCCTCCCCGGGAATGAAACTGGGAAAGAGGCCGCAGACGCAGTTTCATAAGGAAATCCGCACGGCAGAAGGCCGCCATGAAGGCGCTGGTCCCAGCCGGCGGATGCCGCCGTTCGAAGGCCGGCCAACATCCGGCGCCCCAGGCGATGGCCGGCCAACATCCGGCACCCAGCTCCTAGGCCCCAGATTAGGTAGCGTTTGACCTTTCCTGTCCGAATCTGTCCCCCCTCCAGCTCACAGGCAGATTGACCCCTCGCCCCGCACCGGTATGATCGGGCGCATATAAGTGGTGTAGACCGGCGCATACCGCCCGCGACTGAAGCCTCGTGTCCAGCGTGTGTAGCAGCGCCCCCCTTGCAGCCTGACGGCGCGCGGGGTCTCCCAAGTCTGAATCTACTGAGTGATTTGTAACCAGGCTGCCGGAAAACCCGGCGGCGCGGGACCCTGTCGGGGTCGTTCGGACGGCTGCCAAGGCCGCGAACGACCGTGCGCAGCGTCCAGCGGAGCACGCCCTCCGCTTCTAGAAACGGGGCACGACGATGAGCAACGCAGACACCGGCATGCCGGACCACGGACTCTTCAAGGAGTCTTACGAAAAGGACAGTTGCGGGTTTGGCCTGATCGCCAATCTCGACGACCAGCCGAGCCGTTGGCTGGTCGACACTGCCATTATCTCGCTGAATCGCCTGACGCATCGTGGCGCCGTCGCGACGGACGGCAAAACCGGCGACGGCTGCGGCCTGCTGCTCAAACGTCCCGAGAAATTCCTGCGCGCGGTTGCGAAGGAAGCGGGCATCAAGCTCGCCTCCGCCAGCGGCAAGTTCGCCGCGGGCCTCGTGTTCATGGGCCGGGATCCGGCCCTGCAGGAGGCCGTGCGCGCGGAGCTCGCCGCGCAGGTGGCCGCGGAGAAGCTGGAACTCGCCGGCTGGCGCAAGGTGCCCACGGACTCCTCCGCGTGCGGAGCGGAGGCGCTGAAGACGCTGCCGCACATCGAGATGCTGTTCGTGAACTGCCGCATCGCCGATCTCGACGAGGCGTCTTTCAACCGCAAGCTGTTCCTCGTCCGTCGCCGCGCCGAGAAGGCGCTGGAGGGCAAGGACCCGGCGTTCTACATGCCGAGCTTCTCGGCCACCACGCTCGTCTACAAGGGCATGGTGATGCCGCAGCACCTCGCCGAGTTCTTCCAGGATCTCGGCGATCCGCGAATGGAGTCGTCGGTGGTGGTGTTCCACCAGCGCTTCTCCACGAACACGCTGCCGCAGTGGCGCCTGGCGCATCCGTTCCGGTATCTCGCGCATAACGGTGAGATCAACACGATCCAGGGCAACCGCAACTGGGCGATGGCGCGCGGGCCGGTGTTCCGCTCGCCGCTGCTGCCGGATCTTTCGGACATCCAGCCGCTGGTGTCGATGACGGGCTCGGACTCGCAGAGCCTCGACAACATGCTCGAAGTGCTGCTGATGGGCGGCCTCGATCCGCTGCATGCCATGCGCCTGCTCATGCCGCCGGCCTGGCACGGCATCGACGCCATCGATCCGGATCTGCGCGCGTTCTACGAGTACTACACCACGCACATGGAGCCGTGGGACGGCCCCGCTGGCATCGTGCTCACTGATGGCCGTTATGCCGCGTGCACGCTGGACCGCAACGGCCTGCGCCCCGCGCGCTTCGTCATCACGAAGAACCGCATCTTCACGGTGGCTTCGGAAGTCGGCGTGTGGGACTACAAGCCCGAGGACGTCGTGCGCAAGGGCAAGCTCGGCCCCGGCGACATGATCGCGCTGGACATGCAGACGGGCACGCTGCTCGAGTCCGCGGACATCGACAACCTCCTGAAGTCGCGGTACCCGTACAAGGCGTGGCTCAAGAAGGGCGTGCAGTACCTCGAGACGGATCTCGTGGATCCGCGCCTTGCCGCGGAGCCGTTCGACCGCGAGACGCTCACGCTGTATCAGAAGATGTTCAACGTCACGCAGGAAGAGCGGGACGAGATCATCCGCGTGCTCGCGGAGGACGAGAGCGAAGCCGTCGGCTCGATGGGCGACGACACGCCGATGCCGGTGCTGTCTCACAAGACGCGCCCGCTGTACGACTACTTCCGCCAGCAGTTCGCGCAGGTGACGAACCCCCCGATCGATCCGCTGCGCGAGTCCATCGTGATGTCGTTGCAGACGCAGATCGGCATGGAAGCGAACATCTTCGTTCCGTCGGCCGAGCACGGCCGCCACGTTGCGCTCGGTTCGCCGATTCTGTCCCAGCGCAAGCTGCGGCAGATTATCGCCCTGCCGGAAGTGACGCATCACTTCATCGATCTGCAGTACAACCCTGACGAAGAGGGTTTGGAAGCTGCGATCAAGCGAGTGTGCCTGGAGGCCGAGGCCGCCGTTCGGGACGGCAACCTCGTACTGCTGCTGTCGGATCGGTACCTCGTGCAGGGGAAGATTCCGATACACGCGCTGCTCGCCACGGGCGCTGTTCATCAGCACCTCGTGCGCACGGGGCTGCGCTGCAAGTGCAATCTGCTCATCGAGACGGGCACCGCGCGAGATCCGCATCACTTCGCGTGCCTGATCGGTTACGGCGCCACGGCCGTGTACCCGTACATGGCGTATCAGGTGCTGTTCGAGATGATGCGCAAGGGCCGCGTGAAGCTGGACTTCGCGACGCGCGTGGAGCTCGGGCGCAGCTATCGCGCGGGCATTCGCAAGGGCCTGTTCAAGATCATGTCGAAGATGGGCATCTCGACGATCGCGAGCTATCGCAGCTCGCAGCTGTTCGAGATCGTCGGTCTGCACGATTCGGTCGTGAACCTGTGCTTCACCGGCACCGAGAGCCGCATCCAGGGCGCGGACTTCACGGACCTCGAGGAGGACCAGAAGCTGCTCGCCAAGCGCGCGTGGAACGTGCGCGAACCGATCGAGCAGGGCGGGCTCCTGAAGTACATGCACGGTGGCGAGTACCACATGTACAACCCGGACGTGATCGCGCTGCTGCAGGCGGCGGTGATCAGCGGGGATTACGAGACGTATCGCAAATTCGCGGCGACCGTGAATGAGCGGCCGGTGTCCACGTTCCGGGACCTGCTGAAGCTCTCACCGAAGGCGAAGCCGATTCCGGTTTCGGAAGTGGAGTCGGTGGAGGCGATTCTTTCGCGCTTCGACAGCGCGGGAATGTCGCTGGGCGCGTTGTCGCCCGAGGCGCATGAAGCGCTGGCGATCGCGATGAACCGGCTCGGCGCGCGTTCGAACTCCGGCGAGGGTGGCGAGGATCCGTCCCGCTACAACACGGAGAAGAACTCGAAGATCAAGCAGGTGGCCTCGGGCCGCTTCGGCGTGACCCCGGAGTACCTGACGAACGCCGAAGTGCTGCAGATCAAGGTGGCGCAGGGCGCGAAGCCTGGTGAAGGCGGGCAGCTGCCCGGGCACAAGGTGAACGAGATGATCGCGCGGCTGCGCTTTGCGCGGCCGGGCGTGGGGCTCATTTCGCCGCCGCCGCACCATGACATCTATTCGATCGAGGACCTCGCGCAGCTGATCTTCGACCTGAAGCAGGTGAATCCGAGCGCGCTCGTGAGCGTGAAGCTCGTCGCGGAGCCGGGCGTTGGCACAGTGGCGGCGGGCGTCGCGAAGGCGTATGCGGATCTGATCACCGTGTCCGGGCATGACGGCGGCACGGGTGCGAGCCCGCTTTCGTCGATCAAGTACGCGGGCACGCCGTGGGAGCTCGGGCTTGCGGAGACGCACCAGACGCTTCGCGCGAACGATCTGCGCCATCGCGTCCGCCTGCAGACGGACGGGGGTCTCAAGACCGGGCTGGACGTCGTGAAGGCCGCGATCATCGGCGCGGAGAGCTTCGGGTTCGGCACGGCGCCGATGGTGGCGCTCGGCTGCAAGTACCTGCGCATCTGTCACCTGAACAACTGCGCGACGGGTGTGGCCACCCAGCACAACGTGCTGCGGTCGAAGTACTTCATCGGCCTGCCGGAGATGGTCATCAACTACTTCCGCTTCGTGGCGGAGGAAGTGCGGGAGATTCTCGCGTCGCTCGGCGTGAAGTCGCTCGCGGACATCATCGGCAGGACGGAGCTGCTCGAGATCGTCGAGGGCACGACGCCGAAGCAGAAGAAGCTGAACCTGAAGCCGCTGCTGTCGACGGACGGGCTCGCCGCGGACAGCCCGCAGTTCTGCGTGTCCCCCTCGAACGCGCCGTTCGACAAGGGCGAGCTCGCGGAGCGCATGGTCGCGGACATGAAGGATGCGATCGAGCGCAAGACCGGCGGCGAGTTCAAGTACGAGGTGCGGAACTCCAACCGCTCCATCGGCGCTCGCGTCTCGGGCGAGATCGCGCGCAAGTGGGGCAACTACGGGATGGAGGATGCGCCGCTGATCGTGCGCCTCACCGGCAACGTGGGTCAGAGCTTCGGCGTGTGGAACGCGGGCGGCCTGCACATGTATCTCGAAGGCGATGCCAACGACTACGTGGGCAAGGGCATGGCCGCGGGCAAGCTGGTGCTGCGCCCGCCGCGCGAAGCGCGGTACGTGGCGAAGGACACCGTGATCATGGGGAACACGTGCCTGTACGGCGCGACCGGCGGTCAGGTGTTCGCGGCGGGCATCGCGGGCGAGCGCTTCGCCGTGCGCAACTCGGGCGCCGTGGCGGTGATCGAGGGCGCGGGCGACCACTGCTGCGAGTACATGACGGGCGGAGTGGTGGCGGTGCTCGGCCGCACCGGCCTCAACTTCGGTGCAGGGTTCACCGGCGGGTTCGCATACGTGCTCGACCTGAACCGGGACTTCGTGGACCGGTACAACCACGAGCTCATCGACATCAGCCGCATCCAGCCGGAGTCGATGCAGGGCCACCTGCAGCACCTGGAGTCGCTCATCGAGCAGCACGTCGCGGAGACGGGCAGCGCGTGGGGCGAGGAGATCCTCAACGACTTCCGCACGTACATCGGCAAGTTCTGGGTGGTGAAGCCGAAAGCGGCGTCGATCGACTCGCTGCTCACCAACCTGCGGCGCGCGGCGTAGTGGTGCCGCACATGAACGAGATGCGCCTGCGCGGGCAGCGGGACGTTCGAAGCGCACCCCGGCGGGGGACGCTCAAGCCGTCCATGGGCGCTCTTCGATTGTTCCCGACAATCGAAGCCCCCGCCGGGGTGCGCTTCGAACGTCCCGCCGCTTCGAGGCTGGCGGCGTTCATGTGCAGCCCTTGTTGAAAACGCACGAGAATTTTTTCGCGACGACACATACATGGCCGACAAGAATCTTCAGTTCCTTGAGATCCCGCGCACGGACCCGGCGAAGGTGCCGGTGGAGCAGCGTGTCACGGAGTTCAAGGAGATCTACGCGCAGTTCGATGCGGGCGGGGCGGCTTCGCAGGCGGGGCGGTGCCTGGCTTGCGGGAATCCGTTCTGCGAGTGGAAGTGCCCCGTCCACAATTACATTCCGAACTGGTTGAAGCTCATCCAGGAGGGGAACCTGTTTGAGGCGGCGGAGCTGTCTCATAAGACGAACTCCCTGCCCGAGATGTGCGGACGTATCTGTCCGCAGGATCGTCTGTGCGAAGGGGCTTGCACGCTGAATGACGGGCTGGGTGCCGTCACGATCGGGGCAATTGAAAAGTACATCACCGACGAGGCGTTCAAGCAGGGCTGGACGCCGGACATGTCGAATGTGAAGCCGACGGGGAAGAAGGTTGCCGTGATTGGCGCCGGTCCTGCGGGGCTTGGCTGCGCGGACATCCTGACTCGCAATGGCGTGAAGCCCGTTGTGTTCGATCGCTACACGCGTATCGGCGGGTTGCTGACGTTCGGCATTCCGCCGTTCAAGCTCGAGAAGGAGGTTGTCGAGAAGCGGCGTGAGGTGATGGAAGGAATGGGCGTTGAGTTCCGGCTCGGCGTGGAAGTCGGGAAGGACATCTCGCTCGACCAGCTGCTCGCTGAGTACGACGCGGTGTTCATGGGGATGGGGACGTACAAGTACGTGAAGGGCGGGTTCCCTGGTGAGGATCTGCCCGGCGTGCACGAGGCGCTGCCGTACCTCATCAAGAACATCAATTTCGAGCTCGGGCTGCCTGGGGCGGCTGAGCAGCTGGTGAGCATGAAGGGCAAGCGGGTTGTGGTCCTGGGCGGTGGTGATACCGGGATGGACTGCATTCGCACGGCTATTCGGCAGGGGGCGGAGTCCGTCACCTGCACGTATCGGCGTGATGAGGCGAACATGCCGGGGTCGCGTCGCGACTATAAGAACAGCAAGGAAGAGGGGGCGGAGTTTGTTTTCAATGCGCAGCCGGTTGAGCTGGTCGGGACTGACTCGGTCGAGGGTGTGAAGATCGTGCAGACGCGGCTCGGGAAGCCGGATGCGCGTGGGCGGCGCGTGCCGGAGCCGATTCCTGGGTCTGAGCAGGTGATTCCCGCGGACGCTGTGATCATTGCGTTCGGGTTTCTGCCGAGTCCGCCGGAGTGGTTCGGGAAGCACAAGATTGGGCTGCATACGAACGGGCGCGTGCGCGTGTCCGCGGCGAAGGACACACCGTTCCAGACGACGAACCCGAAGATCTTCGCGGGCGGGGACATGGTGCGCGGGTCCGACCTTGTCGTTACCGCTGTGTTCGAAGGACGCGAAGCCGCCAAAGGCATCCTCAAGTATCTCGATGTGGCCTGACGTCGAGCACTCAGTCGGACAGTAACTCGCCTGCAAGATGCGAAGGAGCCCTTGGCAGCTGCCGAGGGCCGTTCGAGGCCTGATTCCCCGCCGAGTGGCCTGCTAATCAGCGGTCACAAGGGCGACAGGCGGCGTAGGCGGAAGCGCCTGGAAAGCCTTGTAGAGGTTGTCGTCGTAGATAGTCAGTGACTCGACTTGAGTCCACGAAATCACGACGCCCAGGTCCTCGATATCGATCTCGGCGATCACTTCGTCCCGCTCGTTGCCGAGGCCCCATATTTCGGAAGCAAGCGGATTGGCCGGGTCCCTTACGGCATTCGAAAGGTCCAGTTCCACCAACTGGTCTCGCAAGGCGTCATAGCGGGTCGTGATCGTTACCTTCTTCGTGTCTGGATCCCGATAGCCGCTCTTCAGCGGCAGTATCTTGATGAACGTGAGCGCTTGCGTCGGATCATCCCACAGCACGCGATACGGCTTTCCGATGTAGACCTTGTTGCTCTTCAACGTGACCATCACATCCTTCTTGAGGATGGTCGCGCGAAAGATCGCACGTATCGCCGAATCGTTCGTTTTCCGGATGAAGAGGGACAGCGCGGCAGTTCTCATTCCCCCGATAAACCCGGCTCGTTCCAGCATTGCACCATCCTTTCGCATTTGAAATCGAATGAGCAGGTTGTCGATCACCCCGGCGAAGGAACCGAGAAGTATCGCGTCGATAACCGCAGCTGTGATGCCGACCTTCTCCAGACTTTCTTCAAGATGCAGAAATCGCTCGAACGTCCAATGAGGTATCAGCTCGGCTGCGAGTGAGCCTCCGAGAAAAAACACGAAGGAAAGGCCGAGCACATGAAGTGCGAAGCGATCAGTGCGGAGGTGCTCAGCGCGAAACCGCCTGTAATACGAGAGACGAATGAATGCATAGCCGGCAAGCAGCGCTATGCTGGCGGAGAAAAACGAGCGTGCAGCGTCCCCCATAGCCCACCTTGGCCATACGCCGGGATCGAAATTTCAGGTCTATTTCTTGGCGGCGGACCGAACGGTGTGGCCGGACGGAAACAGCAGGTCGCGCGTCGACCAGAACACCTGCCCGCTGTTGGTGACAGTGGGGCGCGAATTAGTCGTGACATGCACCACGTGCGTGGTCTTGTTCGCGCGCGGGGAACCGAAGTTTTCAGAAGCCTTTGCGGTTTTTGACATGGCGACTCGACCCGACTTCCAGTGCCGAAATATTAGACCAACAACGGGAAGTTTGCGTAGGTTCATGATCAGGCGGTCGTGTCTAACTCGCAAAGAAAACCAGTCAAGCGTCGCCGTGTGCGTTCCGCCAACAAATGTACCAATGCCGGATTCGCTACGCGAGATCGCTATGCCGGTTTCGCTGGGTGAGAACCTTGTCCACGTCGCATAAGTGATTGCCCAGAGGACAGACTCCCTGCTCGCCGAGCGCTACGAGCGAAAGAGCGTGATGATCACATCGAACCTCGTGCTCTCGCAGTGGGATCAGATCTTCAAGGACCCGATGACGACCGCGGCCGCGATCGACCGCGTCGTACACCATGCCGTCGTGCTGGAGTTTGCAGGTCCCAGCTTCCGCGCCGAAGAAGCCGAAC
>Ga0182742_1003268_pt1 | contig 16201 bp, 13 predicted proteins | sample eDN5th37CBELigMG_FD_128880 | JGI IMG/M metagenome (GOLD analysis project Ga0182742, IMG submission 128880) | Enriched Miracle-Growth compost microbial communities from Emeryville, California, USA - eDNA 5th pass 37_C BE-Lig MG (version 2)... ...
ACCCCATCGAAACGACGGAGCGGAGTACCAAATAATATTGGCACTGACATTCATCGGCACACTGTTGAGTTCTCAAAGAACACGCACACACCATCGATCCCGAACCTTCCGGTTCGTTCACTCCGGGGTGACTGTTCATCCGAGGACCTTCCGGCTCTCGGGCACGGTTCCAAACCTTACCAGAAGGTTTCGAACCAGTGAAATCTGCAGGCGCCTTCGTCCAACCTCGTTGTCCCGTTCCTCTCGGCCCGGGTCGGTGTCCGTGTCGCTCTGACCTGGAATAAGTTACGCGAACATGTCCGAGAACACCAAATCGCCAGGTCAGACCGGGTTTATCGGCTCATACAGCGTCGTTGTGGGGCGTTCAGGGGACCCAGTACTTGGCAGCGAGGTGCTGGACGACCGGACCGTCCTCGTCGGCCTGCTCGAGCATCGCGAGATCGCTGCGGAGATCCATGAGGCGAGGGTCGTCCCCCTCGGCGTCGCCGATCGGCCGGCCCCCGTCCTCGGCGCGCTGCCGCAGGATCTTCTCCCGAACCCGGTCCTTCAACGACTCAGCCATGAGAGAAGCATGCTGCGCGGTGACCGGGTTGTCGAGGATTTCGTACTCGTGTCCGAGACTCCGCGTCGTGCGCGTCAGCGGTCCTTGTCCCGGAAGACCCGGACGGCCATGGGCAGCACCACTGCGAGAGCGCCGATGATCAGGACCAAGGAGAACAGTTCCATCAACATGTCTCCATCATCCGTGCGAATCGCACAGCGCGCAGAAACGTCGAAGGCCCCTCACCGGGGTGAGGGGCCTTCGTGGAGCTGCCTGTCGGAATCGAACCGACGACCTTTTCATTACGAGTGAAATGCTCTACCGACTGAGCTAAGGCAGCGAGCCTTTCGGCGTCCGAAGTCTAGCGGACTACCCCCACCCCGATGCAAACCGGCACTTCGGCTACCGGAACGCCGAGCTCAACCGGGCTGCGAGCGCTGCGAGAGCGAAGCGAGGTTTGACGTTCTGGGCGAGCGCCTCCCGGCAGTCGAGGATTGCCTCGATGCACTCGAGAAGCGACTCCGGCCGGGTCCTCGACGCCAGGTCGGCCGCACGATCCGACATGTCCGGATGGTTGAGCGTGACCCGCGATCCGAAGGCGTGCACCAGCGCGTCCCGATACAGACCGGCGAGATCGATGAGCGCTCTGTCCATGATGTCGCGCTCGGTTCGCGTCTTCCGTGACTTCTGGGTGCGTTCGAGTTCCTTGAGGACCCCGGCCGAACCGCGAAGCGCACCCGCAGCACCCTTGCCGGTACCGCCGGCACCGAGAGCGGTCCTGAGCTCTTCGGTCTCGCGCTCGTCGCGCTCCGCACTGATCTCCTTCGCCTCGGTCTCGGCACTGCGTCCGAGGTCGTCGGCTGCGGAGTAGGTGGTGGCGGGGCGCAGGACCGCGCCGGCGACAGCGAGGGCACGTGCCCGGTTGTCGCGGGCGCCCTCGTCGGTGGCCAGCCGTCGGGCCCGGCCGACGTGGCCTGCACTGACGGATGCAGCCCACTGCGCCGTCTTCGGATCGATGCCGTCGGTGGCCTCGAGGACACGCGCGATGGCGTCGGCGCTGGGAGTGACCAGCCCGATGTGACGGCAGCGCGAGCGCAGCGTCACCGAGATGTCCTCGGGATCGATCGACGGCGCGCACAGGAGAAAGACCGTTCGCTGCGGCGGTTCCTCGACCACCTTCAGCAGCGCGTTCGCGGCACCCTCGGTGAGGCGGTCGGCGTCCTCGATCACCACGACCTGCCATCGCCCCGTGCTGGGACGCCGCGAAGCGACCTGCACGATGTCGCGCATCGACTTGACGCTGATCGTCAGCCCCTCGGGCACGACCCGCCGTACGTCGCCGTGGGTGCCGGCCATCGTGGTGGTGCAGGCGTGGCATCGCCCGCAACCGGGAGTCTCCTCGTCGGTGCACTGCAGGGCGGCGGCGAAACACAGCGCCGCGACCGAGCGACCGGATCCGGGAGGACCGGTGAACAGCCACGAGTGCGTCATCGCCGACCCGGTGTCGCCACGACGGGCGGCAACCGCGGCCGCGACGAGTTCGGTCTCGACATCGCGCTGACCGACGAGACGATCGAAGACCCCGGACATGCGCTCAGCCTAACGACCGGGTCCGACGGGTCCGGATCACGTGTCCGAAACGTTCAAGACGGCTGCACGTCCTCGGTCCTACCGTCGGGCCATGACCATTCATTTCTCCGCAGTGGGCCTCGTCGTCGCCGATCTCGATCGGTCCTTCGCGTGTTATCGCGTGCTCGGCCTCGACCTGCCCACCGAAGCACCCGAGGCGCCGCACTTCGAGGTCACTCTGCCCGGTGGTCTGCGCCTGATGTGGGACACCGTCGAGTCCGTCCGCAGCTTCGATCCGGAGTTCGAGCCGTCGTCCGGAGGCGGAGCGGCGCTCGCCTTCGACTGTGGTTCCCCCGAGGCGGTCGACGAGACACTTGCAGCGTTGGTCGAGGCGGGGTGCACATCGACGAAGGCCCCCTGGGACGCGTTCTGGGGACAGCGCTACGCGAGCGCGATCGATCCCGACGGCCACGGTCTCGACCTGTTCGCCGCGCTCCCGGGATGACGCCGGACCAGCTCACCGAGGGTGACGCCGGACAGTGCACGGACCTCCCGGGCCAGATGCGCCTGGTCGCTGTACCCGCAGTCGGCCGCGACACGGGCGAAGTCGTCGCCGGCCCGGGCACGCGCGACCGCCCGACGGAAACGCAGCACCCGCGACAACGTCTTCGGTCCGTATCCGTAGGCCCTGGCCGAGCGACGACGCAGTGTTCTGTCGCTCCAGCCGAGGGCCGCGGCGACTTCCGTGACGGCCGTGCCGGAGGCCAGCGCCCGCGCGAGGGCGGCCATCGGATCGTGTGCGTCGACCGCACCTCGGACGGCGTCGACCAGTGCAGCGACGGGATCGTCCTCGGCACGATCCGCGAGGAGCCGCACACGACGTGACGGCCACAGATCGTCGAGCGGAACCCGTCGATCGGTCAGCTCGCTCGCGTCGACGCCGAAGAACCGCGGCCCCAGGCCGGGTTCGAACCGGACCGCCGTGAGCGGCCGATCGGCCGCCAGATCGGAGAACTGTGACGTCGTGTCCGGGCCGGCGACGAGGAAGCCGTCGGCGTGCCGGATGAGGTCCATGCATCCGTCCGGCAACACGTGGGTTCCGCCCACGCGGGCACCGGCCGGCTCGGATCGCCACAGTGTGACGCCGGGGATCCCCGACGGCAGTTCGCGGTACACACCGTGAGGTTATCCGCGTACGCCGACGGGAACCGTCAGTCCGTCGTCTTCTTCGCGGCGGCCTTCTTCGTCGTCTTCTTCGCCGCTGTCTTCTTGGCAGTGGTCTTCTTGGCGGCCGTCTTCTTCGCCGCCGTCTTCTTCGCGGTCTTCTTGACGGGACCGCGTGCCCGACGGTCGGCGAGCAGTTCGGACGCCCGCTCGTCGGTGATGGACTCGACCTCGTCGCCCTTGCGCAGGCTCGCGTTCGTCTCACCGTCGGTGACGTACGGACCGAACCGGCCGTCCTTGATCACCATCTGCTTGCCGCTGACCGGGTCGGTGCCCAGCTCGCGCAGCGGCGGCGTGGCGGCGGCCTGCCGGCCGCGGCGCTTCGGCTCCGCGTAGATCTTCAGCGCCTCGTCGAGCGTGATCGTGAAGATCTGCTCCTCGTTGGCGAGCGACCGCGAGTCGCTGCCCTTCTTCAGGTACGGACCGTAGCGGCCGTTCTGAGCGGTGATCTCGTCGCCGGACTCCGGATCGACACCCACCACGCGCGGCAGCGACAGCAGTTTCAGGGCGTCTTCCAGGGTGACCGTGGACAGGTCCATCGTCTTGAACAGCGAACCGGTGCGCGGCTTCGGGCCGGTCTTCTTCGCGGCCTTCTTCGCGGGAGCCTTCTTCGCCGTCTTCTTGGCGACGGCTTTCTTGGTGGCGGTCTTCGTGCCACCCTCCCCCTCCGAGCCGAGTTCCTCGACGGGGATGGGCGTGACGTCCGGCTCCGGTTCGGGCTCGGGCGCCGGATCGGGGATCAGCTCGGTCACGTAGGGACCGAAGCGACCCTCCCTCGCGACGATCTCGTAGCCGGTCGACGGATCGACACCGAGGACACGTCCCTCCTGCGGCGTCGAGAAGAGCTTCTCGGCGTATTCGAGGGTGAGCTCGTCCGGCGGCAGGTCGTCGGGCAGGTTGGCGCGCTGCGAGGTCGGCTCGGCGTCGGGGTTGTCGGGGTCGGTGACCATCCGTTCGAGGTACGGACCGAAGCGGCCCACACGCACGTGGATCTCGCGACCCTCGGAGTCGTCGAACAGGCGGATGGAGTTGATCTCGCGGGCGTCGATGTCCTCGAGGTTCTCCCCCACGAGCTTCTTCAGGCCACCCTTGCGCGCGACCGACTCCTCGTGACCGTCGTCGCTGCCGAAGTAGAACCGCGTCAGCCAGTCGGTGCGCTGCCGGTGACCGGAGGCGATCTCGTCGAGATCGTCCTCCATCCCGGCCGTGAAGTCGTAGTCGACGAGCTGGGCGAAGTGTGCCTCGAGCAGGCCGATGACGGCGAACGCCACCCACGACGGGACGAGCGCACTGCCGCGCTTGTAGACGTAGCCGCGGTCGAGGATGGTCTTGATGATCGACGCGTAGGTCGAGGGGCGACCGATCCCGAGCTCTTCGAGCGTCTTGATCAGGCTCGCTTCGGTGTACCGGGCGGGCGGGTTGGTGGAGTGACCGTCCGGATCGAGCTTCGTCGCGGTGACCGAGGCACCCTCGGACAGGTTCGGCAGGCGCGACTCCGCGTCGTCCGACTGACCGCCGGCCTCCTCGTCGACGCTCTCGACGTACGCCTTGAGGAAGCCCGGGAACGTGATGGTGCGGCCCGACGACGAGAAGGTGCACTCCTCGCCGGTGCCCGCGGTGCCGGTGATGCGCAGCGTGAGCGTGGTGCCCCGCGCGTCGGCCATCTGCGAGGCGACGGTGCGCTGCCAGATGAGCTCGTAGAGCTTGAACTCGTCGCCGTCGAGGCGCGAGTGCAGCTCGCCGGGGGTCGCGAAGACGTCGCCGGCGGGGCGGATCGCCTCGTGTGCCTCCTGCGCGTTCTTGACCTTGCGGGTGTACTGGCGCGGCGTCGGATGAACGAACTCGGCGCCGTACAGCTGGGTGGCCTGTGCGCGGGCCGCCGCGATCGCCGACTCCGACAGCGTCGTCGAGTCGGTACGCATGTAGGTGATGTAGCCGTTCTCGTACAGCCGCTGCGCGGTGCGCATGGTGCGTTCGGACGAGAACCGCAGCTTGCGGCCCGCCTCCTGCTGCAGCGTCGACGTCATGAACGGCGCGTAGGGCTTGCGGGTGTACGGCTTGCTCTCGGCCGAGGACACCGTCAACGCGACACCGGCGAGTGCCTCCGCGAGGCGGCGGGCGCGGTCCTCGTCGAGGACGACGACACCGTTCGACTTCAGGTTCCCGTCGGGCCCGAAGTCGCGACCCGATGCGACGCGGGAACCGTCGACGTTGACCAGGCGGGCACCGAACGACCGGGGGCTCGCGTCGGCGCCGGCGTCCATCGTGGCCGCGATGTCCCAGTACTCGGCGGACTTGAACGCCATGCGCTCGCGTTCGCGCTGCACGATCACTCGGGTCGCCACCGACTGCACACGACCCGCCGACAGACGGGGCATGACCTTCTTCCACAGCACGGGGCTGACCTCGTAGCCGTAGAGACGGTCGAGGATGCGGCGGGTCTCCTGCGCGTCGACCAGGTCGGTGTCGAGGTCGCGGGTGTTCTCTGCGGCCGCACGGATGGCGGGCTCGGTGATCTCGTGGAAGACCATGCGCCGGACCGGCACCTTGGGCTTCAGGGTCTCGAGCAGGTGCCAGGCGATGGCTTCGCCCTCGCGGTCGGGGTCGGTGGCGAGGTAGAGCTCGTCGGCGTCCTTGAGCAGGCTCTTCAGCTCGGAGACCTTGGACTTCTTGTCGGCGCTGACGACGTAGAGCGGTTCGAAGTCGTGGTCGACGTCGACACCGAGCCGTGCCCACGACTCGCCCTTGTACTTGGCGGGGACGTCCGCGGCGCCGCGCGGCAGGTCGCGGATGTGACCGACCGATGCCTCGACGACGTAGTCGCGGCCGAGGTAGGGGGCGATCTTCCTCGCCTTGGTCGGGGACTCGACGATCACGAGCCGACGCGTGCCCGACGAACCGCCCGCAGTGCTCTTCTCCCGTGCTGCCACCGTGCCGCCCGCACCTTCCCTCATTGCCGACATGTCGCCTTGTTCGAAGACATGTATACCGACCCGTTCCCCAGACGCGGCCACACACAGGGTCGCACATCCTCGGGGAACGGCTCTTCACAAGTGATGATCACCCGGTTCCACGTGCGGCCAGATCCGGCGTGCCGCGTCGGCGTCCGGAGGTGCACCGATGTTCTCGACGAGCCTCGTCAGACGCCTCCGACCGGAGATCCTCAACCCCGGCCCACCGGTGCCGTGCGTACCGATCAGGGTCGGTGCGATGCCGGCGCGCATGAGCGCCTGCGCCAGGGTCGCGTGGGTGTCGGGAGCCGTCGGGTCCAGACCGAGAACATACTGTGTTCCCTCGACCTCCATGCGACCGGACGCGAGGAACCACGCACGCTGGGCACGCGAGGACGGGACCCAGCCGGTCGGGACCACCTTGCCGTGGTCGCTGCTCCACTGGGCCGCGAGCGGGACGAGAGCGGGGTCCGCGGACGTGCCGACGGTGAACACCTCGCCGTCGGCGACGATCTCCGTTCCGACTCCCGTATCGGTCACGAGCTGCGCGATCGCACGGGCGCGCCACTCGGCGTCGACCTCGACGGTCAGCACCGCACCGTCGCCGGTGAGACGCGCGCGTCCGTGTGCCGCGAGCAGGCCGCTCAGGTCGGCCAGGGCCGGCGGCATCGTGTCGGCCCCGAAGAAGGACAGTTGACTCACGGGTCCTCCTCTCACGGCTCCGTGAGCGCGACGGGCGGCGAGGTCTCGCGACCGGTTCGCGCACACGTCCCGGAAAAAGCATCGTCCCCCATCACCTGAGGCGACGGGGGACGATCGGGCGAGGTGGTTGACCTTGCCCGGTTGCTCGCTCGAGCGGGTGGATCAGAGTGCGCGCACGCCGGTGGCCTGCGGACCCTTGGTGCCCTGACCGACCTCGAACTCGACTCGCTGGTTCTCCTCGAGGGTGCGGAAGCCGGAACCCTGGATCTCGGAGTAGTGAACGAACACGTCGGCGGAGCCGTCCTCAGGAGCGATGAAGCCGAAGCCCTTCTCCGCGTTGAACCACTTCACAGTGCCCTGTGCCATGCTTTTCCTTCTCTTTCTAACACCGGATTCGACGAACCGCCGGGTACGCGATCCGCCAGGTCCCGGTTCCGACCGCTGTACTTCTCGAGTCCCCCGTTGGAAGAGCTAAAGCACCGCGCTCGCAACCATCGATCCTGCGAGCGTGCACTTTTCCAAGTCTACGAACACAGAAGCTGCGACCGGGTGTCAGTCAACCACGTTCTGGGCACGCGCAACAGTAGGAATGGGCACAAACGTGCCAATTCCCTGATCTTGTTCACGCCTCGGTAGCATTACCCACGGGTAGCTGTTGCTCCCATGTTACGGGAGGCCACTGCGGCCTCACTCGTCCCGGAACCCCGGGTCGCCCGCATCCGGCACACTCCTATCCGACAGACGTTTTCGACAGACACCTCGTCCGACCCAGCGGAGTACTGCGTGACCGGCTCGCCCTTCCTGCACAGCGGCGACGCCCCCGCCCCCACCTACGGCCGCGAGCTGCTGGACCGCCTGTTGGCCGGCACCCCGACAGCCGAGTCACCGCTGACCCACGTCGCGGAGATCCCGGCCCGGCCCGCCCACCACAGCGACTGGCCGCAGTGGGCACACGAGGACGTCGTCCGGGCCTTCCGCGAACAGGGTGTCGAGCGTCCCTGGCACCACCAGGCGACTGCCGCCGACATCGCGGCCGGCGGGGAACACGTGGTGGTGTCCACCGGCACCGCGTCGGGCAAGTCGGTCGCCTACCAGCTGCCCGTCCTGAGCGCGCTGGCCGACGACCCGCAGGCCACCGCCCTGTACCTGTCGCCCACGAAGGCCCTCGGTGCCGACCAGTTGCGCGCGGTCACCGAACTGACCTCGGACATCGACGCACTGTCGAGCGTGTGCGCGTGCGCCTACGACGGAGACACCTCCACCGAGATCCGGCAGTGGACGCGCCGGCACTCGCGCTGGATCTTCACCAATCCCGACATGCTGCACCTGTCGCTGTTGCCCGCCCACGCGCGATGGGTCCGGTTGTGGCGGCGCCTGCGGTACGTCGTCGTCGACGAATGCCACTCCTACCGGGGTGTGTTCGGCTCGCACGTCGCACTGATCCTGCGTCGGCTCCGGCGCGTGGCCCGCCGGTACGGCGCCGATCCCGTCTTCGTCCTCGCCTCCGCGACGACCGCGGAACCGGGGGCAGCGGCGTCCCGGCTCGTCGGAGCACCCTGCCGCGAGGTCACCGAGGACGGTTCGCCCCACGGACCCCGCACGGTCGCGATGTGGGAGCCGCCCCTGCTGCGTGAACTCACGGGCGAGCACGGCGCCCCGGTGCGACGGGCCGCCGGCACCGAGGCCGCGCGTCTTCTCGCCGACCTCGTCGTCGAGGGAGCCCGCACGTTGGCGTTCGTCCGGTCGCGTCACGGCGCCGAACTCACGGCGATGGGCGCGCGCCGACTCCTCGCCGAGGCGGCCCCCGATCTCGTCGACCGGGTGGCGGCCTACCGCGCGGGTTATCTCGCCGAGGATCGGCGGGATCTCGAGGCCGCTCTCTCCGACGGTCGTCTGCTCGGCGTCGCCAGCACCAACGCCCTCGAACTCGGGGTGGACATCGCCGGCCTGGACGCGGTGATCGTCGCCGGATTCCCGGGCACGGTCGCGTCCTTCCGTCAGCAGGGCGGCCGCGCCGGTCGCCGCGGGCAGGGTTCGCTCGTCGTGCTGGTCGCGCGGGACGATCCGCTCGACACCTATCTCGTGCACCATCCGCAGGCACTGCTCGACCGGCCGGTCGAGGCGACCGTCACCGATCCGAACAATCCGTACGTTCTCGGACCCCAGCTCCTCTGCGCTGCATCGGAACTGCCGCTCAGCGACGCCGAAGTCGAGGAGTTCGGCGCGATCGACGTCCTCACGGACCTCGCGGAGCAGGGACTGATCCGGCGCCGCCCGCACGGCTGGTTCGTCACCCCGGGAACGCAACCGCACGGAGACGTCGAGATCCGCGGCGGGATCGGCCATCAGGTCTCGATCGTCGAGGGCGACACCGGCCGCATGCTCGGCACCGTCGACGCGGCCCGCGCGCCCGCGACCGTTCATCCCGGAGCGGTGCACCTGCACCAGGGCGAGTCCTTCGTCGTCGACGAGTTGTATCTCGAGGACGGCATCGCCCTCGTCCACGCCGAGGACCCGGAATGGTCGACGAGCGCACGCGAGATCACCGACATCTGCTGCATCTCCGTCGACGAACACCGCGACTTCGGGCCCGTGACGGTCGCGTCCGTGGGGGTCGAGGTGACGCACCGCGTGGTCGGTTATCTGCGCCGCCTGCCGTCCGGAGAGGTGCTCGACCAGATCCCCCTCGAGATGCCGGAGCACACGCTCGACACCCGCGCGGTGATGTACACGATCGACCCCGGCCTGCTCGACCCGATCGGGGTGACCCCCGATCGGGTGCCCGGTGCGCTCCACGCCGCCGAGCACGCCGCGATCGGTCTGCTCCCCCTGCTCGCGACGTGCGATCGCGGCGACATCGGCGGTGTCTCCACCGATCTTCATCCCGACACCGGGCTGCCCACCGTCTTCGTCTACGACGGACAGCCCGGCGGTGCGGGATTCGCCGAACGCGGATACCACCGGATCACCAAGTGGCTCACCGCGACCCGCGATGCTGTCGCGGCCTGCGAGTGCGCCGCCGGATGTCCGTCGTGCGTGTACTCCCCCAAGTGCGGGAACGGCAACGATCCGCTCGACAAGGCCGGCGCGGTCGCCGTCCTCGATGCCGTCCTCGCTGCGATCGAGGGATGACGCCGGCTCAGGCCACCGGTGCGCCGCCGATGTCGGCCCGTTCGGTGGCCAGCAGCGCGGCACGTGCCTCGCGTCGGCGCGCCTGCTCGGCCGGATCCGGGACGGGCACGGCCGCCAGCAACCGCTTGGTGTACGGATCGGACGGCGATCGCAGGATGCGATCGGTGCGGTCGAACTCGACGAGCTTCCCGGCACGCATCACGGCGATGCGACGGGCGAGCACCTCGACGACGGCCAGGTCGTGGCTGATGAACAGGCATGCGAAACCGTACTCGCGCTGCAGTTCCCGGAACAGCTCGAGCACCTTGGCCTGCACGGACACATCCAGAGCGGAGGTGGGTTCGTCCGCGATCAGCAGGGTCGGTTCGAGAGCGAGCGCCCGGGCGATGCCCACACGCTGACGCTGTCCGCCGGAGAGCTGGTGCGGATAGCGGTTGCGCATGTCGCGGGGCAGATGCACCTGGTCGAGGAGTTCTTCGACCTTCCTGTCCCGCTGCGTACGGTCCATCTCGGTGTGCAGCAGCATCGGCTCGGCGATGGACTGCCCGATCGGCCACCGCGGATTGAGCGACGAACCCGGATCCTGGAAGACGATGCCGATCCGGCGGCGCACCGGACGCAGATCGCGCGCCGACATCTTCGTGATGTCGACACCGCCGACGGACAACGAACCCGAGTGCAGCCCGACCAGGCCGACCGCGGCCTTGCCGATGGTCGACTTACCCGAACCCGACTCACCGACGAGCCCGACGACCTCACCCGGCTCGATGTCGAGACTCACCCCGTCCACGGCACGGAAACCGCTGTTGCGACGGGCACCCGGGTACTCGATCACCGCGTCGACCAACCGGAGCGCGTACTGCACATCGGGAGTGTCGTCGGCACCCACCTCACCGGCGCGCGAGCCGAGATGGGGCACCGAGGCGAGCAGTTCGCGGGTGTAGGCGTGCTCCGGCGTGCCGAAGATCCGATCCGACGTCCCCTGCTCGACGATCGCACCGTTGCGCATGACGATGATGCGGTCGGCCATGTCGGCGACGACCCCCATGTCGTGCGTGATGAGCACGATCGCCGCGTCCACCCGCTCGCGCAGGTCGCGCATGAGCTGCAGGATCTCCGCCTGCACCGTCACGTCGAGAGCGGTGGTCGGCTCGTCGGCGATGAGCACCGACGGCTCCGATGCCAGGGCCTGCGCGATCATCGCGCGCTGACGCTGACCGCCGGAGAGCTGGTGCGGGTAGTAACCGACGCGCTTCTCGGGTTCGGGCATGTCGACGAGACGCAGCAGCTCGATCACGCGCTTCTTCGCCTCGGCCTTCGTCACGTCGGCGTGCGCGCGGATGGCCTCGGTGATCTGCCACCCGATCGTGTAGACGGGATTGAGAGCCGTCATCGGCTCCTGGAAGATCACGGCGATGTCCTTGCCGCGCACCGAGTTCAGCTCACGTTCCGTCAGCCCGACCAGTTGGCGTCCACCGAGGGTGATGCTGCCGTCGACCCTGCTGTTGTCGGCGAGCAGACCCGGTACCGCCATCGCGGTCGTGGACTTGCCCGAACCGGATTCGCCGACGATCGCCACGATCTCTCCGCGCGCCACCTCGAACGAGACATCGCGCACGGCGGTCCGCCAGGTCCGGTCCACCTCGAAGTCGATGGTCAGACCGGAGACCTGCAGGATCGGGGCGCCTGGGGTGGTCTTCTCACGCATATCGAGACTCATTGCGTCAGCTCCGTTTCGGGTCGAGCGCATCGCGCAGCGCATCACCCATGAGGATGAAGGCCAGCACCGTGACGGACAGGAAGCCTGCCGGGAACAACACCAGATGCGGCGAGGTGGAGAGATAGTTCTGGCCCAGGTTGATCTGCAGACCCCAGGACATGGCCGGCATCTGCAGGCCGATACCGAGGTACGACAGCGCTGCCTCGGCCGCGATGAACGTACCGACGGCGACGGTGGCGTACACCAGCACCGGGGTCAGGGCGTTCGGGAGGATGTGCCGGACGAGGATGCGGAAGGTCGACGCGCCGAGCACCTGCGCGGCCTGGACGTACTCGCTGCCCTTGACGGCGATGACCGACGACCGGACCAGGCGCATCGCTGTCATCCAGCCGAAGGCGATCAACGCCATCGCGACCGTCAGAGCCGTCCTCTCACTGGTCACGGTCAGCAGCACGAGCGCGCCGAGCAGGAGCGGGATACCGAAGAAGACATCGGTGAACCGTGCCAGCACGCTGTCGAGGATTCCTCCGAAATATCCTGCGAGCGAACCGATCAGTACGCCGATGACCAGCACACCGATGACGGCCAGCAGACCGATGGACAGCGACACGCGGGCGCCGTAGACGACGTTGGCGTAGTAGTCGCAGCCCTGCAGGTCCGTTCCGAACCAGTGCTGCGCGCTGGGTGGGAGGCGGGTGTCCGACAGGTCGCAGGCCCGCGGATCGATCCCGCGGGCGAACACCTGCGGCACCACCGCCATCGCGACGAGGACGACGGTGATGACGGCTCCGAACCAGAAGAACGCGCTGCGGCGCAGCTTCTTCCACGCGTTGCCCCACAGACTGGCCTGGCCGACGAGCTCGACAGCCTCACCGGTCATGACATTTCCCGGCTCGCCTTCCTGCACGGCGTGCTGGCGGGCGGCCTCGGCGTTATTGGAATCCATCACCACTACTCGTATCTGATCCGTGGGTCGAGGAAGGCGTACAGCACGTCCACGACGAGATTGAAGAAGATGTAGAAGAAGACCATCAGCGTGACGATGCCGACGACCACAGCACCTTCCTGGTTCTGCACAGCGTCGAAGATGGCGCGGCCGAGTCCGGGGATGTTGAACACCGACTCGGTGATGATCGCACCGCCGAGCAACGCACCGATGTCGGCACCGATGAACGTCACGACCGGGATGAGACTGTTGCGCAACGCATGACGGGTGACGATGCGGCTGTAACCGACGCCCTTGGAACGGGCGGTGCGGATGTAGTCGGCCGCCATCGACTCCGAGACCGCGGTGCGCGTCAGTCGCGCCACGTAGGCCATCGACAGGGATGCGAGCACCAGCCCGGGCAGCAGGTAGCTGTACCAGCCTTCGTTGATACCGGCGATCGGGAACAGACCCAGCTTGTATCCCAGGACGTACTGCGAGACGAAACCGAGGACGAACACCGGGATCGAAACGAGCAGCGTCGACGAGACGAGCACGAGGTTGTCGAAGAAGGAATTGCGGCGCAACGCTGCGAGCACACCGGCCGTGACGCCGATGAGGATCTCGAAGATCACTGCCACGGCGGTCAACTGGATGGTGACCGGCAGCCGTTGCGAGATGGTGTCCAGCACCGGCCTACCGGAGAAGTCGGATCCGAAGTCGCCCTGGAACAGTCCGCCGACGTACTTGATGTACTGGACGAAGAACGGATCGTCGAGGTTGTACTGGGCGCGGAGCTGCGCCACGACCGCGGGAGCGAGCGGGCGATCGCCCGCCAGCGCGCGAATGGGATCGCCCGGAAGGGCGTAGACCATCGCGAAGATGAGGAACGAGGCGCCGATCAGGACCGGAACGGTCAGCAGCAATCGGCGCGTGATGAAGCGACCCACTGGGTTCTCCTATACGGAACAGAACGTCCTACGCGGGTGGTGGGGTGCCCCGACTACGCGGGACACCCCACCACTCGTCACTCAGCCGACCGTGACCTCTTCGGTCACGATGTCACCGAACGCGTCGATCTTCACGTTGTCGACCCGGTCGCTCGTCACGGCCTGGTTCAGTCCGTAGAAGAGCGGCGTGGCGGGCATGTCGCGGAACAGGATATCCTCGGCACGCTGGTATTCCACCGTGGCCTCGTCGAGGGTGTCGGCGTTGTTACCGGCCGACAGCGCCCCGTCGAACTCGGGGTTGCTGTAGAAGGACATGTTCGAACCGGCCGGCGGCGTCGCAGCCGTGCTGTAGACGGGCGCCAGGAAGTTGTACAGCGACGGGTAGTCCATGATCCAGCCCATCCGGAACGGACCGGTCATGCCCTTGTCGTCCTGCAGCGGCAGGTACTGCGCGAACTGCAGGTCGCCGCGAAGCGCGTACTCGACACCGAGGTTGCTGCGGAACTGGTTGCCGATCGCGGTCATCCACTGGTCGTGCCCGGCTCCGGCGTTGAACCACAGATCGACCGGCCGGCTGCGATCGAAACCGGCCTCGTCGAGAAGCTTGTTGGCCTGCTCGACGTTCAGCTCGCACTTGGCCCCGCAGGCGTCCTCGCGGTAGCCCTCGACGACGGGCGACCCGAAGGAGGCGGCCGGCGTGCGGGTGTCGGTGAAGATGGCCGTGGTGATGGCCTGACGATCGATCGCCATCGAGAATGCTTCGCGGACACGGGGATCGGCGAAGCGCTCGTCGTAGGTCGGGAACGAGAGCGCGGTGATGTCGGGACGGGCACGCTCGACGTAGCGATCACCGAACTGGTCGCGGGCGGTGGCCCAGGCGTCCGGCGGCAGATCCAGCAGCACGTCGAGTCCGCCGGCCTGGACGTCGGTGAAGGCGGTGGTCAGTTCGGTGTAGACCTTGAACTGCACGCCCTCTGCCTGCGCCGGGTTGTCGCCGGCGTAGTCCTCGTACTTGGTCACGGTGAAGCCCTGGCCGTCGACGAAGTCCTCGTCGGCCTTGAACGGGCCGTTGCCGATCGGACGGCGACCGAATGCGTCGGGATCGTCGAAGAATGCCTCGGGCAGGGGGTAGAACGCGGTGTACCCGAGGGTGACCGGGAAGATCGCGAACGGTTCCTTCAGCTCGACGGAGATCGTCGTGTCGTTCACGGCCTCGAGGCCCGACATGGCAGTCGCGGCGGGCTCGGCACCGTCGGCGGCCTGCAGCTCGTCGTATCCCTTGACGTTCTCGAAGAAGTAGGAGGCACCGAACGCATTGGTGCTCAGCGCGGTGTAGTTCCACGCGTCGACATACGACTTCGCGGTGACGGGAGTTCCGTCGTGGAACGTCCAGCCCTCGTTCAGTTCGATGGTCCAGGTCATCTGGTCCTCGGACTCGACCGATTTCGCGACGCCGGTGTACTCCACCTCGCTGGTCTCGTCGTTGTAGCGCACCAACGGCGTGAACAGCGACTTGAGGACCTGATTGCCCTCGCTCTCGGTGGTGTTGCCCGGAACCAGCGGGTTCTCGGGCTGCATGATGTGCAGGCTGTAGACGCCCTCGGCACCGGAAGCGCTGCCGCCCCCACATGCCGCGAGCAGGCCGGCAGCCACGAAGCCTGCCGACACGGCCGCGATTACGCGCTTGACCCTCAAGATCGATCCTCCCTCAGTTCCTACCGGACGGGGTCGCCGTCCGCGCAGGCCGCGATGGTCCGCGGTGTCGGTGTGGGCCACAGTGCGAATCGATGCACAGCCCGGAATGTCGGACGACTCCAGCCAGACCTGGAGAGTCCGTCACGCGGCGTCCCCGATCGGGGACCGGAAAAAGAACGAACGGAATACCTTCGTAATCGAGCAGGACCACACGTCGCCTGCCGGATACGTCGATGTGAAAGGGTTCCGACGACGGAACCGACCCTCATACGCGCACTACATCCGCTCCCGCACCCCTTACCGCCGCCCGACCGGGAACCGGAATTGCTTCGTCCACCACCACTGTGTCCACAGTCGTCTATGACGACCGTCACACATAATAAGCACAGGTAAGCGACGAGCGCGAATCCCCTGGATACGGCCGTGAGCGACCCCTCGGCGGCCTCATCAGGCAGGACCGGCTCGCGCGACGGCCGTCGCCTCCTTCCCACCGAAGAGGGCCGACACCGCAGTGGAGACCTCGACGACCGCATCCCACTCGTCGATCTCGCAGCGCCGCAAACGTACTCGCATCCGCATGGTGATCGGCTCACTCGCCTCGCATGCCCGCACGATCCCGCGGTCCAGCGCCGAGGCGACCGCCACCGCCGCCAGGTCGGCCGCCGCCTGCGCACGATGACGTGCGGCGACGACCGACCCGACGTGCAGCAGCGCGGCCGTGATCGCGATGAGACCGGCCATCACGGCGCAACCGATCACGCTCGCGCTCCCGTCGTCGCCGAGCAGGTGCGG
>Ga0182742_1003272_pt1 | contig 16190 bp, 16 predicted proteins | sample eDN5th37CBELigMG_FD_128880 | JGI IMG/M metagenome (GOLD analysis project Ga0182742, IMG submission 128880) | Enriched Miracle-Growth compost microbial communities from Emeryville, California, USA - eDNA 5th pass 37_C BE-Lig MG (version 2)... ...
CCGTTCCCGATTTGTACACTTTGGAGTCGGTTGTTCCGAAATGCCCACCCCCCAATACTCGTCACACTGTCCGGGATCGTCACACTCTCGAGTTGGTTGTTTTCAAATGCCCCATTCCCGATGATCGTCATACCGTTCCCGATTTGTACACTTTGGAGTCGGTTGTTTCGAAACGCCCACCCCCCAATACTCGTCACACTGTCCGGGATCGTCACACTCTCGAGTTGATTGGATGCAAATGCGGAAGTCTCGATGTTCGTCACACCGTTCCCGATTTGTACACTTTGGAGTCGGTTGTTCCGAAATGCCCCCTCCCCAAGGCTGGTCACACTGTCCGGGATCGTCACACTCTCGAGTTGGTTGTCATCAAATGCCCCATCCCCGATGTTCGTCACACTGTCCGGGATCGTCACACTCTCGAGTTGATTGGATTTAAATGCGTAATGTCCGACGTTCGTCACACTGTCCGGAATCGTCACACTCTCGAGTTGATTGGATGCAAATGCGGAAGTCTCGATGTTCGTCACACCGTTCCCGATTTGTACACTTTTGAGTCGGTTGTTTTGAAATGCCCACCTCCCAATACTCGTCACACTGTCCGGAATCGTCACACTCTCGAGTTGATTGGATGCAAATGCGGATTCCCCGACGGTCGTCACACTGTCCGGAATCGTCACACTTGTCAGATCTTTATTACGAAAAGCTGTATTTCCTATTCGTATAACGCCCTTACCGCCTAACGTATCCGGAATCGTTATATCTTTCGCCGTGCCCACATATTTCGTAATCTCTACACCACCGGCAATCTCCTGATATTCATAATCACTTTCACTTGCTGTTGCCTCTTTAGTGTCTGTACCCAACCATGCGAAAAGTATAGTCAGCATGAGTAAACCAATCCTGGTCACGTTGTAACGCTTCGGTATGTTCATTTGCCTTATCTTTAAAACATTCATCTCCTCATCATCCTCCTGCCCTCACTTCATAGCTTTATCCAACTCATTATACTAACTTCCAAATCCCTTTGTGATCAACCCTGCCTGGCACAAAAGATCAAAAAGGTTGAGCAGGGAGATGGAGATGATTTATACAAAAAAAGAGGAACGGGTCAGAACAACTGTAGTGTTCTGGCTCGTTCCAGCGCTTGCAATCGATTTTTCGTCTGTAATTTCCCATAGATATTGTTAATGTGTGTTTTTATGGTTGCCAGGGAAACATTCAGTTTCAGTGCTATTTCTTTATTGGACATCCCTGTTCCCATCAAACGAAGCACACATTGTTCTTTGGCTGTTAAAGCAACCGCCGTTTTTTCTGCGGGAATACTGGCTTCCTTTTCAAGTGGCGGGAACAGTCTGAGCAATCGTTTCACGTAGGATAAAGGCACCTTATGACTGGGGCGACGATGTTGATTTTGACGCAGTCGGATATATCGATCCAATATTTGCCCAAAGGCAGCCCCTTCGTCAACAAAGGTTCGGATGTATCCTTCAGGCCACGCCAAGGCAAGCGCTTCTTCCAATACATCCATACATTCTGTAATCCTTCCTTGAAGAAATAAAATTCTGCTCTTACGAACGAGAAGGCGAATCCGATCGCTTTGCCGCCTTGTTTCTCCAGCAACAAAAAGAAGACGCTCCGTTAAAGATGCAGCTTCCTCGATTTTTCCCTGCTCTGCCAGTATGGCAGCCAGCAGATCATATTCCTTGATCATGGATACCGGAATCTCATCCTGAAATCGCAAGCCGCTCTTTCTCAGCCATTGTCTCACCGGTTTCTCTTCCCCACGCATCCAGCCTTGCATGGCTCGGAACAAGGCCATTTTCCCGGACAAATTGGGATTCGCCTTCACAGACGCTAGTTTGGCTAACTCTTGTAATCTGTCGTCTGCCATCTCCTCGTCTCCCTGCACGGCGGCAATGCGAGCCAGCCATAGCGCCGCGATGGTCGCCAGGCTTATATTATGATGCGATCTTCCAATATCATAGGCTTGGCGCAATACCTTTTCCGCTTCGACCAAGCGATTTCGTTCGTACTGCATTTTTCCAAAGTCGATATACAGATGAGCAACAAAATACACGTTTCGGGTTCCGGACCAAATCGACAGCAAGGGCGTTACCACCTGTTCCGCCAGTCGAAGGCCGTCATCCGACACATAGATGTCCCACAGCGGATGATAGCCATCCCGGTCGCTTCCGAATCCAATGAAGAGATTGCCTTCCGGTTGTTTCTCGACATATTCCTTTGAAAATTGAACGGCATATTCAAAGTCCCGATCCAGAAACGTGCGAAATGCGGCCAGAAAGGCCAGTCCGGCATGCAATGTTTCGGCTTCAGAAGGATGAAGGGAAGCTGTGTCCTCTTCCAGCCTGCGAACCGCTCGCCAATACCCGTCTGTGGCCGCTTCGACATGCCCGGACATGTACTGGGAAGCGAGCTTTGTCAAAAGCATCATCGGCCTGGCAAATAACAGCGAATCGGGAATAGCGCTGAGCCACGTGCAGAGCGTCGTCCATTCATTGGCCATCAGCTCCGGTGTAATCGCCTCTATTAATGACAGCGCATGTTCGTAACTGGCAGCCGCCAGGTAATGATTCACCGCTTCACGAGGATACCCGTTCGCTTCTAGCCATTCTCCCGCTGCCATGTGAAGTGTTGGCCATCGCCGCGGCTCCCGCCTTTTCAGTTGCGCCTTCAAAAACTGCTGAAACAAATGGTGGTACCTGTACCACTCCCGCCGCTCGTCCAGAGCCACAAGAAACAAGCTTTCCCTGTCTAACTGTTGCAGATAGGCATCACTTTCGGCTATGTGAGTTACTGCCTCACAAAGTTCGCCCGTCATCCGATCTAAAATCGACGTTTGCAGCAAAAATTGCTGCATCGTTTCGGACTGATGGGATAACACTTCATCGAAAAAATAATCCGATATGTCACGTTCCGTTCCCGCCATCTTCCGGACCAGCGATGCGGGATCAGCATGTTCATGCAACGATAAGATCGCCAATCGCATCGCCGCTACCCATCCCTCCGTCTTTTTTTGTACGACAGCCACGTCTTCGATGGCCATGTCCATACCGCCGCACTTCGCAAAAAATTCAGTCGTTTCATCCGAAGAGAAGCGGAGATCTCTCGCATCCAGCCAGTTCAACCCATTTCCCGCCCGTATTCTCGAGAGGGGCAACGATGGGAAGTTTCGGCTTGCGAGATAGAGATGAACATGTGACGGCAAGCGTTCCAGCAGATAAGTGACTCCCTTGAATATGGACGCTTCCTCGATGTGATGAAAGTCATCCCATACGAGCACCGTCGTTTGCGGTATACGATGAAGCCCGTTGACGAGCGTGGCAATCAGTGAGAACCCCGATGGATCTTCCACGGCATGACGAAGCACAGCCTGTTCGTCAAAAGACGGATAGGCCTGTTTAAGCGCCGCAATGGTATGTGCCCAGAAACGCATGCGATCATTATCCGCTTGATCAAGAGAGACCCAGGCGACGGGCTTTTCCAGCGTCGTCACCCACTCGCCCAGCAGGGTGGTTTTGCCATACCCGGCAGGCGCTGTGATCAAGGTAAGTGCACGATCCAGCCCTTCATGCAAACGATGGGTGAGTCTGGAACGAACAACAAGCGGGCTTCGTGATCGGGGAATATGAAGTTTCGTGGCTATGATCACGGTTTGCTCCCTCCTTCCCTATCATCTTACCAAATATCTACTTAGGGGCTGCTTGCCGATCGCTCGACAAATCACCTTGCCGTTTGCACGACGTTGTTTGGCCACGGCCAGGTACTCCTTTCGCGCTTGATCCCGATAAGTCCGTGGTTTGCGGGCACGACCAATCTGTGGAGCATGTAACGTATCGATGATCTCCTCCAGTTTCTCACGCGCCTCGTTCAGCAAGTTCAAATCGGTTGGTACGCCACATCCGCCGGGGCACATGTGGCATCCAGCAACAAGACACCCTGGTTCGGATCTTCCTCGGATGTTGAGTGACGCTTGGTCGTACGTTTACCTTTGGATTTTCTACCGGATTTCGGTTCATCGTCACGGTCGGAATCTGGTGTCGATTTGGCGGCCTCGACCGCGATGATCTCGTTGATTTCGCGGAGAACTTGCTCGCCTAAACGTTTGCGAAAATGCGTCATGAGCGACGGGTGGAACGGTGGATGATCCTGATAGCCTTCCAGCCCGATGAAGTATTGCAGATACGGGTTTTCGACAATCTGCTGGACCGTTTCCCGGTCCGACAGTTGCAAACGTTCCTGAATGATGAGTGCCCCGAGGGCGACACGGATGGAAACGGCCTTTTGTCCACGAAACGATTTGCGGAAGGACTTGGCATACTTTTTCTCTGCATGTGCCCACGGTACCAACCGAGCCAACTTGACCCAGCGATTTTCTTTACTCAACTTGCCGCCAAACGGCAAGAAAAAATCATCGGGGAGAAGCAGTTGATTTTCACGATGAGAGAGAAATTCGTACATTCAGATCCGCTCCATGTGCAAGAAATTTGAAGGGAAATCGTCGATTTCCTTGCACATGATTTCGATGAAAACGAGGCAAAACCTTTGTCGTTTCTCAATTTTTTATTCGTTCAGCAAGCCCTAACTATGGATCGTTCTACTCGGCTATCGTCATCTTACAGCTATTTTCACAAAAAACGGCCAGCCAGATTTTTTCTGGCTGACCACCTAATACGAAAGTTTTTACAGTCCAGTCTCTAATAACGAAGACGGATCGTATAGAATAAACGGTTGTTTAAAGTGTGGTGTTCGTCAAAACTGGAACAAGAGTCCAATTATTATCATTAGACGATGTTTTAATATTCGCAATTCCTTGTTCAACTAGTAACCTAATTACCTTCTTACTTATTAACATATCTCGAATGACTGTGTCGTCATTAATGGGATAATATTCATACGTTACATTAAAATCCTGCATGAAATGAATGGCTTTCTTATCATAGACATAAGGTAGCTGCAAATGCTCTACAACACCGCATTCAGGGCATTTTCGCATCTTTATCTGAGGGTCATCACTTAATGGAGCAGTTGATGTTTGGGGTGGTAAGATATTGGTTGGGATAACTTGAAAGGCATTTTGCCCTGGTTTTGATCCTTTATGCCTTACCTCTCGTAATTCATAACCTGATAGGTTCCACTCCCTAAATTTTTCTGCAAGATCCTGAGAAATAACCATATAGTCGTTGACAAAAACTAATGGGGATTTTTTAAGGACGAATGTATTGAACATTAATTCATCTTTTATGATTCGTTCATATCTTGAGCATTTTGGACAAAATGGCTTTAGTTCATATTTTGTTTTGTTAGATACATATAATTCCGGCCTATTACCGATGGAAGTGATTCTATACAATTCAGCATTTTCCATCTCATCATCCGTATATTCATATATATATCGGAAATCCCGGAAGGTAGATGACATTTTTTTACTTCCTAAAAAATCTTCGTATATAGAGTTAAGCTTCTCTAATATCGATTCAATTAAATATTTATCGTAAACGACTTCAAACTTATACCGAACATAAACATCATCATTTTTTATATCAGGTTCCGGTACAACAAAATCTTTGATCAAAGAATTTAGAATTTGATCAATTTTAAATTTGGTTTTCAGATCATACACACGAAACGTAAAATGCACCTTTATTTTCATTACTTCACCTCCAGTTCTATATATTATTATAACTCCACACCAATAAGGTGTGGAGCGTTTAAATTACCGGATACTATGTTGTTTTTCTCTGGCAAATTTATACAAGAATTCGTAAACTTCATCATCGTATTCTTGCCATAAATCTCTATACACGTCTATGTGCGCTTGAATTATTTCAGAACGGCTGTAATCCCGATAGTTTGCACCATATGGGATTTCCTTTCTTAATGCTTGAGTAATTATATTGTGATAATCTTTTGGAATTGCAATTGCAAACAAATCATTCTCCGTTGTACCTAGACGATCTGCAAACCTTTTCTCAAAAATATGATGGCGATGCCACCCAGATGGAACACTATCTTTCTTTAAGTCACGAAAGCTTTTCACTCCAATTTGTAGTGATTGTTTTAATGTCTTACTGGCTTTTATCATTCTCTCTACGCCAGAAATTGCTGGAACGCCGGGGAAAACTACTGATGCACCATCAAACACTACTTTAAAGCCATTCCAAACAGAAGGTTCAGCCCTAAAGTCAGCTAAAGACATCATGAAATTACCAACATCAAATGCAGTTTCTACCCATAGAGGTTTAATTACACCATCTTCTGTGTCCGCAGACAAAGCAGATTTGTTTGACTTAATTAATTCCTGAATATCGAATCCATCAGGACCTATTTTTCTAATTTCTAGTTCCTTAAGCTTATAACCCTTTCCTAACGAATCGAAAGTAGATTCATCTATCTCGGTTCCTTCAGTCACATAAAAAGTTGTCTCAATTTTTTTCCCGTCAAGTGAAACTAGAATAACCTCTGCAACACGATCAATATTAAATTGTTGTGCCTCTTTTTTGGAAGTTGCGGCTAATGCATGACTGTTTAAAGGAGAAGTAATTAGCAAAGCTACAGCGACCAAAAAAGTAAGTAAACGACTAAACAGTGAAAACTTCATCGCAATCCTCCTATACATTTTTTACAATTAATTAACTAAAATGGATTTTATAACAATTTTTCCTATAAATCTACAAAAAAATTCTACACTGTTCGACGAAAAAATGGTATTAAGGAGAAAAAATCCCCTCCCCGAATCTCTCCGAAGGAGGGCTGTAATAGTTTAACTTTTTCGTTTTCTTCGGAGGTAAGGCCCTGACGAGTCATGCCCATGTGCGTTACCACCGACTTAGGAGCGTAATCTTATGGAAAAATCCTTTTAATCCCGTCTATTGGCAAGAAATTGGCTACGCTTTAAACGCTATGGATGTACCCCTACTCGCTCAAACAACCAACAGCTTACTTGTTATTACCCTGGTGTAGTTACCTTTATCTACCTGTTCGTGCCTACAACAGCGTGAGGGAGCTTTTTCATGACCACGAGCAACGCTGCCCTGAGTAGGTTTGAGTCATTCAATAGCACTGACGGGATACCAGTCCGATTAACTGAAACTGCAAGAATTTCTAACAAAAAAAAGAGTGCCCAATCTGGACACTCACCCATCAACAATCCTTTCCCCACGCATGTACAATTTCTTCGCGTGGAAGAACGTCACGTGTGTAGACAAGGAGCTCTCCCCAAACAGTTCATTCAAATAACTAGCCACCGCCTGCGCCGCAAACCGGTTAGTAATTAACCGCTGTGGCTCGGCCGCGATCATCTGCGAGCAAGCCATCTCAGAGGGAGCGATCTCGTCCTCATCCTCTAAAATGTCCGGGAAGCGGCAGGCCACCGGTTCCAGAACAGTTTTTCCGTTTAATCTGAGCCCGGCCACCACTTGTCCCGTCCATCCTGTATTGGCGTGGCGCTGCCGCTCCTCCTCCGTCCACTCTTCACGCGACCGTCCGTCTTGTGGAACCCAGGCAGACTCGACTCCCACATCGATGTAGAGCAGCTTCTCTTGACTGAGAAAGTAACTGTGCATGACCTGGCGCGTGTAATTGTTATCCACCGCGCCGATCAAAATCGGAAGAAAAAACGTGTCCCACCTGTAACATCCGCGATAATCTGTGAACTGAAACAGCCGGTCTAACGTTCTTTCATCCTCAATGTACCGTTCATCGAACGCTGCGATCGGCACTTGATAATGGCTGCGATACCGGTTAGCCAGTACCGCAGCCTTCTTCTGTCCGACATCCTTTGGGATAAAGAGTTGATTGGCCAAATTCTTTTGTTCTACCGTATCAGGATCGGCCACCAGATAAAACCCCTGTATCTTAAATATGTTCATCATTTGGGCGCATTGCTGCAGAATATACCCTCCATTGGCCCCGGCGCCGATCTGTACGATGTAGTAAAAAATCTTCTCCCGTTCGTCAAACCGTATCATCGTCTTCTGCTCCTTTCACGGAAACCTGGGGAAAGTCCAGGTTCGTCGCAGACTCAAACGGCAGCTCGAAGACGGTATGGGGATCGATCATCAGATACTCCCCATCCAAACACGTTCTCACCAGAAATTGCGGGAAGAAATCCAACACCCTTCCCACAACCGCGTAGAGGATCGGAGCCTGCTCGGAGCGATCATCTTGGGCAGAAAAGTAGGCGTCCATCGTGTTGTGCGAGTGAATTTCCATTACTTTGACGTGGTTCTCATCAAAGATTTGTTCAATCGGTTCGCACATGTGCTTGCTTACGATCTGCGCAGGAATCACCAGCTGATACCCTTCTTCTCCCCAATAAATCTCGCCATGAACCTCAGCGCCATGTGTCCGGGCGAAGTGACGGGCGACAACCCAAAACTGCGTTAAAATCCCCCAGGGAATCTTGGGGAATTTAAGACGCACGCCTTCCACCAACGTCGGAACACTGGGAACCTTCCGTGCCTTTTTGCAGATCGTTAGCGCTTCTGTTTCGCGGATATGGTACATATGACCATCAGCTCCGGGAACATACATGTTGGACCGGCGATTTGCCACAGCATCCTCCAACTTCAGATAAACACCATGTCGGCGATCCAAGATAATGCCGCTTCCTTTCTTTCGTGCGGTTAGAACAGGGATAATCATATTCTTTTCCTTAATGAATGTCATCGTTGTTAACTCTTCAGTTAGTTCGCCAAAGTCATTCTCCATCCGTTTCCTCACGTCTTCGCCAGTAATGTTCCTCAACTTCTCTTCGGTGTTGTCTCCTTTAGTTTGTTCATCAGTTGGAGGACTGTCTGGAAGACCATTCGTGATTTCTTCCGGTGTAAAGTAATCGGTCAGAGGAATGTTCTCCCCGCCATACCGGATGATCGTCTCGATGTTCAGTTCCCATTTTTCCGGTTCACTTTTTGTGACAGATTCAGACGTTGTCTTTTGGGCCTTGGAAGCCACTCGTGATTTATTGGTTGCCGTTGTCCTTTTGCCTTTTCCTGTGTCCTGGATGGCCTCCGGTTCCCCTTCTCCCAAAAAGCTGAACAAGGTTTCTTGATACAGTTTGTCAGTCATGTTTTCATTCCTCCTCGTGTAATCTTTCAAAAAAATAAAGACTGCAGCTTTCGCTAAAGTCTTTGATCTACAATCCTTGGCAGTATTGTCCAAACGTTTGCTGCTTGGATGCTAACCATTCTTCTGGAAAATTCTGACCCTGCATGCGTTTGTATAGCTCCCGCAAATCACTGAACCCGGATTCGTTCCGTTTCGTATCGTAATAGCAGGTAGAACTGGGAGCCGCAAAAAAGACCTGGTGCAAAGTAGCAAGTTGAGCCAAGTCTTTGATAACCGGCAACGTATTTCCCCCCATACAAACCACACCATTCGATACATTCGCGTAAGGAAACTTGTATAGTTCAGTGTCCTCGCGAATCCTCCCCTTGTCCTTTACGGCCAAGATGTGCATCTGTTGAATGCGACCATCCCGGATTCGGTATCCAAACAACATTCGCGGGAATCCTACTTGTTCAAAAGCGGTGTTATAATAGGCAATATCCCATTTTCCTTTCGGCACCTCGATAAACACCAACTGGATCTTCTGCACACGATCCACCCAGATATGTTTAACGCAGTTGACGGGCAAGGTAGGAGTCGCAATACATCTCGCCGGGTTTTTTATCCGTTTCTTTCCGATGATTTTCCTGAGTCGTTTCCGTTTTTGAACCCCAAGAATTCTCAGTGGCTTTAGATTCTCCGATTCAGAATTTCGGATGGACTCGACAAAATCATCAAAACTCATTACATATTCGTCAATCTGAACACCTTCTGATGAGGTTACGCAGACAGTGCAGTATGGTGTATGCTGCGTAAAGTCATCACTGAACTTCACGGTATAATGCAGCATGCTTCGCACCTCTGCTTCCTTTTAGATATTGGGCATACACCAACAATTGATCGATTGACTTCCTGATCTGGATGAGTTCTTGGACGAACTGATTGAAAAAGAACGGACTTTCGTGGATCTCTATAAGGAAACCTACTTTTGTCAGTTCAATCATCATCTCAGCCCCGGTCCAGTCGCAGATAACCCTCTTGTTCCAGGTAAGCTGTCGTTCAACCCATTCCTTTGTAAACATTCCAAGAAGTTCTTCGACGTCTGGACAAAGGATAACGAACTTCCTGATGTCATATGCCCCTTCTTCATCTTGTTCCTCCGCGCAGGCACCAAACAGCCGCTCCATTGCCATAAAAAAGATATCGCCTCCGACGTTCTCATAGGCGTAATCCGTTACCCAGTGCCCCATGTCGGATACCCGGTATCCAGCATCGTGAAGGAGCTTTAACGAAAGCAAATTATCCATGGACGACTGAATAACTTGGCAATCCTCGATACTAAACATCTCAACGCTCTCCCTCAGATAAAATCGTCTTCTTCTGCATACTGTTTCTTCCTAGAATGAAGCAGTGTGTAAATGTTCTGCGTGCTCCTGACATACTCATAGATCACGTTGTACCAATTGGCCCGCTCAGTCTCTTCATCATAGATGTCCTCCATTGAATACAGCGCGTGAGCTTCATTGTATACGTAATCCAGTTCGTCCAGTGTGAAGCTGTCGAAATCGACTTCTGATGCATCGGCACCGGCATACAGATATTCGACAATGCGAAACATACCAGGAGTTTGCAGACGTGGAATTTTTGATGGGATGCTGCGCTCCTGGAGTTGTTTTAGGAACTCAACAGTCGAAAATCTCCTTTTCTTCATCGCTCATGCATCCTTTCAAAAACACAGAAGGGGAATGAAATCCCCTTCTGCTCTGTAAATTATGCAGACCGCACAGGTAGAATCAAGGCAAACCCTGGTTCATTACCTGTTGGCCGGATGATAATCGGTGCATTTGCTCCTGATGCTTGAAACATGACTTCTTTGGCCTTCATATGGCGTAACGCTTCCAGAAGATACTTCGTGCTGAACTTCATCTCAAACATCTCGCCTTCGAGATCCGAGATAAACACTTCCTCCTGTACTTTTCCCATTCCCTCCTGGCTGGCCGAAATGAGCAAAGAAGGTATTGCGGATGGGATCACCTGCAAGCGACACATATTGGTTTTTCCTTCCTTGGAAACGATACTCACCCGCTCCAGCACCTTGACTAGTTCATCCCGATTTGCCACAAATGTGGTGGAAAAATTGGTCGGGATTACCTTGGATGTATCCGGATAGGTACCCGAAATCAGTCGTGACACATATGTCACGTTTTGGTGAGACAATCGTAACGAGTTTTCTGTGCAGTGGATGGTGACCTTATCGGTCGCATTCTCAATCAGCTTGATCATCTCCTCAGCAGCTCTCGCTGGTAGAATCATCTTGGGTAACGAGATCTCTTGTTCCAACTGAACGGTCCACGACCCCAGCCTATGAGCATCCGTTGCAACGAACGTTACTGCCTTTTCCTTGCCAAAAATATGGATTCCCTGCAGAGTGGGACGCGTAGTCGATACCGCGCATGCGTATCCCAAACGTAACCCATTTGCCAAATCCGATGCTTGGATCTCAACACAAACGCCTGTATCGTCAAATGGAAAAGAAGGGTACTCATCCGCTTCCATTGTCTTAATCTCGAAAGTCGATTTCCCTGCAGAGATGGAGATCTCATTTGTTCCAATTTTCAGCTGGATCTCACCTGCCGGCAGCTTACGCACAATGTCCAGGAATATTCGAGCCGGTACGACGATCGCGCACGGTTTAGATGATGAGCAATTGTTTTCTTCCGTAATCTGGATGGTGTTATCCGTATCCGAGCCGGTAATGGTCAAAGATTCTCCTGCGAATTGGAAATGAAAGAGAGCGTAAAAAGTTTTGTGTAAATGGTTAAACTTTCCATTAAGGAGATGATCATTTATGCAAGACAAAAGAGACTTGACAATTAAGGAATTAGCAAAGGATTGCCGTACCATCGAAGACGTTCACGAGATGCTCAAGAACCTCTTTCGTGACACGATCCAGCAGTTATTTGAAGCGAAAATGGATGACCATTGGGCTATGCGAAACATAGTGCCGATGGCGATCATACGGGAAATAGTCGGAATGGGTATAGCAAAACAAAGTTCGGTAATACAGAAATTCGTGTGCCCAGTGACCGAAATGGTGAATTTGAACCTCACATTGTGAAGAAGCATGAGACCACGGTTAATGGCTTGGAAGAACAAATCATCGCACTCTACGCCAAAGGAATGTCAACACGAGACATAGAGGAACACATGAAGGATCTGTATGGGATCGATGTCTCACCTGCAATGGTAAGCAAAGTAACAGACAAGATCATGCCGATGGTGGGAATGGCAATGCCGACCGCTTAATCGGGTGTACCCCATTGTTTTCCTTGATGCCATCCATTTTAAAGTTCGTCAAGAAAATCGAATCGTCAACAAAGCGGCATACAGCGTCCTTGGTATTACCATGTCTGGGCATAAGGACATTTTGGGCATTTGGATCGGGGAGCATGAAAGTGCCAGTTTCTGGCTAAATGTGTGTACAGATCTGAAAAGCCGTGGTGTAGAAGACATTCTGATCGCCTGCAAGGATGGACTCTCTGGTTTTTCCGAGGCGATCAACGCTGCCTTTCCGAGAACCCAGATTCAACTGTGCGTCATTCACCAGATTCGCAACTCTATGAAATATGTACCGTTCGAGGAAGAAAAGGCTGTCTTGGCAGATTTAAAGAAAGTCTATCAAGCCCTTACGTTGGAAGAGGCTGAATCAACATTTGCTGCATTCAAAGACAAGTGGGGGAAAGAAATACCCATTATTCGCTCCTGGGAAAATAACTGGCTCGAACTGACCGCCTATTTTAGCTATCCCCCAGAGATACGCAAGATGATTTATACAACGAATATCATCGAGGGATATCACCGACAACTCCGTAAAGTCACAAAGACCAAAACAGCTTTTCCATCCGACGTTGCTCTACGGAAAATCATTTATCTTGCTACTGTTGAGGCATCGAAGAAGTGGACTATGCCGATTCGGAATTGGAAAGAATGTATATCACAACTTGCCATCCATTTTGGAGATCGATTGCAAGGGGAACTGTCCGCATAATCAACTGTTGAGTCGGCTTGACATGGAGCCTCTGCGGGCATGATTTCTTGCGATTGGGCGATGCCAGTAAAATATGCATCGCATGGCAAACAAGCCTATCACGCCCGCCCCTCCATGTAAAGCCGTTAATGTAACCATCCACCTGTTAAAATCCATTTACACAAAAAAATTTACATTCCCATTTCAATGTTCATCTCTTCACGCAATTCTCTTTGAAGACAAGCTTCAACCGATTCATCCGAAAGCAGTGCGGACTCGAACGGCATTGTTAAATTCAGTTTACCGCGCCGGATGACATAATCTGTCAGTGAACAAATGTTTGGCTTGCACAAAATTCGTACAGTTCAGCGACAAGCGTTTTCATGCTCATCTGCCCCCCACGCTTCGTTTTGTCCGTTTCCATGACCGTCGCTCGTGACTCGATAGGTTGACACCGGTTTGGAACCGATGAATGGCGAAAACCATTGATTTGACAGCCCATTCGGGGTAAGAAAAAACCACGGGCAGCATGCTCGTGGCAGTTGGTCGCTATTCAGAAAAAAAGTCAAAGTGGGGTTGTCACCGAAACTCCGTTTTCACTGACTTTCTGGACAGCCCCATTTTGGGTTGAAAAGGTTGCAGGATTACACGTAGTCGCAGTGCTACGCATCGGATTTGTGTTGTGCGGACATGTTTTTGACAGTTGCCCGTCCTTGCGCAATACAGGGATGGAATTGGATCGTAGCGTTTTGCCGGACAACTTCCACCGTTTCAATCGCTGTTGACAGCAGGTTCTTTTCAGGAAGCTTTCCAAACTCATCGGCGATCGAGAGGCCGGCAACCGTTCCTTGGGCTGCTGCCACTTTGGCACCTTCAATGCCTGTGATGTTTCCAGCAACGTAAAGTCCTTCGACAGGTGTCTGCATTCGTTCGTTATGCAAAGGTACATGCCCGCCAAGCTCCGGGAGGTAAGCAAACGGACAGCCTGCCACCGCTGCAAGTTCAACCAGTGGATAAAGTCCGCCGGCAATGCAGACGAAGTCGGCCGGAATCACTTTTTCAGTGCCAGGAATCGGCGCTCCTTTGGCGTTGATTTTCACTATTTTGACACCTTCCACCTGTTTGTCGCCGATAATCTCCAAAGCGGCTGCTTTTAGCTGTATGGGGATCCCCCACATGCGAATACCGCCGATGCCCGGCAAGAATTGGAGTGCCAGCTTTTGCATGGTTTTTGATTTTAGCAGTTTGCTGCCAAGTTTCATAAAGGTGGATGGTGCGAGGTGGGCCACACGCAACATGGACTGAAAGACCTTCTCAGGATTTCCTGCATCCCTGGTTACAGGATTTTGGGCGGGAAGCACCATTCGATCGACATGAATTCCCGATAATTGCAGTTCGCGTGCGATCGCAACAGATAATATGTTAACACCTACGACAATGCCGCGCTCCCCCACTCTTACTCGATGAACATTGGTCATGACTTGAGCACCCCCAATGGACATGACGCCTGGAAGAGTCCAGCCAGGCAGAGGGAGGGCCATTTCAGCCGCTCCGGTGGCGAGAAGCAGTTTCGGCACCTCGAAGTTTCCATGGGAACTAGAGACACTCCAGCCCTCTTTTGTTTTTGCCGCGTCGTAGACAGATACACCGCAGTCGATATCCACTCCAAGCTTCTCAGCCTGTTCCAACAGACGTTTGGCTTCTTCCATACCGTTCCACCAAGTGCCGTCGGGCTCTTCATGGAGTTGTCCCAGTAGTCTGCCGCCAGGGCGAGGAAACTCGTCGACAATTTTTACCTGAAGACCATGCTGCGCACAGGCTATGCCTGCTGAAAGTCCGGCTGGACCTGCCCCCACGATCAGGACATCCGTCATTTCTGGTGTCCTCCTTCCTTAAAAGGAACAGGCAGCTGGACGCCTGATTCGACATTCATGCCTTCTTCAACAAGCGTGAGGCATGCGCGTATGCCTTTCACACCGTTTACTGTTACACGACATTCGAAACAATGTCCGATGTTGCAGTAAATGCCGCGCGGAGTTCCTTTTTCTTCGTGAACACGCAACGTACGTACGCCATTGGCCAGTAACGCGGCGGCAATGGTTTCCGATTCGCAGGCAGTATAGGTTTTGCCGTCAAAGTGAAAGAGGATTTGTTTGCGATTCTCCAAGGATCCAAGAATAGGGTGATGTTCAATTCTACCTGTCATTTGTGTCCTCCAAGGAGACCAAAAGTTACGGGGCGAACAGGAGGTTGGTATCCGAGCGGAATGGAATGCCCAGGCGATTTTCCGGTTACCTCATTGACAATCATGTCAATCAGATTTCGGCACGTCCGACCTCCACAGTATCCCATCCCGGCTCTCGTTCTCAGTTTCAGTTCGCGAGAGGAACACTGATAGGATTTTGCTGTCTCATGTAACTCCTGCAATGTGACCTCTTCACAACGGCAGACGATGATTGGATCTGACTCCATCACACGATTCCTCCTTATTGTAGTAAATCCTAAAAAGGAATGATCACACCAACTCCCAATGCAAAAAACATGCCGAGAAGTATTTCTCGACATGTTTTTCGGAAATTTGTAATGTGGTGGAAACATGTTCCTTTTATCGAATCGGTATATTTAATTTATGCATTCTGTTGTACAGAGTCTTTCGAGAGATTCCCAGTCTTTTCGCAGCAGCTTGTTTGTTTCCGTTCTCCAGCTCCAGTGCGTGCAGGATCATTTTTCGGTCATTTTGATTTCGCTCCTCCCGCAGATTCTGCGGGTTCGAATGAAATGGAGCCGAATTCGCTTTGGGCATTGATGACAGAGAGAAAGGGAGGTGCTCTTCGTTGATCATCCCGTCTGTAGCAAAAACGACCAGCCGCTCCACCGTATTGCGCAGTTCCCGGATATTGCCCGGCCAGTGGTATTTTAGCAGGTAATGCATCAGGTTAGGGGAAATACGTTGAATCGGGCGGTTGTATTGCAGGGAAAATTCGTACAAAAAGAACTGAAACAGTTCAATGATGTCTTCTTTTCGTTCCCGGAGCGGCGGGATGGTCAGACTGAACACGTTTAATCGATAGTACAAATCCTCGCGAAACTTTCCTTC
>Ga0182742_1003273_pt1 | contig 16189 bp, 10 predicted proteins | sample eDN5th37CBELigMG_FD_128880 | JGI IMG/M metagenome (GOLD analysis project Ga0182742, IMG submission 128880) | Enriched Miracle-Growth compost microbial communities from Emeryville, California, USA - eDNA 5th pass 37_C BE-Lig MG (version 2)... ...
CCGCCATGACCCAGTCGCCGGCGGGCAGCGACGCGCCCAGGTGGCGCGAGGTCGTCAGCGCGTTGAGCACCGGCACCAGCGCCAGCGCGGTGGCGGCGGCGGCCAGCAGGTCGCGCCACTTGCGCCGCGGCAGCAGGAAGGCATAGGCCAGCGACAGGCCCCAGCCGGCGAAGAAGGCGCGCACTTCCCAGAGCTGGCGGCCGGGCAGGTCGGCGGGCAGCAGGCGGTTGGCCCAGAAGAAGGCCGCGACCGCCAGGAACAGGCCGGCGACGGTGCCGGCGTTGAGCGCGTCCACCAGCCGCAGCGAGAACGCCTCGCGCGCGCCGGGACGCGCCTTCTGGCGGCGCTTGGCGATCCACAGCACCAGGCCCGAACCGACCATGCCGGTGCCGGCCAGGCTGACCAGGAAGTAAAGCCAGCGCAGCAGAGGCTCGGCGAAAAGGCCCAGGTGCAGGCCGGTCACCACGCCCGCGGTGCGCACCGCGGCGCTGAGGTCGTCCTCGCCTTCGAGCCGCTGGCCGCTCACGCCGTCGAGCCGCACATAGGGCGCCAGCCGGCCGAACGACACGCCGTCGGCGGCGTCGCGCACCAGCGTGATGGTCGCGCCGGCGTCGCCGGGGTGATTGACGATCACGCGGCCGACCCGGCCCTGCCAATGGCGCTGGGCCTGCTCGACCAGCGGCGCCAGTTCGGCCAGCGGCGCGGGCGCATTGCGCGCCGGCGTGATCTTGAACGACTTGAAGACTTCGTCGGTGTACTGGCGCGGGTTTTCGTAGACGGCCTGGATGCCGGCCGGCATCAGCATGGTCATGAACAGCACCAGGCCGCTGAAGGTGATCATCAGGTGAAACGGCAGCCCCAGCACCGACAGCGCGTTGTGCCCGTCCATCCAGGCGCGCTGGCCGCCCTTGCGCGGCCGGAAGGTGAAGAAATCGGCGAAGATCTTCTTGTGGGTGATGATGCCGCTGATGATGGCCACCAGCATGAACATGCCGGCGATGCTGGCCAGCCAGCGCCCCCACGGAAACGCCATTTCGAGTTCGAAATGAAAGCGGTAGAAGAAATCCCCGCCGCGCGTCTCGCGCGCGCTCACCGCCTGCCCGGTGGCCGGGTCGAGCTTGACGCGCACGAAACCGCGCGTGCCCGGCTTGGGCTTGGGCTGCTGGTACAGCAGCTGGACCGTCGGCTCGCGCCGCGACGGCGGCGTGATGAACCAGCGCGTGGCGTCGGGCGCGTGCTGCGCCAGGTAGCGCTGCCCCAGGGCCACCGCCTGGACCGCCGGCACCGGCTGCGCGTCGATCTCGGGCTGCATCCAGCGCGTGATCTCGGGACGGAAGAACGCCAGGGTGCCGGTCAGGAACATCGCGAACAGCGCCCAGCCGAAGATCAGCCCCGACCAGGTGTGCAGCCACGACATGGCCTGGCGCAGGCCCTCCTGGCCCGGCGCCTTGGCCGCCTTCATGCCGCCCCCATCGCGCGCCCGGCCAGGAATAGCGCGCCGAGCAGCGCGGCCGGCGCCAGCAGGCCCGCCCAGGCGCGCCACGCATTGCGCGTGGCGAAAACCCAGATCACGCCGCAGGTGTAGAACACGAAAGACAGCATCTGGGCCGTGACCACGGCGTCGGCGCGCTGCAGCGGCAGCCACACCGCCAGGCAGGCCGCCGCGGCCGAGGCCAGCAGATAGCCGCCCAGGATGGCGGCCGCGGCCCGGGACAATACGGCAAATCGGTAGCGCATCATGCCTGCGCCGGCAGCGGGAGCTTTCACTGGGGTATGGACGCCAAGATGGGTTTGATTCACGACCGGCCAGGCCGGGTTTGCTCGATCAGAGCCGTGAATTATAACCATTCTCACTACGATGTGGCGTTGGGAAACCCGTCAGGCGGCGCCCCCCGCCCTCCCCTAGAGCGACACCGTCAACCGGCGCTCCGATTCCAGATATTCGCGCGACTGCATTTCGAGGATGCGCGAGACCGTGCGATGGAATTCGTTGGCCAGCGCGCCTTCGGTGTAGATCTCCTCGGGCTCGCATTCGGCCGACATGATGAGCTTGACCCGGTGGTCATAGAACACGTCGATCAGCCAGGTGAAGCGGCGCGCCTCGGAGGCCTGGCGCGGCCCCATCTTGGGCACGCCGGACAGGATCACCGCGTGGAAGCGGTTGGCCAGTTCGAGGTAGTCGTTCTGCGAGCGCGGGCCGCCGCAGAGCGTGGCGAAGTCGAACCACACCACGGTGCCGGCCAGCGCCAGCGCGCGGATCTCGCGGTGCTCGATGTGCAGTACCGGTTCCTGCGGCGGCGTGTCGGCCAGCGTGTCGAAGGCCTTTTGCAGCGCCTGCCGGGCGTGTTCGTCCAGCGGCGTGTGGTAGCACTGCACCTGCTCCAGCGAACGGCGGCGGTAGTCGATGCCGGCGTCCACGTTCAGCACGTCCATGCGCGATTCGATCAGCGCGATGGCGGGCAGTATGCGGTCGCGGTGCAGGCCGTCGGGGTACAGCGTGGACGGTTCGTAGTTGGACGTCATCACGAACGAGGTGCCGTACTCGAACAGCTTGAGCAGCAGGCGGTACAGGATCATCGCGTCGGCCACGTCGGAGACGTGGAACTCGTCGAAGCAGATGAGGCGGTAGCGCTTGGCCAGGCGGCGGGCCACTTCGTCGAGCGGGTCCTGCATGCCTTTGACTTCTTCCAGCTCGCGGTGCACGCCGCGCATGAATTCGTGGAAGTGCAGGCGGGTCTTGCGCACCACCGGAACGGTGGCGTAGAAGGCGTCCATCAGGAAGCTCTTGCCCCGCCCCACTCCGCCCCACAGGTAGACGCCGCGCGGCACGTCCGGCCGGTTCAGCAGTTTCTTCAGCGCGTTCGAGCGCATCGACTTGAACCTGACCCAGTCGTCGTAATAGCGCTGCAGCCGGTCGATCGCCTTCTTCTGGGCGGCGTCGGGCTTGTAGCCGCGCTCGGCCAGGGCGTGTTCGTAGTATTCGCTGACGTTCATGTGGGAAAGCGGTTAAGAAGCAACATGAAAAAAGGGCGGATCCGAGAACCCGCCCTCGTCTTGCATCGGCTGCGCGCCGATCAGAAGTTCAGCGCGCGCTTGTCCACCGCCAGGGCGGCTTCCTTGACGGCTTCCGACAGCGTCGGGTGCGCGTGGCAGATGCGCGCGATGTCTTCGGCGGCACCGCGGAATTCCATGATGGTCACGGCTTCCGAGATCAGTTCCGAGGCCATCGGGCCGACGATGTGCACGCCCAGGACTTCATCGGTCTTGGCGTCGGCGATCACCTTGGCGAAGCCGGTGGTGTCGCCCAGCGCGCGGGCGCGGCCGTTGGCCAGGAACGGGAAGCTGCCGGCCTTGTACTCGCGGCCTTCCTTCTTGAGCTGCTGCTCGGTCTTGCCGACCCAGGCGATTTCCGGCGAGGTGTAGATCACCCACGGCACGGTGTCGAAGTTGACGTGGCCGTGCTGGCCGGCGATGCGCTCGGCAACCGCCACGCCTTCTTCTTCGGCCTTGTGCGCCAGCATCGGGCCGCGCACCACGTCGCCCACCGCCCAGACGTTGGGCAGGTTGGTCTTGCAGTCGCCGTCGACGGCGACGAAGCCGCGCTCGTCGAGCTTCAGGCCCACGGCTTCGGCGTTCAGGCCGCCGGTATACGGCACGCGGCCGATCGAGACGATCAGCTTGTCGACCACCAGCTTCTGCTCGGCGCCCTTGGCGTCGACGTAGGGCACGGTCACCGACTTGGCGGTGGCCTTGATCTCGCCGATCTTGACGCCCATCTGGATGTTCAGGCCCTGCTTGGTGAAGGCCTTGAGGGCTTCCTTGGCCACTTGCTGGTCGGCGGCGGCCAGGAATTCCGGCATCGCTTCCAGGATGGTGACTTCGGAGCCCAGGCGGCGCCACACGCTGCCCATTTCGAGGCCGATCACGCCGGCGCCGATCACGCCCAGCGTCTTGGGCACGGCGCCGATGGCCAGCGCGCCGTCGTTGGACAGCACGACCTTTTCGTCGAACGGCAGGCCCGGCAGCTCGCGCGCCGAGGAGCCGGTGGCGACCACGACGTGCTTGGCGACCAGGTCGGCCTCGGTGGTGCCGGTGACCTTGATCGACCAGCCGCCGTCGACCTGGCCGGCGAAGGCGCCCTTGCCGTGGAAGAAGGTGACCTTGTTCTTCTTGAACAGGTACAGGATGCCGTCGTTGTTCTGCTTGACCACCGTGTTCTTGCGGCCGATCAGCGTGTCGAGCTTGAGGCTGACGCCCTTGAGCTCGATGCCGTGTTCGGCGAAGTGGTGGTTGGCCTGTTCGAAGTGCTCGGACGACTGCAGCAGCGCCTTGGAGGGGATGCAGCCGACGTTGGTGCAGGTGCCGCCGGGAGCCGGGCCGCCCTGGCCGTTCTGCCAGGCGTCGATGCAGGCCACCGACATGCCGAGTTGGGCCGCGCGGATGGCGGCGATGTAGCCGCCGGGGCCGGCGCCGATCACGACGACGTCAAATTGTTGGGACATAGTGTTCTCGCGGTGAGGAAGGGAGTGAAACACGCCCCGCCCTGCGGGCCGGCTGCAAGCCGGGCCCGGGCGCCGCGCGGGCGCCGGGCCGGGGCGTCGAGATTACAGGTCCAGCAACAGACGCTGCGGATCTTCCAGGGCGTCCTTCATGGCGACCAGGCCCAGCACGGCTTCGCGGCCGTCGATGATGCGGTGGTCGTAGGACAGCGCCAGGTAGTTCATCGGGCGGATGACGATCTGGCCGTTTTCCACCACCGGGCGTTCCTTGGTGGCGTGCACGCCCAGGATGGCCGATTGCGGCGGGTTGATGATGGGGGTGGACAGCATCGAGCCGAACACGCCGCCGTTGGAGATCGAGAACGTGCCGCCGGTCATCTCTTCGATGCCCAGCTTGCCGTCGGCGGCGCGGCGGCCGAAGTCGGCGATGGCCTTTTCGATGTCGGCGATCGACAGCTGGTCGGCGTTGCGCAGGATCGGCACGACCAGGCCGCGCGGGCTGCCCACGGCGATGCCGATGTCGAAGTAGCCGTGGTAGATGATGTCCTTGCCGTCGATCGAGGCGTTGATCAGCGGGAACTTCTTCAGCGCGGCGACGGCGGCCTTGACGAAGAACGACATGAAGCCCAGCTTGATGCCGTGCTCTTTCTCGAACTTGTCCTTGTACTTGGCGCGCAGGTCGATGACGGCCTGCATGTTCACTTCGTTGAAGGTGGTCAGGATGGCGTTTTCCTGCTGCGACTGCAGCAGGCGCTCGGCGATGCGGGCGCGCAGGCGGCTCATGGGCACGCGCTGTTCCGGACGGCCGTCCAGCGACAGCGTGGTCGGGGCCGGGGCGGCGGCGGCAGCGGCCTTGGCGGGCGCGCTGGCGGCCAGGGCGTCGCCCTTGGTCACGCGGCCGTCGCGGCCGGTGCCGGCGACGCTGGCGGCGTCCACGCCCTTCTCGGCGAGGATCTTGGAGGCGGCGGGCGAAGCCACGCCGGCGGCCGAGGTCGAGGCCGGGGCGGCGGCGGCCGGGGCGGCGGCGGCAGCGGCCTGCTCGGCGGCCTTGGGCGCTTCGGCCGGGGCGGTCGCGGCGGCGGCGGCCTTGCCGGCGGTGTCGATGCGGGCCAGCACTTCGCCGGAGGTGACGGTGCTGCCGTCGCCCTTGACGATTTCAGCCAGCACGCCCGAGGCGGGAGCCGGCACTTCCAGGACGACCTTGTCGGTTTCGACTTCGATCAGGATTTCGTCCGCTTCGACGGCAGCGCCCGGCTGCTTCTTCCAGGTCAGCAGCGTCGCTTCGGAGACGGATTCGGAAAGTTGGGGGACGACGACGTCGGTGATAGCCATTTTGTTTATTCCGTAGAGGTTTGAGTTCTGACCGCGAGGCGCGGCAGGCTTTCAGCAAACCTGCCGCGCGCCACGCGCGCAGCTAGCGATGGTTACTTCGTCAACATGACCTTGAACTTGGGAGCGAAAGCCGCTTCGATCAGCGCCTTCTGCTGCTCCTGGTGCTTGGCCAGGTAGCCCACGGCCGGCGATGCCGACGCGGCGCGGCCCGCGTAACCCAGCTTCTGGCCTTCGGCCATATTCTCGTACACGTGATGTTGGATGTAGAACCACGGGCCCTGATTCTGAGGCTCGTCCTGGACCCAGATGACTTCGGTGGCCTTCGGGTACTTGCGCAGTTCGGCCTCGAAGGACTTGTGCGCGAACGGGTACAGCTGCTCGACGCGGATGATGGCGACGTTGTCGGCGCCACGCTCGCGGCGGGCGTTGACCAGGTCGTAGTAGACCTTGCCCGAGCAGGCCAGCACGCGCTTGACCTTGGCGGCGTCGATGGCCTCGTCGACCTCGCCGATGACCGGGCGGAAGCTGCCGCCGGCCAGTTCGGTCAGGGGCGAGCCGGCGTCCTTGTTGCGCAGCAGCGACTTGGGCGTGAACAGCACCAGCGGCTTGCGGAACGGGCGGATCATCTGACGACGCAGCACGTGGAAGATCTGCGACGCGGAGGTCGGCTGGATCACCTGCATGTTGTTGTCGGCGCAAAGCTGCAGGAAGCGCTCGATGCGGCCCGACGAGTGCTCGGGGCCCTGGCCTTCGTAGCCGTGCGGCAGCATCAGGGTCAGGCCCGACTGGCGGCCCCACTTGGCTTCGCCGGAGCTGATGAACTGGTCGATCACGACCTGGGCGCCGTTGACGAAGTCGCCGAACTGGCCTTCCCAGATGGTCAGCGTGTTGGGCTCGGCGCTGGAGTAGCCGTATTCAAAGCCCAGCACCGCCTCTTCGGACAGCACCGAGTCGATCACGGTGAACGGAGCCTGGCCTTCCGAGACGTTCTGCAGCGGAATGTAGGTGCCGTCGTTCCAGCGTTCGCGGTTCTGGTCGTGCAGCACGGCGTGGCGGTGCGTGAACGTGCCGCGGCCCGAGTCCTGGCCGGTGATGCGGATGGCGTAGCCCGAAGCCACCAGCGTGGCGAAGGCCAGGTGCTCGCCCATGCCCCAGTCCAGGTTCATTTCGCCCTTGGCCATGGTGCGGCGGTCGTTCAGCAGCTTGGCGACCAGCGGGTGCACGGTGAAGCCTTCCGGCACCGTGGTGATGCGTTCGCCGATGCGCTTGAGCTCGGCCAGCGGCACGGCGGTGTCGGCCTGGTCGGTCCACTTGGCGCCCAGGAACGGCGACCAGTCGATGGCGTACTTGCTCTTGTAGTCGGTCAGCACCGGCTCGATGGTGCGCTGGCCGTCTTCCATCAGCTGGCGGTAGTCCTTGACCAGCTGGTCGGCTTCGCCTTCGGCCAGCACGCCCTGCGTGGTCAGCTTGTCGGCGTACAGCTTGCGCGTGCCGGGGTGATGGCCGATGCGCTTGTACATCAGGGGCTGCGTCAGCGAGGGGGTGTCCTGCTCGTTGTGGCCCAGCTTGCGGAAGCAGACGATGTCCACGACCACGTCGTGGCGGAACTGCAGGCGGTAGTCCAGCGCCAGCTTGGTGACGAACACCACGGCTTCGGGATCGTCGCCGTTGACGTGGAAGACCGGGGCTTCGATCATCTTGACCACGTCCGTGCAATACAGCGTCGAACGCGAGTCGCGCGGGTCGGAGGTGGTGAAGCCGATCTGGTTGTTGATGACGATGTGCAGCGTGCCGCCCGTGCCGTAGCCGCGGGTCTGCGCCAGGTTCAGCGTTTCCATGACCACGCCCTGGCCGGCGAATGCCGCGTCGCCGTGCACCAGCACCGGCAGCACTTGCTTGCCTTCGGCGTCGCCGCGGCGTTCCTGGCGGGCGCGGGCGCTGCCCTCGACCACCGGGTTGACGATTTCCAGGTGGGAGGGGTTGAAGGCCAGCGACAGGTGGACCGGGCCGCCGCGGGTGGACAGGTCGCTCGAGAAACCGTTGTGGTACTTCACGTCGCCGTCGGTCAGGCCTTCGGCGTGCTTGCCCTCGAATTCGGCGAACAGGTCGCCGGGCATCTTGCCCATGATGTTCACGAGCAGGTTCAGGCGGCCGCGGTGGGCCATGCCGACCACGATTTCCTGGACGCCGTTTTCACCGGCGTGGTTCACCACTTCGTCCATCGAGGCGATGAAGCTTTCGCCGCCTTCCAGCGAGAAGCGCTTCTGGCCGACGTACTTGGTGTGCAGGAAGCGCTCGAGGCCTTCGGACTCGGTCAGCTGCTGCAGGATGTGGCGCTTTTCTTCGGCCGTGTAGGTGGGCGCGCCCAGCGTGGCTTCCAGGCGTTCCTGGATCCAGCGCTTGGCGGCGGGGTCGGAGATGTGCGTGAATTCGGCACCGATGCTGCGGCAGTAGGTGTCGCGCAGCGCCTTCAGGATGTCGCGCAGCGTCATGGTGCTGGCGGTCGTGAAGTAGGTGTTGGTGGCCGAGTAGGTCTGGTCGAGGTCGGCTTCGGTCAGGCCGTAGAAGGCGGGATCGAGCTCGGGGATGGGCGGACGTTCCTGGCGCTTGAGCGGGTCCAGGTCGGCCCAGCGCGAACCCAGGGAGCGGTAGGCGGCGATCAGCGACTGAACGGAAACCTGCTTGCTGGCGACGCTGAGGTCGGGCTCGGCCGAGCGCTGCACGAAGGCGTTGGCGCGGGCGCGTTGAGCGAACGATTCGACGATGGGCGCGTGGGCCTGATCGCGGGTGGACTCCTGGCCGTCGGTGGCGGGAGCGTGCTGCAGCTGGTCGAAATATTCGCGCCAGTTGTCGGGCACCGAACCGGGGTTATCGAGGTAGGCTTCGTAAAGCTCCTCGACATACGGGGCATTACCCCCGAATAGATAAGACGTGGATAGAGATTCCAATTCCGAAGACATATCGCTTCACCTTTACGAGTGCTTCACTCGACACGATGCAGGAAAACCTTCCGCGACACGGGCTTCCCGGTTAGCGGATAGCAGGGGCAGAAGGCGCGTACAAGCCTTGAAAGCCGTATGCCCGGAAGTATAACCCTTTGAGTTTACGGGCGTCTGCCTGCGATTGCGTGCCGCAAAAGCGCATGGGGAATGGCTGCATGCGGTATTGGAATGTCCGGCGAACCCCTTTTATCGAGCCGTCTACGCGCCTTCAAAAACCGTCATTCCAAAATGCGGCGGCGCGTCATTTTTGATCGGACGCAAGGCGAGTGTTGCGTGTTCGCCGCGATCAGACCGGCAACTCGGTGGTGGACAGGATCTCTTTGAGCACGAAAAACGTGCGGATCTGGCGCACGCCGGGCAGTTTGATGATCTCGCCGGCGTGCAGTTTGTTGAACCGTTCCAGGTCGCGGATGCGCAGCATCAGGAAGTAGTCGAACTCGCCAGCCACCAGGTGGCATTCCAGGCAGCCGCTGATGCCGCGCGCGGCGGCTTCGAAGTCGGTAAAGGATTCGGGCGTGGAGCGGTCCAGCACCACCCCCACGATGACCAGCGTGGCCATGTCGACCTCGGCCGGTTCGAGCAGCGCGACGGTCTTGCGGATGATGCCCTCGGCCTTGAGCTTTTCGACCCGGCGCAGACAGGCGGCCGGGCTGAGGTGCACGCGCGCGCTCAGTTCCAGGTTGGTGATCTGGGCGTCGTCCTGCAGCACGCGCAGGATCTGGCGGTCGATGCGGTCCAGGCCGGAAATGGCTGGCATTAATACGTCCCTAAAAATTAAATTTCGCCAGGATTTTTATATACCAAATAATAAATCCATATCTGGATAATTACCTGTTTTAAAAAACGATAAATCAAAAAAATACGCAATTGACCAAATATTCGTGCGATTCCTATGATTTTTCCGTGCGAGCCATCCCGGCCGACACGTCCAGACCCCACAGGAGCCCGCATGGATCTGCAACGCTTTCCCCGTCATCGCCTGACCTTCGGCGATACCCCGATCGAAAAGCTCGACCGCCTGTCCGCGCACCTGGGCGGCAAGGTCGAGATCTACGCCAAGCGCGAGGACTGCAACAGCGGCCTGGCCTTCGGCGGCAACAAGCTGCGCAAGCTGGAGTACCTCATTCCGCAGGCCCTGGAACAGGGCTGCGACACGCTGGTCACGATAGGCGGCATCCAGTCCAACCACACCCGCATGGTCGCCGCGGTCGCGGCCAAGCTGGGACTGGGCTGCGTGCTGGTGCAGGAGAACTGGGTGGATTATTCGGATGCGGTGTATGACCGCGTCGGCAACATCATGATGAGCCGCCTGATGGGCGCCGACGTGCGCCTGGTGGACCAGGGCTTCGACATCGGCCTGCGCCCGAGCTGGGAGGAAGCGCTGGAAGAGGTGCGGCGGCGCGGCGGCAAGCCCTACGCCATTCCGGCCGGCGCCTCCGATCACGAACTGGGCGGCCTGGGTTATGTGGGCTTTGCCGAGGAAGTGCGGCGCCAGGAGGCCGAGCTGGGCTTCAAGTTCGACTACATCGTGGTGTGCGCCGTCACCGGCAGCACGCAGGCCGGCATGGTCGTGGGCTTCGCCGCCGACGGGCGCGCGGACCGCGTCATCGGCATCGACGCCTCGGCCACGCCGGACCAGACCCGCGCGCAGATCCTGCGCATCGCGCGACGCACCGCCGACATGGTGGGGCTGGGCCGGGCCATCGAAGACCGCGACGTGGTGCTGGACACGCGCTACGCCTACCCCGCCTACGGCCTGCCCTCGGCCGAGACCAACGAGGCCATCCGCCTGTGCGCCCGGCTCGAAGGCATGATGACCGACCCGGTGTACGAGGGCAAATCGATGCAGGGCATGATGGACCTGGTGCGCCGCGGCGACATCCCCGCCGGCTCCCGCGTACTGTATGCGCACCTGGGAGGGGTGCCGGCGATCAACGCCTACAGCTTTCTGTACCGCAACGGATAAGAGCGCCTACGGCCCGCTGGGCTGGCCTTGCGGCGACCTGCGCTGAACGCCGGGCCCGCCCGGACTTGCCAGCCCGCCCCTTCCGCGCCCATGATGGCCATGGGCCCGCGCCCCGCCGGGAGTGTCCCCGAGCGGGGCGTTCTGTATCCGGCGCCGGCTTGACCGTCCAGATGATGTACATAATTTGTATACAAAACTGCGATTTCCGGCTATGGTGCCGGTCATCGCCGGTTCGCATTCCCACTCTTCGCCCGCCATGACTTACGACGCCACCCGCCCCTACCCACGCGACCTGATCGGCTACGGCCGCAACCCGCCGCATGCCGGCTGGCCGGGACAGGCGCGCATCGCCGTGCAGTTCGTGCTGAATTACGAGGAAGGCGGCGAGAACAGCGTGCTGCACGGCGACGCCGGTTCGGAACAGTTCCTGTCCGAGATGTTCAATCCCGCGAGCTATCCCGAGCGCCACCTCAGCATGGAAAGCATCTACGAGTACGGCTCGCGGGTCGGGGTGTGGCGCATCCTGCGCGAATTCGAAAAGCGGCAGTTGCCGCTGACCGTGTTCGGCGTCGGCATGGCCTTGCAGCGCCACCCCGAGGTGGCCAGCGCCTGTGTCGAGCTGGGCCATGAGATCGCCTGCCACGGCTGGCGCTGGATCCATTACCAGGACGTGGACGAAGCCACCGAGCGCGAACACATGCGCCTGGGCATGCAGGCCATCACGCAGCTGACCGGCACGCGCCCGCTAGGCTGGTACACCGGCCGCGACAGCCCGCGCACCCGCAGGCTGGTGGCCGACTACGGCGGCTTCGAGTACGACAGCGACTACTACGGCGACGACCTGCCCTTCTGGATGCTGGTGCGCAAGACCGACGGCGGCAGCGCGCCGCAGCTCATCGTGCCCTATACGCTGGACTGCAACGACATGCGCTTCGCGCTGCCGCAGGGCTTTTCGCACGCCGACCCGTTCCTGCAATACCTGAAAGACAGTTTCGACGCGCTCTACGCCGAAGGCGACGAGACGCCCAGGATGATGAGCATAGGCATGCACTGCCGGCTGCTGGGCCGCCCCGGACGCATCGTCGCGCTGCAGCGCTTCCTGGACCACATCGCCCGCCACGACCGCGTCTGGGTCTGCCGCCGGATCGACATCGCGCGCCACTGGAGAGCGGCGCATCCCTACACCCCTCAGCCCTGAACAGGACGGCCATGGCCCACACCCTAGCCCAACTCAATTCAGCCCCGCCCGCGGCCGCCGCCGCGATGCTCGAGGGCCTCTACGAACAAGCCCCCTGGATCGCCGAAAGCGCGCTGCGCTCGCGTCCGTTCCGCTCTCTGGCCGAGCTGCGCCAGCGCATGCGACAGGCGGTCGACGAGGCCGACGCCGAAACGCGCCTGGCGCTGGTGCGCGCCCACCCCGAGCCTGCGCACCTGCCCGAACCCGGCGCCGCCTACCGCGAGCGCTTCGGCTTTCCCTTCGTGCTGGCCCCGCAGGGCCCGCGCGGCACGGATCTGACGCGCCAGGAAATCGCCGACGAATTCGCGCGCCGCCAGGACAACCCGCCCGAGGTCGAGCTGCAGGAGGCGCTGCACCAGTTGCACCGCGTCGCCGAGATCCGCCTGCAGGACCGCTTCGGCGAGGCGCCGGCCATCGGCAACGACATCTGGGACTGGGGCGAACGGCTCGCCGCGCACAGCGATCCGGGCTATGCGGAAAAAGGCCAGCTGACCGTCACCTACCTGACCGACGCGCACCGCGCCTGCGCCGGGCTGCTGTCGCAATGGATGCGCGACTGCGGCTTCGACGAGGTCGGCATCGACGCCGTCGGCAACGTGGTGGGCCGCTACCTGGCCGACCGCGCCGACGCGCCCACGCTGATGACCGGCAGCCACTACGACACGGTGCGCAACGCCGGCAAGTACGACGGCCGCCTGGGCATCTTCGTGCCCATGGCCTGCGTGCGCGAACTGAGCCGCGCCGGCCGGCGCCTGCCCTATCACCTGGAAGTGATCGGTTTCGCCGAAGAGGAAGGCCAGCGCTACCGCGCCACCTTCCTGGGCTCGGGCGCGCTGATCGGCGGTTTTCGCGAGGAATGGCTGGCGCAGCAGGACGCCGACGGCGTCAGCATGCGCGAGGCCATGGCGCGCGCCGGCCTGCGCCCCGAGGACATCCCGGCGCTGCGCCGCGATCCGGCGCGCTACCTGGGCTTTGTCGAAATCCATATCGAACAGGGTCCCGTGCTCTACGAGATGGGGCTGCCGCTGGCCGTGGTCACGTCCATCAACGGCTGCCTGCGCTACCAGGTCCAGGTTTCGGGCCTGGCCTGCCACGCCGGCACCACGCCGATGGACCGGCGCCGCGACGCCGCCGCCGCGGCCGCCGAGATGGTGCTGTACGTGGAGCGGCGCGCCGCGCTCGACGGCGATTCGGTCGGCACCGTGGGCATGCTGGAAGTGCCCGGCGGCTCGATCAACGTGGTGCCCGGCGAGTGCCGCTTCAGCCTCGACCTGCGCGCGCCCAGCGACGCGCAGCGCGATGCGCTGGCCCGCGACGTGCTGGCCGAGCTGGAAGCCGTGTGCCGCCGCCGAGGCCTGCGCTACGCGTTGGAGGAAACCATGCGCGCCGCCGCCGCCCCCAGCGATCCCGCCTGGCAGCAGCGCTGGGAACGGGCCGTGGACGCGCTCGGGCTGCCGGTGCACCGTATGCCCAGCGGCGCCGGCCACGACGCCATGAAGCTGCACGAAATCATGCCGCAGGCCATGCTGTTCGTGCGCGGCCAGAATGCCGGCATCAGCCACAACCCGCGCGAATCCACCACCAGCGACGACATCCAGCTCGCCGTGCAGGCCATGCTCAACCTGCTCGACAACCTCGCCCACGAAACACCATGACCGCCATGACCGACTACGCCCGACTCGACGCCTGGATCGACGCCCACTTCGACGAACAGGTCCGCTTCCTGCAGGAGCTGGTGCGCGTGCCCACCGACACGCCGCCCGGCAACAACGCCCCGCACGCCGAGCGCACCGCCGAACTGCTGCAAGGCTTCGGCCTGCAGGCCGAGGCCCATCCGGTGCCGGCCGCGCAGGTCCGCGACTACGGCCTGCAATCCATCACCAACCTGATCGTGCGCCGCGAATACGGCGCCGGCGGGCCGCGCATCGCGCTCAACGCCCACGGCGACGTGGTGCCGCCCGGCGAGGGCTGGCGCCACGATCCCTACGGCGGCGAAATCGAGGACGGCTGCCTCTACGGCCGCGCCGCCGCCGTCAGCAAGAGCGACTTCGCCAGCTACACCTTCGCGCTGCGCGCGCTCGAGGCCGTGGCCCGTCCCGGCCGCGGCGCGGTCGAACTGCACTTCACCTACGACGAGGAATTCGGCGGCCTGCTGGGACCCGGCTGGCTGCTGTCGCAGGGGCTGACCCGGCCCGACCTGCTGATCGCGGCGGGCTTCAGCTACGAGGTCGTGACCGCGCACAACGGCTGTTTGCAGATGGAAGTGACCGTGCACGGCAAGATGGCCCACGCCGCCGTTCCCGCCACCGGCGTGGACGCGCTGCGGGCCGCCGTCGCGATACTGGGCGCGCTGTACGCGCAGAATGCGCGCTACCGCGAGATCCGCTCGCAGGTGCCCGGCATCACCCACCCCTACCTGAACATCGGCCGCATCGAAGGCGGCACCAACACCAACGTGGTGCCCGGCAAGGTGGTGTTCAAGCTGGACCGGCGCATGATCCCCGAGGAAAACGCCGCCGAAGTCGAGGCCGACATCCGCCGCATCATCGCCGAGGCCGCCGCCGCCCAGCCCGGCATCACGGTGGAGATCCGGCGCCTGCTGCTGGCCAACGCCATGCGCCCCCTGCCCGGCAATCAGCCGCTGGTGCAGGCCATCCAGAAACACGGGCAGGAACTGTTCGGCGAACCGATACCGGCCATGGGCACGCCGCTCTACACCGACGTGCGCCTGTATGCCGAAGCCGGCGTCCCCGGCGTGATCTACGGCGCGGGGCCGAGAACCGTGCTGGAATCGCACGCCAAGCGCAACGACGAGCGCGTCGCGCTGGAGGATCTGCGGCGCGCCACCAAGGTGATTGCGCGCACGTTGTGCGATTTGCTGGGGGGGTGATGGGTTCCGCGCGCTTGATATTCGTTTTCTTGTTTTAAGGCATCTCGCGCTGCACCCATCCTACGACACCATGCCGTAGGATGGGTGCAGCGCGGCAAACCCTCGGCAAAAACGCCACCGCCGACCGCGCGGAACCTATCGGTCGGCGCCTACGCCAACCTCAACACCCTGCGCCAGAACAACACCGCCACCAGCACGAACACCGCCAGTCCCAGGTAGGACGCGATGTGCTCGAAGCCCGCGCCGGCAATCGCCAGCGGGGCCTCGGTGCCGGCCGCGCCGATGACGGCGGCCATCAGCACGCCGACCAGGCTTTCGCCCACGATCAGGCCGGAGGCGATCAGCACGCCACGGCGGTTGGCCGCGTCGGCGAACTGCTCGTAGGGCTGGCCGGCCGCGGCGGCGCGGCGGCGCAGCGCGCGCTCGAGCAGCCAGGCGAGGACCGCGCCGGCCACGATGGGCGCGGCCACGGTCGGCGGTAGGTAGATGCCGATGCCGACCGCCAGCACCGGCATGCGGGCCACGCGGCAGGTGCGCTTGAGCACCTGGTCCACCAGGATCAGGCCCAGGCCGACCAGCATGCCGATGACGATCATGGTCCAGTTGAGCTGGTGCGTGAAGATGCCGCGGGCGATGGCCAGCATCAGCGTGGCCTGGGGCGCCGACAGGGCCTGCGCCGGGTCCATGCCTTCGCGCGGCATGGAATCGGCGAAACCGTAGGCGTTGTACAGCAGCTCCAGCACCGGCGAAATCACCGCCGCGCCGGCCACGCAGCCGATCAGCAGGGCCACCTGCTGGCGCCACGGGGTCGCGCCCACCAGCCAGCCGGTCTTCAGGTCCTGCAGGTTGTCGTTGGAGATCGAGGCCACGGCCACCACCGCCGAGGTGCTGAAGATCGACAGCGCGATCGCCATCTGCACGCCGTTCTCGGCGCCCAGCAGCTCGCCGCCCAAGGTCAGCATCAGCAGCGACACCAGCACGATGGCCACGATGCCCACGCCCGAGATCGGGCTGGTCGACGAACCCACCAGGCCGGCCATGTAGCCGCAGGCGGCCGCCACCAGGAAGCCGAACACGAAGGCGAACAGCACGGCGTAGGCCACCAGCTTCCAGATCGCGCCGGCCGACAGCGGCGCGCCCGACAGGAACACCTGGAAGGTCACGACCAGCACCACCACCAGCGCCAGCGTCACCACCGAGATCCAGCCCGCCGACAGGTCGCGTTCGGTGCGCGGGGCGCGGCCGGCGCGGGCGGCGCCGGCC
>Ga0182742_1003274_pt1 | contig 16155 bp, 13 predicted proteins | sample eDN5th37CBELigMG_FD_128880 | JGI IMG/M metagenome (GOLD analysis project Ga0182742, IMG submission 128880) | Enriched Miracle-Growth compost microbial communities from Emeryville, California, USA - eDNA 5th pass 37_C BE-Lig MG (version 2)... ...
TCATGAATATCTGCTGTAGGTCCATCCAAGCTAAATCCCCACCTTGATAAGCCGACTTGCTTTGCTAGTCTCATCTTCTCCTTTGTTACATTGGCCGTTGCACTAGGAGTCATAGAAACACGCATTCCTTTTTTAACCGCATAATCTGCTAGCTCCAGTAGATCGTCACGCATCATGCAATCCCCACCACTAAAAACAAGCATCGGGTTGTTCATTTCATATATTTCGTCAATTAAAGCGATCCCTTCCTCATGGGTTAACTCATTTGGATCTGGCACCAACTGTGCGTCCGCTCGACAGTGCACACACTTAAGCTGACAAGCTCTCGTTACTTCCCAGATGACAATAAACGGATTTTGGCTGTAATCAACAGGAACATGTTTCCCATGCATCGTATCACCTAACCATCTTTAAATTTTTCAATGTTTTCATTATAGGAGGTAACCACCTCATTGAATCATCCATATTGTTACAATCCTCTTACACTTGCTACTTTCTAATAAGAATTCATTGTCGTATAGTGAAGGTAGATGATTATTTCGAGGAAAAAGGAGAAAACCAATGCTATTACCTTGTCTTACTGATGTGTTAGCTTTCACCAAACAGCTCGTTCAAATTGAAAGTGTCGTCAATACAGATGGAGAAAAAGTCATCTCCCATTCATTGCATACCCTCCTGACTTCATTTCCATATTTTCAAGAAAACCAATCACATCTCGTCATTGAACCAACCATTGATGACGATTACGAAAGATATAATGTTCTTGCCTTTGTAAAAGGAACAAAAAGCTCAAGTAACCGCACGGTCATTCTGATGGGCCATGTGGATACCGTTGGGATTGATGATTTCAATCAATTAAAAAGCCTTGCTTGTTATCCTGACGAGTTAGCTGAAGCTTTAAAGAAAGAAGACCTAACAGAAGAGGTAAAGGAACAGCTTGAATCTGGCAACTGGCTCTTCGGTAGAGGAACCTTAGATATGAAGAGCGGACTTGCTAGCCACCTTTATCTACTAAAATATTACTCCGAACATCCTGAAGAGCTTGATGGAAATCTTGTCTTCTTGGCAGAATGTGACGAGGAGGATAGTTCAAACGGAATTCTATCATCGTTAAAAACATTAAAAAGATGGAAGACGGAGCATCACTTCGACTATGTTGCAGCGATCAACGCTGATTTCGTAGCTCCACGATTCAAAGGGGATCAAAATCGATACATATACAAAGGAACCGTCGGCAAGCTCCTGCCTTCCTTTTTCATCACCGGTTCGGAAACACATGTCGGAGCTTGCTTTGAAGGATTAGACCCGAATTTTTTAGCAGCTGAGTTAACCCAGCAAATCAATTATAATCCGGAACTTTGCAACGAGGCATTAGGGGAAACGACCGTCCCTCCTGTATCACTAAAACAAATGGATATGAAGCCTTCATATGACGTACAAACGGCCTTATCTGCGTATGTGTACTATAATTTCTTTATTCATTCGTGGACGCCAAAAGATGTCATCGACAAACTTACCGAACAGGCGACAATCGCTTTCGATCGTGCCTTACGAACCTATGAAGAGCGCTATGAAAAGTATTGTAAAATAAGTGGCGAAGCCTACCGACCAATTCCTTGGAAAACAAGAGTGTTTACTTATGAACAGATGGAAGAAAATCTGCTTACTGAACACGGGGACATGTATAAAGAACATATGAACCAATTTAAAGATCAGCTGCAACAAGACAAAACATTGGATAGCCGGATGTACGCTGCGCGTGTGGTAGAGGAAGCATGGAAATGGATGAAGGACAAGAGCCCTGCTATGATTTTGTTTTATTCATCATTGTATTCACCAAGAATTGAACTAACCGGGAAAACACCTGATGAATCAACCCTTATTTCTGCACTTGATGAAGCCGTTGCTGAAATACAGCCAGATTACCCATATCCGATCGTCACGCGGAACTTTTTCCCGTATATCTCTGATATGAGCTTTGTTGCATTAAGCGATGATGATGCAGGACTTCAAGCAGTCACAAATAACAATCCAAGTTGGGGACGGAAGCATTTTATCAATTTCCAAGATATACGAGATATCAATGTTCCTGTCGTCAATATTGGACCATACGGAATGGATGCGCATAAACGATTAGAAAGACTTGAAATGACCTACTCCTTAGAAGTTGTTCCTACGCTAACCAAACGAGTGATAGAAAAAGTACTAAAATAGGCGAGGGTTCGCCCCTCGCCTTTCTTATCTGTATTTATACACCACAGCCTCGTATGGACGAAGCTTGATCGAAGTCACATCCGGCTCCTCTGGTTGCTCGTAATTGCTAATTAACACTTCTACATCACGGCAAATCATATCTTCTGGAAGCTTAAACTCCGGTCGATGATCAGAGAAATTCAGAATAACCAGTAGCTTTTCTTTCTTAAGCGTTCTCGTATAGGCATAGATTTGTTCATGATCATCAAGAAGGACATCATATGCCCCATACACGATGACTTCATTCTCTTTCCTTAACTTGATTAGTTTTTTATAATAATGGAAAATCGAATCTGGATCAGCCACTGCTTGTTCGACATTCACTTCTTTGTAATTTGGGTTTACCGCAATCCATGGCGTTCCAGTTGTAAAACCAGCATGCTCACTAGCATTCCACTGTACTGGTGTTCGTGCATTGTCCCGCCCTTTTACATAGATTGATTCCATCACTTTCGCTTCATCTTCGTTGTTTTCTTTGACCTTTTCCTTGTACATATTCAATGTTTCAATATCTTTATACTCCTCAATGGAGGCAAATTTGACATTCGTCATGCCAATTTCCTCACCTTGATAAATATATGGCGTTCCTTGTAACGTGTGAAGGAAGGTCGCAAGCATTTTTGCTGATTCTACACGATATTTCCCGTCATTCCCAAATCGAGAAACCATACGAGGCTGGTCATGATTGTTTAAGTACAAGCTATTCCAACCTTCGCCTTCAAGCCCCTTTTGCCATTTGGTAAAATTGTCTCTCAAGTCTTTTAGCTTCAGCGGACGCAAATCCCATTTCCCACCTGGGCCTGAATCAAGATCCATATGCTCAAATTGGAATACCATATTCAGCTCGTTTCGATCAGAACCGGTATAAAGCTTTGCCTGCTCCACGTCTACCCCTGGCGTCTCTCCTACCGTAACGACCCCTCTTGAAAGCACCTCTTTATTCATTTCTTGTAAGTACTCATGTATTTTAGGGCCATTAAAGAAATACTCTGCACCTGATGCATACTTTTTCCCTTCCATATTCCGCGCATCCTGGTATCCTGCCTTAGAAATTAGATTGATTACATCCATTCGGAAGCCATCCACACCCTTGTCAATCCACCAATTCATCATATCGTACACTTCTTTACGAAGCTTTGCGTTTTCCCAATTCAAATCAGGTTGTTTCTTGCTAAAAAGATGGAGAAAGTATTCGTCAGTCGTTTCATCATACTCCCACGCTGAACCGCTAAAGAATGATTCCCAGTTCGTTGGCTCTTTGCCATCCTTTCCCTTGCGCCAAATATAATAATTTCGGTATGGGTTGTCCTTTGACTTTTTCGCTTCTAGAAACCATTGGTGCTCATCTGATGAGTGGTTTACTACTAGGTCCATCATGAGCTTCATTTCCCGATCATGCATCTCCTGAATCAAATGTTCCCAATCTGCCATCGTTCCAAATTCATCCATAATATCCTGATAATCGCTCACATCATATCCATTATCATCGTTTGGTGACTTATATACAGGAGACAACCAAATGATATCAACACCGAGCTCCTTTAAATAATCAAGTTTTTCAACAATCCCTTGAAGGTCACCTACTCCATCACCATTGCTATCCTTAAAGCTTCGCGGATAGATTTGATAAACAACACTTTCTTTCCACCATGATTGGTCCATATGTATATCTCCTCTCATATGCACAAGGATTTGCGCAAACGTTTGCTTTTTACTAGGATAGCATTAAATGGATCGAAAAAAAATAACCTCTCAAATGAAAGAAAGGCTATTTTTTGACAGATCTATTTCTCATAACTCGCTCTTTGTGCAAGCATCGACACAACTGCATCATCCATTGGCGGATTATGAAGACCCGCTCGTACATCTCGATAATATCTTTGAAGGGGATTTTTATGATAAAGACTTTGCGCTCCTACAATGCGCATGGATTTGTCAACAACCTCCATGGCTGTATTGGTTACCACATGTTTCACAGCTGCAAGCTCCACATGTAGTTCATAGCGATGTTCAACATCTTGATCCCATCTTTCCGCTACGGAATAAAGAAAGGTTCTTGCACTCATTAACTTCAGTTCCATTTCCCCGATAAGCTGACGAATATTAGGAAGCTCACTAATAGGCCCTTTGATAGAGTTCGGCTTGTAATTGTTGGCATATTTCACCGCATAATTTCTTGCTGCCAAGGCGATTCCCATATAACAGGCTGGTATATGCAGAAGCCAACCATTTGCCTTTTTCTTAGATTCCTGATCAAGAACTTGTACAAGCGCATCGTGAGGAACTCTCACATTTTGTAAAAGAATGTCATGACTTCCTGTTCCACGCATCGCCATGGTGTCCCATGTTTCGACGATTTCCAACCCTTTTGTTTCACGTGGAACAATAAACTGAGCAATTTCGCCATTTTTCTCCACCGCTGCAACGACAATAAAATAATCCAATACAGGAGACATGGTCGTAAATGTTTTGCGGCCGTTCAATACCCAATGCTCCCCTTCTTGTACGGCAAGAGTTTGCGGTCTGCCTCCTCTTGTTGGACTCCCTGTTGCTGCCTCAGAAACCGCACTGTTTAATAAGGCTCCATTATGAACGATGTCTTTTGCGATTTCCTCAAAAGCACCCTTTTTCCATAACTTCTTTTCAGCAGTGTCCATGACAATTCCTAGATGCCAGCCAATAGAGAGAGCAGTCGAAGCATCACCCTGGGCGAGTCTTTCCTGTAGAAGAACCAGCTCATAAAGTGAAATTCCTTTACCACCCAATTCTTCTGGAACAGAAAGCTTCGAGTAGCCACTTTTCTTTAGCTCCTCGATATTTTCATAGGGAAAACTCCCTTCCCGGTCGTGTTGTTCTGAGCGTTCTTGAAAGGAATCTGCTAGCTTACTCACCATGCGATAGAGCTCTTTGTGACGGTTTGTTTTTAGAAAATACTGCTCATGATAACCCATTATAAAGACTCCCTTCCTTGCCTATTGGTTTAAGAGTTCAACTTATCTTATCTTAATCTTTATATACAAGTATAACGGTACAGCTCTTTCATTGTAAAAAAAGAACCCCTTAGAATCTAAGAGGATTGGTCAACATTTTAGTTAATAGGAGGTAAAATTTGATGACTTGTTAACTAACAAATGAAATAATCATAACTCCTACGATCGCTACGATGGACATATGCATTCCATTTGCTCGCAACCCAACCTGAACACCAGAAATCCCTGCAAATCGGCTAACCATTAAATTTAAGCCAGAGAACGGACTAAGTGCAGTGGACATAGCCCAAGTGAGTAACAATAATAACGCTAGAGAAATACTCGTGATTCCAAGCTCAGCCGGCTGTAGCTGCATGGCCAGTGCACCCACAACAGCAATCTGGTGAATTCCCATATAGGTGAGGACAAGTACGATTACAATAACGGCAAGAGCAAAGAGGAAAAAGGACTCTTTCGCAAACCCAGTAAGAATAGAATTGACTCCCTCTGCTAACGCGGTACCTTTAATGGCAAAGGCAAGCATTCCCGCACTCATAAAGAGCATCATCTCATTGTTCATCAGTGGAACGGTACGATCTCGATAATCGATTAACAGTGGACGCATTTTCTCCCAGTTGCGAGGGAGAACCGCAAAGGCTGCCGGAACAAGAACAGAAATCAGACAAACAATCACGATCATCGACCAGTGGGTAGCCCACTCAATCAAAAGACATGATCCCATTAACAAGACAACGAAGAACACTAGTCTTATCAGCTGATTACGAATCTTGTTATCTAGTAAACGAGATGTTGTTGATTCCACCTTCATAGGGTTTCTCTTCTGCCAAAGGGCAAATAAAACATTTCCAATCAGTAAAGACAAAGAGGACAGAACCATTCCATATCCGATGTACTGAGTGAACGGAACATGTAAATAATGAAGCACTAAAGAAACCGATGCAAAATACGGTGACCAAAAAATAGCGGTCGTAAAGCCAACGAGATAGCTTTTCGCTGACATCATCGATGGAAGCTTTAACTCATCTAAAAATTCATTGATAATCCGAACCGAACCCAGATTTAAGACTGGGCTTAATAAAAACAAAGTACCCGTAATTCCGGCATATAGTTTCTTTGGCTGCTGCATTAGCTTTTTTAAAAGCAAAGCTACTGCCTCAAAATAGCCTCCAAAACGTAAGGGTATGGACAATAATGGGGCTAATGTAATTAAACAAAGAAGAGGTAAAATCAGAAACAGACCATCACTTATACCTTCGACACCTGTCCCCTTCCCTATTTCAAGGGCAATTCCAAGTCCCATCATAAAAAAACCAAGAAGCCTTGGAAGAGGATCCGCTTTCGGAGCACTGCCGACAAACGCAATTAAAGCTAGAGCCACCACCACATACCGAAGCCAGGTAAGCTCTACAAAATACTGAATCAAATACAGGCCACACATCGCTAAAATAAGGTAGCTTCGCATTGGGCAACTTCTCCTAATGAACTAGTAATCTTATTGTTTTATCGTACTCCTATCATTTGATAGATTCAATCGGTTCTTCTAGAAAAGGAGAGAAATTAGAGTGAATGAAACTCTACATTCCATCACCCGCTTGAAAACAGGCAAACAATTGCTGTATCCTTTAAAGGACAAAACACCTAAAGGATGTAAAAATAATGAGATTAAATAAATTTATTAGCGAATCGGGCTTTACTTCTAGACGCGGAGCAGACAAGCTCATAAGCGAAGGGAAAGTAATGATTAACGGACGTGTCGCTGAGCTTGGCAGTCAGGTGGAAGAGGGAGACGATGTGAGGGTGAACGGCAAATCCATCGTGGTAGCTAGAAACTATGTATATATTGCGCTTAATAAACCAGTTGGAATTACAAGTACAACGGAGCGTCATATTAAAGGAAATATTATCGATCTCGTGAACCATCCACTACGGATTTTCCATATTGGAAGGCTTGACAAGGACTCTGATGGTTTAATTTTGCTAACAAATGACGGGGACATCGTTAATGAAATCCTTCGGGCAGAAAACAAACATGAGAAGGAGTATATTGTCACTGTAGACAGACCCATCACCAAAGAGTTTGTTGCACAAATGTCATCGGGTGTGGAGATTCTTGATACAAAAACTCTTCCTTGTATAGTGGAGCAACAATCAAAGTACGTGTTTAAAATTATTTTAACACAAGGCTTAAACCGACAAATTCGCCGCATGTGTTCAAGCTTAGGGTACGGAGTTGTTCGCCTTCAGCGTACAAGAATTATGAACATCCATCTAGGCAACCTCCCTGTTGGTCAGTGGAGAGATTTAACCAAGGAAGAAAAAAGGGTACTGTTTAAAGATCTAAATTACGAGCCGAAACAGTAAAAAAGCTGAAGGACTTTCTTCAGCTTTTTCTAATAATGATGGCTGGCTTACCGATCGGATAATATTCAATTTCCTCACAGTCCCGAACAGCTTCTTCCGAAAAACTGTTTCTTCCATCAAATACGATTGGCTGTTTCATTTGGGAAATGACTTCAGATAATACGAGCTGCTTGATTTCCTTCCACTCCGTAACAATAAAGACCGCATCAGAATCTTTTATCGCCTCTCCCACCGAGGTAGCATACGCAATTTTTTCTCCAAAAATTCCTTTAGCATTACGCGTTGCCACCGGGTCGTATCCGATTACAGAGGCTCCTTCGTTCAATAAAGAATGAATGATGGTAATCGAGGGCGCTTCTCTCATATCATCTGTCTCCGGTTTAAAAGCAAAGCCAAGCACAGCTATTTTCTTATACTTTAAATCTCCAAAACGATTCAAGGCCTTTTTTACAAGAAGCAGCTTCTGTCGGTTGTTAATCATCATCGTTTCTTCAATCATTGAAAAAGGAACATGATACTCTTTTGCGGCGGCTAAGAGGGCGCTAACATCCTTAGGAAAACAGGACCCACCATAACCAATTCCACTTTGTAAAAAGGCTGCTCCTATCCGTTGATCTAGCCCCATTCCCTTAGATACATCTTCTACGTTTGCACCTACTGCCTCACACAGGTTTCCTATGTTATTAATAAAACTGATTTTCGTTGCTAAAAAGGCATTTGATGCATACTTAATCATTTCTGCACTTCTTGCATCTGTCTTGACAACCTTTGCGTTGAGAGGAGCGTACATCTTTTCGATTACTGCAGCTGCCTCCTTGTTCTCACACCCAATTACAATGCGGTCAGGATGTAGTGTATCTAGCACAGCTGAGCCTTGTCGCAAAAATTCCGGATTGGATACAACGAAGGGTGAGACTTTGTTTTGACCAAAGGCCTCCAGTAATCTTTTCACCTTTTCATTTGTGCCAACGGGAACGGTACTCTTTATCACAATAATTGAGCCTTTTTCGATGTAGGGCGCAGCATCTTGGATCGCCTGAAATAGATACGTTAAATCCGCTTCCCCGCTATCTTGCTGAGGAGTACCTACTGCAACGATGATCACCTCTGACTTCTCCAAACCTTCTTGATGCGACGTGGTAAACTGCAACCGTTTGGCCTCCATATTTTTAGTAAGCAATTCCTCCATTCCTGGTTCATAAATGGGAGATTTCCCTCCACGAAGAAGGTTTATTTTTTCCTCACTAGTATCAATGCATATAACGTGGTGACCGATTTCCGCTAAACAAACACCTGTAGACAATCCTACATAACCTGTTCCAATTACAGCAATTCTCATACTTCATCATTCTCTCGTTGTCGAAAATCCATATTCTCATAGATGCCTTTGATATACTCTAAAACCACTTCCCTCATATCTTCCCTTCTTAGCGCAAAATCGAGTGTTGCTTTCACAAACCCGAGTTTGTCTCCAATATCGTAACGTGTACCCTCAAAGGAATAAGCAAATACGGCTTGCTCTTTATTCAGCTCATTAATTGCATCAGTTAACTGCAGTTCGGCGTTAGGAACGATCGGTAATGACTCAAGCTTTTCAAAAATTTCTGGCCTAAAAACGTATCTTCCGATAATCGCATAGTTTGAGGGAGCATCCTCTCTCCTTGGCTTTTCGACTAATGAATCAAGTGAAAATAGATTAGGAATTCCGATGGCTCCTTTTGGTTTCACAATTCCGTATTTGCTCAGCTCATCGTCGCTCACCGTTTGAACAGCTACAACTGAGCTGTTACAGTATTCGAAAACATTCATGAGCTGCTTTAAGCAAGGCACTTCCGATTCCACAATGTCATCACCTAGCATGACGGCAAACGGTTCCTGACCAATAAAGCTTTTCGCACATAAAATCGCGTGCCCCAATCCAAGGGGTTCCTTTTGCCTCACATAATAGATGGTTACTAAACTGGATAACTTGCGAATTTCTTCTAATACCTCTATCTGGTTCTTTCGTGTTAAGGTGTCTTCGAGCTCATAGGATTTATCAAAATGATCTTCAATCGATCGTTTGCCTCGTCCGATAATAATCACAATTTCCTTAATTCCAGCTGCTACGGCCTCTTCGACAATATATTGGATCGTCGGTTTATCGACGATGGGCAGCATTTCTTTTGGCTGTGCTTTTGTTGCTGGCAAGAATCTTGTTCCTAATCCTGCAGCAGGGATAATTGCCTTTCGTACCTTCATCCTTCTCCCTCCCCTCTATTGCTTTCTGCTGAAAGAAACGGGAAGTAATCTCTTACCATGAATTTCTTCAAACTTCGAGGAAGCATCTTCTTACGGCGCCTAATTAAATACTGAGAGAGTATTTTTTTCTCTTCCGTACTCACTTGCCAATCATCTGGAATGATACTGACAATTTCCTCAATGAGAAAGTTAGGGATAGTTTGAATCACTTTTAACGCTTCATAAAAGTCCGATTCTCTCCCCACAAATTGGGCCATTAACCGGTGTGTTGCACTTCTTAATATTTTCACAGGAAGATCTTCAACTTGTTCTCCTGTCCAGTTATAAGAACCAAAGCATTCTGCATGGTCAATAATCCATAGGTGATACGCCTCATCGCCCACTTCTTTTAGTAAAATATTTTTCTTCGTTCGATCGCGGTTTGATAGCCAATAATCAAATAAAATAATTGAAGCTAGCTGTTGCTCGTTTACGATTTTCTTAATTTGAGAGACTTCGTGTCCGTTGTAACAATCAGGAATATATCGCGAAGCAAACTGATAGCGACTGTCACTTTCGATAAAATCAGGAATTTCAGTGGAGAATTCAGATGGCATTTCTATAATTTGAGCGTGTGGAATGGGCAGTTGTAAGTACCTGGCTAGGCAGTATGCTACCCATTCATTTGGCAATGATTTTTCGAACCCAGGTATGAAATACTTCACAGCATATTCATGTCCATCGTCAAACTTGATTAAGTGAGTGTTTGATTTTCCTTCTAACCTCTTTACATATGAAACTGGCTTAATCATCCACCTTCACCACACCATCTCTACCTGTTTCTTTTTGCAGGATTTCTAGTAAAAATTGAACATATTTCTCGGCCACTCGGTGAATATGGAAGTTCTCAAGTGTGTGCATGATCGCCGCCTCAGACATCTCTTTCTGTACTTCAGGCTGGTCGATAATGAAATATAGCTTCTTAATTGCCTCATCCACATTCATTCCGTGAAATAGTTTCCCTGTTTCTCCATCTTTCACAATTTCTGTGACGGGCATCATTCGAGAGGCTACCACTGGAACTCCACAAATCATGGATTCCACAAAAGTATTTCCAAATGACTCTGTCTTGGTAGTCGCGATTGTACATCCACCAGATTGACGAATCTTTGCATACACATGTGGCATTTGCTGATAAGGAATGACTGGAAACCACTTAATGATGTCAGTTAATCCTTCTTCTTTCCACACTGTAGCAAACTCTTCTCTCTGCACACTTTGTGCTCCACCAATGACCCAGAATTCAATATTATCGCGTTCCTGTTTAACTCTTTTGGCGATTTCCACCAGCATCGGCCAATTCTTCCTTTTATCTAATCGGCCAATCCAACCGATGACCTTTTTATCCTTTGGCAGGATAGGCACTGCATCATAATCGATTTCTTCTTCATTAAGTGCGTAATAATAAGCTGGGTCGATTCCGTTATAAATCACCTCGATTGGAATCCCTTCAATAAGGATGGACACAAGCCTTTTTTGGTATTGGGAGGGAACAATGATGGCTACCGGTTGAATGCCCTGAAAATTTTGGATATGAGGAGTGATTTTTATCAGTTCTGGGGTACGTGCTTCGACTATTACTGGTCCTTTATAATTAGCCATTTTCAGCCACTTAAAGGCATCCTTTGTATCAACAACAATTATTGCGTCATATTTATTATCTTGTATAATTTTCACTATTGTGTCTTTGTCCTTAGTCAAGTAAACAGGAGCTACATCTTCCATAATATGCATCCCACCGTGATCTGTCGTATACAGAAACTCGGTTTCTATGCCATATTTTTTAAAATATATCGCCCGATTACGCCACCCAGCATTCACCCCTCCAACCGTGAGTAGACGCCAGATTACTAGTATTTTCATTATGACTCTCCTTACTTTTTGCCCTTTTTACTGTTATCCATGATTTTTTGCATTAATAGGGAGGTTAGTTCCTGTCTTAACATTTTGCTTTTCTCAGCTGGCGAAGCCTTTTCAAACTTCTTTTTATCCTCTTTGGTTTTCTTGTCATCTTTCTCTTTTTTGTCTGGCTTATTTAGTCCATTAATAATACGTTGGATTTCGCTAAAATCAATTTTTTCTGGTCTTTTATTTGACTCTTCTTCTACTACCGGTTGTTGTTGTTTCTGCTCTAGTGCATCCCAGTGCTCGTCAATTTTCTGCATCACTTCATCAGGGTTTTGCCCTCTAGCTAACATTGTTTTTACCCATTCTTCTTTAAAAACCTTGTGCATTAAGTTAACGAGATTGTTAGCATTTTCCTTCTCATCCTTCGTTAACAGGCGACTACTAAGATCCTTAACCACTTTCTTCGTTTTTCCACTCTCCAATAGCAAAGGGTAAATTTCTCTGGCCAGCTCTTCCATGCGCATATAATAGCTCCACTCCTCGAGAAGCTCTGGAGAAAAAGCCTTTACATGAGATAGAAATGTCTCCCTATGAGTTTCTCCTAAAGAGGTTAATAGTTTGCGAGGATATGGATATACCCGGTCACGCCAAATCGTCCTTGCTACGTCAATTACCCGAAGGCTGCCATCTGCTTGGAGATAAATTTGTCTCTTATGATGATCGATTCTCTCATAGCCGATTTCTTTAAAAATAATCAGCATTTCTATAAGTTTTGCTGATAACTCTTCTGTTAACGGGTGTGATTGTAAGTACTCCCTCAAATCAATTCCCTTAATGGTTTCCATAACAATAAAAAGAGGTCCATGATCATACACCTTAGGGAACAAACCTGTATGCTGTCCCATAGATAATGCTTCATACTCCCTCTCACAATCCTCTTCATTACCGAATACCTTGACACATACATCGTCGGTATAATGAAATACAGCTCCCTGTCGCCCCTTCCCGATCATTTGAAGAGGGCTATTATTGATAACTTCTACATCTTGGTTTTCTAGATTGTTTACCGTAATGCTCTCAACCATCTGTCTTAACTCGCTAGTGTCCAAAAAAGTAACCACCTTTCTACATACTATTCACTGTCAGCGAACCAGTGTTTTATTTACATTCTCTTTACATTAGATTCATAAATTTTAAAAGTGTACAGGCTATTAACTAGGGAAAAAGCGGAATTTTAGCATCAGGAAAGGAAAAAGAGGGAATGACCAGTGTCATTCCCCCTTTCTTACTCACTACTATTCGAATGTGAACGCTGACGCTCTTGTTCTGCGAGAATTTCGTTATCCTCTGCATTGTCTCTTGTTACTTTTTGTGTCAGGATTGCTCCTACAGCCACTAAGATCATAACAGCGATATAGTACCCTTTTTCATTTAGTTCAAGGCTATCAGCATTATAAAGACCGATACTAAAAAGAAATACCCCTGCAAAGAAAGTAAAGTAAGCTAGTACGGTGAAAGCCGTGGTATTTCTACGTCTATACTTCATATTCATCCCCCTAAAATACACTATAAAATCCATTTCAGGTATATTATACCAAGTATGCAAGGTGTAAATCTACACTTTTTTCACAAAAAAAGACTGACTTTGATTTGTCAGCCTTTCAACCAGAAATTACTCACCCTTAATTGCTTTTACTTCATCAGGATGGTTATCAATCCATTCCTGTGCTACTTCTTCCGCATCACGATTATTATCTTCAATTTCAACAATCATCTTTTCAATATCAGATACATTCATGCTCCAGTTGCTTAATAGTTCATATGCTTCTGGTGCTTTATCTTTTAACTCATTGTTTGTAATTACGTGAACTTCAGATGTATCAAAGTATCCTTCTGGACTTGGTAGTACCTTTAAATCGTAGTTAGCAAACATTGGATGTGGTCTCCAACCAAGGAAAAGAACAGGCTCTTCTTTCGCCATAAGACGCTGTGCTTGTGCTAGCATTCCACCTTCACTGGATGCCACATATTCAAAATCCAATCCTAACTCTTCAATCATTTTTTTAGAGGTTACACTCATTCCTGCTCCCTCTTCAATTCCATAAACCTTTCCACCAAATAAATCTTCCTTGCCCTTTAGATCTTCTATAGACTCAATTCCTTCTACATACGTTGGAATAACCCAACCAAGCTCTCCATCTGTATAACTTACAGCTGTATCTTCAAGTTTATCTCCAAATTGCTCCATGTAGTTCGCATGCATGACCGGGAGCCAAGCATCCATGAATACATCCAGATCTCCTTTTGAAAGACCCGTATATACTCCACCAGCATCAGCATTTGTTTCTTTTACTGTGTAACCCAAGTCTTCAAGAAGAAGCTTGGCAACCTTTGTAGGTGGGATTGTACTCGTCCACGGTGTTACCCCAAAGTTAATGGTAATATTTTTGCTGTCTTCTTTCCCATTTTCTCCAGATGTACTTGCTCCACTGCTACAACCAACAAGTAAAATGAAGGCCAGTAGTAATAATAAGCTTACCTTTAGTTTTTTCAATCTTCCCCACTCCTTGACTATTTTTTATTTTTATTACCTAAACCTTGAGTAATACGGTCTAGGATAATAGCTAACACAACAATTCCTAATCCACCAACCAAACCTAATCCAACGTTAACGCTAGATATTCCAGCTAATACGGTTGAACCAAGACCTGGTGCACCGATCATAGATGCAATAACTGCCATGGATAGGGCCAACATAATCGTTTGATTTACCCCTGCCATAATCGTTGGGATCGCAACAGGTAGCTGCACTTTCACAAGCATTTGCCATGAAGTGGATCCAAAAGCCCTTGCTGCTTCGACCATATCTTCAGGCACTTGTTTAATAGCCAGGGTTGTCATACGAACCGCTGGCGGAGTCGCAAACACAAACGTTGAAATAACAGCTGGAACTTCACCTAATCCAAATAACAGAATAGCCGGTATCAAATACACAAAGCTCGGTAAAGTTTGCATAAAGTCCAATATTGGACGAACAATTTTATCTAAAACTGCATATTTTGCAGTTAAAATTCCTAATGGTAATCCAATGATGATGGAAAAGACGGTTGCTACGACCACAACGGCCAATGTTAACATCGCATCTTCCCACAGGTTAACGGAACCAAGATATAAAGTACCGATTAAAGTAAAAATAGCAATTCCTTTTCCAGCAAGTTTCCAAGCTAATAAAATCAATAATATAGCAATGACTTCAGCCGGAATCATAAGAAATAAATCAGCCACGCCATTGATGAAAAAAGAGATAATGGAGCTGACCGAATCAAAAAAGCCACCCATGACTGGAATTAACCAGTCGTATACAAAATTATTTGTCCAATCCTCTAACGGTAATGTAAAGTAGTTCATTCTTTCATCCCCTCGCTTTGCTCTTTCCCTAACACAAGTCCCGAAAGGATCGAAACTCTAACAATAATTCCTACTAACTTGTTTTCCTCTACAACAGCGATAGGATATCTTGATTCTGCTGCTATACCAATCAGTTCACTTAGTGGAGTGGTAGGATCAGTCGTATGGAAATCTGACTCTAGCACATCTTCCACCCATTTGTTTTCCTTATAGGCTTTGATGGCCGCATCGATCGTTAAAATTCCTTTTAAGTTTTTATCTTTATCCACTACGAAAATACTTGAGAGGCCTGCATCCTCCATCTTCTTCATCGCTACCCTTGGTCCATCTTTCCATGTTGTGATGACGTCAGGCTTTTTCATAATATTAGAAGCCATGAGTACCTTCGAACGGTCCACGTCCTCAACAAAGTTGTACACATACTCATTCGCTGGATTTTCAAGAATTTCTTCAGCAGTTCCAATTTGAACGATTTCTCCATTTTTCATAATCGCAATTCTATCGCCAAGTTTCAGCGCTTCATCAAGATCATGTGTGATAAAGAGAATCGTTTTTCCAAGCTTACTTTGAAGCTGAAGAAGCTCATCCTGCATCTCCTTACGAATAATGGGATCAAGTGCACTGAACGCTTCGTCCATAAGGAGAATATCAGAGTCATTCGCAAGAGCTCTCGCAAGCCCCACTCGTTGCTGCATTCCACCACTCAGTTGATCAGGAAAACTATTTTCGTATCCTTCTAATCCAACATCCGCAATAGATTTACGAGCTTTTTCCTCTCTAACGCTTTTTTCTACTCCTTGTACTTCAAGACCATACGCCACATTTTCTAGTACATTCCGATGTGGAAACAAAGCGAACTTTTGAAACACCATTGATAGCTTTTTTCTTCTTGTTTGCATCAGATCGTTTTTATTCATTTTTGTAATATCTTCACCATCAATGAGAACCTCTCCACTGGTCGGTTCAATCAAACGATTGATTAAGCGAATCAATGTCGACTTCCCACTCCCCGAAA
>Ga0182742_1003275_pt1 | contig 16140 bp, 10 predicted proteins | sample eDN5th37CBELigMG_FD_128880 | JGI IMG/M metagenome (GOLD analysis project Ga0182742, IMG submission 128880) | Enriched Miracle-Growth compost microbial communities from Emeryville, California, USA - eDNA 5th pass 37_C BE-Lig MG (version 2)... ...
GTGAGATTTACTCACCTGTGTCTCAGCTCCGCTAGCTACTTCTTGAATAGATGAAGAAATTGTCTCAGTTGCTTCAGTTGCTTGTTCAACTGTCGCATGTAGCTGTTCCGATGCTGCGGCAACCTGTTCGGCACTTCCATTCATTTGCTGAACAATCTGGCGCAAGTTACTCGCCATTCCATTAAATGCTCTAGCCAAGTCGCCAATTTCATCCTTGGATTTCACCTTAATCTCATCCTGGGTTAAATCTCCATTTGCAATTTTTTCCGCCACAATGGCCAGCTTTTTCACCGGTCTAGAAATGATGCGGCTGATGTAATAGGCGATGACAGCCCCGATGATTAAGGCAATCCCAATCAGTACACCCTGCTGAGTTTGCGTAGCCTTTACAAGCTGATCAGTCTGGCTTCTCACATAATTTAACTGATCTGTTTGATAATCAATCATTTTTTGCGCCGTTATTTGAAATCCCGTAATAATCGGAGGATCCTCTAATTTAAGGACGTGAATATAGTTTTCATTGTTTCTATCCTTTAGATCAATCATGGTCTCTGAAATTTTAATATATCTTTCACTAAATAGACTAAGCTCATTCAGCAGCTGCTTGTCCTCTCTGCTGGTCATCAGCTTCGAAAGCTCTTTGTTCTTTTTGTCATACTCACTCTTAGCCTCATAATAAGCCGTAATTGACTCCTTGTTGCTAAGAAGCAAATAACCCCTTGTTGAAAGCTGAATATTCTTTGACTCCTCGATCAATTCACGGATAAGATTGATCTTCTTCACCTGATCATTCAGCAAATCCTCATATGTATTTTTCGTTGCATTTAGCGAGTATAAAGAAAACCCGGACATGAGCAACAATAAGATGAGAACCGAGCCAAAGCCCAGATACATTTTCTTAATGACGGTAAATTTGAACTTTCCTTTTGAGGCTTTAACAGGCTTTTCTTTCTTTTTGAATTTAACCTGTTTTTCCTTTTTAAAAATGGCCATAGGTACACTCCTTCTAATTCATTACGACAAAATTCATCATCTATTACTATTATTTTATATAATTTTACAAAAATTTTATATATTATAGTTAAATTTTACTAAAAAAATTTCAAACTGCCTTCATTCATTTTTATATGCATGAAAAAAGAGCTACCACAAACTGTGGTAGCTCTTTTGAAGTACAATATATTATTTTGCAACTACGCCATCTTTAACTTGGTTGTTGTTAGCATCTACAAGGTTTGCAGATTTGAATTCAACAGAGATTGCATCAGTTAGGTTAAAGTCTTTAGTTGTTGAGATTGTTAATTTACCGTTTTCTGCTTTTGCAGTAGCTTCAACAGCTGTTCCGTTAACTTTTACTGTTACACCAGAAACGCTGGCATTGTTTTCAATAGCTTCTGAGAATGCCACTGTGAATTGCTTGCTGTTTACTACAGAAATGCTGTCAGCAACTGGTGCCACATTTTCAGTTAGGCTAACAGTTTTAGATACTTTACCATTTTCAAGAGTATTTGAATCTTTATCAAGTAAAGATGTTGCTTCAAGTACATAAGTACCATCAGCAGCTACAGAACCTTCTGGTAATGTGATTTCAACTGTTGTTCTTGAGTCAACAAATCTTAACTTAGCATCTTCAGACAAAATTTTACCGCCAAGTGTATAGTTAGCTGCAACTAATGCTGAATCGCTCATTTCTTTGTTGTAAGTAACTGTTAGGACATTTCCTGCTACTTCAACTTTAGAAATATTAACGATTGCTTCAGGCTTTACAGGAGTTTGTGCTACTTCAGGAGCAGTTACACTGAAAGTTAAAGTATCTGCTACTTTATTACCGTAAACATCAGCAACTACTTTACCTGCTAGTTCAAACTTATAAGAAGATTTAGCAGTAAAGTTATAGTCAACTGCAAGAACGTTTTCTTCAGTACCTTCAACTTTGCCGTTGCCATCAACGTCATAACCAAATGTAGTATTATCATCAGTTAAGTTTACTGCTTCTGAAGTTTGGTGTACATTGTCTTTAACTTTTAAAACAAGTTCATCGTCACCTGTTAAGTCTCCAGCTTCTACTTCGTCATTGAAAGAAACTAGAAGTTGTTTGTTATCTTTACTAACAGATGCTGAAACAAATGCTGGAGCTGTTGAATCAGCAGTTAAAGTTGCTTGAGCTTCCACTTTTTCACCTGCATTATTGGCTTTATCTTTAAAGCCTTCAACTGCAACTGTTGCATTTAAGAAGCTAACTCCTTTAAGAACATCTTCTTTTTGTGCATCTAATACATACTTAGTTTTCTCATTTTCATCTTGAACAAATTTGTCAGCATAGTCTTTTCCATTAATTTTAACTGTTCCTAAAGTAACTTCTTCAGAGAAGTGAAGAGTAACTTTATTGCCAGAAACATTAATAGAAGCAACTGGTTTCACTTCATCTTTCGCTTGTGCAGGGACAGTTACGCTTTGAGAAATAGGGTTAGCTACGTTATCCGCTTTATCAGTTGCACCTACGATATCAACTTTGTATGTTTTGCCAACTTCAAGGCCTGAAATTGAAACTGTGTCATTAGAGAATTGAACATCAGTTGCCACACCATTAACTGAAACTGTTCCAGCAGATTTTAGAGGCTCGCTGAATTTAATTACAGCAGTTGCTGTAGTTGCGCCATACTCATAAGTTACATCGGCTACAGCTGGTACTACTGTATCTTTATAAGTGATTGAAGAAACATATTTTGTTGTTTTTACTTTGTTATCTGCTTTTGTTTCGATTGGCTCAACTGTAAAAACTAACTTTTCACCATTAATTACTGTATCATAAGTTAACGTTACAGATTTATTGTCATCTGCAACAGCAACAGCTGGCGCTTTAGTTTGGCCTTCTAAGCTGAATTTTCCTGCAGTTGCATCTTCTTTATTGATTTCTTTATTGAAAGCAACAACTACTTGAGTTGCATTAACCGCACTCACAGACTTAACCTTAGGAGTCAACTGTGCTTCCACTTCTTCAAGGGCCTTAGAAAGCTCAGCTTTCATTTCTTTGTTTTGAACTTCGTTGATGTATTTGTTAGCTTCAGCAACGTGCTTTTCTACTTCTGCTTCGTTGTTAGCTTCTAGAGCTTTGTTAGCAAGGTCTAGTTCGATTTTTACTGTTACAGCATATTTTACGCTGTCACGTAGGGACTCAGCAGATTTTTTGTAGTTTGCACGGATTTCGTCACGTGTTGTTTTACCGTATACGCGGTCTAATAGGATCGCTTGCTTACGGATTTCTGTAGAAAGGGCATGGTAAGCAGCTTCTGTATCATCATTGATTAGGTTAGCATCAATTTGTTTTTGAAGGTCTGCTTTTTTCACATTGATCTTTTCGCCAGCAGTGATGGCATCGATGTAGTGCATTGTGCGATCAATATGAAGATTTACGTTTTGTTCTATGTCAGCTAGGTAGCCAGCTTTTTGTGCAGCTGGTAATTTGTTGACTGCTGCTACAGCGGCATCACGTGCTGCTTTAGCTGCATTGTATTGAGCCCATGGACGTGTAGTTCCATCTGCAGAACCTTCTGTAGAAATAGCCCATTTAAGTACAGTACCAGCATCTTTAGCTTTTTTTACTAAAGATTGTACGTCATTAGCTGCAGCGTCTGCGCCTGCAGGAGTTGTTACTACGAATGCGGATGCTGCAATTGCTGATGCACCTAAAACTTTGATTGCTTTCTTTTTATTCAATGGAAAATCCCCCTATAAAAATATTTCATTATTAATCTCTTTTAGTTATGTAAGGATTGTTGTTCATGGCCCCTACGAATATTATCTTAAAATATAATAGAGTCCTGCGGTATGCTAAAAATCTTCCAAGGTATCAGCAATTTGGATATGCATGTTAATTTTTCCATAATAATTCGTTAAAACCATATTGGTGTATGCGTTTGTTAATAACTGGTTATTCCAGATTTTATAAATTCCTATAACGACGGTGAAAATAATAGACATAACGATCACTAAATTAGTATAATCTTCCTACTAATATAATTAGGTACAAAGATAGACAAGAAGGGTGATCGTATGACAAAGAGCCTAAAGTTTAAAATTTTACTGATCTTTTCGATGCTGCTTTTGATTTCATGCCTTTTGATTAGTTTGTTTTTTTATCAATCCTCATTTCAGTTAGTGAAGGATTCCGTTGGGAAACAGGAGTCAAGGATTGTCGAACAAGCCGTCTCGATGATTGATATCGGCCGCTATGAAAAAATCACAGTGGATTCCGGTGAAAACGAGTATTACAGAGAATTGCGGGAAAGACTAAACAACTTAAGAGAAATGAACGGTATGACCTATTTGTACACCATGGCACGAGAAAAAAATGGAGATACCTATGACTACTATTGTGTTGTAGATGGCATGCCTCTTGATTCAGATGACGCTTCAGCATTAGGGGAAAAAGAAGAGATGATTGATTACTATCCGGAAATGAAGAGAGTTTTTGAAACTGGCGAAACCGAATATCAATTATCTAACGATGAAGAATACGGAGCATTAATATCTATCTATACCCCTATTAAAAATTATTCCGGCGAAGTCATTGGCATAGTAGGGGCTGATATGGATGCGACGCAGGTATACCAAGTGATGGACAAGAATAAGCTCAATATTATTCTGATCACCCTTTCCATTCTAATAATCGGGCTCATTGTTGTTTATCTTTTCTCTATCTATTTAACAAAGCCTTTAATGACATTAACATCACAGGTTAAAAAAGTAGGAAAAGGCGATTTAACCGTAGCCTTTCACTCACAACGAAAAGATGAAATCGGTGTATTAACTCAAGCCTTTCAGCAAATGCTGGCTGAATTGAAGTCGGTTATCCAAGGAATTCAAGCGATATCTGGCCAGCTGACAGACACTTCTCATTTGCTGTTAAAAAATAGTAAATGGGCTGGAAAAGCCAGCAATGAAATCGCTGCTTCCATGGTGGAAATTTCCGAAGGTTCCTATACACAGTACAAAAGTTCAGAGGAAGGAGCTGCGACATTAGAGCAAATGTCCAATGGTCTGCAGACCATTGCCGAATCATCCGCTAATGTCTCCAACCTGTCTTCGATCAGCTCCGAACATGCACACGCAGGTAATCAGTGCATTGAAAAAGCAATTGATCAAATGAATGTCATCAATCAATCGGTTGAAAGATCTTCTTTTGACATTAAAACACTAGAGAATCAATCCAATGAAATTTCATCCATCATTAATATTATACGGAACATCTCTTCGCAAACGAATTTACTCGCGTTAAATGCGGCAATCGAGGCTGCACGGGCTGGTGAATCCGGAAGAGGGTTCGCGGTGGTTGCTGAAGAGGTGAGAAAGCTCGCGGAACAATCTGAGAAATCGGCCAACAGCATTTCAGCTTTGATTACAAAAATGAACGAGGATACCAAACAGACTGTATCTTCGATGAATGTAGTTGCAGAAAATGTAAAGGAAGGAATTGAGGTCGTCTCTGAGGCCGGAAAGTCATTTGCCAGTATTGTAGAGTCCATTCAAAGCGTTACTACTCATATGAAAGAAGTGTCGGTGACGTCGGAAGAATTATCAGCCTTTTCAGAGGAAGTAACGGCGGCGGTGATGGAAACAACCGCGATTGCTAGCAAAGCGGCAGAGAGCACCAAACACGCAGCAGAACAAACCGCCGAGCAAGAAGGCTATATCACAAATATATCAGGCAATATTTCAGAATTAACGAACATGGCCAATCAATTGGATCAGCTGGTAAAGAAATTTACTATATAAGAAAAATAAAATCCCTTCTATTCTATATAGAAGGGATTTTTCAAACTTACTTCTTTTCTTCGGCAGTCAATGTGTACTTCCATAAATCAGCTTGATTGCGGAAGTACAGATTTCCTTGTGCATCCTGAGCAAGCTCATTAGCACCTTCATCTTTTAAAATTTCTACTTCTAATGTTTTTGGATCTGCTTTAAATAGCTTTCCTTCCACCGTTCCGTAGATATTTCCATCGATGCCTTCAATAATCTTCGCATTACGGAAACGTCCGGAAATCAGATCTAGGATCTGCTTCGTGCGAATCTCCTTTGTTTCAGGGTTATAGGAAACAAGTGTACCGTCTGCCATCGCCCATACAGTTCCGTTTTTATCAGCCATAATGCTTGTAATCATACTAGCATCCACTGGAAGATGGATATACTCTTTCTGTTCTGGCCAATCTGGTCTAAAACGGAAGAATCTTGCTCCCCGCTCGTTTACTTTGTAATTTGCATGAATCGATGTTCCGCCATAGACAAATTCCTTATGACGATATAATGAAACAATACTTTGGTTATAAATATAATTCTCAAATACTTCATATTTATCTTCTTTTAAATCATAGATTGCTAATGCCCCGCCGCCCATGCTTGTTTCTGGGTAGGTACCAACAAATACTTTGCCAAGCTTCTCATCAGCAGCAATGGCTGTTGAACGTGACTGGCCATATTCGCCAAGCCTCATTAATGTTCTTGGATTCATAAGGCCCCAGGGCTGTGTTAGATCTAACTCAAGAACTCTGGCATTTGGATAGGCCCCTAAATAAAGCTTATCACCTAAAACAGTCATTGATTCAATCTGGCTAATATCCTGGAACAATTTGGACTGATTTGTTTTCGGATTGTAAATGGCTAAACCGCCGGACATATATCCGTTGATAAATACATTCTCTCTTTTTTCATCATGAATCATGGTATAAAGCGTCACCGGCTGTGCAGGCAAGTCTAATAAAGAAATTTCATAATAGCCCGTTTCAAGATTATACTTTAAGACATTTCCATCGTTATCCATCAGGCCAACAAGTGTGTATCCTGGATAATTAGGATCATTCAATTCAACAAAGTCTAGCGAAAGCAACTCAGTTCCTGTTAATAAAGGAATCCATAGAGAAGTTTCCTCTTGTGTCGCTAAATCATATTTATATAGGGTGTTATTTTTTGAATAATAAATCGCATCCTCCATTGGCGATTTTAAAGAAACCGTTCTGGAGTTCAATTCAAGACTTCCTGTCTCCTCTAGCGTTTCCTTATCAAAAATCACCAAGCGGTTAGATGGGTCCATTCTCGCATAGATTTCATTTCCTATAATTCTAATATCTCTTACATACTTATCATCTTTATACTCATTTGGTAAAAAGGCCGTTTTCCTTTTTGTTTCTAAATCAATTTTAACCAAATCAGCCTTTGACCCTACACCGACAAATAGAGAATGACTGTCTTCATCATAGGCAAGAGACTTGGCAAATTCCTTCCGGTACATCGCTTGACCGAAATTCTCCAGCTCTTCTGTAAATGGATCAAACTTAAACACATTACCGCCATAGGCTGTAGAGCCAAAGACAACTCCATCGGCTGCATCAATATCCTGAATAGCTGTATCCTTAGGCAGTGTCAGCACATTGCCATGATCATGAAACTGGTCTGTGTTCGGATTATAGCTGTATACATTTCCATCTGTTGTTCCGCCAACCCAGACGGTTCCATCTTCATCAACATCTAGTCCCCATGCACTCGTGGAGTTGGACAAAGTAAAGGTATGCTTTACCTGATTGGTATTCAAATCAACCACAGTTAAAGCAGAAGGTGTCCCATGCATCACAAAATACATATAGGAGTTTCCGAAGTAGTCTGAGCCAGCCGCTGCTGTCAGTGCTGAGGTTTGAAAAACTTGCGGTCCGATCAATGTGGAGTTTTTATCCTCATCTTCGGTGTTTTTGATGTTGTCTTCGTTTTCCTCAAACTCCGCTTCCTCTTCGTAGCCGTTCCCATCCTCGATGATTTCTTCAATTCCGCCGCTAACATTTTCTTCCGCAAACACACCAGGCTGAACCAGCGATAAGAATATTGGAAGGATAGCAATCATCATTAATATCTTTCTCTTCATCCAATCTTCCTCCTTCTTTCACCCATTATAGCAAAATTTACTAGTCTGAGTGGATTGTTTTTCCAATATTTCTGTTAATCTATTGAAAATATTTTCAGAAAAGGCGAACTTTTTTCATAGGTCAATCGTATATATTATAGAGTGAAAATAGAGGAGGAATTTGGATGGGTAATAAGGTTATGATTTCGCTTGGAAAAGTGGCACTTGCAGGGACGATTGGTCTATCAGGCATTATGAGCAGCCTAACGGTAGTGGAGCATAAAGCTGCTGCCGCAGAAACGGTTAATCAAGTTAATTTTACAGACAAAACAAAGGAATTCGCAGAGATTTTCAAAACAGGCAATTGGGATGCTGCCTATGAACACTTAAGTAAGAACCTTCAGGCTAAACTGCCGAAAGAACAGCTCCCTGGTCTGATTACGGGCCTTACCGGACAGTTTGGAAAAGTGAAAGATGTAACATTTAAGAACATCACAAAGAATGCCATACATACCAATGCTACATTCACTGTAACTTCTGAACAAGGCTCATACGAAGTTATCTTGCACATTGATGCTGCAGGTAAGGTTGATGACATTCTGTTCAATACGTATGCAATACCAGGAAAATACACGAACCCTTCCTACAACCATCCGGAAAAATATACTGAAAAACAGGTTGTTGTTGGCGAAGGCGAATTTGCCCTCCCTGGCGTGCTAACAATGCCAAAGGGCAAAGGCCCGTTTCCGGTTGTTGTCCTAGTTCAAGGGTCTGGAGCTCATGATATGGATGCCACGATTGCATCATTAAAGCCATTCCGCGACATCGCTGTCGGACTTGCCAATGAAGGAGTTGCTGTCCTTCGTTATGATAAAAGAACCTATACCCATGCAATTAAATCCTATTTAACACCGAAGTTTACTATCCAAGATGAGACTGTGATTGATGCAAATTTAGCTGTTGAAAAATTGAAGTCCATGCCTGAAATCGATAAAGATAATATCTTTGTGTTCGGCCATAGCCAAGGAGCATTTGCCCTTCCGATGATTGTTGAAAATGACAAGCAAAAAGATATTAAAGGAGTTATTGGTGCCGCAGGACCTGCAGGCAAGTTCCATGAGCTTATGCTTTGGCAAACCGAAGAGCAAGTAAAAAGAGCGAAAGAAATGAATTTGCCTGCTGAGCAAATAAAGGCTGCAGAAGCACAAGCGGCATTCTTTAAGGAACAATTCGCCTTACTGGATGATCCGCAGTATTCTCTTGAAAATTTGCCGGCCGGCTTCCAATTATCAACACCTTATTGGTGGTTTAGCCTCCGCGATTTCGTTCCATCAGAACCGATGAAGAAGCAAACCGTTCCAGCCCTTCTTTTACAGGGAGGCAAGGATGTTCAAGTTCCTCCTTCAGAGCTGGAAGCCTGGAAACAAGCCTTAAAGGACCGTGACAATGTCGATTACAAGCTTTATCCAGACATGTTCCATATGCTTGTAGACTTTAAAGGAAAAGCAGATGGAATGACCGAATATATGGCACCAGGAAACGTCCCGCAGGAATTTATTTCGGATATTGCTCAATGGGTTAAAACAGGTGAAATTGCTGAAGAGGTCAGCAAACCTGCCCAACCTGGGAAAAAAGTCTATTGGGATGGCTTGCTAATGAAAAATGGCCAGATTGGCAAAATAACTGTCAAAAAGCCAATTAACCTTTGGAAACGCGAAGGCGGAAAGCTAGTTTTTGAAAGAATCCTCAAGCCTGGCGAGCAATACCGTGTGTACCGCTATGACAACAAATTTGGCGGACAATATGGGCTTGGCGGGGGGTATTATATAACTAATATGAAGGGGTATGTGGAGTATAAAACACCTTCTAAAGCGAAGCTGAAGGAATTGAATGGAAAGTAATGTACCTCTTTTGTAGAGGCAACGGTTCTAAAAAATTTTTAAAAAAACAGCCTTTTTACTTGCGACGTAATATACTGCACCCCAAACATGGGGTGCAGTTTTTTATGTGAATTGACAGTATTTTTTTACAGGACACAAGCCCTTTTCCATGGCCTTTACATACAATGGGGATGACTATATATTTCAAAGGAGAAGTGAAGATGAACGAGGAACTTCAAAAGCTGTTTAATCAATTAATTCAAATCGAGCACCTTTCAACGACCATGTATCTGGCCATGTCTGCATATATGGGAAAGCAAAACTTTACAGGAATGGCCCACTGGTTAAGGTTGCAGTCGGATGAAGAAAGGACCCATATGCTGCAGGATAAAAAATATACGAGGGGATCTGCTTTTGTAGAGTAGATCCCTTTACTAATCCCCTTTTAACCTCTTAGATTGAAATCTCGTCCTCGATTCTTAAAAATTCAATATTTCCTCTCTTAGCTCTATTTATCTATTCAACTATTTGCAGGAATCCTCTAAAATAGGATTAGTATACCATTTTTACCATACATTACAAATCCAGGAGGATATCTATGAACAAAGGGAAAGTGATGAAGATAGTAAGTGTTTCAACAATTACAGCATCAGCTTTTGTTGCAGCTTCACCTGCGGATGCTGCTACAGTAAGTCAGGTTGAAAAACTTGTGAAAACAGCTAAAGATGCTGGAACCGTATTAAAATGGGCCATTTCCATTGAAGGCACTGCCGATGGTAAAACCCGCCCGTGGGCTCAATACAATGCGGCCAAAGATGCATACAACAAGGCATTAGATGCTGTAAATACCTTGCCTGCAGCCCAAAAGACCAAATATCTGGCAGATCTTGAAGCAAATGTCCTGCTCCATATCAATCGGACCATGCATTACATCGATGCCATTACAGCTGGTGAAAAAATCAAAGTGAAACAGCAGGCACTTGCCTACCAGCTAGATCGTGATCTAATCAATGACGAGACCGAAAAGACCTACCATGAGCTTTCAAAAGAAATCCGCAAGCAAGCCATCCTATTAGATCGAGTCTATGGCAAATCAACCCGTGACCTTATTCGCGCCCAATATAAGCAATCAGCCGAAAAGGTACGCGACAGTGCCATCTACGCCGTTACGGTAAAAATCGAGCTTGACCTTGCCGCAAAAGCAATTGCCTCTAAGAATACAGCCCAAGCAGACAAGCACATAGAGGAAGCGAAAAAGTATTTAAAATATGTAGATAACCCTATCATCAAAAAGACATTAACCGATCGATTAAACACCATTGATACCAACCTTATACCTAAGGTAAACAAAATCAGTGCTGCTGAACCAAAACGGATCAAAGTTGAATTCAATCGGGCAATGCAGGCCGGCTCTAGCACAAATGCAGCTGAAAATACGTCGAATTACACCGTTTCCGGCCGTTCGATTAAAAACGTAAAACTTTCTGATGATAAAAAAACAGCCGTTATCGAATTATACGATCCGCTCTATACGAATTCATCCTATACCGTCACGGTAAAAAAGAATATCCAAACCGCTAATTATGAAGCATTAGGAAAAGAAGATGCAGTCACAACCTTTACTTTCTCTGATAGCACAAAACCAGCCGTGTCTGCTGTCAAATCGCTGACAAACGGAAACATTGAAATCCAATTTTCAGAGCTGATTGACGAGGATTCAGCTTTGGCGATATCCATTGACGGCAAAACGGTCAAATCAGTCCCTCTTTCGAGTGATTCAGATACAGTCATTATTCAAAAATCTGCACTCGATGGGTTGGGTTTACGAAAAGGCAGGTCCTATTCCATTGTAGTCTCTGGAGCAAAAGATTTAGTCGTCTATACACCAAATACCATGAGTACGTATAGAAGCAGCTTTACTTATAATCCAGCTGCAGATACGATTTCACCAATTGTGAAAGATATCGATGTGAAGGATGAAAAGACGATAACCATTGAATTTAGCGAGCCGTTAGCTTCTTTTTCAAGCTACAGTCATTTGGTTATAAAAAAGGGGAATTTAACCATTCGGCCTTCTTCTGTAAAGGATGTCTCCGACGGCAAGAAAACAACATTCGATGTCGAGCTGCCAACATCCATCTATGGAACAAACGAAACTGCAGTAAGATTAAATGTACAGGTAAAAGACTATAAGGATGTAGAAGGCAATTCCGGTAAAACAACCGATCAGACCGTTACCCTCACCAAAGACACTACACCACCACGGTTTGTCAGCGCAGCCTATGATAAAAATGCAAAAGAGATTCAGTTGTCGTTAAGTGAACCTTTAAAATCAGGTACACCTTCAACAAGCAATGTAACTGTCTATAATCAAAAAAATGAAGTAGTGACGATTACGCTTAAAGCTAACAAAGACAACAAAATGATCATAGATGCTAAAAACCTTCCTGATGGCGTCTATACCATTAATGTGGCTGCAGGTGCTGTAAAAGATCAATCCATCTCACAAAATAACAACACGGCTTTCGCCACAACCGTTACAAAAAAAGAGGATACCGATAAGCCAACAGTATCATTCCTATCTTCCGGTGAAAACGGAGTATTCATAGCTGTCTTTAGCGAGGCAGTGGCTGAGGAAACCGTGACAAATCCTGCGAACTATACGGTTGGCGGAAAGACATTAACAGGCGAAACATCATTCAACGTAAGCGCAGACAAAAAGGTTGTTACTATTAAACTGGCTGAGGGCATTATCACAACATCAGGCAATTACACAATTACAGCAAAAAATATCAAAGATCTTTCCGGAAATACAATGAACAACTATTCTGCCACTGTTAATCTTAAAGAGAACACAAAGCCTGTTTTAACTAGTGCTGTAATAGATAGGGGCAATTATATTAAACTGACATTCTCGGAAAATATCGAGTTGCCAGACAGTGGACAGGGGAATTTCATTATTACTATCAATGACCAAGAGCCATTAACAGCTAGCCAATATACAGTAGGAAAGACTAGCAGCAGTAAGGAACTGATTCTTACTCCTAGGGAGGATGGCCTTTTTACTTCTGGGAATATTGTAATTCAGACTACTGATAAAACTACCATTAGGGATAGTGCGGGGAACGCGCTTACATCTGGGATAGTGAAAGAGATTAAATAGTACGCAGCCCAGGGATATCTTTCTCCAAAACAAGGGGTTTACTTTTTTGAGTAAATCCCTTAACTTATTAATTCATTTGAAAACATTTCAATATCTGCAAAGAGAAAACATACGTAAAGTGAGATAACCTTGCTACCTCACAATATTTAGTTCATATTTGTCATAGTTAATATAAGCCCCGTCTCCGCAGAGCTTTCCTTCAACCCCTATTCATCTACTAAAGTTTCAAAATTTTCGGGTGGGGAAAGGCACCAGGTCTCAGGATCATTTTTAGTTGTTATTCTTGTTTCTTTAGGAAATAAATTTCCTTCTCTAATTTATTTACTTTGTCAGCAATAAACTCAAACTCATCAATTCTTGATTCATTTGTTCGTTCAAACTGATCACCAACACCATCAAGTTTCGCTTCTAGCTTGTCAAACCGATTGTGCATTTCAGTTTTAAATTCTTTCGTGTCTAATTTCAAGTTGTGTATTTCAATATTAGATTTTTGCACCTCTAATTTCAAGTTGTGTATTTCAGTATTAGATTCTTTCATCTCTAATTTCAAGTTGTGTATTTCAGTATTAGATTCTTTCGTCTCTAATTTCAAGTTGTGTATTTTAGTATTAGATTCTTTCATCTCTAATTTCAAGCCCTTTAATTCTTTATTCATTTCTGCGAGAAGCTCTAGAATTTTTTCATCCATTTTATCCACCTCTATTGATAGTATAATATAAAATTGTCCCCCTATGTCTAAGGACTTCTCTGGAAAAATATGAGTCTGCTTCGATACGGTCATTGGAAGAATTGAAACTCCCCGCCCCTTCTTTCTACTCAACCATTTTTACATTATCATTTATCACACTTTGGCAATACTTTTCCCTTTGCTGCTCCTTTGTTCCTTCATAAAAAGCTAGTAAAATGGCCATGTTCATAAACCTAGGCGGTAAGGATTTCGGATACTTATAAAGATAAAAGCTGCTCCATGGATAGTTTTCCGGTTGCCTGATCATTTTTGCCTCGACAGGGTTTAAATGAATATAGCGGCTGACTTCTAGAATTCCTTCTTTATCTTCAATGATTTTGTCATAATAGCGTTTTTCATATACATGTCCGGTTAGGCGATACTTAGTGTTATAGTAATTAGCATATCTTTTATTAATTAGCGACATGAGCCTGGAAAAAGGAACATTTTGTGAACGGATTTGAAGGTGATAATGATTTGTCATTAAACAGTAAGAAGCAATTTCAAAGGAGACTTGTTCATGGAGCTGATGAAGAATATAGAGGAAAGCTTGAAAGTCTGTGGCATTTCGAAAAAGAGGATCTCGTCGGTTTCCACGGCAAACAATATGATAGAAACGATTCGGAATCCATATTCTTTTTTGACGTGACATTTAATTTTCCCTCGCAATCGAATGTTGTTTATGTAGACCCCATCTTCTAAGTGTCATCGCTTCCCAGATTGCTTTATCTGTAATCATATTTTCCCCATTAAGATCAGAGATCGTTCTTGCAAGCCGAATAATTTTGATTTGGACGCGGTTGCTCCAATTCTGCTTAGATGCGACCTTTATGATCATCTTTTGCTGGTCATTTGTTAAAGGGCTTGTATCCCGTATGATTTCAAACGAGACTTTTGCATTTGTACATTCCGTTTGATAGCGCTGAAATTGTATCTTTCGGGCCTTTTCGATCCGTTTCCTAATTTCCATTGACCCCTCCTCGGTTTTCATTCCTTGTTCAAGACTAACAGACTGCAACGATAGTAAAATATCTATTCGATCGTGGACTGGTCCTGACAAACGATTCCGATAGGTTTGAATTTGTTTTTCTGAACAAGTGCAGTAATGATGATTAGACCCAAGATATCCGCAAGGGCATGGATTCATTGCACCAATTAGGATAAATGAGGCAGGATAGGTGACTGTTGAATGCGCCCTGCTAATTGTCACTTTACCAGTCTCAAGCGGCTGGCGAAGCATATCAAGGGTCTTTTTGGTGAATTCAGCTATTTCGTCAAGAAACAATACCCCATGATGGGCAAGTGATATTTCACCAGGTCTCGGTCTTGAACCACCCCCAATAATAGCAACGGAAGATGCGGAATGATGTGGATGCCGGAACGGGGCTGCTTGGTGAGAAGCCCTGCTTTCCCCAGCTAGCTGGTAAAGGCTCATGACTTCTAATTGGGAGTGATTAGTTAATGGCGGCAGAATAGAAGAGAAGGTTTCAGCAAGCAAGCTCTTTCCACACCCAGGCGGGCCACTCATAAGTACATTGTGTTCACCTGCGGCAGCAATTTCCAGTGCTCGTTTTGCCTGCTCATGCCCAATCACATGGCAGAAATCCTTTTGGGTTGGGTTTGTAAAGATGGAAATGGGATCTTCAGGTATGAAACTTGGGATAAATTGCAGATTTTCCTGGCCTTCCAAATGGTTTACAACCTCCTCAATATGATGGATAACATGGCACTCTATATCCTGCAGCATATGAATCGGGATAGCCGGATCATATGGAAAATAAACCTTCTTAATCCCCAACGCTTTTGCCGATATCAAAGCTGGCAGCATTCCCTCAGATGCAACAACCACCCCATCAAGTGATAACGCACCGATAAAGGCAGTATCCATTGGAACTTCTAGTTTGATCACGTTTAATTCTTTTAACACAGCAATCGCTATTGCCAAATCAAACAGTGGCCCGTTTTTCTTTTGCTCTGAGGGTGAAAGATTTACTACAACTTTTTGATCGGTAATATCTAAATCAAAATGGCTAAGGGCAGCAATAACCCGTTCTCTGGATTCCTTCACAGAAGCATCTGGCAGCCCAACAATTACCATAGATTCGGTACCGGGTGAAATTCTAACTTCTACTTGAACACGGTAACCCTCAAGTCCTTTTAAACCAATACTTGATACTTTTTTCGTCATCAAAAAACCCCCTTAGGAATATTTAGGTGAAATTTAATGGATATTAAAAAATAAGATGTGATTTGTATATGGAAGTTTATAAATGAAAGGGAAAAACGCGGAAGTCATGGGAGGAAAAATCCACAATTACATCTTATCATAATCTACCAATCCACAAGCCTATCAATCTTCGACAAATTTCGGGGTGTGACAGCGTACTATGTCAAGTAGAGATTTTACTTTTTAAGGCGCACTTAACACACCTCACGTAATAATTGTAAAAAAAATACAATAAGCAACTGACAGAAAACA
>Ga0182742_1003277_pt1 | contig 16128 bp, 18 predicted proteins | sample eDN5th37CBELigMG_FD_128880 | JGI IMG/M metagenome (GOLD analysis project Ga0182742, IMG submission 128880) | Enriched Miracle-Growth compost microbial communities from Emeryville, California, USA - eDNA 5th pass 37_C BE-Lig MG (version 2)... ...
CAATCTGCACGCACATCCACCAACTGCGTAACTCCTATGGCAATTAGACCCGGCATCCTGGTCTGTAGTTTCGGCTTCCTCGGAAGCCGGCATCACCGGAGGTAATTCAGCTCCGGCGGTCAACAGCATTAAGTGGGTTTTCTTTGGGCGAATTTGGCAAACGGGAACAGAAGCCACCCGTCGCTGGCACGGGGAGTGACTATGACCGACACCGAACTTCCCGATCTGCCGAAGCTGTCCGAGTTAGCGGTCATGCTCTCGGCGCTCTCCGATGAACTTGAAGAGCGTCTGGAGCGGGCCATCAATATCGGCATCGAAAACGTCAATGGCGAGGATCATCTGGTCATCGCCACCTTGCGCCGTGCTCTCGACAACATTCGGGGCATTGTCGCAATGGCAGACCAGAAGAATTTGTTCTGTGGCATGCCCATCGTCCGTTTCCAGATCGACACCGCCATGACATTGTTCGGACGGCGATTGGTCGCCGACGTGAATGCGTATGTACTTCACATGATGAAGGGGCAAGAGCGACGAAAGTACCGTGATCGGGATGGCAAGTGGATGACCGACGGCTACCTACACGGGAAGCTGACCGGCGAACACGAGCACACTTCTGAGCTTTACTCCCATACATCCGGTTTCGTCCACTTCTCGACCCATCATCTACATCGAGTATTGGACCTCGATCACTGGGGGCGAACCGGCGAACTGGCGTTCCGAAGCCACCACGAAATCGTTGCCGGATGGTCACAAGTTGAGATACGTGGCGCACTCGTCGGCTTCATCTTCGCTAGTAAGATTATCCTATCTGAGTGCGAACTCTGGGAAGAAAGACGGTGGCCGACCCGATCTTAAAGTCGTTCGGGGGCGACAGACCGCCGAGACGCCGTTCCTACTCCGGCACAGCGTTCTCCGACGCATGTCGAGCGTCCTACAGCCGACCCCGAGGCTTGGGACTCGGCGGAATGCCGGAAAGTCGGATCACCTCCTACCGGTCGCACACCACCCCAGTGGGGGCCGTAGGGGGCCGGGAGGACTCCGGATCGTGCGAGACGCCCCTGCGGGCGTCCTAGGCCTCCTCGTCGAACGCCGTGACCTTGATCGTGGGCCGGACGCCGACCGAGCCGAACGCCTGCTCCATGACGCCGACGACGGTCTCGGCGTGCTCGGGGGTCGTCACGATCGAGTCGTGGATCGTCGCCGCCCAGATCCCCTCCTCAGCACACCGCCGGACGGCCCTCCCGATCACGATCGCCGATTCGACCCGGAGCATGTGGTGGGAGAGTCGCTTGTAGTCGGGCCGCTTGATCGCCCGGATGATCCCCAGGACGGTCGGGAACCGCTCGGCGAACAGCTTCGTCAGCTTTCCCTCGACGAAGTTCCGCCCGTAGAAGACCTGGGTGAAGAGCCGCTTCTTGAAGGCGTCCCGGTCGATCTCTTCCCCGGAACCGATCATCAGGTCGTCGTAGAGCCGTCCCTCCTCGCAGAGGCGGACGTACCGTCTCAGGTCGTCGGGAACATCATGAAGGAGAGAAGACTTGTCAAAAACTACATCGTATTGGAGATCCCCGTTCCCTCCTCCCCTTCCTCCCGCTGCTTGGAGGGAGATTGAGTCGAGGAAATGTTGATCAATCTCGATCTTTGAGACAGTCTGGGCAAGCTGAAGACGATCAAGCGAGTTGAAGCTGGGAAACCCTTCATTTCTCCGCTGACAGGCGAGCAGGCACAGCAACCCGACGAGCAAGGGCTGAGAGTTCCGCACGTCGCAGGAGACCAGCGGCTCGCCATTGACCCGGAGGTGTCGCCTCAACGACCTCTTCAGCCCCGTGAGGTTGTTGTACACCCGGCCGAACTCGCAGACGTGCCACTGCCAGTCGCCGTCACGGACGCCCTCGCAGAACATGCGCTGGCCGGTGTAGCCGTCGATCCGCTCGGGAGACGCCCCTTCCGTCAGGGCGTCGAGTTCCGCCTCGGCGGCCGGGTGGTCGATGGTGATCCGCCGGAGGCAGTCTCAGACGTGGCGATGCGCAGTTGTGGCGATCTCGGCCGATCGAGCCCGGCTGGACTTCTCGATCGACTTGAGCAAGGCCCTGGCCGAGAGCGCCACCCGCTCGTGACGCACGCCCTCCCATCGGGGGCCGAGCTGGTAGCCGTAGCACTTTCCGTTCCTGTGCCTCGGGTCGGCGTTCCTCCAGTTCGGGCCGTCGGCCTGGCGGTACACCCCGTCGCAGAGGACCGTCCCGGTGTCGATCAGGCTGTCCCGGATCGCCTTGTAGATGTCGTTGTCGGGGAAGAACCGCCGCAGGTGGGACGCCTTCAGCGGGACGTACTCGTCGTCGATGTCCTTGAAGACTCGCTGAGCGTAGAGGACGTGGAGGAAGTAGCGGGCGTAGTCCCCGTGGCGGCGCAACCGCTCGGGGAGGACGGCCTCGGGGTCGAAGCCGACCGGGTTGTAGGCCGTGCGGGCCGGGATCGTGGAGACGACCCGGCGCCGGCCCGTCTCTCTTGGCGCTGAGATCATGAACCGGACCTCCTTGTCCGTGTGTGGGGCCGTCAAATCCGTGACGGCGGGCTTGTTATATCGGAATTGTCTCATAAATATGATCACAGATCAAGTGGCCGCAGATTTCGGCCCCAGTACGAAAGGCGCCGGACCCGAGGCCCGCACCTCCACTTCCACCACGATCAACTTTCGGGTCGAAAGTCGGCCGTGAGTGTAGCCGCACCAGGCGTGGGAGCCACACGTCCTTGCTCCTTGATTTTAGGCTGAAACCGAGTAAGATCGGCCCGGTCGATCCAACGGAGGGATCGGATTCAATCGCTCAAAAAAGGATATTAAGACATGAGCACTGCAGCATGGTGAGGCAAGAAGTCCAAGCACTCGGCGGTACGGGGATCGGGCGGCTATGAGGCCGACATCGGGGGCAACCATGTGGAAGTGACGAGGTCCGCCTCGGGCTCGGGCTGGGTGTGCTTCGTGCGGCCGCTCGTTGTCGGGCATGCCCCGACCCTGGAAGAGGCCCAGCAATCGGCCGAGCGTGTCGCCCAAGACATCGCCGTGCGATACGGGGCCGAGACCGAACATTGGTCCAGGAACGGCACTCCGACAGTGACGGACTTGCTGGATAACGTCGGGGGGTCATGAGGTGGAGTTCGGAGGTCGAACCCCCGCCGTCGGTGAAAACTCGGCGGCGGCGTATTCCGGGACTCCGACTTTCCGGGCAAGTCTTGGGTCGCACAGGGATACGCCGTCGAATTGATTCGCACAAATAATGAAACACCCCGGCGGTCTTGCTTCACCCGCCGGGGGTGGGGACCGATTCTTATACTTTCGCCCTGGAATTTCTCTATTTTTTGTTCCTCAACGCACTGCCCGCCGGTGTCGTCAGGGGCGGCGGGGCATCCCGCCGCCCCGGCCCGCCGCTCAGGCGGCGAGATACTCCTCCAGCGTCATCCCCGCCTGCTCCAGGGCGGCGGCCAACTCGGCGGGGTCGTCCGTCCGTGCCCGCCCCGTCCAGTCCAGCCAGCCGTTGATCGGGTCCGCCCGGTCGTGCGGCGTTGGCTGTCCCCGTCCGTCCAGCAGGTGTCGGGTCATCCCGGCCCGGTAGTCCTCGATGTCGAGGTTGTGGGGGCGTCCGGCGATCCTCCGGTCGTATCTCACCCACTGCTTCGCCCAGTGCAGCAGGGGCCAGAGCAGCGGCTCGGGGTCTTTGTCCCTCACGAGCAGCCTCGACCACCGGTCCCACATCTTCGCCAGGAACTCAGCCTCGGCGTCGTCCCTCTTCCTCTCAGGCCACCTTTTGAACGCCCGCTTCGCCGCCTTCACGGCGAAGGGAAGGGCCAGCCGCTCGAACCGCTCATGCTCCGCCGCCCAGTCGATCGTCTTCATCACCTGCATCTCCCGTCGTAACCGTTGGATTTGTTTGATCCGACGGCACGACGGCAGGTGTCAATGTAATGCGACGACTCAGCTACGAACGAGGCGAGAGAGGTCAGCGGGTTGGGCTCAGCCGCCTATGCCCGAGGACTCGATTCGCAAGAGGCGCAGGCCGGACTTCCCGGACTCGGCGAGCTGGACTACCAGCTCGCCCGGCTCATCGAAGACCGGAATCTCCCGGCCCTTGAACGGGATGTGGAGCGAGGTCATGCCGGTCAGCCTGGACCGGTGGACTCTTGTCCCCTCGGGGAACTCGACTACATACACACGCCCCGGTGATGGTGCTCGACCAGCATGAACAGACCTCCGGCCTACGAACCCTTCTCCGGGCCTCTTCGTCCGACACGCCCACACGTCCTCAGCTCAAGTGCATGAGCAGGATGAGGGCGATGAAGATCAGCAGCGTCCTGCGCCGCTCCCGCTCAACCTATTTGCCGTATCGTCACGGTTCCTCCCTTCGTCCACCGACCCAGGCCGTCGCCACGGTGAGGCAAGAGCGGGTGGGCGTTCAAACCCGTAGAATCTACGGGTCCGTCCCACGTCGGCGACGAGCCCTTCGCCTCCGACGTGGAGGGGCTGAGGCCCGCTCCGGGAGGACGGGCCTCGACGGGGATGGATCAGTCCCGATGCGGCTCGAAGCCGAAATAGAACCTCGGCGAGCCCTGAAACATCAGGCTGCCCTTCACGCCGTCGGCCCTGCGGCGGACGACCACGAGGGGGGCGGCGAAGCCGAGCACCTCGAAGTCTTCCTGGAGCTGGCATGTGTCCCAGACTCGGCCGTGCTCGTGCTCCAAGTGCTCACGGCTTTCGGGGGCGGCGTTGATTTCGGCGAGCATCCGGCGGCGGGTCGATTCGGTCGGGTCTAACATGGTGGTCGGTCCTCGATTTAAGGATGTGGTTCTCGACGCCGGACCCGTCGGTGTCGGCGGGTCCGGCTTGGGGATGGATCAATACTCTTCGGGCAGGAGCAGGCAGGTGGAGGCCCTCCGCCCGTCTTCGCCGACGGCCTCGGTGACGACCCAGAGCCGCTCGCCCCGGAGCGTCCGGTAGGCCGAGAGGATGCGGCCGCCGTCGCTCAGCGCCTCGTCGTTGAGGAGCCGATCCTCTTCGCAGAGGTCGCCGCCCCAGTAGCCTTCGAGGTGGGCGGCGAGGAAGGTCTCGGGGCTTTGCCCGCTGGCCCGGACGGCCTCGAGGGCTCCGGGCGTGGCGACGATCTTGCCGGGGTGGAACTTCGCCGCCCTGGTCATGCGCTGCGTCATGATTCGTCTCCGTTCGTGATGTCGTTTCGACCGACGGCCCTCCCGATGGTGTCGCCCCGAGTCGGTCGTTTCACGGACTCGGGGACGCATGTGGATTGCATCAGTCGCCGCAGGCGGCGCAGAGCCAGATCCGTTCGCCCGTCTCGGAGTGCTCGGCCCAGAGGTCCACGGTGGGATCGGGGTCTCCGCAGCCGTCGCAGGGGCGGACGGCGGTGGATCGGGACGAGGCTGGCTCCGGACGCCCCCTGGATCGATCGACCGCCGTTTCACCGAGGCTTTCGTGGATGTGGAGGCCGGAGCCGATCCGGCACGACGGCGTGGTCTGAGTTCGCATGGCGTTCCTCCCGTCAAAGCGTTGGTGGTCTTGACGGGTGGACCGTCGGTGTCGGGCCATGGTGCGACCGCCGACGGGTCGGCGAACCGGGCCTGTCTCGCCCGTCGTCGGCGTGGTCGCCGCTCCCTGGCACGGGGGCGGCGGGTCGAAGTTCTCCGGGCGGGATCGGTGCGGACGGTGCGGAGTTCGCTCATGGCGTGGCCTCGGTGGATTCCAACTTTTGCACGGCGGGATCGGCTCGCCGGGACGTGCGGCCCCGGCGAGCCCTTCGATGGCGTCAGCCCTCGTCGTCGGGCGGGTGGCGGGTCAGGACGGACGAAGGGATATGGGTCGTCCCGCCGCCCTCGCCAAGGTCGTCGAAGCGGAAGGAGCGGTCGGCCCGGCGGACCTCGGCCAGGGCGGCTCGGGCCTCCTCCCAGGTCCCCCACTCCTCGACGAAGAGCCGCCGGGGTTGACCGGCCAGCACGGAGCTGCGGTCGTAGACGCTGTGGGCGTAGAGCACCGGCCTGGAGTGTCGGTAGGTCTCGCCCCGGCCCTTCTCCAGCGTGAAGCTCGGGTGGGGGCGGACGGAGTTGCGGGCTTCACGGATGCGGTCGATCAAATCGCTCATGGCGGGCCTCCGAAGGGGACGTTGTTGGTCAACGTCCCTCTCGGAGGCGTCGCTCGGCGTCTCCGCCTGCGGTCAGTTGTATTGCCAGGCGGCGAAGCGCCGGGGGTCGAATGCCACGGGATCGTCCCCCACGTGGTACTCGATCGAGTACGGGAGATCGCAGCCCTCCCGCCCGTGGGTCGCCACCCAATCCAGGTCGATCACCCGGCCCGAGTCGTCGTACCGGCGGTCGTCCTCGGGATAGTCGCCGAGGTCTTCCTCGGGGACGTGGATCTGCGGCCCGAAGGTCGGGTCGTCGCTCAGCTCGTCGATGGCGTCGGACACGTTGTCGGCCTCGACGACCACGAACAGCGGCGTGTGGGAGCCGCCGATCTCGACGAGCCACGCCTTGCCGAACCAGCCGCCGGGGTTGATGACGGGGATTTCGGTCAGGGGGTGGCCATTGAACGTGCAGGAGGCGGTGATCTTGCTCATCGGATTGACTCCAGCGGGGTGGTTGTTGTTGCTGTTCGCATCCACCCCGCCGGTGTCGATCCTCATATCTACAAGTCCACTGTGTGAGCGCCGACTCGCCCGAGCGGTGGTCGATAAGACGGCACGACTCGCCGGGATCGCTCTCCACGAAAGCCATCGCCGATTCCAGGTCCGTGAAGGCCCGGTAGAGGCGTCGGGCTGCGGTATGGCCGTCAACGATCGCCTCGCCCTCCCACGAGACCTCGAAGCAGGGATGGGCGGCTACCCGATGCCGGGGACGAGGCGGACCTCGTGGTCCTCAACATCGCCCCCGTACACGTCGTAGAAGTTGAAATCGAACAACTTGTTGATCCATTTGTGCGGCGTCTCGGTCATCGTCGCCGCTCCGGGAAAGGGCGTGGTCGTCACGCCCCTCCCGGCGGTGTCGATCGTCATCCGGCCAGCGGTAGGAGTCGCTGGATCGAGTCGTAGCGGGGGATCTCGGCGCAGGCCCCCTCGACGAATCGGAACGCCGCATGACGCTCGACCTCGGCCGCCGCCGTCTCGGGCGTCAGATCGTGCGACAACATCACGATCAGGGCGTGGAGCCTTCGAAGGGTCGGATAGTCCATCGTCGGGAACGTCCGATCCCAGTCCCGCCATGCGTCCGTGCCGCTCCGATGCGGGTTGCCCCGGAAGACCTCACGCCAGTAGTCCCGGCCCACGTCCGCCGAGAAGTCGAAACCCTCGAACTCGCCGACGCCGACGTACCCGTCGGAGCGGCCCATCCAGAGGTACTCCACTTCAATTCTCGTGCCGTCATACAAGTGGTTGTAACAATCCGAATCGGTTATGAGGCGGGCGGCGTCCTCCACGCCCCAGTCGAAGAGGCGGCGCTCGACCTCTTCATAATTCGCATGGGCTTGCTCCAGCCACTCGGGGTTGTCGAGCCAGGTCTCGCCGTCGCCGTAATAGCCGCCGCTGCGGTGGACCTCGATGAGGCGGTCGAAGTCGAGCCGGGCTCCGTGGCACTTGACGTTGAAGGCGAAGTAGCTGCGACCCTGCCGACCGTGGGTCGAGTAATAACCGCCGACCGATGCGAGGTGGTCGGCGATGTCGCTGCGGGACCGCAGCGGCGTGCGGTAATAATCGGGCTTCGTCGTGTTGCGAGGCATTGTCAAGACTCCGAAGGGGGGGGTTGGTCACGCCCCCTCCGGCGGTGTCGGCCCGTCACTCGGCCTGCTCGCAGCCGAGCGCCTCGAATGCGTCTCGGAGGTCGCTATCCTCGGGATATCCGCCCTGATCGTCCCGGTTCTCAATGGCCCGCTGGCGGTGGTCGTCGAACCACGAGAAGACCTCGCACTCCCAGCCCTCGGGCAAGTCGTAATCGCCCTTGAGCCTCCAAGCGGCGTCGGCGATGTTCTCCAACGTGGCCTCATATTCCCGGCGGCCGTAGTCCGCTTCGTCGAGAATCGGATAACCGGCGAGCCGCTCGGCGAGGGCGTGGTACGTCTTGAAGGCGTCGGTGATTTCGCCGTCTCGGTGGACCCTGATGCTGAAGCCGTCCACGTGGCCGACCGCCCAGTGGTCGTGGCTCTCCATCACCACGTCGGGGTCTTCACCCTCGGCAAAGGGCCGCATGGCCTTGGCGACGGCTTGGGCGTTGGACAGATCGAGCAGACGGCTGTCCCGGTTGTGGGTGTAGATGATGGCCCAGTTTTCGGGGTCGGCGACATCATCGTCCCGGAACCAGACGAAGGAGTCGAACCGCCTCCAGTTGCCCGCCGCCCGCCCTGCGGCCTCTTCGAGCGCCATCTCGCCGATCATCGTCATGCCGACCTCCACCGGAAGGAATGTTGTTATCAACATCACCTCCGATGGTGTCGGCGGGCGGCGTTCGTCCCGCCGCCCGCCGGGCCGGTCATCCGACCAGGAGCGCCTCGGCTTCATCCGTACCGGCTTCCTCATGGCGGCTGAAGGCGAGGAGATAGTCGGCGGCACGACTGGCTTGCGCCGAGGCGGTGAAGATGAAACGGTGGTCGCCCTTCATCGCCTTGAGCCAGTGCCCCAGGTAGGCGACGTGGTTTGACAATCCCTCGTAGGTCGGGACGCCCAACTCTCGGGCCAGGTAGCACGCCCCGATCTCGGCCACGAGCTCCCCCATGGCGTAGGTGTTCTCCGCATCCTTGCGGATCCAGTTCAGGCGGCTCGGGTGCTCGGTGGCGTGGACGAGTTCGTGAAAGACCGTCTCGTAATACTCGCTCGGCTCGGTGAACGACGCCCTCGGCGGCATCTGGACGTAATCTTCACTCGGCGAATAAAACGCCCTCGTCCCGCCGTGACGGATCGTGACGCCCGTGGCGGCAATCGCCTCCTCGGCGGGTTCGTAGTTGATGCCCCGCCCGGCGGCGTCATCCTCCTCCCGACCGGCTCGAAGGTGATCGAGGCCGTCCTCCTCGACCTGATCGACGTTGAAGACGGTGTAGGCCCGCATGACGAAGAAGCGGTCCTCCTCGTCCTCGCCGTCGTGGCTCACGACCGTCTTGGTGATCGGACTCCAGAAGACGATCTGCGTCCCCCACCGTCCCGGCGGCACGTGCGACGGCCGGGGCATGACCCTGCCGCCGAGGTTCCTCCACTGGTTGAACGTGCCCCACCAGCGGGACGACATCCCGTGCCTCACGGAGGCGAGTTCCAACAAAAGCGGATTGATGCCCCGATAGGACTTGCGGCTGACGACGTTGGCGGGGAACCCGGCGTTGGGGCCGACCCGCCAGGGCCGTCGCCAGGGCGGCGTGTCGCCACTCTCCAGGGCGGCGACGATCTGCTCGGTGATGGACTGTCGAAGTTGCTGCTGGGTGGACATGACTCGCCTCCGGGTCGGTCGTGGTTGGTTAACAGCGACCAGCCCGGAGGTGTCGGTGGGGCCGACGGAAGCTTACAATGGAGCACTATCGCCAAAATACCTCCCCCGACGCCCTCGTTACCGAGCCGAGAGTGTGGAGTCGTTATGAGCAGCCCCAGCACAGTCCAACTCGACGAGACAGAGAAGGCGTTGTACGATTCGATCTGCTGGGGCTTGGATGCGTTGTTGAGAATGGAGAGGGAAGAGCAGCATGAGCAGCTTGAGAGGATGGGAAAGCTCGCAGAATCGTTGATTCAACGCAATGCCGTGCCCAAGGTGCGCATGAGATGTTTTACTGATTCGTCGATGAATATCGGCGGGCACGGCAAGTCCCGCAAGGATATCTTCGAGAGGAACGGGACGCAGGGAACGGCGATCCTCCGGCACCATGACTTCATGGCGCACCTCCGGTACTTCATCAATGGCCCGGATCTGCCGAAGCCAACGATCCTGGGGTTCTGCCAGATCATTGAGGAAGACGCCGGGACTTCGGGAATGGTCCTCGATCAGCTCAAGTCATATGTCAAGAAAGAGGTTCGGAATCGGGGCATGGAGCCAAGCTATGCCGCCGAGGAGTTCTTCAAGTTGGCCCACGAGATCGGCAGTCCGGAACTGGCCGAGAACGGGAGGTCCGCCGCCAGATGTGTCCGAGCCTAACCATAATCAATAAGGCCGAGGAGGTCCTTCTCCTCAACTGACGGGAGAGTCTGCGATGGGGTGGCTTCATGGCGAAGTCGGAGGGGATGGCTGAACGCCTCGGTGCCGGACTCGCTTGGTGGCTGACGAAGAGATTCGCCCGCTCGGCGGTCGTCCAACTAGCTTGCTGCTCAGTTCAACTGCCGTCTCTTCGCAAAGGCGGGCCAGCTCGGCGGAGTGTCCCCAGGCGAGGACTCTACCAGCGGGATGTGAGACGATCGCATCAGCTGATCGGAGCGAGTATCCTGACCCTGCTGTGAGAGTTAGTACCGGGGTCGTCGCTGACCCGTAGCCTGATCGGGTGAACTGCCGTGTCGGAGCCGCAATTGATCCGAGCCGGAGCGTCGAGCGTCAACTACTTGGACGACCGGCTGCTCGCCAGTTACTTCGAGGCGAGGGAGCACGAGACCTACTACCGCTCGCTCAAGCATGTCGGTCCTCGCAGGGACTTCCACGAGGTCATCGTGCCGGTGTTGATGGATCTAGTCGGCGAAATTTTCTCGGCCTCCAGTACGCAGGCTCTCGACGCCATCCTCGCCACGCCCATAAAGCCACGGGACCGTGTGGATGACGCAACAGCCCCGGCCGAGGAAGCGAAGAGGCTGCATCCGACGGGGTTCGACCTCCTTGGGATCGGCGGTCGGCTGGACTTCGAAATGCTGAAGGTATCGTACCGGCGGGCGGCACTCCGCTTCCACCCCGACAAGGGCGGCTCGCACGAGCGGATGATCCTGGTGAACGAGGCGTACTCGCTGTTCCATGAGATGCTCTGCCGACGCCAGATGGCTGGGGACGCCGAGGTGGCGGGCACCGAGGGATTCGGGATCGGGTTCGGCGTCCCGATTAGGACGGCTAAGGACTACGTGTACGTGGCCGGGTTGCTCCTCCTGGATATCAAGCTCGATGAGTGGAGCCTCGATGACGCCCACTACTGGATCACCATGCTGGCATCCGACGACTGGATGACCTCGGATTATGCCAGGAACGTCCACATCCGCTCGACCCTGTTGTTCGCCTGCTCGTCCCTCGCCGGGCGTCTGTGGGCGGCTGGGCTGAGGGAGCAGGCCCGGAAGGTCTACGAGGTCGCCGAGCAGACCCACCATGTCGTCACCGCCGGCGGCCTGAACCTCGGGAATGTGCTGTCCGAGGCCGACAAGTACATCAAACAGGGCCAGAAGCTCCGAATCGTACTCAACCACCATCGCCAAGCCGACAACGCCTTGCGCTTGGGGCTGATCGACAAGAAGCGGTACAAGCAGACCGTCGAACGCCTCGACGGGAAGAGGGCGGTGGTGGACAGCCGGGAGAAGGCCCTCGGGAGATTCTTGTCCGAGGTCGGTTTCCTACGAGACCTACCGACAGATCGAGTAGCCCAAGGCAAGGTCGTCCGGGCCAGGCTCGTGCCCGAGCCCGGCTACTTCAACGACCGGCTGGAGGATCTCACCGACGATCAGCAGGCCGAATACCTACGTGCCTACGAGGCGGGTAACGATCTGAGCTTGGTCGTCAAGTACGCCTTGGTGCGGCTGACCAGCCTGCTACGGTCGATAATTGTCCATGCCGAGGAGGTGGAACTCGGCTCGATCGAGCGGGAGTGCCGTTTCCTGGCCCGGATCTCAGGGAACTCCACAGGCGAGGCGTTTTCGCAGGTCGCCGACGTGGCACGTTTCCTGGAGGCTCTGGACCTGGACCGGCGGCGGACCAGGCTCGACATCCTTCGGCAGCTGGACGAGAAGTCGAGCGACGGTGGCGTCAATACGATCACGTTGGACCTGTCCACGGGGGCGATGCAGTCGTCGCACAACGACCCCTCCTTCAGGGTTCGCCCCATACCCGACTACTTCGACAGGGTGCGCCTACCCCTGAACCGGCTCAGGCTGGCGCTACGAACCGGCTCGGCCAAGACCCGTCAGGAGGAGGCGGAGGAGCGAGAGGTCTGGAACCGTGAACTCACCCTGGTCAATTCGCTCCGTGCGGGCGAGGACTATAGGGCCGCATGGAACGCCCTTGACCGGGCCAAGGACGACCCCGAGGGCGTGGTCATCCTTGCCGCCCCCTACGTCGAGAAACTGCTCGAACATGGGAAGGGAATGGTCCTAGTCGAGCACCTGAGCATCGGCTACTGGATCGACAAGCTGACCATCGCCTTGACCCGGCTCAAGCGTTGGGACGAGGCGATGGCGTGGCTGGACCGGTTCTTTACACTCCCGGAACGCTACCAGAAGGGCTCCAGCCCGAGCGAGCAAGACTCCATGAGGAGGCGGCTCGAACGCTGCCGCAAGATGCAGGTCCGATGATGGATTTCTTGGAGATGACATTCGGCCTCGTTGGCCAAGCCCGTCCATGCTGAGGCCCATCCCATGACGATGATCATCCGCCCCGAGAGCAGACCTGGCCCCTGCGGCGATCCGGGAGGCGAACCGGCTGGCGTTCGACGGCGTGGATGAAGCATGGCTCGTCGATACCTTACGTGACGGCGGGCGATATCGCCGAGCCCCTCGCCCTGGCCCCGCTGACGGTGCTCCCGTCCCACCGGCGGCAGGGGGCGACTCGTCGCTGGCACGGGAGGGATTACGGACCTGCCGGATAGCCGGGCACCGGATTGTGGTCGTCCTCGAACACCCCGAGTTCTACCCCCCGGTTTGGTTTCTCAGCGCAGCTGGTCGGTCAGCTGAAATCGCCATTCTCCGGCCCGGCGTTCATGGCGATCAAGTGGGTGTCAGATGCCCTGGAGGGCGTCGAAGGCGAGGTGCAGTCTCCGCCGCCCTTTGGTCTGATCAGACGATCCTTCGATCTCGGCCTAACACTGTGGTAGGCAAGGGTGGATTTCAGACGGTTCAAGGCGATCACCCCTCGCATCCGCCGCCCCCATCACACACGAGCTTCCGAACCCGTTCCGTGGCGTTCCGGTAGCGAGCCACGATCGTCCGAAGAGCGGACTTCGGGTTCTTGTAGGTCGTGAGGCGTCTCGCCTTCCCCAACGCCAAGTCGTGCAAGTGGAGGTTAATACTGTTGAAACAACCCTTCCCGAAGATCTCCTCCAAGCCGCCCCTGGGAGGCTTCGTGAGGAGGACATGCGGGTCGATCAGCAAATCATCGAGCGGGATTCCGACTGTCTCCCGTTCCAGATAAGATAGCCTCGGGAGATGCTCCCGGTCGTCCATATGCCTCTGGTAAAGCTCGGCATCATCGGTGTAGGAGATCAGGTAAGGCGCACGTAGTCCCGCACCGAAAACGAGATCGAGACTCGGCAGACCCGTGCCATAGAAGTCGAAGTTGGCGCTCAGGTCCACGGGGCAGGCATTCTCGATCCGACACCAAGCATGATCCGAACGGTCCCCGAACGAGGTAACCCCCGCCCTCTCGTCGAGGATGGCGGTAAAGTCCCCTCTCACGATTGCGGCCCGCAGGCCGAGCATCCCGCAAAGGGCGAGGCAATGGAAAGCGTGCTCCCGGCAGAAGAGCCCCATGTCGCCCCCGCCCCGCAAGGCCGAGGGGCGCTCAGTGTAAATGCCATTGAGCTCGGGCTTAATGCGATCACGCAGCAGGTGTTCGATGTCCACGGGGGTATCGGCTCCGTCAAATTCCTTTTGGTCACATGTAAAACTTGTATTTTGACTCGGGCTCCACGCCATCGGACACCTCTCGCAGCACATCGCTGACGAGCCGTGAGAATCGCAGCGTAATCGGCATCAGGCCCGACATGTTTGCCGTGTTCCAATTCATCTTCGTCAGGACCATGATCTCTCGGAGCAATTGGTTCTTCGGCGTGTCCCCCACGTGATCGGCGATCTGGAGAGGCGACGGTACATGGCCGTGAGGATACCGGCCGAGGGATGGGAGGTAGCCGCTCGTGTAGCAGTACGACACGTCGCCGATGGAGAAGACGGTCCCCCGAAGTGGCGGATACTGGCCCGATCGTAGGAGTCGAACCTCGCTGGTCGGGGTGAGCGCCACGAGGTCGTAACGACTGATGTCACGGAGGGCCTGCTCGAACCCCGCCCGCTCCTCGGGCTCGAAGCGAGAGGACTTGTGAATCACAACCCGTAGCGGCGGGCGATCCTCGTTCTCCCTGCGATACCGTGCCAGGACGAGATCGATGAGTTGCTGGGCCTGCTCGGCGGGGAGGTGAGGGGACCGACCGTCCCGCCGTTCGTCCCAGTGGAACTTATGACCTCGCAGCACGAGTCCCTCGCCGTTCGAGTCGAACGCCTGAACAACGCTGGTCCGAAGCGTGGAGGCTTCGCCCAGCGGGCGGTAGAAGCTGATGCCGATGTGGCAACTCCCCGGCGTCAGTTCGGTCGGCCCCCAGGGTAGCCCCTCCACCTTGAAGTAGAGCCCGGTCATGATGTTCCAGGCGATCATCGAGGGGTGATCGAGCTTGCGGGTGCTCGACTTCAGGCCGGTGGTTGTCGGGAGGAGGATCTGAGTCGGCTTCCCAAACCGCATCGCCATCGCCTTGAAAGCCCGGCGCAGATCACGGTACACTTCGCCCCGACCCCGTTCGACGTATTTGACGCTGCGGCACTTCAGGTAGAGTTCCTGCGGCAAGGCGAGGACGATGTAGTCGAGGGGGTGGTCCCGGCTGGTGATCAGGTCCATCTTCTGCTGGAGCAGGCCGAGGAACGCCTCGAACCGCTGGCGGCCGTTCCGCACCCCGAGGATGTCCATCGCCTCATGCCGCTTGATCGGCTCGACCAACTCGGTGTGGACCTCGAAGCGATACCCCAGCTCGGTGGAGCAGCCGGGGAACGGCTCGTGATCGGAGTCGCCGGGCACGCCCGAGCACATCTGCACGAAGTACCTGCGGGCGGCGTCGGCCGACTCGGCGGTGCCGATGAATCCGACGTGGACTTCTTTCTTGTGCCGGGACGTTCCCAACGACCGAGGGCCGTACAAGACGATGCCGGTCTTGGGGTCGATGTGCCGCTTCTCCTCGGCGAAGAGGAGGTCCGGCTCGTCGAGCCACTCAGCGGTCGCCCTGGGTGGGGCGAGTTCGAGAGGAAGGAGCCTATTCGGGATCATCATCGAACTCGTCTTCTTCGTCGTCCCAGTCAAGTTCCTCCCCTCGGACGATGTTCCCGAGCCCAGCGAGGGAGAAGAGGTCTTCTTCATACGATTGGTTCTTGAACGAGAGGTCATCGCCGGGTATCCCTGGCCAAGCCACGTCGAAGGAAAGGAACTCGGAGGAGACGACGGCCGACTGGCTGCCGAAGTCGAGCACGAATCGTGGCGAGCCGTTGGACAGGAAGTCCCGCCAAAAGTTCACCTCGCCGAGATACTTGTCGTTGAACATCCGGGCCTTTAGGCTCGTGACCCGCCTGCCGACCCGCTCGGGTGGGAGCGGTTTCAACCCGTCCAAGGTCAGTTGCCTCTCGGGGCGAATGCTGAGGCACCATTGGTCGTCGGCCATCCTGTGAAATCGGAGGCCGGCGGCGAGGTGCCACCAAAAACCCCTGCCCTCGCCCGTGGAACGCCGCTTCGGCTCCCAAGCCACTTTCCGCTCAGAGGTCGCCATGTTGAGCGGGCGGTAGCGGACGACCCGCTCCCCGCCGGCCCCCTCAGCGGGGAAGTAGAACCTCCGATGGGTGGGGGCGTATCGAACGCCAAGGGTGGCCGTGTACTTGTACATGGCACGATTCAATAGCGTAACGAACCGGCGATGGCCCTCGGCATCGAGCCAAAACTCCGTGGACCGTAATCGGCGCACGCCTCGCAGGTCGATCACCTCCGAGAACGGCCCATTCGGATCACGGAGGTCGTGGAACGTGTAGAGCCTGCCGTCACGGATGAGGAACCTCGCCAGGACGGAACGATCGGCCGGGTAGACGATTCGCCTCTTCACCTCGTCTTCCTGACGATCCGTGAAAGGGCACGGAGCGGAGAAGACGGCTTGGGGAAGGTGCGTCAGCGGGAGAAGCGAGCCATGAATGA
>Ga0182742_1003278_pt1 | contig 16119 bp, 13 predicted proteins | sample eDN5th37CBELigMG_FD_128880 | JGI IMG/M metagenome (GOLD analysis project Ga0182742, IMG submission 128880) | Enriched Miracle-Growth compost microbial communities from Emeryville, California, USA - eDNA 5th pass 37_C BE-Lig MG (version 2)... ...
CATCGCGGTCACGATCGGGAAGAAGTCGCGCTCGATATCCGCCGTCGGGAAGGCCTCCGCGCGCAGCGGACGGATCATCTTGCCGCCGATAAAGTTGTCGAGCCAGCCATAATAGAGCTGCACTACGTCCGGCCCCTGACCGGCGAGGATCGCGGCGGCGACCTTCGTCTGATAGTCCGCATAGGGGAAGGTCGTCTGCTTGACCTTGATATCCGGATTGGCCTCCTGGAACTTCGCGATCAGCTGGTTCATCGCCTTGACGCGCGTGTCGAAGACATATTGCCAGTATTCGATCTCGACGGCCTTCGCGCCGGTGGCGGCTAGAGTGGCGACGCCCAAGGCGACGCTCGCGAGCAACTGACGAAAACGCATATCCCTCTCCTTTTTTGGCGCCGGGCGCCGGTATTTCTCTGGTGCGGCCTTCGAAAGAGCCGTTCCGGGGCCAAGGCTCCACCAGAGTCCTGGAACTGTCAATAAGATAATTCACTTGAGTTATTCATTATCCCGGTTCATCGTCCTGGACACGGAGTGGTGGAAATGCCGAAAAGAGCAAAAGCCGGGACGCCATCGACTATCGGCAGCAATCCGGAGCGGAACCGCTCCCATAACCGGCGTGTCGTGCTGGACGTGGTGCGTCAGCTCGGCCCGGTGGGGCGGATGGAAATCTCGCGCCATGCGCATCTGAGCACTCAGGCGGTTTCGAACATCGTCGAGGAGCTTGTTGCCGACGGGCTGCTGATCAGGACCGGCCGGCTCAGGGCAGGGCGCGGCCTGCCGCCGATCCAGTTCGCCGTCAATCCGAACGGCGGGATGACGGCAGGTGTCGAGATCGCCGCCGATCACATCTCGACGCTCCTGGTCGATATCGGCGGTCGCGTCCGCGCCCAGCGGAGCGTATCGCTCCCACGAAACGATCCCGAGACGGTGCTTCCCGTCATCCAGGCCGAGATCGAAGCCGCGCGGGCGCAATTGAAACAGCCTGTGCCGCAACTGCTCGGCGTCGGCGTGGTCATGCCGGGGCCGTTCAATGTCGAGGGCATGACGTCGGTTGGGCCGACGACATTGTCCGGATGGTTCGACTTCGACGCCGCCGCCAGCATCGGGAATATGCTCGGTGTTCCCATCACGCTGGAGAACGATGCTACGGCCGCCGCCGTCGGCGAGCGCCTCCACGGCGTCGCCAAGGACCTGAAAAACTTCTGCCTGATCTACTTCGGACAGGGGCTGGGTCTGGGCATCATGATCGACGGCCGCCCGTATCGCGGGGCAAACGGCAATGCGGGCGAGATCGGGCACGTGCTGGTGGAGAAGGGCGGGCGCCTCTGCTCATGCGGACAGCATGGCTGCCTCGAAGCCTATACCTCCTTCCATTCCCTCTCACAGCAATTGGCGAAAGTTGGAATTCAGGGAATCGAATACGCAGACCTTGAGCGGCTTCACCGCGCGAAGCATCCCGTCGTCCTGACGTGGATCGAGGAAGCTGCCGGCTATCTGTCCCCTCAGGTCGCCATGCTCGAGAATCTGCTCGATCCAGAGGCCATCGTTCTCGGGGGGGCTCTTCCGCCCGGTCTGCTGGAGGATCTCATGCATGCCATGCAGCCGCTTCCCCTGTCGGTCGCGCGCCGCCGGAACCGGAGCGAGGCCCGCCTGATCCATGGGCGGACCGGCCGCCTGACGGCAGCGCTCGGGGCCGCCGCATTGCCGCTCCTGGAAACGATGACCCCGCGCCTCGACACTGCGCATGCAGCCCGACGTGATGAACCGAACGAGGAGGTCTCTCTTGCTGGATGACCATAGCCGTCTCGCCCGAGCCGTCCATCAGCCGGCCCTTGTCCGCCTGCACCGCGCCTTGGGCCGGCTCCAGTCGGTGCTGACCGTGATGAACACGGGCGCGCATCCGGACGACGAGGCCAATGGAATGCTGGCAGCCTTGCGCTTTGCCTATGGCATGCGGATCGTGGTCGCGTGTTCGACACGGGGCGAGGGAGGGCAGAACGCGCTCGGGCCGGAGCGGGGCGGCGCCCTCGGTGTGCTGCGGACCGCCGAGATGGATGAGGCTGCCCGTCGCATCGACGCCGATGTGGCATGGCTCGGTCATGGTCCCGAGGATCCTGTTCATGATTTCGGGTTCTCCAAGAACGGCGATGATACTCTTCGGCGATGGGGCGAGGGGCGAATCGTCGAGCGGCTCGTCCGGGCCTATCGCCAGTACCGGCCCGATATCGTGATTCCCACGTTCCTGGATGTGCCGGGGCAGCACGGCCACCATCGTGCGATGACCCGCGCCGCCGAGACTGCCGTGGTGTTGGCTGCCGACCCTTCCGCCTTTCCGGGCCATGCCGAAACAGGCCTCGCACCCTGGCAGGTTTCCAAGTTCTATCTCCCGGCATGGTCGGGAGCGGGCTATGCCTATGACGACGAGGTGCCGCCTCCTCCTGAAACACTCAGCATTCGGATTGCGGGCGGCGACGTGGTCACCGGCCTGGCCTTTGAGCAGCTCGGCGAGTGGTCCCGCGCCGCGCATGCGTCGCAGGGAATGGGCGAGTGGCGGGATAGCCCGATTGATCAGTGGAGCCTTCATCTGAAGATCCGGGCCGGAGGCGCATCGGGGCCGGAGCGGGATATTCGCGACCACCTGCCTGCGAGCCTTGGCGATCTTGCGACCATACCGGGGTTGTCGGCGGCTGTCGGCGCTAGCTTGCGCGAAGCACAGGAACATATCGATACTGCGATGGCGGCATACCCGGACCGCAGGAGGATCAGCGTCTCGCTCGGCCACGCAGCGCGGCTGATCGAGAAAGCGCGGACGAGCCTGGATCGGTCCCTCATCGTTCAGATCGGGCATCGCCTCGACCGCAAGCTTCGTGAGATCGATGCCGCGCTCTTCGAAGCCCATGCGACGACGGCGAGAGCTGTCTTCCAGGGCGCGGGTCATCCAGGCGCGGCGATCGACCTGGATGTCACCATCGATGCGCCCGGTCTTGCGAAATTGACTATCGTGCCGCGGCTTCCCGACGGGTTCAGCGCAACGGAGATCCTCCGCGAAGCGGGACATGTCCGCTATGCCATCGCGATCCCTGACAGAGCCCCCTACACGGGACATTACCCGCCAGGCTTCGATCCCTTGGGCGGCAATGGCCCGGCCGGTGTTCGCGTCACCGGCGAGCTTGATGGCCGCATCATCGGTATCGACCTCGATCCTGAGGAGCCCCTGACAATTGGCCCGCAGCAATCCCTGTCGCTCGATCCGGCTTTCGCAATCGTGAAGCCCAATGAGCCGACATCCGGGATCCGGGTTCAGATCGCGGGCACGGACCCGGCGGATTGGCAGATCCCTCAGGGTTGGAGCGTCCGGCGTCAGGACAAGGATTGGATGATCGATCCTCCGCGCGAGGTGAAGCCCGGCATTTCACATCTCGTCCCGATCCTGAGTGGCCGGCCTGCAAGCTCGGTCAGGAATATCGCCTATCCTCACATCCGGCCGACCGCGTTCACCGCACCGGCGGAGTTCAAAGTTCTGACGCTCGACATATCTTTGCCGAAAGGCGCACGCATCGGATATGTCGGAGCCGGAAGCGACAACGTCGGGACGCATATGCGTCGCCTTGGGCTCGATGTGACGGATCTCGTGGAAGCGGATCTGGCATCAGGTTCACTTTCGGAATTCACGACCATCGTCACCGGCACCTTCGCATTCGGCTTGAGGCGTGACCTCCAGGCTGCAACCGGCCGACTGCATCGCTTCGTCGAGGAAGGCGGCCATCTGGTGACGCTCTATCATCGTCCGACGGATGGATGGGATCCGGATCGGACGCCTCCCCGTCGTCTGGCCATCGGTTCGCCATCCCTGCGATGGCGCGTCACCGATCCCGCCGCTCCCGTGACGGTCCTGAAGCCGGACAGCCCGCTGCTCATGTATCCGAACCGGATCGAGACAAGCGACTGGCAGGGCTGGGACAAGGAGAGGGGGCTCTATTTCGCAGCTGATTACGACCCTGCTTACGAAGAGCTTTTGGCCCTCAACGATCCAGGCGAGAAGCCGCTGAAAGGCTCCCTGATTTCCGCCCGGATCGGCCGCGGAAGGCACACGCATGTGGCACTGGTCCTGCACCATCAGCTGGACAGGCTGGTTCCCGGCGCCTTTCGCCTCCTGGCCAATCTCGTCCAGCCCGCCTGAGCGGATATGGGAACTGCGCCGGAAAACGGATCGGGTGCGCCACCTGTTCCTTTGTGGATCAGTGCAGGATGGCTTTTGCTCGACATGGCACTGGTCACGACCATGCAGGCTATCGTCAAGGCGCAGGGCGAGACCTATCCGGCAATTCAGCTCGTCTTTCTGCGCTCGCTCGTCGGTTTTCTCTCGGTGACGCCGCTGGTGTGGCGCCACCGCAGGAAGCTGACGGACCTGTCGAACATTCGCGGCCATCTCGCACGAGTCGCTTTCAACTCGGTGGCGCTCACCCTCAATTTTGCGGCCTTTGCAGCCCTGCCACTGGCGCTGGTCACCGCCATCGGATTCACCCGTCCGCTCGTGCTTCTGGTGATGGCGGCCATCATGCTGGGAGAGCGTGTGAGCCCGCTTCGCTATGTTTTTACGGCGCTGGGCTTTATCGGTGTGATCGTCATGGTGCGGCCGGACGCGATTCCTTGGAACATGGGGCTGATCGCCGCTTTCGGATCCGTGTTCTTCGGCTCCCTCGCGGTCGTTCAGACACGGCGGCTTGCCAGCGAAAGCACTGTCGTTCTGATGCTCTTCTACACGGTCGGGCTCACGCTCCTGACATCGATCCCCGCCGCAATGGCCTGGGTGCCGATCCCGTGGAGCGAGGCGCCGAGCATCATCCTCGTGGGCATCCTGGCGCAGCTCGGCCAGTATTGCTGGCTGCAGGCCTATCAGAAACAGGAAGCGCGCCTCCTTGCACCGATCGGCTATCTGTCGATTCTGTTTTCCGGGTTGGCAGGCTGGCTCTACTTCGACGAGATCCCATCCTTGTCCCTCTGTGTCGGGGCCGCCATCGTGGTGCTGACCACGGCGCTGGCCGCTCCCGCCGAGCGCTGGCTAAGAAGGAGAGCGTAGGGCACGAGCCTGTCTAGCGCGAAGCTCGACACATGTCGACCCGACAAGGACAGCTGTTCTCATGGCCGGCCGGTCTTTTTACGTGAGTTGGTAACCGCTTGTTAACTTCCCGGGCGCAGCCTCTTTGCGTGCCGATATGGCACGGTCGTCGTTTCCTCTGAAGCTGGCCGTGAAAGGCGGCCTCCCTTGAGCGCCAAGCGCAACTGGCGCTCTTTCTTTGATGAATGCTCGGCATGAAGACTGTTTGTGTCCGCCGAGAGGATCACCCGTAGGTTAAGAGGCATTGCGACGGTCCCTGGACGGGCCCGTATTGTCCCCATACGCGTACATTTCTCCTTCATCGGTACAGAGAGGAAGAGCAATGACTATCCGCATCATCACCGCTGCAGCCCTCCTGCTGACCGCTACGGCTGCCATGGCTGCCCCCACGAAGCCCTCGGCCGTTCTGATCTCCAATGCTCGGGAGGTGGCCGTCACCGACATTGCCGTCGAAGCCGATGGGCAAACCGTACGGCTGGCGAAGCCGCTCGCGCCGAAGGCAAAGGCCACCCTGAAGCTGCCCAAAATGTCCGGATGCATCGTGGCCGTTGCGGCGACCTTCGAGGATGAATCGACCGCCGAGCTTCCGGAACTCGACGTCTGCAAGGACAAGACCGTTCGCTTCACAGATTAAGAGGTGTCAGGCTAAGGCCAGTGCGGCCGATGGCGTAGCGCATCCGCCGCACAAGTATAATCGGAAGCGCGGGATGGACTGCGCGGGTCAAGTTCGGTCCTTGCAAGAGCCAGAATGCTATCTCCTTGCCTTGTGGCCGCCAGGTTGCGACTATTCTGGGCCATGAGTCACACAGCGCGTTTCCTCAGTCTGGTCCTGCTCAGCCTCGCATGTGTCAGTCAGGACTCTCAAGCGCAGGTCAATCCTGGTACGGGATCCCAAAGCTTCGCCGGCATCATCGACCATCCGCCCCATGAGCTGGACGGCGTCTATGCAAGGATCCCGGCCAGAGACGAGTTCGGGCGGGACCAGCTTGCCATGTTCCGTGTCTGGAACCCGGACCCGGTGGGACAACACGAGGCGAATCTGCGTGCTCTCAATCCCATCCTCGCTGAAGTCGTCCGGAAGGCGCAGAGAGACAATCCGGATCAACGTTTCGTCATCGGCTCAGGCAAACGCGATAGACGGCTGCAAGGGATGGCCCTGGCATGGGGCTGGTCGAGGACGCAGAGCAGCCCGCACCAATCCGGAGACGCCGTGGATCTATGGCCGCTCGACCGAGAGGGAAGGGTCATCTTTGATCGGACGGCCCAGAACCGGATCGCCTCTGCGATGAGGAAAGCTGCCACAGAACTCGGCGTATCCATTCGCTGGGGAGGCCATTTTCGCAGCTTCAAGAATTCGGACCGCTCGCACTTTGAGCTTGCGCGGCCGTAACCGGAACAGCCGGCTGCCGTAGCGGTTCTCGGCTCGCATTGTCACACCTGCCAGATCGGGAGCCATCTCAGCCATCCCCTATGGCCCTGAAACGGTCGGGCTCGGGTCGCATCAGTCAAGTTGGGTGAGGAAGGGCGTCCATCCATTGGCGGAAAATGGCTGACAAATTGCGGAGGGAAGCTATTGTCCGCCCGAGGCCTCCGCAATATGGAGGCCGTCAGTCTGTCCCAGAGCCTGAATGACCGCAGGCCGTTCTGGCGAGGTAAGCCTGATCATGTCGACGATATCGCAAGCGAGCATCAACGCAGTGCTCGAAACCGCTGTGCCCGTGGCCGCGGCCGAAGAAGTGAAGGCGATTGCGCTTCAGCATTTCGGCATTCGCGGCGAGCCGACCCGGCTGCCGGGCGAGAGGGACAGCAATTTCCACATCAGGACTGAGGAAGGTGATCACTTTCTCCTGAGGATCAGCAACCCTGTCGAAGACCGTCAGGTGACGGATTTCCAGACCAGGCTTCTGCTTCACATCGAGCAGTCCGATCCCTTGCTGCCTGTGCCGCGCATTGTCAGATCCGTCGAAGGCAGGCCCGAAACCGTCCTCACTCGTCCGGGGCAGCTGCCGAGCGTCGTGCGCCTCTATACGTTTCTGCAGGGCGAGCCCCTGTACAAAACGCCGCCTAGCCAGCGCCAGCGACGGGACATGGGCCGGGTGCTCGCCCGGATCGATCTCGCCATGCAGGGATTCCAGCATCCGGCTTCCAATCACGAACTGATGTGGGACATGAAGCATGCCCATCGTCTGCGCCCCCTGCTCGTGCATATCGAGGATCTGCAACGGCGTGATCTGGTGGAACGGTTCATCGACCGGTTCGAGCAGTTTGTGCTGCCCGCCATGCCGAACCTGCGCACGCAGGTCATCCATAACGACCTGAACCCGCACAACGTCCTCGTGGCGGCCTCCGATCATGATCATGTGACCGGCGTGATCGACTTCGGCGATGCGGTGCTGGCCCCTCTGGTGAATGACCCCGCGGTCGCCGCAGCCTATCGGAATGGGGATGCCGGACACCCGCTCGAAGCGGTTTCCGAGTTCATCGCCGGCTACCATGCTGTCCTTCCGCTTGACGACGCCGAATTCGAGATCCTGTTCGACCTCGTAGCGACCCGCATGGTGCTGACGGTCGTGATCACGAGCTGGCGCGCCGCCATCCAGCCGGAGAACCGCGAATACATCCTGCGCAACGCGCCATCAGCCTGGGCCGGGTTAGAGCGCTTTGCCGCTTTGGATCGCGCGGAAGCGCTCGCCTATCTTCGTCGAAACAGCCGCCCGGAGTGACCGATGACTATGATCAATGCTTATGATCCTGCCAAGGCGGCCGATGTGGCCGCGCGCGAGCAGGAGATGATTGCCCGTCGCCAGCGCCTGCTCGGGCCGGCCTACCGGCTGTTCTATACCAACCCGGTTCATGTGGTGCGCGGGGAGGGCGTGTGGCTCTATGATCCCGATGGCCGGGCTTATCTCGATGTCTACAACAACGTGGCGTCCGTTGGCCATTGCCACCCACATGTCTTGGCCGCACTGTCCAAACAGGCGTCCATCCTCAATACCCATACCCGTTACCTTCATGACATGGTTCTCGATTATGCCGAGAAGCTTCTCGGCTATTTCGCCATCGAGAACCCGCAGGTGATGTTCACCTGCACGGGCAGTGAAGCGAACGATCTCGCCTTGCGGGTGGCGAAAACCTACACAGAAGGCAGCGGGGTTATCATCACCGACTTCGCCTATCACGGGGTCACGAGCGTCATCGCCGAGATGTCACCCTCTCTTGGCGCCGGAATGCGCTTGGGAGATCACGTCCGCACTGTACCCGCGCCGAACCATTATCGCTCGAATGGGCAGGACGTGGGCGTAGCCCTAGCCCAGCACGTGCGCGCTGTGATCGACGATATGAGGGCTCATGGCATCAAGCCCGCCGCGTTGATCGTCGACACGATCTTCTCGAGCGATGGTGTGTTCTCGGATCCGGCCGGGTTCTTGAAGCCAGCGGTCGAGGAGATCCGCAAAGCCGGCGGGATTTTCATCGCAGATGAGGTCCAGCCAGGCTTCGGCCGCACGGGTGAGGGCATGTGGGGATTCCAACGCCATGGGATCGAGCCCGATATCGTGACCCTTGGAAAACCCATGGGCAACGGCCATCCCGTCGCCGCCATGGTGGCAAAATCCGCGATTCTTGAGGAGTTCGGGAAGCGCGTGCGCTATTTCAACACCTTCGGCGGCAACCCCGTTTCATCGGCGGTCGGCATCGCTGTCCTGGAGGTCATCGAGCAGGAAGGCTTGGTGGAGAACGCCAGCAGCGTGGGGGAATACCTCCGGCAGGGCCTGTGGGACTTGGCGAGCCGCTACCCGATCATCGGCGATGTGCGCGGTGCCGGCTTGTTCGTTGGTGTAGAGTTGGTGAAGGATCGGGACACCAAGGAGCCGGCTCCAGAAGAAGCGGCCGCCTTGGTGAACGGCTTGCGCGAGCGGCGCGTGCTCATCAGTGCGACTGGACGTGCCGCGAATGGCCTGAAGATCCGTCCGCCGCTGGTTTTCTCGAAGGCGAATGCCGACCACTTCCTCTCCGCCATGGAGGAGACACTGGCCGGCATTGCACCCCGCGCATAGTCGCTGGATCAGCAAAGAGCGACCGCGCTGCCGCCGGTCGCCGATTGTTTCATGTCTGCCTGTCGTGAGATCAGACCGGCCCGTTCTTCAGGAGCTCATCACGGCCCAGGCGGAAGGCGGCCGCGCGGCGATGCCCTTCGAGGCCTTCGCTCTCGCTCTGGCGACAGGCCGGCGGCGCAACGGCCGCGACGCCGCGCTCGTCGAGCCACTGGTGGGTGCAGACCTTCACGTAGGAGCCGACCCAGAGGCCCCCTGTGTAGCGGCCCGCGCCCATGGTCGGCAGCGTATGGTTGGTGCCGCAGCACTTGTCCGAATAAACCACACTGGAGAGCGGCCCGATGAACAGCGAGCCGTAGTTGCGCAGCTTCTTGGCGGTCCCATGCGGATCGCGCGTGTGCACCTGCAGGTGTTCGGCTGCGATAAAATCCGAATAGGCGATCATCGCTTCCTCACCGGCGCAGACGACGATCTCGCCATAGTCGCGCCAGGCGGGGCCGGCGACATTGGCGGTGGGAAGGTTCTGAAGCTGGCGCTCGACTTCCGCGAGAGTGGCCTCAGCCAGTTCTCGGCTCGTGGTGATGAGGCCCACGCGGGTGCGTATGTCGTGTTCGGCCTGCGCGAGAAGGTCGCCCGCGATCATTTCCGGATCGCCTGTCTCGTCGGCCACCACGAAGATCTCGCTGGGGCCAGCGAGCTGGTCAATGCCTACAGGGCCGAACACCTGACGCTTGGCCTCGTTTACAAAGGCGTTGCCGGGACCGACGATCTTGTCGACTGCCGGCACCGTCTCCGTGCCATAGGCCATTGCGGCAATGGCCTGGGCGCCGCCAATGCGGAAGATCCGGTCGGCACCTGACAGGTGGCAACCGGCGATCATAGCCGGGTGGGCGGTCGGTGGAAGGCAGGCGATTACCTCCTCGCAGCCGGCGACCTTTGCGGGCACGAGCGTCATGATCGGAGCAGAGAGGAGGGGATAGCGTCCGCCAGGCACATAGGCGCCGACGGTTTTGATCGGGATCACGCGGTGTCCCAGATTGAGGCCGGGCAGGGCTTCGATCTCAAGGGGCAAAATGGTGCCGAGCTGAGCCTGTGCGAAGGCTCGGACGCGCTCGATGGCGAACTCCGTGTCCTGCCGGGTCTGTGGATCAAGGTTGCGCACGGCATCGGCGCGCTCCTCGTCGGTGACCTCGAACGTCACTACATCGACCTTGTCGAAGGCCTTGCCGTATTCCCGCACAGCCGCGTCGCCCCGCTTCCGCACGGCGCTTATGATGCCACGAACGGTGGCTTCGATTTCCCGATTGTCCGTGTCGGCATCGCGCTTCGGGGCTTTGAGGTGTGTGACCCTCTCGGTCGGAGTCGACATAGGATGTAACATTGTTTGTCCCTTTCAGCAGGGCTCAACTCTCGACGATGTCGTGGCGCTTCTCAATGAGTCCCGACCCTCTTGTTCAGTATTCTAACCATGCATAAGATGGGGACAGTTCTGAGCAGCCGGAGACCATGCCGACCCTATCGGGCTCGGAGGAGATCGGGGCCCTCAAACCATGGAGAGGTTGTCATGCCGAAGATCGGAACCCACCTCAGAGAGCTTCGCCGCCGGCGGAATCTCGGAGTCCGTGAGGTTGCCTTGAGATCTGGCATCTCGCATTCCTCAATCTCCCTCATCGAGCGGGACCGCATGAGCCCCTCGGTCGACACCCTCAGCGCTATTCTGGATGCCCTTGGCACCACCCTGACAGGCTTCTTTTCGGACTTGAACTCCGCCGTGCGGCATTCGCCATTCTACGAGGCCGATGAATGGGTTGAGATCGGCAAGGCGCAGACGATCTCCTACCGCATGTTGGGCATGAACCATCCCAACCGGCAAATCCTGATGCTGCACGAGACCTATGCGGTCGGAGCCGATACGGGAGAACCATTCTCCCATTCGGCGCAGGAAGCGGGAACAGTGCTGCGTGGTGCTGTTGAGGTCACAGTGGGCGACGAATGCCGCGTGCTCAAGGTAGGGGATGGCTACTATTTCGACAGCCGCATACCTCATCGTTTCCGTAACGTTGCTAACGAGCCGAGTACCATCCTCAGCGCCGTCACACCACCAACCTATTGATCTTCAAACTGAGGGAGGCCAGCCGGGGTCACGTTCAATATTTTCACCACAGCGGAGCCAAGCCGCTTTCAACTACGACCGCGGATGTGCTTGCCTGCGGGATGCAATAATAACCAGAGAGGGATCCAATGATGACATTTGCTACGAAACTGACGCTCGCCGGCTGCCTTACGGCACTTGTCGCGGGCACGGCCGTCACGACGGCTCAGGCCCGCGATCTCACCGTGGTCTCCTGGGGCGGCAACTATCAGGACGCACAGAAGAAGATCTACTTCGAGCCATTCTCCAAGAAGATCGGCAAGCCGGTTCTCGACGAGAGCTGGGACGGTGGCATCGGCGTGATCGCCGCCAAGATCAAGGCCGGGGTGCCGAACTGGGACGTGGTGCAGGTCGAGGCCGAGGAACTCGCGCTCGGTTGCGCAGACGGCTATTACGAGAAGCTGGACTGGGACAAGCTCGGCGGCAAGGATGCTTATCTGCCGGCCGCGGTCAACGATTGCGGCGTGGGCGCCATCGTATGGTCGACTGCCCTCAGCTATGACGCGGACCGCTTGAAGGAAGCCCCGCAATCTTGGGCCGATTTCTGGGACACCAAGAAGTTCCCCGGCAAACGCGGCCTTCGCCGTGGCCCGAAATACGCGCTCGAGTTCGCCCTGATGGCGGATGGCGTGCCTCCCGCCGATGTCTATAAGGTGCTGAGCACGCCGGAAGGCGTTGATCGCGCATTCAAGAAGCTCGACGAGTTGAAGCCGCATATCGTATGGTGGGAATCGGGCGCGCAGCCGTTGCAGCTCCTGGCCTCCGGCGAGGTGGTCATGACCACCGCCTATAACGGCCGCATCTCGGGCATAAACAAGACCGAAGGCAAGAACTTCAAGGTCGTGTGGCCAGGCAGCCTCTACGCCATCGACAGTTGGGTAATCATGAAAGGCAGCCCGAACAAGGATGCTGCCATCGACTTCATCGCCTTCGCGAGCACGCCGGAAAATCAGGTGAAGCTGCCGGAATACATCGCCTATGGCCTGCCGAACAAAGCCGCTGCAGCCGCCGTGCCGGCAGACCTGCAGAAGGACTTGCCGACCGCACCTGAAAACCTGTCCGGCGCGGCGGCGCTCGACGCCGATTTCTGGATTGATAACATTGAGGAGCTCAACAAGCGCTTCAACGCTTGGATTGCAAAGTAGGCGCGGGTCAATCCAGACTGACAGGAGCGAGTGAGATGCGAGTTCGAGAGGCTCGGTTCATCACTCCGCCCCCGGTGCGATCAGTTTGATGCAAATTGAGGCGCGGGCGAAAGCCCGCGCCTCTTCTGCAGAGAGATAGCTTTTGCCATTATGGCCGAGCTGAGGGCATAAGAAGGCAGCACTCATCAAGGTTTCATCTGCGGCAACTACAATCCAAGGCATAGCGAAATGCGACCTTTCATTCAGTTCGAGTCGGTCTCGAAGGCCTTCGGCAATCTCACCGTGGTAAACGCGCTCGATCTCGCCATCGAAAAGGGTGAATTCGTCAGCCTTCTGGGTCCGTCCGGCTCCGGCAAGACCACGATTCTGATGATGCTGGCGGGATTCGAACGGCCGACAAAGGGCGCAATCTATCTCGACGGCAAGCGGATCGATCACCTGCCGCCTTATCGCCGTCAAATGGGCGTCGTGTTCCAGAACTACGCTCTCTTCCCGCACATGACCGTTGCAGAGAACGTTGCGTTTCCGCTTCAGATGCAGCATGTGCCGCGCGCCGAGATCGCTCAGCGGGTCGATCGCGCGCTGGACATGGTGAAGCTCAAGCAATTGAAGGACCGGAGACCCTCGCAGCTCTCGGGCGGTCAGCAGCAGCGCATCGCGCTTACACGCGCCCTTGTGTTCGAACCGAGCGTGATCCTCATGGACGAGCCGCTCGGTGCCCTCGACAAGCAGTTGCGAGAGCATATGCAGCTCGAGATCCGTGAGCTACACAAGCGTCTCGGCCTTACCATCGTTTTCGTGACCCACGACCAATCCGAGGCGCTCACGATGTCGGACCGCATCGCGGTGTTCAACGCAGGTCGTATCGAGCAGATCGACGATCCTAAAGTGATTTATGATACGCCCCGCACACGCTTCGTGGCTGAGTTCATCGGTGAGACCAATTTGATTGAGGCCAAGGTCGCGAGCGTCGACAATCACGTCGCCCGTCTCTCCCTAGGGGCCGGCCTCACCGCATATGCACATGCTATGGATGGCCTCTCAGCCGGACAAACGGCATCCTTCTCCCTGCGTCCCGAGCGGATCCGTCTCGGGATGGCACCGGAGGGGAGCAATTCGCTCGACATGACAATCACCGACTGCATCTATCACGGCGACCACATGCGGGTTCAACTGGCTCGTGACGATTTCCAATTGGTCGCGCGATGCGAGCGGCTGGCAGGTGACTGGACTGTCGGCGCTCCCGTCGTCGCCTCGTTCAGTCCCAGCGATTGCACGGTGCTCACTCAATGAAGGCCGCTGTTCTTCGCGAGCGCTCCGGCGCCCTGTTGCTGGTCTCACCGGTCATCGTCTTCATGGCGGTTTTCTTCCTGTGGCCCCTCTGGACGATGGTCACGGCCGCCTTCGTCGACGATGCGGTCAGCAAGGTTCTTCCGCGAACGGCGGCCAGTATCATTGCCTGGGATGGTCAGGGCGTGCCTTCGGAAGCGGCCCGCAAGGCGCTCGTGCAGGACATCAAGGCCTCTACGGACGAGCAGGCACTGGGTGAGGCTGTGCGCCGGCTCAACAGCGCGGCATCGGGCTTTCGCACCCTCCTCGGACGGACGATCTCCACGGTCAAAGCCGCGCCCGATCCTGAACAGGTGGATCTCCTCACGGTTGATCCACGCTGGAACGAAACACGCTTCTGGGTTGCGCTCAAGGAGGCGATGCCACCCTACACGGATCGCAACATCCTCGCTGCTTTAGACATGAAGCGAGACGCATCGGGCAGCATCGTAGTCGAAGCGGCGGACGCCTCGGCTCACCGCCTCATCATGCTGCGCACCCTTATGGTTGCGGCCATGGTGACAATCGCCTGTGCGGTCATCGGGCTTCCCTATGCGATGCTTGCAGCCTCGCTGACAGGATGGAAGCGGACTGTTCTCCTGCTCGCAGTGGTCTTACCGCTCTGGACATCTTTGCTCGTGCGCACGGCCGCCTGGTTCATCCTTCTGCAGAACGAAGGGCTCATCAACGGAGCGCTTCAGGCCATCGGTCTCATCGATTCGCCATTGCCATTGATCTTTAATCGGCTTGGCGTCGTGATCGCCATGACTCACGTGCTGCTGCCCTTCATGGTGCTGCCGATCTACAGCGTCATTCTTGGTGTCCCCCGTAACCTCATGGCCGCTGCACAGTCGATGGGGGCTGGGCCGATTCGGGCCTTCTGGCGCGTGCTGCTGCCCTTGAGCCTGCCTGGACTTCTCTCAGGTTCGCTGCTCGTCTTCATGGTGGCCATCGGCTACTACATCACTCCGGCACTGCTCGGCGGGGCGAACGATCAGATGATCAGTTCCGTGATTGCGTTCTATGCAACCGGCACCGCAAACTGGGGGCTGGCAGGCGCTCTCGGCCTGATCCTGCTCGTGGTAACCACTATCCTCTACACCATCTACGGACGCTTCTCGACATCCCCACAAGTGCCAGGAGCGTGATGCAATGTTTCGGGTGCTTCAAGCCATATTCGGAACCGCGGTCGTCATCTTTCTGCTGATGCCCATTTTCGCCATCCTCCCATTGGCGTTCACATCCAGCGTGTTCCTCAACTATCCCATCCCGGCTTATTCGATGCGCTGGATCCAGGAACTCACGACGGCCGATGTCTGGAGAATGTCCATCATCAACAGCCTCATCATCAGCGGTGGGGCTACGGTGCTGGCAACCGTGCTCGGAACGCTGGCCGCCCTTGGGATGCGCAAGGGGATTCTGCCGATGGCGGGTCTGCTGCGCACCATGTTCCTGCTCCCAATGGTGGTGCCGGCCGTCGTCCTCGGCGTCGGCATGCAGATCTTCCTCGTTCGGCTCGGGCTTGCGAGCACATATCTGGGCGTCATCATCGCACATGCCGTTCTGTGCATTCCGTTCGTGATTGTCAGCGTCTCGGCCGCCCTGCAGGGAATCGATCCCTCCATCGAGCGCGCAGCGAGCAGCCTGGGAGCCCCACCGGTCACCGTGTTCCGGCGCGTGACTCTGCCGCTCGCTATTCCGGGTGTGGTGTCGGGCGCGATCTTTGCTTTCGCAACCTCTCTCGACGAGGTCGTGCTAACTCTGTTCGTGGCGGGCCCGAACCAGAGGACATTGGCACGGCAGATGTTCTCCAGCATCCGCGAGAATATCAACCCGACGGTCGCCGCTGCGGCGCTCCTTCTCATCGTCGGTACGCTGTGCCTGGGTGGACTTGGGGCGCTGTTGCGCTGGCGGCAGAGCCGTAAGACCGCCGCGGCGCCCGCGTAAGGGTCAACTACTTCTGCCGACGAGCATAAGCGCGCGCTGATGCGCGCCGAGAGCTCTGCTAGACAGTCTCCAAAAAGAAACCGCGCCGGCCAGGTGGCGGGCGCGGTTGGCGGGAGTTCTTACGGACGCTTGTCCACCACTTCGGTGAGCGCGGCTTCGAAGATGTCGAGTCCCTCGTCTACCTGCTCCATCGGGATAGTGAGCGGGGGGAGGAGACGTACGATGTTTGCATCGACGCCACAGGATAGAAGGATGAGTCCCTTTTCCTGCGCTCTGTCGATGAGAGCAGAAACGATCTCGGCGTCGGGCTTGCCGCTGTCGCGGTCCTTGACGAACTCAACCGCCACCATGGCTCCGAGATTGCGGACATCGCCCATG
>Ga0182742_1003279_pt1 | contig 16117 bp, 16 predicted proteins | sample eDN5th37CBELigMG_FD_128880 | JGI IMG/M metagenome (GOLD analysis project Ga0182742, IMG submission 128880) | Enriched Miracle-Growth compost microbial communities from Emeryville, California, USA - eDNA 5th pass 37_C BE-Lig MG (version 2)... ...
CGGAACGCCTCCGCCAGCTCCGGCCGCGATCGCGCGCCGTCGATATCCTCAGTCCGCAGCAGAAAGCGCCCGCCCGGCCTCGCAAGATCGTGCGACACCACGGCTGAGAAGGCATGGCCAAAATGCAGCATCCCGTTCGGGCTGGGGGCGAAGCGGGTTACATTCACGTCACGCTCCCTCCGCGCTGTGGAAGCGCCGTTGATAAGCCTGTGGATTGCCTGTTTGTAACAGGGTTGACGCATTTTCGCGCAAGTGCTCCCCTGTACGTATCAGGGAGAGCACGCACTGTGTTCAAGGCCGAACTGATCGAACGCGCGGCGCAGTTTCGTAGCGCCGAAGAGGACCATGGGCGGAAGCTGGAAAGCTGCCCCGCGCTGGTGCTGAACGCCGATTACACGCCGCTCTCCTATTATCCGCTGAGCCTCTGGCCCTGGCAGACCGCGATCAAGGCGGTGTTCCTTGAGCGGGTGGACATCGTCGCCAGCTACGACCGGGAGGTGCACTCCCCCTCGCTGGACATGAAGATCCCCAGCGTGATCGCGCTGCGCCAGTTCGTGCGGCCGAGCGAGTTCCCCGCCTTCACCCGCTTTAACGTGTTCCTTCGCGATCGCTTCATCTGCCAATATTGCGGCTCTCCGCGAAACCTCACCTTCGATCATGTCGTCCCCCGGCGGCTCGGCGGCAGGACGACGTGGGAGAACATCCTCACCGCGTGCGCGCCTTGTAACATGAGGAAGGGCGGGCGAACGCCGGCTCAAGCACACATGCAGCCGATGGTGCGGCCGATCCGCCCCACCAGCTGGCAGCTGCAGCAGCACGGCAAGAGCTTTCCACCCAACTACCTGCACGAGACGTGGAGGGATTGGCTCTACTGGGACATCGAGCTGGAGGAATAGCAACGTTGCGTTCCACCTTCCTTGCTCGCCAAATGCACCTGCGGAGCGCGTGCCTTGCGCCCCACATGCAAAAGATTGGCAGGCAAACGCTTTCGCCTCGGCCAGCGCCGCGCTAACGGCCCCAGACAGAGGAAGGAGCGCACTTGGCCGAAACCACCGACAGCTTCACCGCCCGCGAGGCACTGTTCTACCACCGCACAGTTCGCCCGGGTAAGATCGAAATCGTCGCCAGCAAGCCGATGGCGACCCAGCGAGACCTCAGCCTGGCCTACTCGCCAGGTGTGGCCGCTCCGGTCGAGGCGATCGCCGCTGATCCGACCTGCGCCGCCGACTACACGGCCAGGGCCAACCTCGTGGCGGTGATCTCCAACGGCACCGCAATCCTTGGCCTCGGCAATCTCGGCGCGCTGGCGTCGAAGCCGGTGATGGAAGGCAAGGCGGTCCTCTTCAAGCGGTTCGCCGATGTCGACGCCATGGATATCGAGCTGGCGACTGAGGACCCGGAGGCCTTCATCAACGCCGTCGCGCTGATGGAGCCGACCTTTGGCGGCATCAACCTTGAGGACATCAAGGCCCCCGAGTGCTTCATCATCGAGCAGGCCCTGCGCGAGCGGATGAAGATCCCGGTGATGCATGATGACCAGCACGGCACCGCGATTATCGCCGCGGCCGGCCTGCTCAATGCCTGCTATCTCACCGGACGCAAGCTGAAGGACGTGCGGATGGTGGTGAACGGCGCTGGCGCTAGCGCCATTGCCTGCACTGCCCTCATCAAGGCCATGGGCGTGCCGCACGACCAGGTCACAATGTGCGACCGCTCGGGCGTGATCCATCGCGGCCGTACGGACCTCGACCAGTGGAAGAGCGCCCATGCGATCGACTCCGACGCGCGCACGCTGGAAGAGGCGCTGGTCGGCGCCGACATCTTCCTCGGGCTCTCCGCCGCCGGGGCACTGAAGCCCGAATGGGTGGAGAGGATGGCGCGCAGCCCGATCATCTTCGCCATGGCCAATCCGGTTCCCGAGATCCTGCCGGAAGAGGCGAAGAAGGTTCGCCCGGACGCGATCATTGCTACCGGTCGGTCCGACTATCCGAACCAGGTCAACAACGTGCTCGGTTTCCCGTTCATCTTCCGCGGCGCGTTGGACGTGCGCGCGACCACGATCAACGAGGAGATGAAGATCGCGGCGGCCGAGGCCATCGCTGAGCTCGCGCGGGAACGTGTGCCGGAAGAAGTCGCGGCGGCTTACGGGAAGAGCCAGCGCTTCGGAACCGAGTACATCATCCCCGCGCCGTTCGATCCGCGGTTGATGGAGACGGTGTCCGCCGCCGTCGCCAAGGCGGCGATGGACAGTGGCGTGGCGCAGAAGCCGATCGAGGACCTCGAGGCGTACAAGAACTCGCTGAAGGCGCGCCTCAACCCGACCACCTCGGTGTTGACCAAAGTGTATGAGGAGGCGCAGCGCAGCCCCAAGCGCGTTGTTTTCGCAGAAGCGGAGGAGGATGTGGTGCTGCGCGCTGCAATCCAGTTCCGCGACTTCGGCTACGGCACCCCGGTGCTGGTCGGTCGAACCCAGGCGGTGAAGGAGAAGCTGGCCGAGTTGGAGGTCAACGATGTCGATTCGTTCGAGATCCAGAACTCGCTGGACAGCGAACTCGTCCCGGCAATGGCCGACTACCTCTACGCCCGTCTGCAGCGCCGTGGTTACACGGAGCGTGACGTGCGCCGGATGGTGAACCAGGAACGGAACGTGTTCGCCGCGCTGCTCGTGGCGCTCGGCCATGGCGATGCAATGATCACCGGCATCACCCGGCCGTTCGCGCAGACGATGCGTGAGGTTCAGCTGGTGCTTGACCCCAAGCAAGGGGAGATCCCCTTCGGCATCCATGCGATGATTGGCAAGAACAACACCGTGTTCCTGGCGGATACGACCATCAACGAGAGGCCGACCGCAGCGGAACTGGCGCATATCGCTTGCGAGACAGCAAAAGTTGCCCGTCGGCTTGGCCATGAGCCGCGTGTCGCCTTCCTCTCCTATTCCACCTTCGGGAACCCATCGGGCAAGTGGCTGGAGAACATCCGGGATGCGGTTCATATCCTGGACGAGCAGAAGCCCGGCTTTGAGTACGAGGGCGAACTGGCGCCCGATGCGGCGCTGAATCCGATGGTGATGAAGCTCTATCCGTTCAGCCGCCTGTCCGCGCCGGCCAACGTGCTCATCATGCCCGGGCTGCAGTCGGCGAACCTTTCGGCCAAGCTGCTGCGTGAACTCGGCGGCAACGCCACGATCGGGCCGATGCTGATCGGCATGGAGCGCCCGGTGCAGATCGCGCCGATGACGGCGATCGCGCCTGACGTGCTCACGCTTGCCGTACTGGCGAGTGCGGGCGTGGTGGGATGACGATAGGGCGGCGTGGCGGCAATGATCCAGGCCCAGCGGGGGCTTTGTGGATTGTGGCTGCCGCGCCGCTGCTGTTCGCGGTCATCAGCCTCCCACTAGCGCTGGGGCTGGTTGAGCCAAACCCGTTCTACGGTGTGCGAACCGCTGCGACCTTTGCCTCTGAAGAGGCATGGTATCGCGCCAATCGGGCGAGCGGACAAGCTGGCGTGGTGGCGGGCCTCATCGGCTTTGTCGCCAATGTGATCGTTGCCCGCTCCAAGGCTCCGCCGCAGCGCAAGATCTGGATCTGCCTCGGCATTGTGCTCGCGGCTGCGGCGGTGATGATCGTGGCGGGCTTGTGACCGCCTGAACGAATCGCTGCTGCCAAGCCTCAGCCCCAGGCGCTCCATACGCCGTACATGCTGGTGAGGGTCAGCACCGTGCCCACCATCAGCAGCATCCATTTGACCGAGAAATGCTTGGCCGCCCACGCGCCGAGCGGGGCTGCGGCGACACCGCCAATAAGGAAGCCGAGCGTTGCCCCGGCGAGATCCGCCACCCCAAGGTGCCAGATGAAAGCGGCAGAGACCGTTATCGTCAGAAAGAACTCGACCGCATTGACTGTTCCAACGACCTTGCGCGGCTCTGCCCCTTGAACCAGCAGGTTGGACGTCACGACAGGTCCCCACCCGCCGCCACCGGCAGCATCCAGAAACCCGCCCAGCAAGCCTAGCGGGGCGACATGGCGTGCGGGCCGGGGCGCCGGCGGATAGGAGAGGCCACGCCAGAGCAGATACAGACCAATGCCCGTGAGGTAGATCAGAATGAAGGGCTTGATCACGCTCGCATCGACAGATGCGAGGAGATAGGCGCCGGTGAATCCGCCGACCACGCCCGGGATCAGCAGGCGGAAAAACAAGCCCTTGTCGATGTTGCCATGGATCAGGTGGCTGATGGCTGATGTCGCCGTGGTGAAGCACTCCACGATATGGACCCGCTGGGAAGCGAGCGCAGGTGGCACACCAAGCACGCCGACCATCGCGCTGTTGGCAATGACGCCGAACGCCATTCCCAGCGCGCCGTCCACCAACTGGGCAGCGAAGCCGACGGCGATGAACGGAAGCAGGCTTGCGAGATCGAAATCAGCGAAACTCATCCACCCGCATCCGGTCCTGTTGCTCTCGGTGGATGAAGTGATGGACGGAAGACGGGAAGATAGAAATTCTTCGAGCGCCCGACGGCGCGACGCTACCGGCGGCGGAACCGGAAGTACCAGACCTCGTGCCCCTGCTCCCGCGCCTTGCGCTCGTAGCGGGTCTCGCACCAGCCGCTGGGGCGCTGCTGCCAGCTTTGCGGTCCTTCCACCAGCCACTCGAAGCTGTCGGAGTGGCGGCGCATCACCATCAAAGCGTGGCGCAGATAGATGGGGTGATCGGTGCCGAAGCGGAACTCACCGCCCGGCCTGAGCTTGGCAGCGAACATGGCCAGCGGACCGTCATTCATCATCCGGCGCTTGGCATGACGCGCCTTGGGCCAAGGGTCCGGGTGCAGCAGATAGAGGAACGACAGCGCACCATCGGGCACCCGCGCCAACACCTCGAGAGCATCGCCATGATGCAAGCGGACATTCGCAAGCCGCTGCTCGTCGATATGGACGAGCGCGCCCGCTACGCCGTTGAGGAACGGCTCTGCGCCGATAAAGCCATGGTCGGGCAGAAGGTCCGCCCGATAGGCAAGATGCTCGCCTGCGCCGAAGCCGATCTCGAAATGCAGCGGGGCGGGGCTGCCGAACAGCCGCTCGGCCGTGATCGGCCCCTCGTCCGGAACGGCGATCTGCGGCAGCAGCTTGTCGACCAGCGTCTGCTGCGCCGCGCGTAGCGGCCGCCCCTGGCTGCGGCCATAGAGGCGGTTGAGCGTCGTCGGATCGCCGGGCTTGTGGGCTGTCATGCGGCGCGCGCTAGGGGGACGGGGCGCGGCTGTCCAGATTGGTCAACGCCGGCAAGCCGCCGCTTAAGCCGTAGGAGATGCCCCGTGCGCGTCCCGCCGCACGTCTCCTTTGCCTCCGCTCACCTCGACGCGACCGGCTGCATTCGACGCAATTCAAGCGAGGGCTGGAACACTTGGAACACAGTCCTGAAGCCGAAATCGCCATCTGGCGATCCTGACCAGTTGGGCACGTCGGTGACCCATATGCGGCCACATGAAGGTGTGAGCGAGGGCTTGCCTCGCGCGCCGATCAACGGTGGGAAAGAACTCGGGCAAAGCTCGCCGGGAAACGGGATGTAGGAAAGCGGGTATCCGAAAGGGGCTCCACACGTTTGACTTCAGGGGGAATGTCGCAAGCGACTCTTTTGGTACCGGAGCCGGCGGAGCCTCGCGAACAGCGTTAGGGGGGGCTTCGGACGCCCCCGCTCAGTGGCTGGGTGGCGTGGCGTCGCCACTTTCGCGCCGATGTCGGTCGAGAGCCGCAAGGAGTTCGTCAAAGCGACCATCTTCGGGCAGCGGAAACACTTGCCTGAGCGCTGGCCCAAGCATCTTCACCTGCGTTCGCGTGAGCAGGCCCACGGCAACGATGGGATCAGATTTCATTATCGGCGTGTCCTACCGGTTGCTCCCGTCCGGTGTTTAGGATGAACCGCTGATCGTCACGATGTTTCCGTGAGTTTCCGCCTGCCTCTCATCCACGGGCCGCTGTGGACCCTTGGGCAGGTGGCGCCCGTTTGTGCGCTGTGTCGTCAGGCCGCAGCCGATTCCTCGTTCGCATCACGCAGGACGTAGCCACGCCCCCAGACCGTCTCGATGTAGTTCTCGCCTCCGCATGCGGTGGAGAGCTTCTTGCGAAGCTTGCAGATGAAGACGTCAATGATCTTCAATTCCGGCTCGTCCATGCCGCCATAGAGATGATTAAGGAACATCTCCTTGGTCAGCGTCGTGCCTTTCCGGAGCGAGAGCAGCTCCAGCATCGCATATTCCTTGCCCGTCAGGTGTACGCGTGCGCCATCCACCTCGACCGTCTTGGCGTCGAGGTTAACAGCCAGCTTGCCGGTGCGGATGACCGATTGGCTATGGCCCTTGGAGCGGCGCACAACCGCGTGGATGCGCGCGATCAGTTCATCCCGGTGGAACGGCTTGGTGACGTAATCGTCTGCGCCGAAGCCGAAGCTGCGGATCTTCGAATCCAGCTCCGAAATGCCGGACAGGATCAGTACCGGCGTCTGCACCTTGGCGACGCGCAGCTTCTTCAGCACGTCATAGCCGTGCATGTCCGGCAGGTTCAGGTCCAGCAGGATGATATCGTAATCGTACAGCTTGCCGAGATCGAGGCCCTCTTCGCCCAGATCGGTCGAGTAGACGTTGAAGCCTTCTGCCGAGAGCATGAGATTGATCGCCTCAGCGGTCGTCGGCTCGTCTTCGATCAGCAGCACGCGCATGGAGCATTCCCTCGAATTTGGCGTCTCACACCCGCGCGCCGCGGGTCGATTCGATTAACCAAAGCGTTCCTGAACGAAAAAGGTAAACGAAGCATGAAGGTTCCGTCACGGTCTTTTCGCACTGGCAAGGGCCAGTCTTGCCGCCTCATGCGACGCCGGCGAGCTTCTTCTGCCGCCGCCGCTGGACAGAGGAGCCGATGCCGATAGCCTCGCGATACTTGGCCACTGTGCGGCGCGCGAGATCGAACCCCTTTTCACGCAGCAATTCGACCAGAGTATCATCGGACAGGATCGCTCCCGGATCTTCTGCATCCACCAGAGCGCGGATCTGGGCCTTCACGGCTTCGGCCGAAACCGAGCCCTCCCCGTCGGCCGCCGCCACGCCACTGGTGAAGAAGAACTTCAGCTCGAATAGCCCACGAGCGCAGTGCAGGTATTTGTTCGAGGTGACGCGGCTGACCGTGCTTTCATGCATCCCGATCTTCTCCGCCACCGCGCGCAGGGTCAGCGGCTTCAGGTGAGAGACGCCCCTGCGGAAGAACCCTTCCTGCTGTTCGACGATGGCGGCGGCAACCTTGAGGATGGTCTTCTGCCGCTGGTCGAGCGCCTTCACCAGCCAGTTGGCGTCGGCCAGCTTCTCGCTCAGCCAGCTCTTCGTCCCCTGGTCGCGGCGCGAGCGCAGTTCCAGAAAATAGCTGCGGTTGATCACCAGGCGCGGCAGCGTCGCCTCGTTCAAGGCGATGTCCCACCCGCTCTTCGCCGGGCTGACCAGGATGTCGGGCACGACCGGCGCGCGTTCCCCGCCGCCGAAGCGCAGGCCAGGCTTGGGGTCATAGCTGCGCAGCTCCCGCAGCATGTCCGCGAAATCCTCGTCATCGACGCCGCACATACGCTTGAGCTGTGCGAACGAGCCTTTGGCGACGAGCTCCAGATTGGCGAGCAGCTTGGCCATGCAGGGATCGTAGCGGTCCGCTTCCTTCGCCTGCAGTGCGAGGCACTCGCCCAGCGTTCGGGCACCCACGCCTGTCGGGTCCAACATCTGCACGGCCGAAAGGGCTCGTTCCACCTCCGGCAGGGCCACGCCCAGATCTTGGGCGACCTCGTCCAGCGGCACGGTGAGGTAGCCTGCCTCATCCAGCAGGCCGATCAGGAAACGGGCGACGAAGAGCTCACCCGGGCCACTGGCGACGGCGCCGATCTGCGATTCAAGGTGCTCGGCCAGGGTCGGCTCACCCGCGCTGCGCTCTTCCAGCGCCAAGCCTTCCTCGGCTCCCGCGACGACGGGCTGTGCAGCCCAGTCCCCCGTCTCCCGGTCACGATCGAGTGCGCTGGTGTCGATGTCGAGCGGGGCGTCCGCCTCGCCTGCACCAAGCCGGATGAGTTCGTCAGAGGTCGGCTCCTCAGGCGCGGAAAGACCATCGACTGGCGGACCCTCCGCCGGGCGCACCATCGAAAGATCGCCCGCCTCCAGCAGCGGGTTCTTTTCCAGAGCCTCGCCGATGAAGGCCTCGATCTCGAGGTTCGAAAGCGCCAGCAGCTTGATCGCCTGCTGGAGCTGCGGCGTCATCACCAGCGATTGGCTCTGCCGCAAGTCGAGGCGCGGGCCGAGCGCCACTTGTTTAGCCCGCAGTCTGGAGCATGTCCTTCGACAGGCTCTCGACGAGCACGGCCGGGAGCAAGGCCCGCGCCACGAAGGTCACAGCGTGAAGCTCTCGCCCAGATACAGCCGCCGCACGTTCTCGTCCGCGACGAGCTCTTCCGGGCTGCCGGCGAACAGCACCTGCCCGCCATAGATGATGCAGGCGCGGTCCACGATGTCGAGCGTCTCGCGCACATTGTGATCGGTGATCAGCACGCCGATCCCGCGCTGCTTCAGGTCGATCACGAGATCGCGGATGTCGCTGATGGAGAGCGGGTCGATGCCGGCAAAGGGCTCGTCCAGCAGCATGATCGAAGGCTTGGCCGCCAGCGCACGGGCGATCTCACAACGCCGCCGCTCACCCCCGGAGAGCGCCATGGCCGGGCTCTCCCGCAGTCGGGTGAGGCCGAACTCGTCCAGCAGACGCTCCAGCTCCTGCCGGCGCACGGCCTTGTCCGGCTCCACCATCTCCAGCACGCAGTTGATGTTCTGCTCCACGGTCATGCCGCGAAAGATGCTGGTTTCCTGCGGCAGATAGCCGAGGCCGAGGATGGCGCGCCGATACATCGGCAGTCTGGTGACATCGACGCCATCCATCAGAATGCGGCCGGAATCGGGCTTCACCAGCCCCATGATGGAATAGAAGCAGGTCGTCTTGCCGGCGCCGTTGGGGCCGAGAAGGCCCAGCACCTCTCCCTTGCCGACGGAAAGGGAGATGTCCGTCAGCACCGCGCGCTTGTCGTAGCTCTTGGCGATGGAGATCACCTCCAGCCCGCCCTGCGGGATCGGCGGCGCGGCATTCGCGGGGGCTTCGGCCATGGAATGGGCCAGCGCCTCTGTGTCGAGCCCGTTATGGTCCAGCGTGGTCATGTTCGTTGCTTTAGCATCCTGGCAAAGGGTTGAAAGGCCGACTGGCAGGATTCCTGCATGTTCCCTGGGCTGCGGGCTTGTAAGCCTACAAGGTCAGTGAGATAGTGGTCGGCGGAGAGAGAAAAAGGAGAAGGGCTCGTGAAGAAGGCTCTTTGGACGAATGCCCCCGCGCACAGCCGGAAAACCGGCGCGCTCGATTGGCGCAAGAAGATGAGCGACCATGTCGCCTTCGCGCTGCTCATCTATACCGGCCTGCAGATTTTCGTGACCATGACAGCGCTGAAGACGGGGCACGGCTCGATCATGCCCTATTTCGCCCTGATCGTGCTCGTCGTCGCTATCATCCCCGGCTGCCGGATGTTCGAGCAGCGCTGGGAATCACTCAGCGATGCCGAAGCCGCCAACCCTCAGCTTGAGGGCCGCTACAAGCGGGACCGGCTGGCGCTGTGGCTGTGCGCCATTGGCCTGCCCTTCGCGCTGACCGCGCTCTTCAAGGGAGTGGCGGCGCTGTTCTGACGCTGCCCGGTTCTCTCGTCTCGGTCTTTGCCAAGGGCGCTCCCCTGCGCATCGCGAGCAGGGTCGCCAGCCTGATCCTGCCTCTTCGCTCCATCCTTTGCGCCGCGCTGCTGTTGCTGAACATCGCGCCTGCGAAAGCCCTCGTTCCTTCCACCGGGCCCTCGCCGACGAGCCAGCCGGCCCCCGCCGCCCCCGCGATCTCCGTCCCCGCGATCTCCGTCGCACGCACCGATGGCGAGGATACCCGCATTGCTGAGCGCATCCGCGGCATTTTCGCGGAGGTGCCGAGCCTTTCCGGCGTCACGGCCACAGCAAAGGAGGGCGTCGTCACGTTGCGCGGAACCGTGGCGGAGTCCGATGCGCGCCTGCGGGCGGAGGCGATCGCCTCTCGAGTGCAGGGGGTCGTCACGGTGGAAAATCTCATCGATCGGGACGTCTCGGTTGATGCGGGGCTCGGTCTTGGCGGTCTGTCGGACAGGGTGACGGGCTGGCTCCGCATGTTGCCGCTGGTCGGGGTCGCACTTGCGGTTGCGCTTGTGATTGGCGGGATCGGTACGTTGCTCGCTTCGCTCACCGGCATCTGGCACCGGCTGGCACCAAATTCCTTCCTGGCGGAGTTGATCGCCAGCGCAATCCGCTTCCTCTTCATTGTTGCCGGCCCGGTTGTCGCCCTGGACATGATCGGCGCCGGCACGCTGCTGGGCGCAGTGCTGGGCGGGGCGGGCGTTGTCGGCATCGCGCTGGGCTTTGCGATGCGCGACACGATCGAGAATTACGTTGCTTCCAGTTCGATCTCGGCATCGATGCGGAGGACGATCCGACGGAGGCCCGGCACTTGGGCGTGGAGGTGCTCGCCGGTTTAGGATTCGTGCTGGCGGAGCCGGAGCCGCAGGCGCGGGTGGTGGAGGTGGGCGATTCGAACATCGTAATCCGCTTCCTCGGCTGGATCGACCAGCGGGAGACGGACTGGTTCAAGGCACGCAGCCGGGCCATCCCGGCGGTGAAGCAGGCGCTGGAGGAGGCGGGCTTCGCCCTGCCGGAGCCGATCTATCGCCTCCGCTTCGACAGCGCCGCGCCCGCACTTCATACAAACGAACAATCGCCGGCATCCTCGCGGCCCGTGCGCAAGGGGTCGGCAAATTTCGCCGGCCCGGAGCAGGACACCGCCCCGGCAGGGGAGGTCACGCAGATGGTGGAGGCAGAGCGCGCATCAACGGGCGAGAAGGATCTGCTGGATTCTTCCCGCCCGGTAGAATGATCTTTCGTTGAACGCCTGGCAGATCAGCCGGCGTTGGACATCTCTGCCTTCTGGGCCTGCTCGTAGCGCTCGATCGCCTCAAGGGTGATCTGGCGAGCCTCTGCCGCGCCGCCCCAGGTGCCGACGCGCACCCACTTCTCCTTCTCCAGGTCCTTGTAGTGGGTGAAGAAGTGCTCGATCTGGCTGAAGACGATCTCCGGCAGGTCGTCCTTCTCGTTCACCGCAGTGTAGTACGGGAAGGTCGAATCCACCGGCACGCAGACCAGCTTCTCGTCGCCGCCATGCTCATCCTCAAGATTGAGCACCGCGATCGGCCGCGCGCGCACGACGCAACCGGGGATAAATGGTGAGCGGGCCACCACCAGCGCATCCAGCGGGTCGCCGTCGGGCGACAGCGTATGCGGTACGAAACCGTAATTCGCGGGGTAGCGCATCGGCGTGTGCAGGATGCGGTCCACGAACAGCGCGCCGGACGCCTTGTCGAACTCATACTTCACCGGCTCACCACCCACCGGCACTTCGATGAGGACGTTGAGGCTGTCCGGCGGATTGTCGCCGGTCGGAATATGTTCAATTCTCATGATGGCTCCCTCGGTGCAGCGCCGGAACGCGGCACCCCCTCAAATGAATGCGCGGGCGATTAACCGAACATAGGCGCATTTGCGAGCGAGGATTTGCCGATTGTTCTCTCCCGGGGCATTGTGGAGAAAGTTAGACGGGACTCGACCGCATGACAGGATCGGGCCCGAATGGCGGGAGAGTGATGAATGCATGTAGGCCTAGCTACGGGCTTCGCGCACCAGCGCGGTAATGCCTATCCCGACGCGCAATTCGTTCGCGAGGAGGTCTCCAACCTCGTTCTTGCGGAGGAGTTGGGTTTCGACTCCGTGTGGATCACGGAACATCATTTCAGCGACTATTCGATGTCGAACGATCCGCTTCAGCTGCTCACCTATATCGCGGCGAAGACCCGGCGGGTGAAGCTCGGCACGCAGTGCATCATCGTGCCTTGGCACAACCCGGCGCGCCTGGCGGAGAAGATCATCAACGTCGACATCCTGTCCGAGGGGCGCATGATCCTAGGCTTCGGCGGCGGCCTTGCCCCGCATGAGTTCGCCGGGCTCGGCATCGACCAGAACCGCAGCCGGGGGCTGTACAACGACATTCTCGACGTGCTCATCCCCGCGCTCGAGACAGGCGTGCTGGAAGGCGAGGGGGAGTACGGCCGCATCCCGCGCACGGAGCTGCGCCCGCGCCCGATCAGGAGCTTCGAGGGGCGCAAGTTCTGCGGTTCGCTTTCCGGCAACTCGATGGTGTCAGCCGCCCGGCACGGCTTCGGCAACATGGTTCTGAATCTGCCGCAGCGCGGGCAGGCGGCGCCGCCCGACAAATATACGGAGGTGTGGCAGCAGGTGAACGGTGCAGGCACGCAGCCGCCGGCGCCGATCGTCAGCGGCAATTTCTACATCGACGAGAGCGCGGATTACGCGGAGCAACAGGGTTGCAAGTACCTTGCAAACACGATGCGCGCGGCAGTGAAGAACTACAGCCTAGCCAAGCCCGGCACCTTCGCCAACGTGAAGGGCTACGAGCATTACGAGAACATGATGCTCCACAGTCCGGAAGCCGTGGACGAATATGCCGACAACTTCGGCAAGAGCGCCGTCACCGGCACCCCGCAGATGATCCTCGATCGCATGTGGGAGCTGAAGCAGATGTACGGTCCGCAGGCCTTCTTCCCGCATGTCTATTTCGGAGGCATGCCGCAGGAGGAGGCGCGCAAGAACATGCATCTGTTCGCGCAAAAGGTGCTGCCGGAGGTGCAGAGCTGGGACGCGGAGGTCTCGATCGACGACCGCTTCCTTCAGGCGGCGGAGTAGCCACCAGCCATTCTCATTGCGAGCGGAGTGAGCACAGCCGCTCCGCTCGCGATGAAGGGAACGGACCTTCTCAGCCGGCTGAGGCAACCTTCGGTGCGAGCAGGCGGTCGAGCGGCTGCTCGCCTTCCGCCGCCGGCTCCAGCCACGGATAGCGCAAGCCGCCGTCATACTCGATCGCCATGTCGAGGAAGCGATCGCCACGCTTTACCGTCAGTGCGATCGGCTTTCCTGAGGTCTGGGCCCCGGTGATCGCCTCCCTGACCCGCTCCTCGCTGTAGGCCTCGCCGCCGACGGCGACGATCTGCACGCCATCGACCAGCCCCGCCTTGAAGGCCGGGCTATCCCACACCGTCTGCGTAACCTCACCCTTGGAGTCGAGATTGACGCCGATCGAATAGAGCAGGTCGAGGAACTTGCCTGTGCGCATCTGCCCGGCGCGGTTCGGGTTGGGTTCCTCCTTCCACACCAGCCGGTATCCCGCCTTTTCGATCCCCGCCAGCGGAGCTGGCTGGCCGGGGGTGCGCAGGCGTTCCGTAAGGAAGCCGGACCAGTTATAGGGATGGACCTGGTTCAGGGTGGCGACGATATCATCGAACGTATAGGTCACCTGGCCGTAATCGCCGTCCTGCGCGGCAAAGAAGATCGCCGCGAAATCGTCCAGGCCGCGCGCTCCGCCGGTGCCCTCGCGGATGATCTGATCCGCTTCCAGCCACACCAGCGAACCTTCGTTGTAGTAATCCTCATCGCGGTGGATCGAGGTGTAGGGGCGGGGGCGGCGCGAATTGATGATCGGGTCGTGCGTGGTGTCTTCCACCGAGCGCCAGGCACGGCCCGGCTGCGTCGCATAGTAGCCGGCGGAGGTTGCCATGGCGCCGAGGACGTTTTCCTTGGGCTGCATGCCGGAGCGCGCCGCAAGGACATAGCCCCAGAACTGCGTCTGCCCCTCATACATCCACAGCAGGTTGTTGCGCATCGGCTCCCGGTAGTCGGGCGTCCACATGCCCTCCGGCCGGCGGTACTTGCCATTCCAGCTATGGACCAGCTCGTGGCTGATGACGTTGCGGTCATGACCCATCGTGTCCCAGTCGACGAAGCTGTTGGGCTCGTAGGTGTTCTCGCTGGATCGGTGGTGCTCCAGGCCGATTCCGCCAAGTCGGTCCGTCAGGCCCAGCAGGAATTCATAATGGTCGAAGGGACGGGAGCCGAACAGCGCCACCGCCTCGTCGATCAGGCGGCGATAGGTGTCCATGTTCTCCGGCTTGATCTCGAGCTGCGCGGCTTCATCAGCCACGACGTTCATCTCGACCTGCTGGCCGATGTTCCAGCTGCGAGCATGCTCACCGGCGAACACCGGCGAATCGACCAGCACCTCGTAGTTGGTCGTGTCCCAGGTGACGCGATTGCCGCGGCCTGTCGCCTTGCGCTGTCCGTCCAGCGCGGTGAACACGGTCCAGCCTTCCGGGAAAGTCACGGTCGGCGTCACCTTGATCTGCCGCACGTAATGCCCGGCGGGGTAGAGCGTCATCTTCTCCCACTGCAGGTTGAGCATCTCCTGCGTCATGGTGATGCGGCCCTCGTTCGATTGCAGCGGCGAGGTGTGGGCGAAGCGCGCAGTTACCTCGCGGGCGCCATCGGGCAGGTGGACGCGATAGGCGAAGACCTCCACCGGGTCGCGAGTCCAGGCAACAGGGCGGCCGTTCACTTCGAACCGAACGTCCGTGATCAGGTTGAGCGGCCCGCGCGGCGCATGGTTGCCGGGAAGCCAGGCAGGAAGCTGGAGGATCAGCTCACTCGTGCCGCGCGCGACGGGGATGGTCTGCGTCACTCGGTAGAGCGCGCGGGTGATGTCGGTCGCGTCGATGTCGATCACCATGGTGCCAGGATAGGCCACGTCCTGCGCCGCCGGGACCGGCGAGGGCAGCGGCGCGGCTTCCGGAGCGGAGAGCGGCTGGCCTTGGGCGGGGGCGTTCTGGCTGGCAGTGGCGAGGAGGGCGGCCGCGAGAAGCGGGGCAAAGGTGCGGTGCAATGTCATGCCTCCGTCATGGCCCTACACTTGCGCCCTCGCAATATGCGAGCTGCGCGACTTCCGGAAAGCGCGCTATAAGTCTAAGCGCGCTGCCGCAATGACCATCGAGACACCCAGGCCCGTTCGCGGCACACAGGACATTTTCGGAGCGGAGGCGGAAGCCTTCGCCTTCGTCGTCGAGACCTTCGAGCGGGTTCGCAAGCTCTACCGCTTTCGCCGGGTGGAGATGCCGGTGTTCGAGCGGACGGAGGTGTTCTCGCGCTCTCTGGGTGAGACGACGGACGTGGTGTCGAAGGAAATGTATTCATTTGAGGATCGCGGCGGCGAATCGCTGACGCTGCGCCCGGAGTTCACCGCAGGCATCGCGCGCGCTTACCTGACGGATGGTTGGCGGCAGTTTGCGCCGCTGAAGGTCGCGACTCACGGGCCGCTGTTCCGCTACGAACGGCCGCAAAAAGGCCGCTACCGCCAGTTCCATCAGCTTGACGCGGAGATCATCGGCGCGCCTGAGCCGCAGGCGGATGTCGAGTTGCTGGCGATGGCGGACCAGCTGCTGAAGAACCTCGGCATCGACGAGGGCGTGACCCTGCAGCTCAATACGCTGGGCGACGCAGCCAGCCGCGAGGCCTGGCGTGCCGCGCTGGTGGAGCACTTCCGCAGCGCGAAGGGCGAGTTAAGCGAGGATTCGCAGGAACGGCTTGAGAAGAACCCGCTGCGCATCCTCGACTCCAAGGATGAGCGGGATCGCCGATTCGTCGCCGATGCGCCGAAAATCGACGCCTTCCTCTCCGGCGAGGCGCAGGACTTCTTCGGCGCGGTGACCGCCGGGCTCGATGCGGCGGGCGTGGCGTGGGAGCGCAATCCGGCGCTGGTGCGCGGGCTGGATTACTACCGTCACACCGCATTCGAGTTCGTCACGGACCGGCTTGGCGCGCAGGGCACCGTGTTGGGCGGCGGGCGCTATGACGGGCTGATGCAGAGCTTAGGCGGACCGGAGACTCCGGCGGTCGGCTGGGCTGCCGGGATCGAGCGATTGGCGATGCTGGTCGAAGATGCCGAGGACCCGGTCGCTGAAGCGATCGTCGTGGTGGAAGACGATGCTCTGGTGACGGATGGCGTTGCGGCGGTGGCTCGCCTGCGCCGCTGCGGCATCTCCGCCGAGCTTGTCGCCACCGGCTCTCCCCGCAAGCGTTTCAACAAGGCTGTGAAGGCGGGTGGAG
>Ga0182742_1003281_pt1 | contig 16115 bp, 14 predicted proteins | sample eDN5th37CBELigMG_FD_128880 | JGI IMG/M metagenome (GOLD analysis project Ga0182742, IMG submission 128880) | Enriched Miracle-Growth compost microbial communities from Emeryville, California, USA - eDNA 5th pass 37_C BE-Lig MG (version 2)... ...
CATACGACGCGACGACGGGCGCGGGCCTGGCAAAAGCGCCACGCTTGCCACAGCCGGCGCCAGCGTGCTTACCAGCCTGCCGCCATTGACCGTGTATGTGCACGTACCCTGGTGCGTGCGCAAGTGCCCGTACTGCGATTTCAACTCCCATGCCGCGCCTGGCGACATCCCGGAAGACGCCTATCTGGCCGCCCTGGCCGCCGATCTGGAGCAGGCCCTGCCGCTGGTGTGGGGCCGCAAGGTGATTGCCGTGTTCATCGGCGGCGGCACGCCCAGCCTGCTGTCCGAGGCAGGCATGGATACGCTGCTGGCGCTGCTGCGCTCGCACCTGCCGCTGCTGCCCGAGGCAGAGATCACGATGGAGGCCAATCCGGGAACGGTCGAGACGGCACGATTCCAGGCCTATGCCGCCAGCGGCATCAACCGCATTTCCCTAGGCGTGCAAAGCTTCGATGACGTGGCCCTGAAGGCACTGGGACGCATCCATGACGGCGATGCGGCCAGGCGGGCGATCGAAGTCGCCCAGCGTGCAGTCGAGCGAGTGAACCTGGACCTGATGACGGCCCTGCCGGGACACGACATGGCAGCCCTGCAGCGCGACGTGGAGACGGCCCTGTCCTTCGGCACCGAGCACCTGTCGCTGTATCACCTGACCATGGAGCCAAACACGGTCTTCGCGAAATATCCCCCCGAAGGCCTGCCCGACGACGATCTGGCGGCAGCCATGCAGGACCAGGTCGAGGCCATGGCGCTGGCTGCCGGCTTCGAGCATTACGAGGTGTCGGCGTATGCCCGTCCCGGCGCCCGCTGTCGCCACAACGTCAATTATTGGGAATTCGGCGATTACCTCGGCATCGGTCCGGGCGCTCATGGCAAGCTGTCGTTTCACGATCGCATCGTGCGCCAGGCACGCGTAAAGAATCCGGACAGCTGGATGGCGCAGGCCATGCGGCGCGATGGTTCGCACCTTGCCCACGACGCCATCGTCGCGCCGGCGGACCTGCCGTTCGAGTTCATGCTCAATGCACTGAGGCTGCGCCGTGGCGTGCCGGTGTCCTACTTCAGCGAGCGTACCGGGCTCGCGTTGCCCAGCATCGCCCCGCAGCTGGCGCGTGCCGCCGACAAGGGCCTGATCGATCCCGACCCCACCCGGATTGCACCGACGCCACTTGGCTGGCGCTTCCTGAACGACCTGCAGGAAATGTTTTTGTGAACGACATGGACACTGTCACTCCCACCATGGTGCGGGACAACCTGGCCGCAATCGAGGCGCGTATTGCGGCAGCCTGCCGGGATGCCGGGCGCGACCCGGCATCGGTGCGCCTGCTTCCGGTTACCAAGACCGTTTCACCCGAGGGTATCCGTGCGGCCTATGAGGCCGGCTACCGGTGGTTCGGGGAAAACAAGGTCCAGGAGGCGCAATCCAAGGCCGCCCTGATGGCGGACCTTCCCATCGACTGGTGCATCATCGGCCATCTGCAGACCAACAAGGCGCGGCATGTCGCCGGTTTCGCCGCCGAGCTGCATTCGCTGGACAGTATCCGGCTTGCCGAAGAGCTTGATCGTCGCCTGCAGGCCCAGGGCCGCACGATGAAAGCCCTCATTCAGGTGAACACCTCGGGCGAAGCGGCCAAGTCGGGTCTTGCGCCGGAGGACGTGCAGGACCTCGTGAAGCAGCTGCCCGCCTTCAGTTCCCTCCATGTCACCGGCTTTATGACGCTGGCCATGCAATCCGACGATTTGCAGGCCGTGCGAAGCTGTTTCCGACTGTTGCGCACCGTTAGGGAGCAGGCGCGAGAGTGGTCTACACAGGGCTTAGCGTTCAACGAGTTGTCCATGGGCATGTCGGGCGACTTCGAGGCGGCCATTGCCGAAGGCTCTACCATCGTGCGGGTAGGGCAGGCGATTTTTGGTGCGAGGCGCCGGAATCGTGCCTGAAATCCCGAATATCGACGCACTATAATGGTGCGCACAATGCACCATTATGGTTCGTTTTGTCGCGGAAAAGCGCATTATCAGTGCACTGCATGCTGCTGTTTCGACCGGTACGCTTTGCATCTCGAAACTTTCCCTGCAGTCCCCGCAACATGTCATGAATGCCCAAATTGGCATGGTGCTTGCATTACCTCATCAGTAAGAACTTGATCTGCCACTTTCCCTTCCAGGAGTATTCATGGCCACCCCTCAAGATGTCCTCAAGCTGATCGCCGATCAGGAAGTTAAATTCGTTGACCTGCGCTTCACCGACACACTGGGCAAAGAGCAGCACGTCTCCGTGCCGGCACATACCGTCGATGAAGACAAGTTCGAAACGGGTCACGCATTCGACGGATCTTCGATCGCCGGCTGGAAGGGCATCGAAGCGTCCGACATGTTGCTGATCCCGGACGCCGCCACCGCCCGTCTGGATCCGTTCCGCGAGCAGCCCACCCTCATCCTGACCTGCGATGTGGTCGAGCCTACCGACCTGAAGGGCTATGATCGGGACCCGCGCTCGCTGGCAAAGCGGGCCGAGGCCTATCTGAAATCCAGCGGTATTGGCGACACCGCCTACTTCGGCCCGGAACCCGAGTTCTTCGTGTTCGACGGCGTGACCTGGGGTGCCGATGCATCCGGCGCCTTCTACAAGATCAAGGCGGAAGAAGCTCCCTGGGCAACCAGCATCGACTACGAACACGGCAACAGCGGCCATCGTCCGCGCGTGAAGGGGGGCTATTTCCCCGTGCCGCCTACAGACTCGTTCCAGGACCTGCGTTCGGAAATGTGCACGCTGCTCGAAGAGCAGGGCGTGCCGGTCGAAGTGCACCACCACGAAGTCGCGTCGCCTGGCCAGCTCGAGATCGGCACGGTCTTCAATACCCTGGTTCGCCGCGCCGACTGGAACCAGATCCTGAAGTACACCATCTGGAACGTGGCTGACGCCTACGGCAAGACGGCGACCTTCATGCCCAAGCCCATCGTTGGCGACAACGGTTCGGGCATGCACGTGCACCAGTCGATCTGGAAGGATGGCCAGAACCTGTTCGCAGGCAACGGCTATGCAGGCCTGTCCGAATTCGCGATGTACTACATCGGCGGCATCATCAAGCATGCCCGAGCCCTGAACGCCATCACGAACCCCAGCACGAACTCGTACAAGCGCCTGGTGCCGCACTTCGAGGCCCCGGTCAAGCTGGCCTACTCGGCACGCAACCGTTCGGCGTCCATCCGGATCCCTTATGTGAGCAACCCCAAGGGCCGTCGCATCGAGACCCGCTTCCCGGATCCCATGGCCAACCCCTACCTGTGCTTCTCGGCGCTGATGATGGCCGGCCTGGACGGCGTCATGAACAAGATCCATCCCGGCGATCCTGCGGACAAGAACCTGTACGACCTGCCGCCCGAAGAAGACGCGAAGATCCCGACCGTGTGCTCGTCGCTCGAGCAGGCCCTCGAGGCCCTGGACGGCGATCGTGAGTTCCTGACCCGCGGCGGCGTGTTCAGCAACTCCATGCTGGACGCCTACATCAGCCTGAAGATGGAAGAGGTGCAGCGTCTGCGCATGGCGGCCCACCCCGTCGAATTCGACATGTACTACGGGCTGTAATCATGCGACAGACCAGGGCAGAATCAGGAGAAAGGGTAGTAGCATCGAAGACCTGCGATCTCTCTGCCCTGGATCTGCTCGGCAGCGCCGTCCTGCTGCTGGACGAGGACGGCGTGGTGCTTCACAGCAATGCCGCAGCGGAAGACCTGTTTTCCATTCCCAAGCGCCACTTTCTCGGAACGGACGCGAGCCGTCTGTTCCAGAATGGCGTCGAACTGCGCCAGTCGCTCGACGAGGCCAGGCAGAATCTCTTTGCCTACAAGAGCCAGCTGCTGACGATCGAGGTGCCCGGCGTCGAGCCGACCCAGGTCAGCGCCGACGTGGTCGTGCTGCACGCGCAGCCGTGGCCCGTCCTGGTCGAGCTTCGCCAGACCGAGCACCGCATCCGGATCGAACGGGCGGAAGACCAGCTCGAGCAGGCAGACGCCAACCGGGAGCTGCTGCGCAACCTGGCTCATGAAGTCAAGAATCCCCTGGGCGGCCTGCGAGGAGCAGCCCAGCTGCTTGAGGCCGAGCTGTCCGACCCACGGCTGAAAGAGTACACCCAGGTCATCATCGGCGAAGCCGACCGGCTGCATAGCCTGGTGGACCGGCTGCTGGCCCCCCACCGGACGCCGCTCATCGCTGTCCCGGTCAACATCCATGAGGTGTGCGAGCGGGTGGCCACGCTCATCATGGCCGAGTATGGCTCAGGCCTGCACCTGACACGCGACTACGACATTTCAGCCCCCGAGCTGACTGCCGATCGCGAGCAGCTCATACAGGCGGTACTGAACATCGCTGGCAACGCCGCACAGGCGCTGGCCGAGCGTCGTCGCATGCGCGACGCGCAAATCATCTTTCGCACACGGGTGGCCCGCCAGGTGACGCTGGCTCGCCAACGCCACCCGCTCGTGCTGGTACTGCAGATCATCGACAACGGTCCTGGCATCCCGGAGGCCATCCGCGAACGCATCTTCCATCCGCTGGTCTCGGGTCGCGACGGCGGCACCGGACTGGGCCTCTCGCTGGCACAGACCTTTGTTCAGCAGCACGGTGGAGTGATCGACTGCGAAAGCCGGCCCGGCCATACCGAGTTCAGGCTGCTGCTGCCACTGTCTCTTCCTTCGGCAAATGGATCAAAATCATGAAATCTATCTGGGTCGTCGACGATGATCGTTCCATTCGCTGGGTACTCGAAAAGGCCCTGGCTCGAGCCGGGTTGCCATGCGAGAGTTTTGCCTGCGCCAGCGATGCGCTGACTGCGCTCGAGACCCGTACTCCTCACGTGCTGGTGTCCGACATCAGGATGCCGGGCGTCAGCGGGCTCGAACTGCTGCGCGAGGTGAAGGCGCGCCATCCGGATGTGCCGGTCATCGTGATGACGGCATATTCGGACCTGGACAGCGCAGTTGCCTCGTTCCAGGGCGGTGCGTTCGATTACCTCGCCAAGCCGTTCGACGTGGACGATGCGCTTGCCCTGATCAGGCGTGCCATGGGCGGCCCCGATGCAGACGCAGTGGCGCCGTCCGTCGTCGAGGCAGACATGCACGCCGAGCCCACACCCGCCGCGGCACCTGCCTTCCAGGCCGGCATGCTTGGCCAGGCACCTGCCATGCAGGAACTGTTTCGCGCCATTGGCCGGCTGTCGGCCTCCAGCGCGACCGTGCTGATCACCGGTGAGTCGGGCAGCGGCAAGGAGCTCGTCGCGCGTGCGCTGCATCGTCACAGTCCCCGCGCGGACATGCCCTTCGTTGCCATCAACACGGCAGCCATCGCGGGCGAGCTGCTCGAGTCGGAGCTGTTCGGCCATGAACGTGGCTCCTTCACCGGCGCCCACGCCCGGCGCGCCGGGCGCTTCGAGGAGGCTGACGGCGGCACCTTGTTCCTGGACGAGATCGGCGACATGCCAGCCGAGCTGCAGACCCGGCTGCTGCGCGTGCTGGGCGATGGAACGTTCTATCGCGTGGGCGGCACCAATGCGGTCAAGGTCAATGTGCGGGTGATCGCGGCCACGCACCAGCCGCTCGAGCAGCGTGTCAAGCAGGGCTCCTTCCGGGAGGATCTGTTCCATCGACTGAACGTCATCCGGCTGCGCCTGCCGCCGCTTCGCGAACGCGCGGAGGACATCCCCTTGCTGGCGGCGCATTTCCTGCAGTCGAGCGCCCGCAGTCTGGGCGTGGACGCCAAGCGGCTGAATCCGGCCGCCATGCAGGCACTGGTGCGTTTTTCCTTCCCCGGCAATGTGCGGCAGCTCGAGAACATCTGCCATTGGCTGACGGTGATGGCGCCGTCGCAGATCGTGGACGTCCGGGACCTTCCACCGGAGTTGCGGGATGGGGCTGCTGCCGCGGCTGCGATGGCGCAGGCCAACGCAAACATCGCTGCAGGCGGTGCCAACCTGTCGTTTCACGAGCAGGTGCCGGAAGTCCGCGACACCATGCGGCATCCGGGCTTCCATGGCCATGAAGCGCACGACTCGCCGCCGCGATCGAGCGGACCGGGATGGATCAACGGCCTGGAATCGGATGCGCTGGATCGGCTGCGCTCGGGAGAAACCAATATCATGCACGACATGACGCGGGACTTCGAGCGCACCCTGATCATGGCGGCCCTGCATGCCAGCGGGGGACGGCGGGTGGACGCGGCGTCCCGCCTCGGCCTTGGTCGAAACACCATCACTCGCAAGATGCGCGAACTGGGCCTGGAGTAGATCCGGGCGGCGCGGCCGCGGAGCAGAGGCCGGTTGCCGCCCGGCACGGTCAGTCAGCCTGGATGCCGGTTTCCTTGACCACGGGCAGCCACTGCTTCTTTTCCGCCTCGATGAAGGCTGCGAATACGGAAGGATCACCCGGCATGGGCTGGGTGCCGATGGCGCGCAGCCCTTCCTGTACCTTGGGATCGGCCAGCGCCACGTTGACCGCCTTGTTGACGGCGTCCACCGTCTCGGCAGGCGTGCCTTCGGGTGCAACCAGGCCGAACCAGGCACTGGCTTCCGTATTCTCGAAGCCTGCCTCCTTCATGGTAGGTACGTCGGGCATGCCGGGGAAGCGCTGGTCGTCCAGAACGGCCCAGGCCTTCAGTCTGCCCGCCTTGACCTGCGGCATGGACGAGGGCAATGCATCGAACATGACTTCCAGGCTTTTGCCCACCAGGGCCACGATGGCAGGTGCGCTGCCCTGGAAGGGCACATGCATGACCTCGATACCCATGATGCGAGCCGCGTTGACCCCGGCCAGGTGGGTGATGTTGCCATTGCTGGCCGAGCCCATGGACAGCGGCTTGCCCTGGCGCTTGGCGTAGTCGATGAAGTCCTTGACGGAGCTGCCCTCGACATCCGACGGCGTGAGCAGGACCAGCGGCGTCTTGGCCAGACCGACTACCGGCACGAACTTCTCGGGCGAGTAGGGCAGCTTCTTGTACAGTCCGAGATTGACGACCAGCGGCGCGTTCGAGCCGACCATCAGGGTATTGCCGTCGGGCTTGGCCTTCTCCAGCAACTGGGCTGCAAGAATGCCGCCTGCACCTGGCTTGTTCTCGACGATGATGGTGCGGCCCAGGGGCTGCGCGGCGGCCTGCGTGACCAGGCGGGTGATCTGGTCAGAGGCACCGCCTGGCGCATAGGGCACGATGACGGTAATGGGTTCGCCGGACTGTGCATGCCCGACGACGGGCAGGGCGGCCAGCATGGCGGCGCAAAGGGAAAGCAGGCGAGTCATGCGACGCATGGGTTGTCTCCGAGGTGTTATTTTTGTTTGCACGTGCTGGCCCGTCCCGGCAGCAACCGGTGCAGGCACAGCTGAATGATACGGTCCCCGTGCCTGATTGTCGTCACGGGCTGCGCAAGCCCGGTCATCCCGCCAGGCAGGCACAGGAAAGTCAATGCCTGAGTGTCAGGACTTCCTGGCAGCAGCCTTTGCCACGAAGGCCTGCACGGCTTCGGTGTGTTCGCGCGTACGGTGTGCAAGGGCCTGGAAGCCGGCCGACATTTCAAGCAGCGAATCCAGGCGGGTGTGCTGGCCTTCGCGCAGCAGGCGCTTGCTCATGCGCAGGGCAGGCCCGGAGTTCTGGGCAATGCGCCCGGCCAGTTCACGCGCGGCCTGCATCAGTTCGGCAGCGGGCACCACGCGCGAGACGAGGCCCCACTCGAGCGCCTGTTGCGCCGAGATGATGTCACCGGTGAAGGTCAGTTCGGCCGCACGCGACATGCCGATGGCGCGGGGCAGCAGCCATGCGCCGCCGTCGCCCGGAATGATGCCCAGCTTGACGAAGCTTTCCGCAAACCGGGCGGTGTCCGCGGCAATGCGTATATCGCACATGCAGGCCAGGTCGCAGCCGGCGCCGATGGCCGCACCGTTGACGGCGGCGATCGTGGGCACTTCCAGGTTGTAGAGCGCCTTGGGCAGGCGCTGGATGCCTTCGCGGTACTCATGGCGCAGATGGCCCGGCTCGATGTGCGAGCCCAGCTGGCGCTCCATCTCGTTGATGTTGCCGCCCGACGAGAACACCGTACCGGCTCCGGTCAGGATGACGGCGCTGATGCTGTGGTCTTCCTCGATGCGGCGGCAGGCGGCCTCGAATTCGGCCACGGCCGTGTTGCCCGTGAGCGCATTGCGAACCTCGGGCTGGTTCATGGTCAGGGTGACGATCGGGCCGTCCTGCTCAAACAGAAGAAATTCGCTCATTGGCATCACCATAGGAAAACGGAATCAACGTTGCATGCTAAGGGGCATGGCAAGGCGCTGTCCAATACCGAATCAGCCCCAACCGATACATAACCGGTATCGCTCACGCTTCAAAAACAATTGGACGGTGCCGGGGCGGCTCGGTAAGCTAGATTCCCATGGACGCTATCACTTATCAGACCATTCCCGCGCAGGATGAAGCGCTGCGCGCGCGAATCAGAACATTCCTTGCCGACGCCACCCGTGACATGCCGGCCGATCGCCGAGCGCGTTCTTGGATGGGGTTCGATGCGGGGTTCAGCAAGGCACTGGCGGCGCAGGGCTGGGTGGGGCTGACGCTTCCCAAACAGTATGGCGGAGCCGAGCTGGGCCATTTTTCCCGGTATGTGCTCGTGGAAGAGCTGCTGTGTGCGGGTGCGCCCGTGTCTGCGCACTGGATTGCCGATCGCCAGAGCGCGCCGCTCATCCTCAACTACGGCACCGAGGCGCAACGCCAGTTCTACATCCCCCGCATTTGCCGCGCAGAGGCCTTCTTCTGCATCGGCATGAGCGAGCCGGGCTCGGGTTCGGACCTGGCCAGCGTACGGACACGCGCCACCCGAACGGACAACGGCTGGCTGCTCAACGGCAGCAAGATCTGGACGACCAATGCGCATCGATCGCACTACATGATCGCGCTCGTGCGCACTTCCGGCTCGCCGGATGATCGCCAGAAGGGACTCTCGCAGTTCATCATCGACTTGTCCGCGCCCGGCGTCACGGTGCGGCCGATCTCCGACCTTGCGGGAGACGCGCACTTTTCCGAAGTGTTCTTCGACAATGTCGAGCTGGGCGAGGACCAGCTCGTGGGCAACGAAGGAGATGGCTGGAAGCAGGTCAACGCCGAACTGGCCTTCGAGCGCAGCGGCCCTGAACGCCTGTATTCCAGCATGGTGTTGATCGAGAGCTGGCTCGCGTTCCTGCGCTCCCAGGCCAAAGAGGGCACGCAGCGAGAGCAGGACAAGGAGCTGCTGGGTTCCATGCTGTCCCATCTGAGCACCCTGCGGGCGCTGTCCATCGGCGTGACCTCCAAGCTGGCCATGGGCGAGAGCCCGATCGTCGAGGCGGCGCTGGTCAAGGATCTGGGCACTACGTTCGAGCAACTCGTGCCGGTCGCCATTGCAGGTGCCCTGGCTGCGCGGCCCGATATCCCGGTTCCGGCAGAGATCGCCCGCACGGCGGCCTATCTCATGCAGGTAGCGCCCACTTTTTCGCTGCGTGGCGGCACCCGCGAGATACTGCGCGGCATGATTGCCCGTGGTCTTGGCCTGCGCTAGACCGATCCCGGCATCAGCGCAAACGTCAATGGAATCCAGGAATTCACGATGAACGACATGTTGGTCGACGCGTTCGACGATGTAATGCAGGCGGCCTGCACGCCTGCCGTGGTAAAGAGTATCGAGACTGGCGGCGAACATGCCGGCTTGTGGCAGGCCATAGTCGAGTCAGGCTTCACCGATGCCCTCGTGCCCGAGGCGTCCGGCGGGGCCGGCCTTGGCCTGCGCGACGTGCTGGGCATCCTTGCGGCTGCAGGCCGCCATGCCGTGCCGCTGCCGTTCGCGCAGACCGTGCTGGCGCGCGGATGGCTGGCCAGGGCCGGCATGGCGCTGCCCGAAGGCTCCATTGCCCTCGCACCCTTCGGTGCCCGGCGGGAAGGCGCCGGCCTGTCGATCTGGCGCGTGCCTTACGGCATGGTGGCCGATCACGTCCTGGCCGTCGTCGAGCAGGGTGCGCTGCTGCTTCCTGCGGCTGCGGCTACGCGCCAAGCCGACGGCATCCACGGCAGCCTGACGGCGAGCATGCAATGGGAGGACGCATCGAGCGCCGTGGTGATCGACGAAGCGTCCGGCCTGCGTGAACTGGCTGCCGCAGCGGGCACGGCCCTGCTGGCCGGGGCCGCCGACGCCGCACTGGCCATGACGCTGCGCTATGCCGGCGAGCGCGTACAGTTCGGCAAGCCGATCGGAAAGTTCCAGGCGATCCAGCAGGAGCTGTCCGTGATGGCAGAGCAGACCTATGCCACGCGCATGGCTGCGGAAATGGCCTTCTCTTCGGATGCGAACGTGCCCGAACCCCTGGTGGTCGCCAGCGCGGTGCAGCGGGCGGCGGCAGCGGCCAGCCAGATCTCGGCCATCGCCCACGCCGTGCACGGCGCCATTGGCGTGACCCAGGAGTACGACCTGCACCTGGTGACGCGTCGCCTGCAGCAGTGGCGCAGCGACGTCGGCTCGGAGAACTACTGGGCCGGCGTGATCGGCCAGGCGGCGATCGACTCCAGCGAATCGGCACTGGATTTCATCCGCACCCGACTGTTTCCCGCTACAGCATGAAAAAGGGCCGCCAGCATGGCTGGCGGCCCAAGCAGATCGGAAGCCCCGCAGGAGTGCGGGGCTTTTTCATGCCTACTTGCCTGTGAACTGCGGCGGTCGCTTCTCTACGAAAGAGCGTACGCCTTCGGTGAAGTCGGTGCTCTTCTGCAGCGAGCTCTGCAGCTTGAATTCCTCCTGGATGAATTCAGCTGGATCCGGCCACTCCCGATTCAGCAGGCTGCGCAGCGCGCCCAGCGCCAGCGGCGCACGCGTCAGGAGCTTGCGAGCCTGTTCGAGGGCGCCACTGACTGCCTGGCCAGCGGGAACCCTGGTCTCGATCAGGCCCCACTGTTCGGCCTGTTCGGCCTTGACGACAAAGCCCTCGAACATCATGCGGCGGGCGCGGCCCATGCCGATGCGGGCCGGCAGCGTCCAGGCCAGGCCGACATCCGGAATCAGGCCGATGCCGGTGAAGGGTGCGCAGAATTTCGCACCTTCGCCAGCCACGACGTAGTCGCACCACATGGCGATGGAAAAGCCGGCGCCATAAGCGTTGCCTTCGACCGCGGCGATGGAAGGCTTCTTCGCCTTCGTCATGATGTTGAAGCACTCGTGCAGCACGCCCAGCAGGTTCTCGCCGTTCGGGCCCGGCGTGCGATCCTTGAGATCCGCACCGGTGCAGAAATTGCCGCCGGCACCTGTGAACACCAGCACACGGACGCTGTCGTCCTCGAGCAGCCGCAGCAGCTGCTGCTTCATCTCGAGGGCCAGCGCCACATTCATGGCGTTCATGCGTGAGGGCCGGTTCAGCGTGATGGTGGCGATGCCGTCCTCTTCCGTGACCAGGATGGGGCCCTGGTCCTCGCTCGCCTGTTCAATGGCGCTCATATCACTTTCCCTTCCAGACAGGGGCACGCTTCTCGGCAAAGGCGGTCGCTCCTTCGCGTGCGTCTTCCGAGGTAAATACCGGGCCGCCAATCTCCATCTGCTTCTGGAACATCTCGTCGCGGCTCCACTCGCTGGATTCGACCACGATCTGCTTGCTCGCGGCAGTGGCCAGCGGGCCGTTGGCGGCAATGGCGGCAGCCAGTTCAAGCGCTTTCTCCAGCGCCTTGCCCGGTTCGGTCAGGTGATTCACCAGGCCCAGGCGGTGCGCTTCGCTGGCGGGCAGCATGCCGCCCGTCAGGATGTATTCCATGGCGATATGGTAGGGCAGGCGCTGCGGCAGGCGCAGCAGGCCACCTGCAGCCGCCACCAGGCTGCGCTTGACTTCGGGCAGACCGAAGTTCGAGTTGTTCGCCGCCACGATCAGGTCGCAGGCCAGAACGATTTCGAAACCGCCTGCCAGCGCGTAGCCTTCGACGGCCGCGATGACGGGCTTGCGCGGGGGCTTTTCGGTGATGCCGGCAAAGCCACGGCCCTGGACGCTGGGCCGCTCGCCACGCAGGAAGCCCTTGAGGTCCATCCCGGCGCAGAACGTGCCGCCTGCACCAGTGACGATGCCGATGCGGATGTCGTCGCGGCTGTCGAGCTCGTCGAGCGCCTCGACCATGGCCTGCGACATGGCAAGCGTGGCGGCGTTCTTCGCCTCGGGCCGGTTCAGCGTCATGATCTGGACGCCGTCTTTCACTTCAACGATAAGGTCTGACATGAAGGTCTCCTCTTATTTTCCTGGGGTCAGCGCGGGGTCATGCGGATGGCGCCATCCAGACGGATGGTTTCGCCGTTCATATAACCGTTTTCCAGTATATGAGCTGCCAGTTTACCGAACTCTTCCGGTGCGCCCAGGCGGGCGGGATTCGGAACCGAGCGGCCCAGTGACTGGCGCACGTCTTCCGGCAGACGGGCAAGCAGGGGAGTATCGAAGATCCCGGGAGCAATGGTGTTGACGCGGATGTTCTTGGAGGCCAGGTCGCGGGCTGCGACGATGGTCATGCCGACGATGCCGGCCTTGGCGGAGGAATAGGGAATCTGGCCGATCTGGCCTTCGAAGGCTGCCACGGAGGCGGTCATCACGACAGCGCCACGCTCGCCGTCGATGGGATCGTTCTTGGCCATGCGGGCTGCCGCCAGGCGCAGTACGTTGAAGCTGCCGATCAGGTTCAGGCGGATGACGGCTTCGTATTTCTCCAGGGAGCCGGGGCTGCCGTCCTTCTCGATCAGGCGTACGGCACCGCCGCCACCCGCGCAGTGCACCACGGCGCGGAAGCTGCCCAGCTTCTCGGCGGCATCGTAGGCGGCATTCATCTGCTCGGTATTCGTGACGTCGGCCGCCACGAACTGGGCATTGCCACCCAGGGAAATGGCCACATCCGCGCCGTTCGAGGTGGGCAGGTCGGCGATGACGACCTTGGCTCCCTGCTCGATCAGGCGGCGAGCGGTTGCGAGTCCGAGGCCCGAAGCGCCGCCAGTCACGACTGCCGAGATTTCTGCGAGATTCATGTTTTCTCCTGAATGCCTTCTTGTTGGATTGCGATGCAGTTGGAACCGCCCGGCGGGCCGGGCAGGGAATTGCCCTCGGTCTGCGACCGGGGCCCTGCCCATGCTGTCGACCTCTACAGGGCGGGCAGTTTTGTTTTAACTATATGGGTCCACAAATTCGAAGTCAATCATTTGTTTTTAGGGATGTAATGATATTATTTCGAAAAAACCATGCCGTTTAATGAGCCGTGAGGTTCAAAATAAAGGTATCTAGTGAACCGGGAAACCAACTTTCGGCAAGAATCGGAATCGGAGGCAAGACTGGTCAGCGCCCTGGCGCGCGGCGTGTCGATCCTGCGCGCATTCACGTCCTCCCGACATGAACTGGGGATCAAGGAACTGATGCAGATCACCGGCCTGCCCAAGCCGACGCTGCTGCGTCTGCTCGACACCTTGTGCGAGCTCGAGCTGCTGCGCTATTCCGAGCGGCTGTCGCGGTATGTGCCGGGGCTGGGCCTGCTGCACCTTGCGGCACCGGTACTGGCCCGCATGACGATCCGCCAGATTGCCCGGCCGCTGATGCAGGAGCTGGCCGATCACATACGTGGCCAGGTCGCCCTGATCGCCGCACATCGGTATGACATGAGCTACGTGGAAATCGTGCAGGGTGCCGAGAGCATGCTGTTTCGCCCAGAGGTAGGTGGCCACATATCCCTGTCGCGCACCGCATCGGGTCGAGCCTATCTGCTGCAGATGTCCGAACGTGAGCGAAACGACTATATCGAGCACGTTTTGCGCGATCCCGACGGGTCGCGCAAGCCATGGCTGCTCGAACGCCTCGAGCAGGCGCGCCAGGACATGGCGGAACACGGCCTGTGCCGCAGCCACGGCGACCTGCATCGGGAAATCGAAACGGTGTCCGTGCCATTTCGTTCGCGGCTGGACGGCGAGACGTGGATTCTCGCGACCTCGGTCGCGAGGTTCAACCTGCATGGCAACCAGTTGCTCGAGGACATCGGGCCGCGCGCCGTCATGCTGGTGCGCAGCGTCGAGGCCGCACTCGGAAACGCAGGATGACAACAACGTAACGATCCGGGCGAGCATCGGGTCTCAGCAAGGAATGGGGTAGGAGCTATGACAAGTCTGCACGCATGGGCACTGCGCAAGCCGCACGAGGTTGCCCTGTATCTCGTCGATCAGCACGGCGAGGCCCAAACACGAACATGGCAGGAACTCGATACGCGGTCGGCGCGCATCGCTCGCTGGCTGGTGGAGCAGGGCCTGAACGCGGGCGACAACATCGCCATGATCATGGAGAACAACCTGGCCGTTCTGGAACTGGCCTGGGCCGCGCGGCGGGCAGGGCTGTACTACACGCCCATCAATAATCACCTGACCGCCTCCGAGGTGGCCTATGTCCTGGGAGACTGCGGCGCGCGCATGCTGTTCACCTCGGTGGCAATGGCGCCGCTGGCCAGCGCCATTGCCGAAACGGTAAAGGATGCGTCGACCCTGCAGCGCTACTGCATCGATGGCGAACTCCCCGGCTACGCCTTCCTCGACAAGGCCGTCCAGGATGTCGACATGAGCCGCCCCCTGCCGGACCGGCCCGTGGGTCGGGATCTGCTGTATTCATCCGGCACGACCGGCCTGCCCAAGGGCGTCAAGCGACCGATGGTGCCGTTCGCCGATCGCGACAAGCCCGAGCCGGAGGTGGCATCCTGGCGCAAGACCTACGGATTTGACGAGACCACGATCTATCTGTCGCCGGCCCCGTTCTATCATGCGGCGCCACTGCGCTACATGATGCGCGTCACCGAGGTCGGCGGCGTGAGCGTGGCGCTGGCCCGGTTCGATGCCCGGCTGGCGCTGCGCAGCATCGAAAAGTATCGTGTCACCCACAGCCAGTGGGTGCCGACCATGTTCGTGCGCATGCTCGACGTGCCCGAGGAGGAGCGTCGTGCGATCGACATCTCCAGCCTGAAGGTGGCCATCCATGCCGCGGCGCCTTGTCCGACCCATGTGAAGCGCCAGATCATCGAATGGTTCGGCCCGGTTGTCTACGAGTACTACGGCGGCTCGGAAGGTATTGGCGTGACCAGCATCAACAGCGCCGACTGGCTGTCGCATCCCGGATCGGTCGGGCGCGCGCAGGTCGGCGTGCCGCACATCCTGGACGACGAGGGCAACGAACTGCCCGCCGGACAGATCGGTGCGGTGTACTTCTCGGGCGGGCCGAGCTTCGAATACCTGAACGATCCGGAGAAGACGCGTCGCGCCTACAACGAGCGCGGCTGGGCCACCTATGGCGACATCGGCCATCTGGACGAGGAGGGCTACCTTTACCTGAGCGACCGCCGCGCGGACCTGATCCTGTCGGGCGGCGTGAACATCTACCCCGCCGAGATCGAGAACGTGCTGATGCAGCATCCTGCGATCGCCGATGTCGCGGTCATTGGCGTGCCGGATGCCGAGTTCGGCGAATCCGTGCTGGCGACGGTCCAGTTGCACGAGGGCCACGAGGGCTCTGCCGCCATGGCCGATGAGCTCGCCGCATTCTGCCGCCAGCAGTTGTCGGGAATCAAGGTGCCGCGCCGGTTCGTTTTTGACCACCCCTTGCCCCGACACGAAAACGGCAAGCTGCTGCGCCGCGTCCTGAAAGACCATTTCCGCGACACGCCGGCCGGCGGGCATGGCGTGCAGCCCCGACGCAACGCCAGCCGCTGAGACGGCGCCGAAACATCCCGCGCGACAGTCATGTGCGGGCTGCGACGGCGTGGCGGCAGACAGTACAAAACCAGGGCATTGCAGGATGCCCGTCCTCAAAGGAGATTTTCATGCGTACCGTATTCAGGGATGATCACGAGCACTTTCGGGAACAGGCGCGCCGCTTCCTGGAGCGCGAAGTCGTGCCCTTCCATGCCCAGTGGGAGAAGGAGGGCGTGGTGCCGAAGTCCGTCTGGCGCAAGGCCGGAGCCGAAGGCCTGTTGAACACCATGCTGCCCGAGCCCTATGGCGGCGGCGGGGACTTCGGCCATTCGGCCGTCATGCTCGAGGAAACGGCTCGGGCAGGCGCAAGCGGCCTGGGTTTCTCGC
>Ga0182742_1003282_pt1 | contig 16115 bp, 8 predicted proteins | sample eDN5th37CBELigMG_FD_128880 | JGI IMG/M metagenome (GOLD analysis project Ga0182742, IMG submission 128880) | Enriched Miracle-Growth compost microbial communities from Emeryville, California, USA - eDNA 5th pass 37_C BE-Lig MG (version 2)... ...
AAGTGCAGCAAGGGCAATCTTCGCAGTGCCGTGCAGTCGCTCTCCGTCGCCGCCAGCCCGGCGATCCTGATGATCGATCTGTCGGAATGCAGCGACCCTCTGAACGACATCAACGCGCTGGCCGAAGTGTGTGAGCCCGGCACCGTGGTGATCGCGCTTGGCGGTGTGAACGACGTGCGCCTGTACCGCCAGCTGATGGCGAGCGGCATTCACGATTATCTGCTGAAGCCTGTGTCCGCCGGGCAGCTCCAGGAGACCCTCACGCAGGCCCGGGATGCCGCCATGGCCCCGCGCAACAATGATCCGGAAGTGGCCAAGAGCCATGTCGCAACGGCGGTGATCGGTACGCGCGGCGGAGTTGGCGCATCGACGCTGGCCAGCTCGCTCGGCTGGCTGTTCGCGACCGAACACAAGCTGCCGACGGCTTTGCTCGATCTGGACGTTCATTTCGGCACCGCGGCACTGAGCCTTGATCTCGAGCCCGGTCGCGGCCTGATCGACGCGATCACCAATCCCAGCCGGATCGACGGCCTGTTCATCGAGCGCGCGATGATCCGCGCTCACGACAATCTCGCCATCCTGTCCGCCGAGGCGCCGATCAATACGGCGCTGACTACCGATGGCTCGGCGTTTCTCCAGCTCGAGGAGGAGTTTCGCCAGGTTTTCGAGATGAGCGTGGTCGATCTGCCGCGCAACATGCTCGTGGCCTTCCCTCACCTGGTGGCCAACATGAATGCGGTCGTGCTGGTGACGGAGTTGACGCTCGCTTCGGCCCGTGACGCGATCCGCATCCTGTCCTGGCTTCGCACCGCAGCGCCCGGTGCGCTGCCGCTGATCGTGGCGAACAAGGTGCATCCCGGCGCGGGCGAGATCGGCAAGGCCGATTTCGAAGCGGCCATCGAGCACAAGGTCCACTTCTCGATCCCCTTCGACCAGAAAAGCGCGGTGAACGCGGCGAAGCTGGGCCAGACGCTCGCCGAGGCCGGCGGCTCCACAAAGACGGGAGCGACGCTCCGCGCGATCGGGCGTGCTGTTGTGGATGCCTCGCCGGATGCGAGCGCAGATCCCGTCCAGCCTGAGTCCTCCTCGCTGCTGGGGCGGTTCGACCTGAAGTCGCTGATGGCCAAGAAGCCCTTCGCAAAGGCCGGGCCCGGCCAGTGAGCACCCGCTCCCGATCCATGACCCACAGGTCTCCTCGTCCCCGGGCGAAGAGGTGTGGTGCCGGAGGATATCCCGCATGAGCGACTTCAGCGCGGTCCTGCTTGCCGTCGGTCTCCTCGGCCTGATGGTGATCGGCTATGTCCTGGTCGAGGGACGCTCCCGCGCGAAGGAAAGCCGGCGGCGGCTTGAGGCGGTTCGGTTCCGCCATTCCGAGAGCGCGAAGGACCGGGTCGAGGCGCAGTTGAAGAAGGCGATTGCCGCTCGCCGGCCGAGCAGGCAGGCGGCGGCCGGTTCCACCTCGCGCGTGGACGCTCTCGCGCTCCGCCTCGAACGGACGGGGCGAGCGTGGACCGTGAAGCAATATCTCTACGCCTCGCTCGGGATCGGGGTGGCCGTGGCCGGGGTGATTTACCTTCGCAGCGGCGCGGGGCTGCTTGCACTCGTCATCGGCGTGCTGGCGGGCGCGGGCATCCCGCACCTGGTGCTCGGCAAGCTGATCGGCCGGCGTCTCAATGCCTTCACGGCGCGCTTTGCCGATGCGCTGGAGCTGCTGGTGCGCGGGCTGCGTTCCGGTCTGCCGGTGGGCGAGACGTTCAAGGTCATCGCCAGCGAAATCCCCGGCCCTGTGGGCGAGGAGTTCCGCAAGGTGGTGGAACGGATGAAGATCGGCCAGTCCATGGAAGATGCGCTGCAAGCCACGGCGGACAAGCTCGGCACCGCCGAGTTCCAGTTCTTCGTCATCAGCCTGGCCATCCAGCGGGAGACCGGCGGCAACCTGGCAGAGACCCTGTCGAACCTGGCGGACGTGCTGCGCAAGCGTGCCCAGATGAAGCTGAAGATCAGGGCGATGAGCTCTGAATCCAAGGCATCCGCCTACATCGTCGGCGCACTGCCCTTCCTCGTCTTCGCCATGATCTGGTGGATCAACCCCGATTATGTCGGCGGCTTCTTCGAGGATGACCGCCTGATCGTCACCGGGCTGGGCGGGATGGTGTGGATGAGCATCGGCGCCTTCGTGATGGCCAAGATGGTCAGCTTCGAGATCTGAGGGAAGAGACCCTGTCCATGACCACTCCTCCCTCTCCGACGCTGCTGGGTGTCGACGTTATTCTCGTCGGCACGATTCTGGCCGCGATTGCCGCCGCAGCGGTCGTTCTGGCGGTCTATGCCGCGCTGACGGTGCGCGACCCCATGACGAAGCGGGTCCAGCAGCTCAATGCCCGGCGCGAGGAGCTGAAGGCGGGCGTGATCGCCCGGCCCCACGCCAAGCGTCAGAGCCTCGTACGGCGGACGAAGGTCACGGACCAGATCAAGGGCGCGCTGGAGAACATGAAGGTTCTCCAGGAAAGCCAGGTCAAGGTGATCCAGCAGAAGCTGGCGCAGGCCGGCATCCGCAACAAGGAATATGCGGTCGCGGTGATCTTCCTGCGGATGGTTCTGCCGATCGCGCTCGGCCTGGCGTCAGGCCTCCTGCTCTATGTGCTGGAAATCTTTCCGGAATGGGGCAGCTTCAACCGCTTCCTCGGCTTCGCGGGGGCCGTGATCCTCGGCTACAAGGGGCCGGAGATCTACCTCAAGAACATGGCCACCAAGCGAACCGACGCGGTCCGCAAGGCTCTGCCCGACGCGCTGGACCTTCTGGTGATCTGCGCCGAGGCGGGGCTGACGGTGGACGCCGCCTTCAACCGTGTCGCGCGTGAGCTGGGCCGCGCCTATCCTGAGCTGGGCGAGGAGTTCGCCCTCACCGCCATCGAGCTGTCTTTCCTGACGGAGCGGCGGCAGGCCTTCGAAAACCTCGCCTATCGCGTCGACCTTGATGCGATCCGCGGGGTGGTGACCACCATGGTTCAGACGGAGCGGTACGGCACGCCGCTCAGCTCTGCCCTGCGCGTCCTTTCGGCCGAGTTCCGTAACGAGCGCATGATGCGCGCCGAGGAGAAGGCTGCGCGGCTGCCGGCCATCATGACGGTGCCGCTGATCCTGTTCATCCTGCCGGTGTTGTTCATCGTGATCCTCGGCCCCGCGGCTTGCTCGATCGCCGATGCATTCTCAGGCGATGGGCCGGTGGGCGGCTGATCAAGCTCGCACCGTGGGGACATTGTCGCGCGTCCAGTCAGCGGACGCCGAAATTGTCGCTGTCGATCCCCTCGTCATCGACATCACCCACGGCACCGCGAACGCGTTCGAGCAATGCGCGAAACTGCGCCCTCTCGTCAGCGCTGAGGACGCTGAACAGGCGCTGCTCCATCCCCACCGCGAGCGGCATGATGTGCCCATGCATATCGCGCCCGCTTTCGGTCAGCTCCAGCAGGTGAGATCGGCCGTCCAGCGTGTTGGGGCGGCGCGAGATCAGGCTCCGCGACTCCAGCATCTTGCAGGCGCGGTTGACGGCCACCTTGTCCATCAGGGTCATGCCGGTGAGTTCGCGCTGGGTCAGCGGGCCACTATCACCTAGCACCGCCATCATCCGCCACTCCGGGACGCTGAGCCCGAAGCGCGTGCGATATTCCTGCGCGATCCGCCCACTCACCGCATTGGACGTGATCGAGAGAAGATAAGGGAGGAACTTGAAGAGAGGGGTGTGCCCGGTCATCGACAACTTCTTCTGATAGCGGCTCTCGCGTTGCAAGCCGCACGGGGGTGGAATGGCGACCAGGCTCGACGAACGTCCCTTCGCCAGGCGCAGCTCCGGCATGCGCTCAGCGCGGCGGCATCCGGATGGCGCCATCCAACCGCACATGCTCGCCGTTGAAATATCCGTTCTCGATCATCGTCATGACGAGCATGGCATATTCCTCCGGATGCCCCAGCCGCTTGGGGAACGGGATGGATTGCGCCAGCACCTCCTGCGCCTTTTCCGGCAGACCTGCGAGCAGCGGCGTGTTGAAGATGCCCGGCAGGATCGTGTTGACGCGAATGCCTTCCGTCATCAGGTCGCGCGCGATCGGCAGGGTCATGCCCACGATGCCGCCCTTTGATGCGGAATAGGCGACCTGCCCCACCTGCCCGTCCACAGCCGCGACGCTGGCGGTGTTGACGATCGCGCCGCGCTCCCCGTCCTCCAGCCCGTCGAGCGTCATCATGCCGGCTGCCGCCTTCGCAATGCACTGAAAGGTGCCGACAAGGTTCACCTGCAGCGTCTTCACGAACAGGTCCACTGGCAGGTGGCTGATCGCGCCCGTCTCCCTGTCGCGGCGCACCGTCTTGCCGATCGTTCCGATGCCGGCGCAATTGACCAGCACCCGCTCCTGCCCGTGCGCGGCGCGGGCGCGCGCAAAGCCTTCATCGACCGATGCCTCGTCCGCCACATCCACCCGGCAGGCGATGCCGCCAATCTCCTCAGCCACTCGGCGGGCGCGCTCTTCATTGAGGTCGAACAGGGCAACCTTGGCGCCCTTCGCAGCCAGAGCGCGCGCACTTGCCTCGCCGAGCCCGGAGGCACCGCCGGTCACCACTGCCGCAATTGAAGCATCAACTTTCATCCGGCTCTCCCTGCCGTGCCCTGGCTCGCGCACCGCCGCTTCCTACCCCGGCGGTGCGGTGCGTCAAGGATGCCACACCGCCCGGCGCGCGCCCCGGATTCGCAAAAGCCGCGCAGCCAAGAGGTTAACGAGGTGTCGCCAAATCTTAGGGACACTGTAATGACGCCGTAATGTTGCTGTCGCGCAACAGTCACCAAGCATCCTGCGCCCGAAAGACTGGTTCTCATTGAAACCAAACCGGCCATCCAGCAGGGACTCCGCTGATCAGCCGGTCCGCAAGAGCACGACCGGACTGGCAAATCGGGCGATTTGAAAGGGACTGCAATCGCTATGAACATCCAACAACTTCGCAAGCGCATGCTTGAGGCCGGCGTGGCCGTGCCCGCCATCGCACTGCTGAGCGTCGGCTTCGCCACCGCTGCCCACGCGCAGGAGACGCGGGAAACCGCAGAGGAAACCGCAGGGGAAGACCTCGGTGCGGCGATCGTGGTCACGGGCTCGCGCATCGCACGTCCCGAGCTGGAATCGCCCGGCCCGCTGACGATCGTTTCCGGCGAGGAGCTGTTCGAGACAGGCCAGGTTTCCGTCGGCGACGTTCTCAATGAGCTCCCGCAGCTGCGCAGCACCTTCAGCCAGCAGAACTCCACTCGCTTCCTTGGTACGCGCGGCCTCAACCTGCTCGACCTTCGCGGCCTGGGTTCCGAGCGCACCCTGGTGCTGGTCAACGGGCGGCGCCATGTCGCCGGCGACATCCTCTCGACCGGTGTGTCACCCGACGTGAACACGATCCCGACCGATCTGGTCGAGCGTATCGATCTGGTGACCGGCGGCAACTCGTCCATTTACGGCTCGGACGCTATCGCGGGTGTTGTGAACTTCATCCTGAAGCGCGACTTCGATGGCATTCAGATGCGCGCCCAGTCGGGCCTCAACCTCGACTACAAGGACGCGAGCAACCAGTTCGTCGCGTTGACGGCCGGCAAGAACTTCGCAGATGGTCGCGGCAACATCGCGGTGAGCGCAGAGTATGCCCACCAGAGCCGCTACTTCGCGAGCGGGCGCGGCGACAACATCAACCAGAACAACAACTTCGTTGTGGTGGACAGCGATCCTGCGAACGCACCCAACGGGTCTGATGGTATCCCCGATCGCATCTTCGCGCGCGATCTCCGGAGCACCACGATCTCGACTGGCGGGCAGGTGGGCTTTGCCAGCCCGACCGGCGCCTGCGGCCGCGACGCGGTCGGCAACCCCTACACCTGCGCCTACTTGTTCCAGCCTGACGGTTCGCTGATTCCGCAGACCGGCCTCCGCGTCGGTCTCGCGCCGAACGGCAACTTCCTGGCAGGCAATGGCTATTCGGGCCGCGAGGGTGAGCTCATGGCGCTGTCGCCGCAGCTTGATCGCTACTCGATCAACGTGATCGGCCATTTCGAGGTGTCACCGGCGTTCGAACCGTTCATCGAGGCGAAGTATGTTCGCACGGACGCGTTCGGCTCGCAGAGCGGCCCCTTCTTCTCGCAAGGCACCACTCTGGGCGACGATCCGGCCTACAACCGCGAGCGCCCGCGCCTCGACAATCCTTATCTCACGCCCCAGGCTCGCGCGATCATCGAAGAGCAACTGGCTGCTGGCGGCACCACCCCCACCGACGGCACCCGGTTCTCCCTGCGTCGGAACTGGGTTGATCTCGGCATTCGCGACGAGAAGATCCGCCGTGAAACCTATCGCGGCGTGGTCGGCGTGCGTGGTGAGTTCAACGACGGGTGGAACTACGAAGTGTCCGCCAATTATGGCGAACACCGCGAGCGCAACCTCATCGAGGGCAACATCAACATCCAGCGCTATCTGCTTTCGCTCGACAGCGTTCGCGACAGCACCGGCCAGATCGTTTGCCGCTCTCAGATCGATCCCGCCGCACGGGTCGCGTATGTGGAAGACGATGCGATCCTCGCATCCGACGTCGCAGCCTGTGTTCCCATCAATCCGTTCGGTGACGGCTCGGTCTCCCAGGCTGCTCGCGATTATCTGACGGTGAATTCTCGCGCGACGGGCAAGATCACCCAGTTCGTGGGCTCCGCCTTCGTGGCCGGCGATCTGGGGCAGCTGTTTGAACTGCCTGGCGGACCGATCGGCTTCTCTGTCGGTGGCGAATATCGCCGCGAGACCAATCGCTACGACCTCGACGATCTGACGCAGGCGGGATACGCGTTCTACAACGCTATTCCGTCTTTCGAGGCGCCGTCCTTCGAAGTGAAGGAAGCCTTCGGTGAGTTGAACATTCCTCTGCTGGCGGACATGCCGTTCTTCCAGGAGCTGACGTTCAGCGCAGCGGGCCGCGTGGCGGACTACAAGGGCGCGACCGGCACCGTCTTTGCGTATAGCGGCGGCGTCACATGGGCACCGATCGATGATGTCCGCGTGCGGGGCACCTATTCGCGAGCCGTCCGCGCTCCGAACCTGGCAGAGCTTTATTCCGCCCAGGGTCAGAACTACGCCCCGGCACCGAACGATCCTTGCTCGGCACGGAACCTGGCGACAGGTTCGGCAAATCGCGTCGCCAACTGCAACGCGGCAGGCCGCCCGGCCAATTACGACTTCGTCTATACGCAGTCGCTGGAGATCATCAGCGGCGGCAATCCTGACCTTCAGGAAGAAACGTCCACATCGTGGAGCGCCGGCGTGCAGTTCACGCCGTCCTTCGTGCCGGGGCTCATCCTTTCGGTCGATTACTACGACATCAAGGTTGATGACGTTATCGCGTCGGTTTCGGCTCAGCAGATCCTGAACCTCTGCTATGACTCTCCGAGCCTGGACAACCCGTTCTGCGGGCTCTTCGAGCGGGCAGGCCCGAGTGGTGGCCCAGCGGGAGAGATTCCGTTCCAGGTTCTGGAAGCTTCGCTGCTGCAGTCGAGTGCCAACTTCGCAAGCATGCGTGCTCGCGGCGTGGACACCAACATCAGCTATCGGCGCTCGTTCGACTGGGGCCGGGTGCAACTGAATGGCATCTGGACACGGGCGCTGCAGCGGGATGACTTCACCAATCCGTCGGATCCGGATTTCGCCAACCGTCTTCTGGGCGAGCTGAACGACCCGAAGAACCAGGTGAACCTGAACGCATCGGCGACGGTCGGTAAGGTCACGCTAGGCTATCAGATGCGTTGGATCGACAAGATGTACCTGAACACCTACGAGGACTTTAATCCGCTGAACGGCCTTCCGCCGCAGAATGCGGATTATGCTGACGTCAAGTACTACCCGGACGTCGCGTATCACGACATCCGCCTGGGGCTGGACGTGCTGGATAAAGCCAACGTCTATGTCGGTGTTGACAACGTCTTCGATCGCCAGCCGCCCTACGGGCTGACTGGTATCGGCGCAGGCTCGGGGATCTATAATGTCCGGGGCCGCTACACCTACGTTGGCGTGGTCATGGACTTCTGATCCAAATCGAAGCCGAATGAAGAGGGGCGCCGAGCAATCGGCGCCCCTTTTGCTATGAAGCGCAGCCGAATTTACAGTCCGCTGGAGCTACCGTTCTCCGCGGTCGAACACCCCCTTCGCAGAAGGCTATGGCTCTGTTCAGCGCGAATGTTGCGCGCGACATCTCCCAAGGACATCGTGCCGCCTTCCGCCGTGAAGGATCCGCGCACCGACAATGACATCGCCGATCTGATCCGGACCTCCGCAGGGCCGCTCGCCGCCCTCGGGAGAAGGTCTAATGATCAGAGCTATGCGCCACCCTTACAGTGGCCACGGGGCCAAAGTGTGCGTGCAATCGCCCCATTCTGAGAACGCTGACAGCCGGAGGCAGGCACCGCCTCCACCGGCGAAGGAGATGTTATCACCCCTTCGCCGGCTTCTTCATCGGGTCGCTGCCAAGGTCTTAAGCGACACTGATCGTCAACTGCCCATCACCTTCCTCGACGTGCACAGTGCTGCCGTCGGGGATCTCCCCGCCCAGCAGCTTCTCCGCCAGCGGGTCCTGCAGGTAGCGCTGCACCGCCCGCTTCAGCGGCCGAGCACCATAGACGGGATCGTAGCCGACCCGCCCCAGCCAGCGCCGCGCAGCATCGGTGAGATCGAGCGTGATCTTCCGGTCCGACAGCAGCTTCTGCACGCGGCCCACCTGGATATCGACGATCGGCGCCATGTGCTCCTGCCCCAGCCGGTGGAACAGGATGATCTCGTCCAGCCGGTTGAGGAACTCGGGTCGGAAATGGGCGCGCACCACATCCATCACCTGCGGCTCCACATCCTCCACGCTTTGGCCTTCATCCAGATTGGCGAGGAACTGGCTGCCGAGGTTCGAGGTGAGGATGATCAGCGTGTTCGAGAAATCGACCACCCTGCCCTGCCCGTCCGTCAGACGCCCATCATCGAGCACCTGGAGGAGCACGTTGAACACGTCGGGATGCGCCTTCTCGACCTCGTCGAACAGCACCACCTGATAGGGCCGGCGCCGCACGGCCTCCGTCAGCACGCCCCCTTCTTCGTACCCGACATAGCCGGGAGGCGCGCCGATCAGCCGGGCGACGGCGTGCTTCTCCATGAACTCGCTCATGTCGATGCGGACCATCGCGCCGTCATCATCGAACAGGAACGCGGCGAGCGCCTTCGTCAGCTCGGTCTTGCCGACGCCGGTGGGCCCGAGGAACAGGAACGAGCCGAGGGGGCGATTGGGGTCCTGCAACCCCGCGCGGGCGCGGCGCACAGCCTTGGATACGGCTTGCACCGCCTGCGCCTGTCCGATGACACGCTTGCCGATCACCTCTTCCATGCGGAGCAGCTTCTCGCGCTCACCCTGCATCATCTTGTCGACGGGCACGCCGGTCCAGCGGCTGACGACGGAGGCGATGTCGTCCTCCGTTACCTCCTCGCGCAGCAAAGCGTTCTCCGTCAGGCCCTGCGCGTCGGCAAGCTGGCGTTCGAGATCGGGGATCCGGCCGTAGCTGAGCTCACCGGCGCGGGCGAGATCGCCCTCACGCTGCGCCTGCTCCAGCTCGATGCGCGCGGCGTCCAGCTGCTCCTTGATCTTCGCCTCGGCATGGATCTTGTCGCGTTCGTTCTGCCAGCGGGTGGTCAGCTCGCTCGATTGCTGCTCCAGGTTCGCCAGCTCCTCGCGCAGAGCGGCGAGGCGATCCTTGCTTGCCTGGTCGCTTTCCTTGCCGAGCGCCTGTTCCTCGATCTTGAGCTGGATGATGCGCCGGTCCAGCCCCTCGATCTCCTCCGGCTTGCTCTCCACCTCCATGCGGATGCGGCTCGCCGCCTCGTCCATCAGGTCGATCGCCTTGTCCGGCAGGAAGCGATCCGTGATGTAGCGGTTGGAGAGGCGCGCGGCGGCCACGATGGCACCATCGGTGATGCGCACGCCGTGGTGCAGCTCGTACTTCTCCTTCAGGCCGCGAAGGATGGAGATGGTATCCTCCACCGTCGGCTCGGCCACGAAGACCGGCTGGAAGCGGCGCTGGAGAGCGGCGTCCTTCTCCACATACTTCTGGTATTCGTCGAGCGTGGTCGCCCCGATGCAGTGCAGTTCGCCCCGCGCGAGAGCGGGCTTCAGCAAATTGCCGGCATCCATGCTGCCTTCGGAGGCGCCGGCACCGATCAGCGTATGCATCTCGTCGATGAACAGGATGATGTGCCCATCGGCGCCCTTCACCTCGTCCAGCACGGCCTTCAGCCGCTCCTCGAACTCTCCACGATATTTGGCGCCCGCGATCAGCGCGCCGAGGTCAAGCGCCATCAGCGCCCGGTCCTTGAGGGAATCCGGCACGTCGCCATTGGCGATGCGCAGGGCCAGCCCTTCGGCGATGGCGGTCTTGCCGGTACCGGGCTCGCCGATCAGCACAGGGTTGTTCTTGGTACGACGGGCCAGGATCTGGATCGTCCGGCGGATCTCCTCGTCCCGGCCGATCACCGGGTCCAGCTTGCCCGCCCGCGCCGCTTCCGTCAGGTCGCGGGCGTATTTCTTCATCGCGTCGTAGGCCTGCTCGGCATTCGCGGAATCCGCCGTGCGGCCGCCGCGCAGCGCGTTGATCGCCGCGTTCAGCCCCTCGGCCGTGACGCCCGCGGCCTGCAACGCCTGCCCGGCAGCGGTGGTCTTGGCCAGCACCAGCGCCAGCAGCAGCCGCTCCACGGTGACGTAGCTATCGCCTGCCTTGTCGGCGACCTGCTCCGCCTGGTCGAGCACGCGCACCGCATCGTTGTCGAGCCCCGGGGTCGCCTGCGCGCCCGAACCGGAGACGGCAGGAATCCTGCCCAGCGCCTGGTCGGTCGCCTGCAGCGCCGCTTGCGGATTGCCGCCCGCGCGCTGGATCAGGCCGGACGCCATGCCCTCCTGATCTTCCAGCAGCGCCTTCAGCACATGCTCCGGGCTGATGCGCTGGTGGTTCAGCCGAATGGCCACCGTCTGCGCTGCCTGCAGGAATCCTTTCGCCCGGTCGGTGAATTTCTCGAGATTCATGGAATGCCCCTAATGTTCGTCCCGCGCTCAGATGGGTGTTGCCGATAAGCAACACAAGAGTTGCTTTGCAGGAGCCGCCTAGGGCCGCCAATCCCGCGCCAATGCGTCAAGCAGCCGCACCCCGTAGCCTCTCGCGCCGCTCGGCGTCAGCGGCTCGGAGCTGTCCGCCCACATGGTCGGGGCCATGTCGATATGCGCCCAAGGCATGTCCTCGCCGATGAACGCCTCTATGAAGTGCGCGCCGGCGCTGGCGCCGGGGGCGGGGCTGGTCTCCGAGTTCTTCACGTCCGCAATGCTCGACTTGACGGCCTTCGCGTAGGAGGGGTGCAGCGGCAGGCGCCACACCGCCTCGCCGGAGCGTTCGGCCGCGCGCTCCACCCGCTCCGCCACGTCATCCGTACGGGCGAACAAGGCGGCATATTCCGGCCCCACCGCGCTGACGGCGGCACCCGTCAGCGTGGCGAGATCGACAATCGCGAACGGCTCCCGCCGCTCCGCCACATATTGCACGGCATCGGCCAGCACGAGGCGGCCTTCGGCGTCCGTGTTGCGGATCTCGATGGTCTTGCCGCCCATCGTGCGCACGACGTCGCCCGGCCGCTGTGCATTGCCGTCCGGCATGTTCTCCGCCAGCGCAGCGACCGCGACGACATGCACCGGCGCGCCAGTGCGCGCGAGCGACAAGGCGGTGCCGACGACCGCCGCCGCGCCGGACATGTCCGCCTTCATCTCCCACATGCCCGATCCCGGCTTCAGCGAGATGCCGCCGCTGTCGAACGTGATTCCCTTGCCGACCAGCGCCAGCGGGGGGCCGCCCGCGCCGCGATAGGTCACCAGCATCAGCCGGGCGCCGCGCGGCGAACCCTGCCCGACCCCGACGATTGCACCCATGCCCAGGCTGCGCATCTGCTCCATGTCGAGCACTTCGATCTCGACGTTGGGAATGCCGGCGAAGGCTGCGCGGGTGCGCTCCACGAAGCTTTCAGGATAGATGACGTTGGCGGGCTCGCTGATCAGGTCACGGGTGAAGCGCACGCCTTCCACCAGACCAGCCTGCCGGCCATTGTACGCTGCCCGAGCGGCGGCGACATCGGCAAGGACGATGGTGACGGGCTGAGCCGGCGGCGGGCTCTCGGCCCCGGTCTGATAACGGTCGAACCGGTACTGCGCGAGCTGGAAGCCCATGGCCGCATCGGCGGCGGCAGCGGCGCCTTGCACACCCACCAGAGCGATTGGGGCCCTCTCTCCTCTCAGCTGCTGAGCGGCGGTGCCCGCCGCCTCGGCCACTCCAATCGGTTCCTCGCCCGTGCCGACCAGCAGGATCAGCGGGCGCGAGCCAATGCCTCGAAGGAGCAGGACCTCGTTGACGCCGCCCTTGAACTCGGCCGAGGCGATTGCCGCCTCAACCGAGCGCGCTTCCGCCGAGCTCAACCCGGTTCCCCGAGGCAGATCGGCGGAGGAGGCGAGGATGACCAGCGCGGCGCCCGCCGGCGCTGTGGCGGCGAAGTCCACCGGCCGCTCCGCACTGTTTGTTGCCTCAGCCGGCGCTACGCCGGACCCGATCGTCCGGTCCTGAGCAACGGCCGGTCCAGCGAGAAGGGACACGCTGGCAAGAAGGGCGAGCGAAAGGCCGTGGATGGCGGATGTCCGCATGAGAGTCTCCTTGCAATTCGCGCCACGATTGCCGCCAGCGCGGAGACTGGCAAGCCTGCGTTTGGTTCTCTGCCGCGCTCTCGTGCCCTGCTTCACGAAAAGGAAGGGCAATCGACCCGCCCGCAAGCGCGCTGACTCATATCGCGCAGCAGGCGTGCTATGCGGGCGGGCATGAGACTGCCTCGCCTAACGCTCGCCGCGTTCGCCTCCATCTCCCTCGCCGCTTGTGCCGCCACGGCGCCGCTCCCGCCGGCCTCCACGCCTGCGGCCAGTGTCGAGCCCGCGCCGCTGTCCCAGCTCGTCGCGGCGGTGGACATTCCGTATGAGAGCTTCACGCTCGACAACGGTCTCACCACCATCGTCCATACCGATCGCAAGAGCCCCGTCGTCGGCGTCACCGTCTACTACCGCGTCGGCTCCAAGCATGAGCCGCGCGGGCGCACCGGCTTCGCTCACCTGTTCGAGCACCTCATGTTCACCGGCAGCGAGAATGTCGAGAACTTCGACGTCCCACTGGAAGCGGCAGGCTCGACCTCCACCAACGGCTCCACGAGCGAGGACCGCACCAATTACGTCGAGACGGTGCCCACCGGCGCGCTTGACCTGGCGCTGTTCATGGAAAGCGACCGCATGGGCTATCTGCTCGGCGCGGTGGATCAGGAGAAGCTGGATCGCCAGCGTGGGGTGGTGCAGAACGAGAAGCGGCAGGGCGACAACCAGCCCTACGGCCTCGTGCGTTACAAACTGTCGGAAGGGCTGCTGCCCGTCGGCCACCCCTATCGACATTCCACCATCGGCTCGATGGCGGACCTGAACGCCGCCAGCCTGCCGGACGTGCACAAGTGGTTCGTCGATCATTACGGGCCGAACAACGTGGTGCTGGCGCTGGCAGGCGACATCGACGCCGCGACCGCTCGGCCGATGGTCGAACGCTGGTTCGGCGCCATCGGGCGAGGACCGGAGGTGGCGCAGCCACAGGCGGAGCCGGTCACGCTCGCCGCGCCGGTGCGCGAGGAGATGACGGATCAGGTTCCGGTCACGCTGATCATCCGCGCCTGGACCGGGCCGGAGCTGACGCACCCGGACGCGGTGCCTTTGGCGGCGGGGCTGCACGTGCTTGGCGGGCTCGCCAGTTCGCGCCTCGACAACGTGTTGGTGCGCGACGAGCAGCTCGCCGTCGCGGTGTCCGCCGGGGCCAGCCAGCAGGAGCAGCTGGGAACGTTGATGGCGCAGATGGAAGTCCGCCCCGGCGTCGATCCGGCAGTGGCCGAGGCGCGCTTCGATCAGGTGATTGCGGAGCTGCTGGCGGAAGGCCCGACTCAGGACGAGCTCACCCGTGCGGCGACAGAAATCGTCTCCAGCCAGATCGGCGCGCTTGAGCTGGTCGGCGGCTTCGGCGGCAAGGGCGCGACTTTGGCGGAGGGCCTGCTCTACACCGGCGATCCGGCGCATTACAAAAAGGAGCTCGAACAGCTCGCCACCCTGACGCCGGAACAGGTGCGCGAGGCGCTGCAACGCTGGCTCGGCCGCCCTGCCTACACGCTGTCGGTCGTCCCGGGGGAGCGGACGGAAGACGGCGCACTGCTGGGCGGCTGGGGTGATGAGGGCAGCGTGCCGCCGCCCGAGCCCGATGCTCGCGAGCCGATCACGGTCGAGCGCAGCGGCGCGCCCCGGCAGGCGCCCGAAGTTCTTCCAGTCGGCGAAGTGCAATTCCCGACCGTGGAACGTGCCACTCTTTCCAACGGCATCGAAGTGGCGCTGGCGCGGCGCACCGCAATCCCGAAGCTGACGCTGGCGATGACCTTCGACGCCGGTACGGCCGCGGACGGGGCTTCGCGCGCCGGCACGCAGTCGCTGATGATGGAGATGCTGGAGGAAGGCACCACCAGCCGCACCGCTGTGCAGATCGCGGAGGAGCAGGAGCGGCTTGGCGCCTCTATCGGCACGGGCACCTCGACGGACACCAGTTCCGTCACGCTGACTGCGCTCAACGTCAACCTCGCGCCATCCCTGGCCTTGATGGCGGACATCGTGCGCAACCCGGCCTTCGCGCCCGAGGAGGTCGCACGCGTCAAGAACCAGCGGCTGGCGGAAATCTCGCAGGAGCAGGCGAGCCCCGTGGGCCTCGCCGGCCGGGCGCTGGGCCCGCTGATCTATGGCGAGGGGCATCCCTATGGATCCGTCGGCGCCAGCGGCAAGCCGGCGGTGATCGAGGCGTTGACGCCGGAGGCGCTCGCCACCGAACACCGGCGCTGGCTGCGCCCCGATCTCGCCAGCATTACCGTCGTGGGCGATGTGGAAATGGCGCAGCTGCTGCCGGCGCTGGAGCAGGCATTCGGCGACTGGCAGGCGCCCGCCGCATCGCCTCCGACCAAGAACCTCGCCGCAGCCACAACGCCCGCGCAGGCGCGGCTGGTGGTGATCAACCGGCCGGGCAGCCCGCAAAGCGTGCTGATGCTTGGCCGCCGCCTGCCGCTTCAGGGGACGACCGCAGGCACGGAGGCGCTGGACCTTGCCAATGAGGTGATCGGCAATGGCTTCCTCTCCCGCCTCAACATGAACCTGCGGGAGGAGAAGGGCTGGACCTACGGCATCCGCAGCAGCCTGCCGGGCGTGCGGGGCCCGCGCAGCTTCTACGTGATGACGCCTGTCCAGACGGATCGCACCGCCGATTCCATCCGTCTCATCCTTGAGGAAATGCGAGCCTTCCCGCAGACGCGCGGCGTCAATGAGACAGAGCTGCAGCGAGTGACGGAGGGCAACATCCGCGGCATGCCCAACCGCTTCCAGACAAATGCCCAGGTGCTCGGCGCGTTGCTGGAGAACCAGCGGCTGGGCCGGCCGGACGATTATTTCGAACAGCTGCCGGCGATCTATCGCTCCCTCGATGCAGGCGCCATCGACGCGGCTGCCGCGCAATATCTGCAGCCGGAGGACATGGTGATCGTCGTGGTGGGGGATCGCGCCGCCATCGACGACCAGCTGAGCGGCCTGAACATGCCGGTCGAATATCTGGAAGCGTCGGAGCTGTGAGGCGCTTGCCGCTCCTGGGCCGAGGCTGCTAAAAGCCATTGCGCGGGCCGATGCGGACGCCCGCTCAGACGCCCGCCGTCCAAGCTCCGCTCCCTGAGGCCGCGCGGCACCTCCGCCCGGCCGCGAGGAGCTTGTGATGTTGCTTGAAGATGTTCCCGTCGGCGCGCCTCGTCTTACCCTCGCATCCTTGTTCCTGAAGTTCCTGCGCTTTGGCGCGCTCGCCTTCGGCGGCCCGGTGGCGCAGATCGCCATGGTGCGGGAGGCGCTGGTGGAGCAGGAGCGCTGGATCGGTCGCGAGCGGTTCAACCGGCTTCTGGCCG
>Ga0182742_1003285_pt1 | contig 16103 bp, 14 predicted proteins | sample eDN5th37CBELigMG_FD_128880 | JGI IMG/M metagenome (GOLD analysis project Ga0182742, IMG submission 128880) | Enriched Miracle-Growth compost microbial communities from Emeryville, California, USA - eDNA 5th pass 37_C BE-Lig MG (version 2)... ...
CCCAATGGTGCGGTCCCGGACGCGGTCCTGCCGTTTCGTATCACGAAGCAGGACGCGATCGGCCGCATTCGTCAGTTCGTCGACAAGCGGCGGCTCTTCGCGCTCAAACGGTTCAAGGAGGAGTTCACGCCGGAGAACGTCGTCGGCGTCTACCTGCCCTACATGGTCGTCGACGGCAATGTCGGTGCTGAGGTATTCGGCGTCGGCGAGATCGAGACCCGCCGCTACACGCGCGGCAGCGACGAGAAAAAGAAGACGTATTACGACGCCGACGTCTACCAGGTGCGCCGTCAGGTCGACTTCACGGTCGACGACCTCACAATCGAGTCCTCCGCGGAGCGCGCGAACCTCGACACGAAGGTGAACACCAACAACATCATCAATACGATCCTCCCCTTCGACACGAAGAACGCCGTGAAATGGAATGCGTCCTACCTCACCGGCTACACCTCCGAGAAGCGCGACCAGGACGTCGCCGCCCTGCAGCCGACGCTCGAGCACCAGCTGCTGTCGATCGCGCGCGCCGAGGTCGCGGGCTCGGTGCGCCGCTACGACCGGGGGGTGCGCTGGGAGCAGGAGCGCCTCGACGTGCACGGCACCCGCTGGGTCGCCATGCACCTGCCGGTGTGGCTCTACTCGTACTACGAGGTGCGCGGCGGCCGCGGCCTTGTGCACTACATCGCGGTGAATGCGCGCACCGGGGAGACGATGGGCAGCGTGCCCGTGCAGCAGTGGAAGCTCCTGGTCGCCGCGCTGACGGTCGGCACCGTGCTCGAAGCCGTCGCGATCGCCGCCCTGGTGGTGCTGTCATGATCGAGCTGCTCACCCACTCGGTCATCCTCGCCGCCGACACCTTCGAGGGCGACGGTGGCCTGTGGCTGCTCGCACTCGGCCCCGCCGGCGCGGTCGGCCTGTACTGGATGTTGTACCGCTTCTATCGCAACACCGACAAGTCCCACGCCTACGAGCGGGAGACCCTCGTCGAGGCGCAGCCGGTGACCGGCGATGACCGGAAGGTCGACGAGGTCCGCGGCGTCAGCAATTCGTCGATCAGCGGCAACAACGTCAATCGATTCCGGGACCGAGTGAGGCGCCTGCCCCCATCGCGGACGGACGGCTGACCGCGGGCTCGCCGAGCCGCCAGTCGACCGGCGGCGCGCCCTGGGAGGCGAGCAGCGCATTCGTCCGACTGAATGGGCGGGAGCCGAAGAAGCCGCGCGATGCGGACAGCGGTGAGGGGTGCACACTCTCGACGATCGGCACGTCGCCGAGCATCGGCCGCAGGGTCGCCGCGTCCCGTCCCCACAGGATCGCCACGAGCGGCCCGCCACGGGCGACGAGCGCGCGAATCGCCTGCTCGGTGACGGCCTCCCAGCCCTTGCCGCGGTGCGAGCCGCTCGCCCCTGCACGGACGGTGAGGACCCGGTTGAGCAGCAGCACGCCCTGGTCCGCCCAGGCGCTCAAGTCCCCGTGGGGCGCCGGCGGGATGCCGAGATCGTCCTGCAGCTCGCGATAGATGTTCTGCAGCGAGCGCGGGATCGGCCGCACCGCGGGATCCACCGCGAAGCACAGCCCGATGGGGTGGCCCGGTGTCGGGTACGGGTCCTGGCCGACGATGAGCACTCGGACGCGCTCGAGCGGGGTCATGAATGCGCGGAGCACGTTCGCGCCCGCCGGGAGCGTCGCGTGCCCGGCCGCATGTTCGGCCCGCAGGAAGTCGCCCATACTGACGACGTCGTCGGCGACCGGCGCGAGCGCCGCAGCCCAACCCGGGTCGATGAGCTCGTGCAGCGGCCGCGGTGCTGCGCGGTGGACATCGCGGGCGGCCATGCCGATACGCTACCGCTCGTGAGCAGCGTCGCCACGGCCCAGCGGTCCTTCGCCCGAACCACCATCGCGATCGTCGGGTGGCTGTTCCTCCTCGAACTCGTCTCGGGGGTGCTGCAGGGCTACTACGTCCCGCTCATCAGCCCGACGCTCGTCGACCACCTCGGCATCACCGACGCGGAGTTCAACTGGTTCGAGGCCGGGCAGCTCATCGTCGCCGCCCTGAGCGTGCCGATCCTCGCGAAGCTCGGCGACATGCACGGGCACAAGAAGATCCTGCTCATCGCGACGGTCGTCACCGCTGGCGCGACCTGGTGGCTTGCCTTCGCGAGTGACTTCATGTCCTTCCTCATCGCGTGGTCCCTGCAGGGTGTCTTCTCGGTCTGGCTACCGCTCGAGATCGCGCTCATCTTCGATCGCGGCCGGGCGACCGGCATCGGCGCCGCGACGACGCGCCGGGCGGCCGGCACCCTCGTGCTCGGGCTCCAGCTCGGCGCGATCGCCGGCGCGCTCCTCGGTCGGCGCATCCTCGACTGGACCGACCACGACGTCGCGCTGACGCTCATCTGGCCGGCGGTCGCCGTGACGCTCGTCTTCTTCGCCGTCCTCTTCGGGGTGCCGGAATCGAAGCCGCTCCCAGGCCGCGAGCTCGACTGGCAGGGGTTTGCCCTCCTCGGGCTCGTGCTGTTGGCGATCACGGCGGGGCTGCGCTTCATGAGCCTCAACGGACCCGATACCTGGTGGGCCTGGCTCATCATCGTCGTCGGCGTGCTCCTGCTGGTGCCCTTCGGCTGGTGGGAGCTGCGCAGCCCCGACCCCGCGATCGACCTCAGGGTCATGAAGCAGCGGACGATGTGGCCGGTGCAGGTGACTGCGGGGCTCGTCGGGATCTCGCTCCTCGGCGCGCAGGCACCGCTCGCGACCTATGCGGCGACCAATCCGGAGGAACTCGTCGGCGGCACCCCGCTTGGCTACGGGCTCGGGCTCCAGGACACGAGCCTCGTGATCGGCGGCTACATCGTCTCCCTCGCCATCGGCGCCGTGCTCTTCGCCATCGTGTCCAAACGGGTCGCGCCCCGGATCGCGCTCATCGTCGCGACGTTCCTCGTCGCGGCCGGGTACTTCGGCCTCATCCCCCTGCATGGCAGCCTCGGGACCTTCCTCCCCTCGCTCATCGTCGCGGGACTCGGTTGCGGCGCCCTCGTCGCAGCACTGCCGGCGACCGCCGCGGCCGCCGCCCCCGTCGGCCAGACCGGCATCGCCAGCGCCCTGACGAACACGACGAAGACGATCGGCGGCTCCTTCGCGAGCACCGTCTTCGCGATCGTCCTCGCGGCCGGCATCGCCCAGGAGCTCACGCAGCGGGCGAGCCTGAGCGGCTACATCACGGTGTGGGCGATCTGCGGCGGCGGGGCGCTCGTCGCCGCGATCCTGCTCTTCCTCGTGCCGAAGGACGCCTTCGGCGAGGCGGACACCGGCCGCTGAGCCCACCGGACCGCTCGGCGCGCCGACCAGGACGACTGCGCGGCGCGGCCGGACCGGAATGTTACGCGGGGCGACAGGGACGGTTGAGCGGACTGGACCGGCGGACGTACCGTCGAGCATTCCTCTCCACCATCTGAAAGCAGGCCCCCGATGACCGACTGGCGGTTTGAGACCAAGCAGGTGCACTCCGGCGCCGCACCCGACCCGACGACCAACTCCCGCGCGACGCCGATCTACAAGACGACCTCGTACGTCTTCAACAACGCCGAGCACGCCGCGAACCTCTTCGCGCTCGCGGAGTTCGGCAACATCTACTCGCGCATCATGAACCCGACGGTCGACGTGCTCGAGCAGCGCGTCGCGGCGCTCGAAGGCGGCACCGCGGCCCTCGGCGTCGCATCGGGCTCCTCGGCGATCACCTACTCGATCCTCAACATCGCGCAGGCCGGCGACCACATCGTCTCCTCCTCCTCGATCTATGGCGGCACGTACAACCTCTTCAAGTACACGCTGCCGAAGCTCGGCATCGAGGTGACGTTCGTCGAGGACCAGGATGACGTCGGCGCTTGGCAGGCGGCCGTCCGGCCGAACACGAAGGCGTTCTTCGCCGAGACGATCGGCAACCCGCAGATCAACGTGCTCGACATCCAGGCGGTCGCCGACGTCGCCCACGCCCACGACCTGCCGCTCATCGTCGACAACACGATCGCGACCCCGTACCTCATCCGGCCCTTCGAGCACGGCGCCGATATCGTCGTCCACTCGGCGACGAAGTTCCTCGGCGGCCACGGCACCGTCATCGCGGGGGTCATCGTCGACGGGGGCCGCTTCCCGTGGTCGCAGCACGCCGACAAGTACCCCGGGCTCACCGAGCCGGACCCGAGCTACCACGGCATCAGCTACTCGGGCGCCCTCGGCGACGGGATCGCCTACGTGATCAAGGCCCGCGTGCAGTTGCTGCGCGACACCGGGGCGTCACTGTCACCGGACAGCGCATTCGAGCTCATCCAGGGCATCGAGACCCTGAGCCTGCGCATCGAGCGGCACGTGCAGAACGCGCAGGAACTCGCCGAGTGGCTCGAGCAGCACCCCGACGTCGCGAAGGTGTACTACGCGGGGCTCCCCTCGAGCCCGTGGTACGCGGCCGCGAACACGTACGCCCCGAAGGGTGCTGGCGCCGTGCTCTCCTTCGAGCTCAAGGGTGGGGTCGCCGCGGGTCGTGCCCTCGTCGACAACGTCAAGCTGTTCTCCCACCTCGCCAACATCGGCGACGTCCGCTCGCTCATCATCCACCCCGCATCGACGACGCACTCGCAGCTGTCCCCCGAGGCGCAGCTCACCGCCGGGGTCACCCCCGGGCTCGTGCGGCTCTCGGTCGGACTCGAGCACATCGATGACATCAAGGCCGACCTCGAGGCGGGGTTTGCGGCGTCGCGCGCCGCGGCCTCCGCCGAGGCGGTCGCGTAACCACACCGTACGGCGGCATACGCTTGGAGGGGCCCGGCACACCGCCGGGCCCTTTCGAGCAGTCAGGGCGGCATGGACTGGCAGACTCCCGAGGACTCCTTCCCCTCGGCGTTCATCACCGACGCGAACGTTCGCGAGCTCATCGGCAAGCCTCCCGCGACGGGGGCGTGGCGAGAGGGGGACCCGGTCGGCGACCGGCAGTTCGTCACCCTCGGCGATCTGCAGCTCGAGCGCGGCAGCCTGCTCCCCCAGGTCCGCATCGCCTATGAGACCTTCGGGACGCTCCGCGAGGACGGGCGCAACGCGGTCCTCGTCGCACACGCGCTCACCGGCGACAGCCACATCACCGGCCCGGCAGGCCCGGGCCACCCGACCGCCGGCTGGTGGGGCGACATCGTCGGACCGGGACTCGCGATCGACACGGACCGCTGGTTCGTCGTCGTGCCGAACATGCTCGGTGGCTGCCAGGGGACGACCGGGCCGGCCAGCCTCGCCCCCGATGGGGAGGAATGGGGTGCCCGCTTCCCCTTCGTCACCATCCGCGATCAGGTGGCCGCGCAGGTCGCGCTCGCCGACCGGCTCGGCATCGAGCGCTGGGCCGCGGTCATCGGCGGCTCCATGGGGGCGATGCAGGCGCTGGAATGGCCGCTCCTCCACCCGGACCGCGTCGAGCGGCTCGGGGTCCTCGCGGGGCCGGCCGTGACGACGGCCGACCAGATCGCGCAGAATTCGCTGCAGATCGAGGCGATCCGTGCCGACCCGCAGTTCGCCGACGGCGACTACTACGAGGCTGCGGACGGGGAGGGGCCCCACCGGGGACTCGCGCTCGCGCGGCGCTTTGCGCTGCTCAACTACCGCGCGAAGGACGAGCTCAATCTCCGCTTCGCAAGGAGCTGGCAGTCCACCCGCTCACCGCTCGGTGAGGGCGGGCGCTACGCGGTCGAGAGCTACCTCGACTTCCACGGCAACAAGTTCACCCGCCGTTTCGACGCGAACTCGTACATCACGCTCGTCGGTGCGATGAGCTCGCATGACGTCGGCCGCGACCGGGGCGGCGTCGAGACGGCGCTCGCGACGATTCAGATCCCGACGCTCGTCCTCGCGATCGACACCGATCGGCTCTTCCCCGCCGTCGATCAGGAGCGCATCGCGGCGGCGGTGCCGGGCAACCTCGACGGTTCTGTGCCGCACCGGATCACCTCCGAGTACGGCCACGACGCCTTCCTCATCGAGCATGCGCTGGTGGGCGCACAGCTGCGGCGGCTCCTGGCAACCTGAGGGGGTGGGTGCCTGGGGCCGGATCTCGGCCCCAGGCAACTCCCCCAGATGACCCCGACCGCGGCCGGGCTGCTGTGGCGATGTGCCCCTCTTCGGTTGAAGGCTAGCCAGGGTCCCGCCGGCGCCGCCGCCCCACTTCGGGGGGTCGCGCCGAGCGAGCACACCCGTACGGGGTCGGTGTGCGACGATTACCAGCGCGATGGACAGCCCGACCAACAAGCGTGACCGCCTGCTGCGGCGCACCGCTCGCGTGACCGCCGGCGCGGCGCTGCTCACCTCGTTCGTGGTCGCGAGCGCCCCCGAGACGGGCGGCACGATTGCGTATTGGGTGGTCTTGCCGTTCTACCTCGCCGCCGGGCTCCTCATCGCACGGCTCGAGTCGGGTCGGCCGCTCGTCATCCTCATCAGCGCGAGCTTGGCGGAGCTGGCCATCGCATTCTGCCTCGTCATCATCCCGGCGACGCCGGACGCCTCGGCGACGCTCGCCGTCACGACGCTCCTGGTCGCCTCCGCCTCCGGCCTGGCAATGACACTCCTCGTGTCGCCCGCGGGCTACGTCACCTACTGGTTGCTCGCGGGCATCACCGCGACCGTCGCCGGCGTCGTCCTGCACGAATCGCCCACCTGGCTCCCCCCGGCGCTCCTCACCCTGCTCGGCTGGGCAGCCGTCAACGTCATCGGCTATCTCCTCGTCTCCTCCATCCCCACGGTGCTTCGCCAGGTCAGCGATATCGGCGCGGCGCAGCGGGCGGAGCGGCACGCGAGTGAGCTCGAGGCGCAGCGCCGCCACAGCGCACGGCTCCTGCACGACACCGTGCTCGCCACGCTCACCCTCCTCGCGCACTCCGGCATCGGTGTGTCCGGTGAGGCGCTGCGCAGTCAGGCCCGCAACGACGCGCACCTGCTGCGGCAGCTCCGGCTCGGCGAGCCGCTGCTCGCGCTCCCGGATGCCGGGTACACACCCGAGCTGGTCGAGGAGTCGACGCTCGGCACGACACTCGAGCGCGTGCGGGAGCGATTCGAGCGGCTCTCGCTCGATGTCCAGTGGCACGGCGCGACCCGCATCGCGCTGCCGCAGCCCGCGCTCGACGCATTCCTCTACGCGATCAGCGAATGCCTGGAGAACGTCCGGCGTCATGCCGGTGTCGGCAGCGCCCATGTCACGATCACCGACGACACGACGACCGTCCGGGCCATGATCACGGACGCGGGCCGCGGCTTCGACCCCGACCTCGTCGATGCCGAGCGGCTCGGCCTGCAGGAATCCGTCATCGCCCGGATGCAGGAGATCGGCGGCAGTGCCCGAGTCTTCTCGGCGCCCGGGGCCGGGACGACGGTCCTGCTCGAGGCACCACGATGAGCGGCGCACTCGGCGCCGGGCGCCAGCTCGGTCGACGACATGCGGGTCTCGGCGCGCGGCGCATCTGGTGGGGCATGCTCATCCTCGTCGGGATCCAGATGGCGTACGACCTCGGTCAGACGATCGGCGGCGACGCCCAGCAGGTCGCGCCCGAGCTCGTCCTCACCGCCTGGGGCGTGCTCCTCGTCGCCGACCTCGCGGTCATCGTCGTCGTCCGGGTGCTCAACGACCACCTGCCGAACTGGATGTTTGGGCTCTTCGTCGCCGCGCTCGTCATCGTGATCCTCCTCGACCTCACCGTCACCTGGATGCGCCCGGAGGCTGGTTCGCCGGTCACGGTGGGGCGCTCCGCGGTGCTCTCGCTGCTGCTGGCGCTCACGACCCGCCCGGAGCGGGAGGTCCTCATCGCGGGGCTCGGACTCGCCGCGCTGTGTGCCGCGGGGATGGCGCTCGACGGCGCGTTCGTCCCCCCGACGCTGCAGCACTCGATCTTCACCATCTGCCACGTTTCGCTGACCATCGTGGTTGCGACGATCGCCATCGCCGGCTTCCGCGCCATGGTGCGCCGGGAGATCGAGGAGGAGCTCTCGCGGGCCGCGCTCCTGGCCCCGCAGCTGACCGTCGGGATCTACCAGTCCGAACGACTCGCGCGACTCGACCTCGCGGCTGAGAGCTTGCTCGCGGCCGTCGCGGAGGGCCGCGTCCAGCTGCCGCTCAACGAGGAGATCGCTCGTCGCGCCGGCTCGATCGCGAGCGAGCTGCGCCATCACCTCCTCGAGTCCCGCAGCCGCACCTGGCTCGACCTCGCGATCGAGGAGTCCGAGCTGCTCGGCGCGGCGGTGCGCGTCTCCGACGACTCGGCGAGCGCGGGGCTCCTCGGACCGGACCAGCGCAGCGCCCTGCTGTCCGTGCTCTGGCTCCTCGCCGAGCAACGGCGGCCCCGCCGCGACGCCCTGACCCCGACGCTCGTCACCGTGTCGCAGCCGGTGCTCGGTCCCTCGACACGCCCCGACATGATCGCGCTACCGGTCAGCGTGCAGTTCGGCAGTGATCAGCGGGCCCGCCTCGAGCCCGGCGTCTGGGAGCGATTCGGCCGCATCGGCGAGTACCGTGAGGTCCGCGAGCAGGGCACGCTGCGGGTCGACATCCTCGCCCTGGTGCCAAACGCTGGCCACCGGAGCCTCGAGCCTCGCTAGGCTTCGGATATGGCCCCGATCACGCTCGCGATCGTCGATGACCACCGCATGCTGCTCGGGGCGCTGACGGAGTGGATCCGCTCCGCCGCGGATGACATCGAACTCGTCGCCGCCGTCCCGACCTGGCCCGAGCTCATCAGCCACGCGAGGTTCCCCATGGAGGTCGTCCTGCTTGACGTCGACCTTAAGGACAACATCCCGATCTCGGTCAAGATCGCGATGCTGAACAGCGCGGGCGTCATCCCCGTCCTGATGAGCACCTACTCGGAGCCGCAGATCGTGCGCGAGGCGCTCGCGGCCGGCGCCATGGGCTACCTCGTCAAGTCCGAGGACGCGGAGATGATCGTCGAGGCGATCCGTGCCGCGCACGCCGGCGAGGCGTTCATCTCCGCCGAGCTCGACCTCGTCCTCCACGGCGATGATGCGGCGAGCCCGAAGCTGTCGGCGCAGGAGCGGCGTGTCATGGCCCTGTACGCGACGGGCGAGCCCGTGAAGTCGGTCGCCTTCCAGCTCGGCATCTCCGAGGAGACGGCGAAGAGCTACCTCAAGCGCATTCGGGAGAAATACCGGGCCTACGGCATCGATGTCGGCACGAAGGTGGCGCTGCGGATGCAGGCGATCCAGGACGGCATCCTCGTCGGCCCGCAGGGGGCACCGGAGTTCTGACGCAGCGGGTTCAGCCACGCACGGTGACGGCGTTGCCCCGGGCGATGGCGTTGCCCCGGGCGATGGCCCACAGCCGCACGACCGCCCAGCCCAGCAGCACGAGCCAGAGCACGTGCTTGACGACGAGGATCGCCACAATCACCGGGTAGCCGGCGAGCAGCAGGTCATAGGTCGTGGGATAGACGATCTGGGTGAGCCCCGCGAGCGCGAGCGCGAGCACGCCGGGCAGGAATGCCCGGGAATCACGCACGACCAGGGCCGGCGGCGCGAGGAGGATCGCGAGGACGATGGGGGCCGCGAGCCAGGCGGTGAACTGGGGCGAACCGACCTTGTTCGTCACGACGAGGACCGCGACGAGGCCGACGCTCAAGGGCACGAGTGCCGCGAGTGGATCGCGGCGGCGGGCGAGCAGCCCGAGCACGAGGAGGACGAGGACGCTGACGACGAGGACGGGCGTCGACCAGGCGGCGAGCGCCTCGACGCCGGGGCCCGCGACTTCGAAGGTGTTGATGCCGTGGTTCCACACCACCTCCGCGCCCGGCAGCCCCAGCGCGACGGCGACGAGCCACGGGGCGGCGAGCAGCGACTCGACCTGCAGCCCGCGGTCGGCCTGGCCCGCCAGGAAGCCGAGGAGTTCCGCCCGCCCGCCAAGGGCGAGCCCGAGCAGCAGGATGAGCGCCGTCGCCACGACGCCACCGAGCAGCACCCGCAGGCCGCTGCGGAGGGTGACGAGGGCCGCCGCGAGGAGCGCGCCCGGCCAGATCTTGATCCACGCGCCAACGGCCAGCAGTGCGCCGGCGACCGCGGGCCGCTCGAGGAGGAGCCGGACCGCGATGATCGCCAGCGGCGCGGTGATCGCTTCGAGGCGGCCGAGCCCAACCGGGCCGAGCAGGAGGAGGAATGCGAGCCACCACCACGCGGCGATCGTCCCGCGGCGGCGCTGCGCCGCATCGCCGCGGGCCGTCAGGACCGCGAGCGCGAGCGCATCGAGGAGGACGACGAGCAGCAGCCACCCCCAGCCGTACGCGGTCGAGCCGAGCCCGAAGACGGCGGCGGCGACCATGGGGGCCAGCGCGAGCGGCGGGTACACGAACGGCAGGCTCAACCCCACCCAGGCGCCTGACGTGAGCCCGAGCGCGACCCAATCCCGATACACGACGATGACGTCGTTGAAGGGGGCGAGCGGCCACGTCCAGACCTGCAGCACGAGGAACGCATGCACGAGCACGAATGCGACCCAGACGACGATCCGGCCGCGCCGGTCATCGAGGAGTCGTCGCACGAGAAGTGATGCTACCGGCGTATCCCGATGGCGGAATGTAACGCGGCGACGCACACGGCGACTCCACATTCCTGGCGGGAGAGAATGTGGCCCATGTCCAGCAAGATCACCCGCACCCTCGGCGCCATCACCGGTGCCACCGTCCTCCTCGCCGGTCTCGCCGCCTGCTCGACGCCGGTCGCTGAGGTGCAGCCGCACGTCACCGAGGGCAAGCTCACCATCGCGACCGGCGAGCCCGCCTACTACCCGTACGTCATCGACAACGCGCCCGAGTCCGGCGAGGGCTTCGAGGCCGCCGTCGCCTACGCGGTCGCCGAGGAGCTCGGCTTCGCGGCGGAGGACGTCGTGTGGGTGCGTGCGACGTGGGATGAGACGATCGCCCCGGGCCCGAAGCCTTACGACATCAACCTGCAGCAGGTGTCGATCTCTGATGAGCGCAAGGCCTCGATCGACTTCTCCTCCGCCTACTACTCGGCCCCGCAGGCCGTCATCACCGTCGACGGCTCGCCGGCCGCGAAGGCCACCTCGGTCACCGACCTCGCCGCCTTCGACATCGGCGCGGCGACCGGTACGACGAGCCTCAAGGCGGTCGAGGAGCTCATCGCGCCGACCAGCGGGGCGAAGGTCTTCAACTCGAACGACGACGCGAAGCTCGCCCTCGAGTCGGGCCAGGTCGACGCGATCGTCGTCGACCTGCCGACCGCGTACTACATCACGGGTGTCGAACTTGCGGGTGGCGTCATCGTCGGCCAGCTCCCGGACGTCGCGGGCGACACCGACTCGTGGGGCATCACCCTCGGCAAGGACTCCCCGCTCACGGCGAGTGTCACGGCAGCCGTCGACGCACTGCGCGACAGCGGCAAGCTGCGGGCGATCACCGAGCAGTGGCTCGGCGCGGGCGCGGGCGTCCCGCTGCTCAAGTAATCTCGACCGAGTGACTGTCGATCAGGCCTGGCGGCCAAGCTCCATCGAGCTGGCACGCCAGGCCTATCGGCGGCACCAGACGGGTCGCTCGCTGCTCATCGGGGCCGCGAGCACGGTCGCCTTCGCCACCCTCGCCTGGTTCCTCCTCGTCAATACGCCCGGGTGGGCCCGGGTGCAGGAGAGCTTCTTCGACCTCGAGACCTGGGCGGGCGCCTGGCCGCGCGTCTGGCACGGGTTCCTGCTCAACCTGCAGATCCTCGTGTTCGCCGTCGTCGGCGTCGCGATCGTCGCGAGCCTCCTCGCATTCCTGCGGACGCTGCGCGGGCCGGTCTGGTTCCCGCTGCGCTTCCTCGCGGCGACCTACACCGACATCTTCCGGGGCACCCCGCTCATCATCGTGCTCTACCTCGTCGGCTTCGGCGTCCCCGGGCTCGTGCAGCAGCGCATCCCGACCGAGGTCCTCGGCACCGTCGCACTCGTCATCACCTACTCCGCGTATGTCGCCGAGGTGCTGCGCGCCGGCCTCGAGTCGGTGCATCCCTCACAGCGCATGGCGGCACGGGCGCTCGGCTACACGCACGGCCAGACGCTGCGGATCGTCGTGCTCCCGCAGGGCATCCGCAAGGTCACACCCGCCCTCATGAACGATTTCATCGCGATGCAGAAGGATGTCGGCCTCGTCTCGATCCTCGGCGCAGTCGACGCCGTGCGGGCCGCGCAGATCGAGACGGCGCGCTTCGCCGACTTCAGCCCCTACGTGCTCGCCGGGCTGCTGTTCATCGCGCTCGCCTGGCCGATGATCCGCCTCACCGACTGGGTGACCGCACGCATGCAGCGGCGCGAGCAGAGCGGCGGGACGGTATGACCGCGCGAGCCAGCGCCGCCTCGTCGCTCCGAATCGACGGGGTCCGCAAGCGCTACGGGGACCACGAGGTGCTCCGCGGCATCGACCTCGACGTCGCCCCGCACGAGGTCATCGCCCTCATCGGCGCGAGCGGCTCCGGCAAGTCGACCCTGCTGAAGACGGTGAACCTCCTCGAGCCGATCGATGACGGGCAGATCTTCCTCGATGGCGAGGACATCAGCGACCCACGCGCCAACCCGGACCGGGTGCGCGCCCGGATCGGGGTCGTGTTCCAGGGGTTCAACCTGTTCCCCCACCAGCGCGTCATCGACAACATTGCGGTGAGCCTTCGCGTCGTCCACGGCATGCCGAAGGCCGAGGCGCACGAGCGCGCCATGGCGGCCCTGACCCGGGTCGGGCTCGGCGAGTTCGCGAGCAACTATCCGGACCGGCTCTCCGGAGGGCAGCAGCAACGCGTCGCGATCGCCCGTGCCGTCGCGGCCGACCAGTCGCTCCTGCTCCTCGACGAGGTGACGAGCGCCCTCGACCCCGAGCTTGTCGGCGAGGTGCTCGAGCTGGTCCGTGAGCTCGGCGCCGAGGGGACGACGATCCTCATGGCGACCCACGAAATGGCGTTCGCCCGCGAGGTCGCCGATCGCGTCGCATTCCTGCATGCGGGCGAGATCCATGAGCTCGGGACGCCCGCGGAGGTCTTCGGCAGCCCGCAGCGTGCACGCACCCGCGAGTTCCTCGCCCGCGTCACGCACTGAGCCGGCGTTAGAAGAGCAGGGTGGTCAGTCGGCGGCGGGCGGGCCCGACGCGGGGATCCTCCGCGCCGAGGATCTCGAAGAACTCGAGCAGCCGCTGACGAATCCGGTCACGACCGTCCGCATCCGCGGGGACGAATGCGTCGAGCAGCGACTCGAACGCCCACTCCACACGCCCCTCGGCAAAGGCGCGGTCAATATCGTCGACCTCACTCGCCCCGAGCCGCTGCAGCAGCCGCACCTGGGCGAGGCCCGCAACCGCCATCTCGTCACGCGGATTCTGCGCGAGCGCGCTCTCGTAGGCACTGATCGCCGCCGCGTAGTCACCCGCGTCGATCGCGTCGAGGGCCTCCTGGTGGTGCGGTGGCAGGGGCGGCTCCTCAGCGGCTGGCGCCTCCCCGTCGGCTGCGCCGGTCGTGCCCGTGATGCCCTGCTGCGCCGCGCCCTGCAACAGCTGGTCGAGCACCTCGCGGAGCTGCTGCTCCGGCGGGACACCCGCGAAGAGCGGGTACGGCTGGCCCGCGATCACTGCCGCGAAGAATGGCACCTGCTCGACGCGGAACGCCTGCGCGATCTGCGGGCTCGTGAACGGGTCGACGCGCACGAGCGCGATGCGGCCGCCATAGCTCGCGACGGTGGCGGCCACGCCCGTCGCCGGCTGATTCGGGTCGACGAACTCGACGATGACGAGCACCGTCCGCGACAGCTCGATGACCTCGCCGAAGGATTGGTCGTCCGCCGTGGGGATGCCGTCGGCCGCGGGCGCTACGCCATCAGTGGGCGCCTGTGCCCGGCGGACAAGCCCCGACAGGTCGAGGGCGCCCTGCAGATTCGGTCCCGGCATGCTCATGAGGCCTCCACAGCTCCCGCGAGTCCCTGTGCGTAGGCGAGCACGGTGATCGGCTGATCGCTGCCCAGCGGGGGGACGAAGAACAAGAGTTGACCAATGTAGTTGAGCGCGTAGCCGATCTCGCTCCGCTCCACCCCGGAGAGGGTGAGCACCTTGCCCTGGGCGATGACCTTGGCCCCCGACTCGGATGGGGTGACCACCACCTGCTGATACACGGTCCCGGTGACGAGCGCCCCGCCGTCGGCCGTCGCGAGGGTGACGAGTCGACTGTCCGTGTCATCGGTGACATAGGAGACGGTGTTCGGGCTTTCCAGCCCGGACTGCCCGGCCTGGTAGCTCGCCTGCGCCTCGACACCCCAGGCCGCCGCGAATGCGTCGTTGTCGAGCGCGAAGCGATCCGCCCATTCGCTCGCCTCGCCGAGCGCGAGCAGATCGGCGTACCCGTCGTCGACGGTCTCCGGCTTGGTCGACAGCAGCGGGGAGTCGGGTCGGAGCACGGGGGCCCCGACCGTCGAGGCCGCGACCTCGGGCACATCCGCCTGGAGGGTCATGAGGTACTCGGCCTTGTAGTTATCCCGGGGCGTCGCCTGGGACAGGAGCATGACGACCGGCGGGTCCGGCACCGGTTCCTCCGTCGCAGCCGCCTCTGGCGTCGCCCCGTCGGCGGTTGGCGTCGGCTTGGGTGTGCTCGCCACCGGGTCGAGTGCCTCCGGCGGTGCGACGACGACGAGCACGCTCCGCGGCCAGCTCGGGGTATCGGCCGGCACCTGCTGCGGGAGGCTCAACGCGACTACCCCGCCAGTCGGGATGACCGGGGACTCCCCGAGCGCGGCGGCATCCAGGCCCCGGAGCGTGTAGTCGGCCGACTTCAGCGCGAGCGCCGGGCCGGTCATCCGCGTCTCGAGCAGCTCACGGTCGAGCGCGGTGTCCGCTTGCGTGACGGTCGCCAGCGTCTTCTCGATGATGCGATCGAGTTGCACGGTCGTGACCGCCGGGATCGGCGCGACCTCGACCGGCGTTGGGCTCGGCGTCGGGGTCGGCGCGGCGTGCGCCGCCGACGGCGGCAGTGCGCCGAGACTCAGTGTCGCAATGACGACGAGGCCGAGGGCGGAGCCGGCGCCCACCTTTGCGCTCGCGCGGGCCCCGGCGCGGGCCCGCGATCCCGAGACGGGCCGCGTCCCCGGGCGCACCGACGTGATCGCCTTGCGCTTCGGCAGCTTCGGCATCTTCCGCCGTGGCCCGTGGTCGTTGCGGATCCGATAGATCGCCATGACGAAGAGGATGAGGCCGGTGACCAGCAGTGCCGCGCCGCCGATGATGAGCGGACCCGACCAGGGGGTGCTCGTATCGAGCGGCCAGCTGATGGCGATATCGCGCGGGGCCGGCATCCCTTCCGCCGAGCCGATGATGAGCGTCACATCCTCCGGGAGCGTCACCGACAGTCGCAACTGCTGGATGTCCCGGTAGTCCTCGAGCCAGAGGTCGGCGTCGTACAGGTCCGGCAGCGGGTCGCTCGTGCCCGCGTGCCGCGTGGAGACGAGCTGACCGGTCTCCGCATCGATCGTGAGCTCGTTATACGCGGCATCGCCGATCCACGCTTCGACATCGACCGTGCGGCCGTAGGCCGCCGCGATCTGCGAAGCACCCGAGATCGTGATCGTCTGGCGCCCCTCGTGCGCCCGCAGCGTCGCCCCATCGATGATCGTGACCTGCGCGCTGCCCGTCGACGTCACCGCGACATCGATCGAGGAGGCGGGCGCCAGCACGGTGCGCTGCACGAGGCCGACCGTGATCATGGCGGCGGCGAGCAGGAAGGCGACAATGGCGAGGACGAGGCGCACGGGTGACGTACCCTTTCGAATTCGGACATTTCAGGATACCGGGACCCTTCCTGGGAGGGCCAAGTCGCCGCCATCGCCGCCGGGCTTTCGCACTAAACTCGGAGGGTTTGCAAGGGGAAGGCGGCACCCATGACCGGCACGGCGAGGTTTGGCAGCGCATGGCGCGGCTACCGTCGCGACGACGTCGACCGGGCGATCGCCACCCTCGAGCAGCAGGTCGCCGCCGCGCGCACCCAGCAGGAGCAGCTCGAGCAGGAGGCGGCGCAGCTGCGGACTGTCGAGGCGGAGCTCCGGACCGAGCTCGACGAGATCGGTC